>Ga0209756_1000601_pt1 | contig 35181 bp, 45 predicted proteins | sample ETNvirenome_6_85_FD_184071 | JGI IMG/M metagenome (GOLD analysis project Ga0209756, IMG submission 184071) | Marine viral communities from the Pacific Ocean - ETNP_6_85 (SPAdes) (version 3) | ecosystem: Environmental > Aquatic > Marine > Oceanic | place: Pacific Ocean | collected 2013-06-19 | reverse complement strand
CTGGCTCTGCAACGATTCTTCAGTTGTCCAGGCTGCGTCTACTGCGTTTCTGTGCGCTTCGACGATAGTTTCTCTGAAATAGCTACTTATCCACCTCGTTGTTAGAATCGCGTGGAATTGATTAAGACTTTTTTTCTTTACATGCTTATATCTTTTTTCTTGGCCATCAAACTCGCCTGGGATTTGTTGAGGAGGGAAAATTTCCTGTCCAAGAAACCACTTAACAAAAACTTCTGGGTTGTTTGCCCCGTCTATTTTCCAGCCGTGAGATTCTTGAACCTTGCTCGTGGCTCCAAGTGCAGATCTTATCATTTTTTGAGTCGGGTTCACGCCAAGCGTATCCGTATAGAATTCAGTGGCGGCTCGCTGAATCGTAGATTTCATAAGGTAATCTTTGCGCCGGTTAATCGCATCTGGTGTTTCAGTGTTCCTGATGGTTGCCACCTGCTCAACTGCGTCCTTGGAAAAGAAAACCGCCTGGATCTTTTCCGATGGGTGAATAAGCCCTTCGCCTCCAGCATCCACAACCCCATCGATTCCAAGGTGCTTTTGAAAAAGCGTCCTCCAGACACGAGGATTATTCTGCATTCTGTAACTAAGCGCCCATATCAAGCCAAGATTGGTTTTGCTGCGAGCGTCATCCTTTAAGTTAGTCCAATATTGTGTCTGCTGGATGGCCTCGGCGGAATTGGTCGGATCGTAATTAAGATAATCAGTTAGTTTTTTAAGGTTGACTTCAGCGGATAACTCTGGACTTAGATCCTGCGTATCGAGCCAATCGACAAACTTTCTGTAATCTTCCTCTGTGAAATCTTTTTGTAAATTTTTCACGTCCTCTATAAAGTAGGAGTCACCGGCAGCCCAACTGTAATTCTTTTTAATCTTGTCAAGCATTTTTTCATACGATGGCACTTCACCATAAGGCTTCTCATTTAAAAACTCATCTGCGATGAGTTCAGTGAACTGTGTGATAGCTCCGTTATTGTAAACCCTTTGTATAAAATCTTTTTTTCTAGTGTATGCGGCGGCTATCTCTTGTATTTGTTCGGGTTTAAAGCCTTCACCTTGTGTAAATCTTCGGAAAACCACATACGCACCGCGCCTGGTCTCCCCATCGGCAAGCTCTTTGCTGAGCAAATTTTCAATCGCTTCGGCATAAGCCTTGTCGTCTAAGCCCCCGTTGTTCTTTTTCCCAAGAGAAACAATGATGTTTTTATCTTCTCTTGGCTTGAATACAATGATGTACTTTCTATCTTGGGCAAACGGAAGTCTTCCGTTAATGAACAGGCGATAAATCTGTTGGGTTACTGGATAAGAATAGATACCAAGCGGAGTTCTGTAGCCAGACTTTGGGTTGATCCCTAGCTTGTTGACGTTACTGAACTGCATGTAATATTCAGGCTTTGTAAAATCTTTGGCTACGTATTTTTCGAGTTGTTCGGCGGTGGAGGGCAGCTTCACTCCCTCTTTTTCGGCGCGGGTCTTTTCCTCGATTCGCTCTTCGCTCAAAAACGTGCGCCATTTGTCCTGAAACTTGGTCACTTCATTCTCCTTGCCAGCTTGTCTAAGTATTCAATTTTACTCGATACCGCCTTAGTAAATAGGAAGGGAAAGAAAGAGTGGACAAAACATTTTGAAGTCACAAGCAAAAGATTTGCTGCGAGCTTCCAAGCGTTCCACATATGGACAAAATATGACTCGCGCTGTTCCGTCAAGTGATGCGTTAAATATTGATAGACTTTCTTCACTTTAGATTTTCTCAATCGGTTCTCTTTGCTTGACATCTGACTTGCCGATGTCAATGATAACCAAGCGACCTCGGTCGTTCATAACGTTGGTTGTCTTAAGGTCTCTAAAATGTATACCATTTTGTTCCAAAAATGTTAAGCCACTGGAGATATCATTTACATAATCAAGCATAGGAGATGCCAGGGCCTTGAGAGCACCTTCAGCGGTGTTAATGTTGTCGGCTGAATAGACTCCAACGCCAGTGGCCCAGGCTTTGGTAAGGGCTTCTCGCTCTAGTTCGTTTAAGCCAGCTTCGGCCATAAGTCCTCGAAGCTTGCTGGAGTGGTTTTGAAACCTGGACATAGGATTTTCTTCCACCTTGGCACCATTCTTTTTAATCCAGGTGGCAAATTTGCGGCGCACCTCGTCAAAGTTGGCGAGCCACTGATAGTAAATTTCATCTGGCCTTGCGTGAATGGTTTTGATAATTTCTTGTTGTTTTGGTGTCGGCAAGTCTGAACCTCCAACCTCTTCACCCACCAAGTCGTATACAATCAAAAAAGGGTGCTGCGGCATTTCACCAGGTTGTTCGTCGCCCTTCACAAAGCGGCGGCCAACCTTCTTCACATTGTAAACATTGGGATGCTCTTGGCCTGCGATAGATTGCGTAGCAGACGCTTCGGCAAAGTCTTTGGTGATCTTGAGCACCTCATCGCCAAATTGATAAGCAGACCCCATTGTGCCTGAGCCTAAGAAGAGAGGGTCGCCAGAGAGGCCAGCCCATTTTTTAATCTTAGCAAGTTCCTCGTCCGATAGCGGGAAGTCACGTAGTTCTTCCTCAGTGACTTCAGTCAGAATGTTGGATTTGATTCGGCGTATCTTGCTTGCCTCTGAGATATATTTTCGCCAATTTTCAAGTAGGAGTTTCATTCTTGCTCCTTGGGGGTGAGATAGACGGGAACCTTCTTAACCCCCAGACGCTTTGCCGCTTCTAGACGATGGTGCCCGTTCAATACATGGTAGAAAGGCTCGCTAACTCCGCTTTTAGGTGCCACCTCTTGGTCTTGAACGCGGTAAGAGTTCACGGGCTTCTGGTTGCATACCTCAATAGGTTCCAAATTACCTTGGCTAATCAAGTTCATCTTTTGCTGGACTATGGCATCGCATTCAGCCCCAGGGCAATCGTGTTCTTTCCCGTGCCCCATCTCTTCGGAAGGGACAAGAAGGTTTACATCAACATAGAAGACATTTTCATTCATAAAGGCAGAAGCCACAAGACCATGCTTCTTTAGATAAGGCATTATTAAAGGAATCCACACCGACCCTCCGATGGGGGCTGCAAATGCGGCGGCCAAAGTCGTAGTCTTGGCAACGTCTTTGATTTGATCCCATAGGATTTCTTTTTCAGAGTCGTCAAGGGTTTTCCATTTCTTGAGCAACTCCCACGCTTGCTGCGTTTCTTTTAGCTCCTGAGCTATCGCTTGCCAAGTGCTCTTATGCTTGCCATCCTCCAATTCTCTCTTTAATTTTTTGATGGCTTTGTTCATCTTCCACTCAGAAGAGCCAGGAACGAGTGCGCCAATGCCTTCTTCTAATTCCACCTGTCTGGTGTATTCGCGCCAATTTTCAAGTAATAATTTCATCTATATAAATAGTACGCTCGTCCTCTTAACGCTTCAGCCGTTAATGGCATTTATCTTGTCCTTCTTTTTCCTATTATTAATAGCGTTTTCTATACGGTCGAGGGATTTGGCATAGTAGTCCTTATCCACCTCGCACCCAATGAAACTTCTGTTAGTATTAATACAAGAAATAGCAGTTGTAGAGGATCCTGCAAAGCAATCCAAAACGACATCTCCCTCGTTCGAATGTTTCTTAACCAGATCGTCGAATAACTTTAAACTCTTCTGGGCCGTGTGGAAACGATCCGAGCCGTGATAAATAGGGTACTTGTAGATCCCATTGTCATATTCGCTGTTGAATGTGGGCTTAGACTTCTTCACAGCAGAGATAGCAATCTCACGAGAATTTGTCAGGTAATTGCGTTTGCTGTTAATGGGGACTGGATTTGTCTTAAGCCACTCAAGAAAGCGCAGTTGTTTGAACCGGGTCGCCTCAAGTATTTGAGCGAGTGATGTAATCTTCCACAGGTCGTAAAAGATAATGCAAGTGCCGTGTGGCTTTAGAACACGGTACATTTCTTCCACAAAAGGATAGAGGTTCATCTGTTGCTTATCCCAATCTCCAAACTCGTAGCTCATCCTGAACCTTTCAATGGTTTTGGCTCCCTTGCTGGCAAGGAATCCGGTTGGCCTTGAGATCTCATAAGGAGGATCAGTGAGGATTAAATCAATAGAGTTGTCTTCAAGCGTTGAGAGGAACTCAAGCGCTTCAAGGTTTTCAAGTATAATATCATTCATAACGCCTATTCTACCAAGAAGTTAAAACAAAGTCAATCAATTTTTTTGCGACGACGGCGGCGTTTAGCGGGTGCATACACCACGGTAGCATCTGCCGTCTTTTTGTCTAGGTGATGATAAAGGTCTTTCACGCGGATAACATTTATAAACCACTCTGACGTGGGATGGTCGTGGGGTCGCGATGCATACTTCCATTGGGTAGAGGTTTTTTTAAGAAGGATCCCATAAGTCTTCTCGGTTATTATCAGGTCTCCTGGTCTTAAATAATACTCTATCACTAGGCCCCCTTAATCCTGAAGTAACTTGCGAATCTTTTCAATCCGCTTGAGAATCTTTTCTGTATCCTGAAGTATTCCTGATTCGATAGCCTGTCGAAATAGATAAAGCTCGGTCAGAGCTTCTTTAATCTTTTCCTTTGACTTATTTGGAATGACCACTCTCATTTTTCTGAGTGGCTCTGAGCTTGTCTTCGCATTTCTGTAATTTCTCTTGTAATTTTTTCGTGTAAATCTGATAGAATGCGAGTTTTTTCTCTAGTTTTCTAATCTTGATCTCTTTAGGAGTGGCTGTCAATCCAAGGCTTTCTAGTTCTTTTGTCATCGGTGCCTTTCCCCTTGTTCGTCAATCGATTAAATTGCATCCTTTCGGCCTGAGAAGTGTATCTTTAGGCTGGGATTTACATCATTTAATTCTTCCTCGATAAATGAGCGCATCTCTTCTAGGTTGTGAAACCCCGCATGCGCTCCATTATTAATTAGTCGGTAAACACCCAAACTTCTCAAAACATCCGTCTTGTTAAGCACCAAGTTGTTTACTTCATTAATACGGATGGCTCTCTTGAGGCGTGTCAAATCTAGCCAGTTACACTGTCGAGGGCGACCAGTCGTGGCACCGTATTCTTCCCCCAACTCACGGAGTTTAGGAAAATGAGGATGAGGTGGTTCGAACTGCTTGCTGCCAACGTAAGTTTCGTAGACTTTGCCGACACCCCACACGTCCCTTACCCAAGAGGGTGGAATCGCATTTAGGAGTGCCCCAGCCGTTGTGCAATGACTAGAAGTGACATAAGGATAATCTCCCCAATCAATATCCAACTCCACCCCTTGGGCTCCTTCGCATAAAATTTTAACTTCTTCATTTTCGTGAAACTCTTCATATAAATCTATTGTGTATGGCTTAAGATCAGGGTCATCTTTGGCGAGGACGCCTGAACGGTCATATTTATCTCGGTATGCTGGGCCATTCCCTCGCTTGGTCGTGCCGATTTTTGTATCTTTTCCGTCCTCTGTCAGATGCGTATCAGTAATGACGTGCGTGTTTTTTGCAATGAAAACCAGGCCGTCAGTGTTTACGCCCCCTTTTTCTAATTCGCCAATCTCTTTAAAAAATTGTTCCTTGCTTACGACGCAACCAGAGCCAATTACAGACTTAATCCCATAAAAGACGCCAGCAGGAATGTGGTGGGTAACAAATTTTCTTCCCTCGTGATAAATTGTATGACCTGCATTGCAACCTCCGTTGAACCTTAGTACGTGCGTGTAGTCCCCACTCTTACAAAGGTGGTGGGTTACTTTACCTTTTGCTTCGTCTCCATGTTGAAGACCAATTACAACATCTGCAAACATTATAACTCCTTAAAGCTGCGATGTTAAGATTATACACCTTGGCGAGCAATTGTCAAGGCATTTATCCGATAAAGCTGGCGTACACTGTGGCCGTGATAAGACCTACGAGGCTCGACACAAGCATCCACATTAGCTTGGAGTGGGTTTTCTTCCACGTCTCTAAGTCTTTTAAGCGAGTATAGATACCGTGTTCGGGATCATAAACCGAATCTTTAATTTTAGAGATATGAGACATCATTTCTTCTTGTCGTTCTTTGAGATGATCGATGCCATCGGCCACGCGATCTAACTTGTTTTCCAACTCAACCACTTCAATTTGAAGAGAGAGAGTGGATTTTTTAGCGGAATCTTTAAAGTGTTCGTCTGACATATTACCTTTAAATAGTTACACCTATTCGTTATGCCATTCTATTCCTTTAATTTTACAATATTCTTCGTAAGGAATTTCATACATAAGTGGTTCAGTATGATAGGTAATTGTCATGAAGCTCGGATATGGAGCGGGCGGCGCGGGTAGCGACCCTACGCGCACGTTCTGACAACTGCAAGAAAAAGCGTTGTTCTGAGGGGTGAAGTCTTTGTAATATAATTTATCTTCGCACTCGGTGCATTCGATAACTGTTTCAGTGGTGGGAATCCATCGGTCGTCGTCCTTTAGATCGTCTGCAATGGCCCCGAATCCTATCCCAAGCTCGCTCACTTTTTAATTGTCCAATGTGCTATAAACGCTGGCACCGCTACTAAAGATATTATACAGGCGAAAAATACGCCTACAATCTCCCAGTCATTCATCTTCGCCTCCTGGCTCCTTGGCCTCGTTGTTTCTTTTTGTAATTTTTACTTGTGGTGGAACCGTTTGGTCCGCCGCCCTTGTTGTGTGTTTTGGTAAAGGTGCCAGTCCCTATAGACGTTTTCTTCTTTGCTGTTGGCTTACGTGCTGATGTGTTCCTGATCGATCGAGCCATCTTTCCCCCTCCCTCGTGTGTGCATAGTTATTCCATTTAAATGGTCAATTTCGTGCTGGACACATACACATTCAAGCAAGTTCTTTTCGCGGCTGAATCGTAGTGCCTCTGGATGGTTGGTAGTCATTACTTTAATATCAGTGAATCTCCTGGTTTTAATAAGCTCACCAGGGAATGACAGACAACCTTCTTCGAATTCAATTTCCCCAGAGGCAGCAATTATCACAGGGTTAACCAACAGCACCGGGCCTTCGACGCGGACGAGGCAAACCTTTTTTTGGATGCCGATCTGGTTGGCAGCCAAGCCTATTCCATCGCGACTTTCAAGAAGTACGCGCACTAATCGGGAGCCTATCTCCTTTGCTTCGTCATCCGTGGCATCGATACAAGGTATCGATAAAAAGTTTCTATCTTGAATAATATTTTCCCACACCATACAGTAACTAGGGCTGAGTTTCTTCAGAATACAAAGAATGCCTCTTAATATATGATTTTACTACGAAAAAGCAGAAAGTTGCGACGGTGAAGCCACCCAAGATATCGATGATATAATGCATTTTTAAAGTCAAAGTAGACAAAGATAAGGCGAGAGCCCAAAGAAGATATAAGCGATTTAATCCGAGCGTTTGTCGTGTCTTCTTTGAGAAGGTCGATCCCCAATACATAATCCACGCGAATGCTACGTGGCCTGACGGGAAAGTGTTAGAAGAGTTATCAATAATATAAGAAAACTCCACCAAGTATTCACTGACACCTGTCACCGCAAATTCAGGCCGGGGGTAAAAAGAAGGGAACATAATATAAAAAAGATTGATAATAATCGTGGCTGTGGCGCAGGCCCAGAAAGTTGTAAAAAACAGACGGCGCGACTGGACAAGTAAGAACATCGTAGCTACAATCACTGGGATTATCGAATGATAAATCCAGACTGTCCAGGGAATAAAAGGTATAGCTTCGTCAAAAGAGGTTAAGAATTCGTACTGGTGCGACACAAGCTGCTGGACCGCAAAGTAAGTCACTAGGGAAAATACCCCCAACAAAGCCATGTAGGTAGTTTTCAACTTAGCAGACATCTTTGTCTTCCCTTGAGTAGAATTAAAAGGCTTAATGCGAAACACCTTTCGCACCTTTCATTATAAGTATACCATCTGATTGTATAAAATCAAATTTTTATTACAAAAAATAAAAAGGGCACCCACGAAGGGTGCCCTAATTTCCTTCTCCGAAAACCCTATTTAATCTCAATAGCTAGTGGAGTGGCTTCAATCAGCGGGGGGACGCTGATCTTTAACAGCCCATCTTCAAACGATGCGTCGCTGCTTGCCAAGTTCAACTTATTACTGTGATCAATAAAAGTCTTCTTGAAAGACCGCCGTGCAATCCGACGACTAGGCTGAACGCTTTCGTCTTCTTGCTTGTGGGCACTTACCGTAATCTGATTATCTTTGATCTCAATTGCGAGGTCATCGCGACGAAATCCAGCCAGAGCCAATTCGATGATCTGATTGCCGGTTTCGTCGCGGTAGATGTCTGTTACGGGATACCCCTCAGTAGAACGGCGGACAAGAACCTCTGGTTCGTTGAAAATGGAATTGAAAAGGTCGTCCCAAACTGTCCGCCCAATTAAATTAGGCACACGGTTATTAAATAATGAAATTGTATTCGTCATAGTATTTTCTCCTTTTATAAGCGAGTTAATTTCTGAGCCCATAAAGCGACTCTCTCTTATATTAATAACCCTTTTTTTAAAGTCAAGCGATTAATGATAATAGCTTGAAATATTTTTGATTCTTCTCATATCTTGTCTCAGGTGAGCCCGCGTGACGATGATGGCCTCTAAGATAGTACGGTCTTCTGGGAAGAGTACCACTTGTTCTATCTTTTTTTCTTCAGGAATCATAATAGGATTCGTTGAGACAATTAAATTTATTTCTCTTAAGAGCTTGTTGGAGATGGAAAGTCCATCGCTCAACATTTCTAGCAGCCTATAATCTAAATCTTCTGCTGCCAATTTTTCTCCCAGCAGGTTGACGTATAACGATCGCTCTTGGAGCGCTTCTCTCTCGTATTCCATTAGAGTCACGAGATCCATCGTCAAAGCTTTCCCTTTTTTTGAGCCTTTTTTACTCATGCAAGCTCTCTATCAGATTATCAAAGCCGCCGATCCAGTTGTATGATTCATAGGTATCATCATAACCCATAATCATCGGGAAAGTATCATGACTGAAAGCGTCTTTAAGTTGTCCTATGAAGCCTTCAGAACAATCATCTACTTCTACTATCTTATATTCAAATCCTTTTTCTTCAATTGTTTCGACTGCTCGAATACAAAACGGACATTCAATTTTCACATATAAAACATAGCTATCAAACACTTGCTTTTTCTCCTTCATCTCGTGTGGCTGGGTAAATATCGGCTAACTTAACAAACCACGTCTCTCCATCGTATAAAACAGAAGCGAACTGATTCTCTTCGTCTATGTCAACAACTAAGCAATTACGTGGGATTTTTAATCTCATATTGGTCGAATAAAATCTTTCAGGTCCCTTGTAAGTAAAAAGACTTACTGCTTGCGGAATATAAACAAGGTCCCCTTTGGAATATTTATTCTTCATCAGTGCTCTCGGCGTTTGCTGCGGCCTCTTGTTGCTCTATCAATGCTTCGGGGGCAAGGAGGGCCTGTTCATACCCTGCCAATATGGCTCCAAAGTCGGCAAACAATGTGTCTATCTTTTCCAACTCCTCCCTCAAACCTCCCAGGGTGCCTAAGAGGGCTGAGGCGGGAAATTGCTTACTCTTCACTTTTATCGCCGTATTAGAAGTTGCCTGGGCTACAGCCTCAAGCCTGGTGCCAATGTTATTTAACAACTCCGAGATATGTTCAGGAACATCATCTAATTCAATATTGTAGCTTATTTTTACTTTCATCTTTAATCCTCAATTATTGCATAAGAGGTGGTCAAGAGAGTGGATGCGACAGACGTAGCATTCTCTATTGCATTGCGCGTTACCTTGGCCGGATCTAAAATGCCACACTCATAGACATCCACCATTTTGCCTGTGGAAAAGTCCCAGCCTTGATTTTTCTTTTTTGTCTTGGTCACCATTTGCACCACCAAATCAGGGGACTCGCCAGCGTTCAAGGCCATCTGTCGGATTGGGGCCGTGAGTGATTGTCTAATAAGTTGAACACCTAGTTGTTGCTCATCATTGTCTGTATCAATCTTTAGATTTTGAGCAGCGCGGAGGAGTGCCGTGCCACCGCCTGGTACTATGCCTTCAAGCTGAGCAGATCTAACTGCTTCCAGGGCATCTTCAATCCTGTGCCTTTTTTCAGTCATTTCCACTTCAGTTGCGCCGCCAACTCGAATGACAGCGACGCCGCTAGCGAGGCGTGTAATTCGGTCTTGAATAGATACACATTCAGATTCTGACTCTGTTTGTTTAATCTCTTCCTTGAGTTGGTTTATTCTTTCCTCGACCTTTTCATAATTGGCCTGGCCGTCTACAATGGTGGTAAAGTTTTTCAAAATCTCTACCTTCTTGCATCGGCCAAGGTGTTCGAGTTTGACATCTTCCATTTTAATACCAGACTCGCGGCTCACAAATGTGGCGCCAACCGCGAGGCACAGGTCTTTCATTATGTTGCGGCGTTCGTTACCATAGCGCGGGGCCTTGACGGCAGCAATTTTCATCGTGCCACGGACAGTATTCATAATCAAGGCAGCTAGTGCCTGCCCTTCAACTTGCTCTGCGACGATGATAAGGGGGCGACCATATTTGGCTGTCTGCTCAAGAAGGGGGAGTAGCGTTTGAACACTCTCAAGTTTGTGATCAGTTACCAAAATTAAAGAATCTTCGTAGGTAACACACTGTCGCTTTTCATTATTAATAAAAGCATTCGCAAAATAACCAGCATCAAACCTGAAGCCTTCTACAACATCAAGAGTGGTGTCCACTGATTTGCCTTCCTCGACCGTGACAGACCCATCGTTTCCGGCGCTGTCTACAGCCATCGCAATAAGCTTTCCGATCGTGGTATCGCCATTGGCTGAGATGGTGGCGATATGTTCGATATCATCTCGGCTACGCACTGGGGTTGAAAGGTCGGCCAAGTTTTGAGTTATCTGCTTCACGGCCTTATCCATCCCCCTTTTCAACTCTACAGGAGATGTCCCGGCAGCTAAATATTTCTGCGCCTTGTTAAGGATATCGCGGGCCAACACAGTAGAGGTAGTAGTTCCATCTCCTGCATTAGTGTTCGTTTGGTCGGCAGCTTGTTTGATTATCTGAGCACCTACGTTTTCAAAGTGGTCCTCAAACTCTACAAATTTAGCTACAGTTACCCCATCTTTGGTAACGATTGGCTTTCCGCCTTTCTTGTGCAAGATTACATTGCGACCCTTTGGGCCGAGTGTGGTTGCTACGTTGTCAGCGAGTACGTTGACTCCCTTTAGAATCTTCTCGTGTAATTGATTGCCGTGTTGATATTGTTTAGTCACTTGTACCTCCGTTCATATCAACTTATATTATAGTCACAGAATCACAGTTTGTAAAGAGTTATTTAAAATTCTTGATCAACTTTTAATTTAAGAAGTGCGGCCTGGTCCTTGGCATCGGACCCAGCGTCTATTGCACCTTCTGCTCCAGAAAAATATATGTTAATATTCTTGGTCAAAGCATCAAGGGTGTTGAAGATCTCCGTAACACCTTCGCCTAAGCGGGACACATACTGCGACGCGACCGCCTTCAGGTTCTCAGGAGAACCTAGAGAAAGAGATCCCAGTACTTCTTCCTTATAGGATTCACCAGACATCTTCCACCGATTACCTCCCGAAACTGGCTTGATCTTGTCTTCCACGTTATCAGGAGTAAGAATAGTCTTGTAAAATGTTAACTTGGTGTCAGGTGCATTTGTTTTTGTTACAACAATATATGTAACTTGGCCAAACTTTTTGAATGCACGTTCTAGACCAGCCAAGCTTCCCCCAATATCAGGCGCGTCGCCTTTTACAAGTTTTAAACTAAGGGCGGCTCCCTCGGCGTCTATCACATCTTCGATAGGAGTGTTTCTGCCCATCTCTGCTTGTTGTTGTTCTCCCTTTATCAACACAGCAAGCAGTGATTCCCACAAAAAACCAGCCGTCTTTGCATTATAATCATAGATGATGGAAGAAAGGACATCCAAGAAAACGAGGTTACCCAATATCTCAGGAACATCTTTGGCCGCGATACAATCTGCCTTGCACTCAGAGACAAAGTTTTCCAAATTTTCCACCTTCTCTCTCAGCGTGCCTCCTTTAATATTCCCTAAGAAAGAAGCCACTGCTTTTCTGTCTTCATTACCAGGCTTTCCCCAGTTCTCCGAAATCTTGAAAACTGGAAGCGCAATGGTCTTAGATTCCTTCCGTGCTTTTACCTTCTTTTCTGTAATTGTGATAACTTTTTTATCACCCATCACTTGTTTAATCTCTTTCAGAAGAGAATCGTAATCAAACATTCTTTAGTTCCTCCGTTATTTTGTCCAGTTCCAGCCCAAGGGTGTCCCATTTTTTCTTGGTAAGATTATAATGGTTCACGATGCCCTTGAATTTCCCTTTAGAAGCGTTCTTGTCCACGGTAGTATTCAGCGAGCCGTCTTCGTTTAGGGGACACTCTAGCTCGATACCGTGATGCGAACATAGAGCTTTAAGCAATGCTTTGTAAGCCGAGATCTGTACTGAATAATAACCCAAGAAAGGCTTTACGGTGCGTCCGTGAACTTTCCAACCCTCGATAACAGGTCGGGGGCCAAAGCCTCTCTTCTCGTATGTCTTGTTATATTTTTCGTAAACAGCGTTGCTAAAGTCAATACCAATGGAAACATTGTTGACGGCACGGATCCCCGCGTGCCAGCCAATATGGTTGGTGTCGAGGAGTTGGACTATTGTCCCATCGTTGTCAATGACAAAATGAGTGGAGATTTTTCTTTTTTCAAGTATACTCTTGCATGATGCTGCGGACAGGGCGGCGTCCCAGTGTGTTACAATCATAGCGGGGTGGCGCTCCTTCTTCACTTCCTTATAACATCCTGACTTGATGGGGTCGATCTTTACCTTGTGCCACTCAATCACTGTCTCTTTGCCGTTGCATAGAATATGGTTCGTCACAGGGATTGATGGCCCTTTAAGTTGGAGACAGTTCGGAGCCTTGTCCTGATTAGCAATTCTATTTTCCACAACAGTATAAGCTCTTCTGTATGTTGCAGGGCCGCACATACCATCGACCTCTAGACCGTGGTCGCGTTGAAATCCTTTAATTGATTCAATCAAAAATTGGTCGAATTGGGTTGCTCTAAACCAAAAGGGAGCCCAGCCATATTTTTTTGCGGACTTCTTATTGTAACGTATTTTCCACCAATTCATACACATACTCTTAAATGATAATATCAGCGATACCTAATTCAACTGCTTCCTTAGCGTTTAAATAAACATTTGTTTTTCTTTGGATGAGCTTTTTAATATAGGCAGGCTTCATATTCGTTTCTTTGGCCAGGGCTTTAATATAAGACTCTTGAGTCAGCTTGGCCTCTTCAAATTCATTCTCAACATCGTGGAGATGGCCGTGTTGGCCTGAGATAACTCCGTGGATCATCACTCGACAGTTAGCGCCAATCTTTCGCGTGCCTTTGGTTCCACAAGCTAAGAGGAGGACGCCAGCAGACATTACTTTGCCCAAGCCGATGGTGCGGATTTCACACTTTTGCTTCATTTCACTAATGGTATCATAGACGCCGAACATCTCTGCGGCAGCGCCGCCATAGCTTGACACCAAGAAATCGATGGGGTCGATGGCCTCGACCAAAGGGGAATCTTCGTCGGTAGGGTTCTGGGGGACGAGATGTTTTCCTGACACATACAGCATATGTAAGGAGTAAATTGCCTCAAGGCATCTTTCCTCATTGATGGAACCATAGATACCAGTAAGTCGTAGCTCTTCCTTCTTCCCCTTGTCTCCACCTGCTCCAAAAAGCGCTGGGAGTAGCGTGAGAGGATCAAACGATGAGTCCTTTTCTTCTGGAGTTTCTTGTGACTCTTCGGCATCAGATGCTTTGGAATTCTTTTTCTTTTTGGGGCCGAACGAGAGTCTTTTCATTTTCCTAATCCTTTTTCAATTTTGTTTAGAAAGCGCATCGCTTCATTCCACGTATTAAAATGGACTAAAGGTTGCAGCTTCTTAGGTAAGTAGTTTTTAATAGACCGAATGCTCTGAAGTCTCCACGCATCTAGGGTTAAATCTAGTAACTTATGGCTCGCGGTGGCCTCTGGGTTGTCTTCTTTGATCTTTTTGATGATCTTTTCTTTCTCTCCTTGGAAGACTTTGTCGTAATACTTTAGCATTAGCAGTAATCCAAAGACAGTATGTTGCACCATTAGGGCTGAACGTCCGTATTCCATCAAGTAAGACAGTAATCTATAAGATAGTACGCCCAAGCCAAACCAAAGTGCCGCCATAATAAGTTGAGTATCCATGGTATCTCCTTGTAATAATAACTATATTATAGCAATAAAAAAGCCCGATACAAGGAGGTATCGGGCTTTTTTAATACTTTCTTCTATACTACTTGTTTTTAAGGGCTAGAAGCCTGGAGGCTACGCGACGAGTAATCTCGTTAACGAGGTCTTCGTTTTTGAAGGCTTCATCACCTTTCTTCTCTCCGCGCTTGGGGCCACTGGTCTTTTTCTTTTTGCCCTTGTGGGTTTCTCCACCTTCGTCGAGTTCTTCAGCGTCTTCTTTGTCGAGTTCTTCAGCGTCTTCTTCGTCGAGTTTTTCTAAGCCGGGGGAGTCGGTGTCTTCTTCTTCGTACATATTGCGGGCACCTGGCTCTTCAACATCTACGTCAAGCTCGTCTTCGACTTCGACTTCTGCTTCGGGTTCTCCCAAACCATCATCTTCGAGACTATCATCTGTCTCGGACTCAACATTAACATCGAGGACTTGGCTGAGCAAGTCAGCGACCCCAGCGGCGAGTTGTTGAGCAATTTCTTCGTTGCTCTTGGGGCCTTCAGGCTCAATCTCAATTTCTTCTTCAGCGTCAAGCTCAAGAGCGCCTTCGTCATCACCAAGTGGAAGCTCTTCTTCCTCTTCAGCGCCAAGTTCGAGTTCTTCTTCTTCTGCGATCTGAGTGTCGAGGAAGTTCTCTGTAAGTTTCTGGATGTTAGCAAATTTCATCATCTTACGAATTTCGCCTTCATTAAGCATTTGCTTTTTCATGGGGTAATCTCCTTGCGATTGTTTAAAAGTAGTAATAAAAGATATTTTATCTTTCACAATATATAGTTCATTAGAGTGGTAAGATGCTGTTTTTTATTCACAAAGAAGCATCTCCCTTAAATAGTCTTCGGAGAGGGACGTTTCTTTTCTGAGTGCCCTGAGTAACTTATCAAGCGCCTTGTCTTCTAATTGCTTGACGCGCACGAAACTAATGCCAAGTCTCTTGGCCACTTCGCGCAAGGAAAGACTGTTGTTTTTATTAACTGCTTCATAAGTACAGTTCAAATCTGCGGGATAGTCTACCCACATTCGGCAATCTTTTTGTTTACAAGCCCTTTTGGACTCTCGGCACTTCTTAATACATTTCATAGATCTGGATGCTCCTCTTCCATAATGTCGAAAAAACTTTCGATGTCTGTTGTGTCAAGTCCAAACTTGTTGCGCGTGTCTTGGGACGCTTTGGCGCTCTTCACTATTGTTTTTGTGTGTGATCGGCCTTCTAAGCGGTTTTCTTGCTTAAAATTCTCAATAAACATAATGAGATTTTCATCTCTTTCCAGGTAGCCCGTGATCATCATCCGAAAGAACATTGATTGATTTAAATTATCAGTTCTTAAACGAATTTTTAGGTCTGTTTGTCTCTTGCCTGAATCGTAGAACATAAACTTTTTACGCTCTTCCGGTGTCGGTATCGTTGGATCTTTCACGGTGCCTCCTCAACATCAGCTATGGATGGGTCGTAAACATCATCCCAGCAACCCGAGGCAGGATCAACACTGTAGCGATAGACGCCGTACTGATCTTGCTTGGTATCGAAACAGCAACTACAGAACTGCCAGGTGCGTGCCTTCACGGGATCGCCAAAATGCTCTCCGCGAGAGCATCTCTGAATCCCTTCAGCACCATCGGGACATATGCACGACCGTTTCTCCCAGCCTTCACAATCGTAGGTAACTGGCTCGGCGCAGGTCGTTAGAAGAATCACAGTTAAGATTAATACTCTCACTAAAACCTGCCTAGAATATGAGTGCTACTTTCATTACGACCTGCGGTGCTTTGCTTTACAAATCGACTCTTAACGCGCAAATCTTTTAGACAAGAAGCGCCCGTATAAGATAACCCACTAGCAATCCCGCCGTGAAAGTCTTGAAGGATTTGCTCAATGCCGCCGCGATAAGGGACTGTAGTAGAAATTCCTTCTGGAGTTGAGGATCTTCCACGATAAGCTTTTTGCGCGTTGAGCGAAGCCATTCCTCTGTAGACTTTGTATTTGATTCCTTCGTTGGTTTTGAGGACATCCCCTGGTGTTTCCTTAGTGCCTGCTAAAAGCGAACCTACCATTACAAAGTCTGCACCGGCAGCGAGCGCCTTTACCATATCGCCTGTAGTTTTTATGCCTCCATCGGCTATTATTTTTGTATCGTATGTGCTTTTAGCACAATCAAGGACACTCTGTAAAGTTGGTATCCCATGACCAGTAACTAGTCTGGTTGAACAAATTGAACCGCCGCCGATTCCGACGCGGATACTATCAGCGCCCCACTCAGCCAATGCGTCAAAGGCTTCGCGGGTGGCAACATTTCCAGCCATTACGTGAACGGATTCTGCAAAGGTATTCTTTAATTCTCGCAAAGCTTTCTTAACGAGAACATGATGTCCGTGCGCTACGTCGAGACATAACACTTGCACTCCCGACTCGCATAAAGCCATAGCACGCTCAAAATAATCCCCAGTAACGCCCACAGCGGCTGATACCCTAGCATCTGGATTTTTTCGGAAGATATCGCGAACAAGCTTTAGTTGTTCATCGATTGTATTATAACGATGAATTACTCCCAAACCTCCAGCCTGGTGCATAGCGAGGGCCATGTCTGTTTCGGTAATGGTATCCATTGGGCTAGATATAACAGGCAACTTGAAACTCAAAACGTCATCAAGATTCGACGTTAAATCAACTGCTTTGCGCGTGGCAAGCTCGCTGTATTGGGGGACAAGCAGAACATCATCATAAGACAATGCTTCAGTTAGACTGTCGCCGTGTGACCAGCTTTTAGGACGATGAATTTGCATGACGTGTCTTCTCCTTTAGTTGTACAAGATAGCGAGTCAAATACCAGACTGCTTTTTCGATGTCTTCAACAGGATTTTTTTTGTGCTGGTGTCGTACAATATATTTTACAACATTCCCGCAATTGAAGTTAAGATCCCAAGCCTCGATGGCGTCGATAACCTCTAGAGTGCCCTTGTTGTAATGGGCTGGATGGTTTACCTTCTCTTCATCGCGGACGCAACCCTGGTCGTCTTGCGGGGATGGGCAACGACCGCAGCCCTTCTTTTTGTTCTTAGGTTTTTCCACTTTATTCTCCTGTGCTCCCTAAAGCTCCGTCTCCTCGTTCAGAGATCGTGATTGGATAGTGCCCATAAAGATCTCCAGATGCCGACTCCAGTGCTCGGAATGGGACGACAGGTATCAATACAACTTGCGCTATCTTTGCGCCTGGGGCGACACTGTGTTGGATATTTCCAATGTTGTGGATATCAATGAACACTTCTCCGTCATACCCCGAATCGATTACGTGAGCACCGACAATCAGGTTTTTTTTAGCAGCGATAGAAGAACGATTCATCACTTGAAGCATATAGCCATGAGGGATTCCAAATCGTAATCCCGTTTGAAGTCGCGTGCTTCTTCCAGGGTGTAGATATGATGTCTTTCCGTTCTCTGGACTGAAGTAAACATCAAGCCCAGCATCGCTGGGGTTGCCTCTTGTCGGAGGGGTTACATTATCTCTAACTCTCGTATATTCAATTATCATTTTTTGCCTCTATCCTTTTCTTAAAGTCTTCGATAACACTTAGTGCTTTATCCCAGCATGTAGGACAATAAAGACGGACTTTGCCCTCTTCTTCTTTGACAACAACATTCCAGCTCTTAACCTGCGTTGGATTCTTTTTATCAAACGGTGACTGGCAAGTTTCGCAGTGGTCACCGAGCTTCCCAAAAAAAGTCATTTTCTCTTGGATATCTTTTTTATTTTCTTTGTATTTCTTACGTCTCATTTTTTTATCAAAGCTTCCCATAATATACCTCCGTTTGTCGTATAAGTCAACCTAATAGTTTAAAATTCTGTCGAATGGACTTGGTAGAATATCCCCAGATAGGATGGTACTCAAGGGCAGAAGCGTAGACACGATTAAGGTGCAGCACATCTGACCCTGGTACAATGCCCCAGCAACGTATTGTCGAGATGGTAGACGTCTCGTCGATAACCTTTACAATCCAATATTCCCGACCAGTCTTTGTTTTTCGTTTTATCACTTCTCTTGGTATGAACCAAGCTGCTTTAAGATCACGATCCCAGTTGCCAAGAGGTGGAACTTTATAGTGATCAATAGCATCTCTTATTTCTTGTGTCATCACCAAATCAAAAGGATAAATTCCAGTTCTTGATGAGATGTGCTCAATACGCTCTTCAGGTGAAAAGTCCTTTGGTGTTCTGAATTCTTCTATGTGCGATAGAAGTTTCTTCCTAGTCTTGGGTCGGTTCTCCACGCATGAAAGACAGAAGTGTTTTAAGCCCGTGAACCTTTCATCCACTAAGGAATCTAGTGCGCCGCTTTCTGCCATTGCCTGTAGTCCTTTCTTGTTAAGTTTAGAATAAACAACGTTTTCATTAAATAAAAGTTCCTCGGGAGTGTTGAAAGGACGATTGTTGATTATTTGTTCAATGGCTTTGTCGCCCAGACCCTTAATCGAACTCAAAGGCTGTATTAGGGTTTTCCCGTCTACAGCAATTTCCCACTGTGCAGTGGAGCTATTAACATTAACCTTTTGAATGTTGAAGCCATACTTTTGAACTAGGTTTACTGCAAACTCTTTACGGGCTTCCGGTTCTTTGTCAAGGAATGCCGCAGCCCAACATTCTGGATAGTAATAATAAAGCCAAGCACACTGATAAGACAAGATCGAATACGAGACAGCATGGCTTTTGTTAAAACCGTAGCCTGAGAAGTATTCGAACTTCTTCCACATCGCGTCGGCGGTTGTGCGGTCTATACCTTTCTCGACACAACCATCAACAAACTTAACTCTAATCTTTTCTTTTTCTTGCGCTCCCTTACCTGTACCTTTTTTCGTCAAGAGTTTGCGAAGTAGGTTGGCCTCATCCAAGCTGATATTTTTGCCGAGCTTGTTAGCAAGAAGTGCAATCTGTTCTTGAAAGATAAGAAAGCCTGCTGTCTCCTCGGTGACCTCTTTGACAATGTCGTTGACATAGTGGATGCTATCTGGCTTTCTTTTTGCCTTGGCATATTCCTGGTCTACCTTGGCGGATAAAGGTCCTGGTCTGTAAATCGAAGTAATCGCTGAAATGTCAATGATGTTGTTGGGCTTCGCACTCTTGCAGAATTTCTGTGCGCCGTCGTTCGTAAACTGGAAGACCCCAACGAAGTTGCCCTTGTGAAATACGTGCTTATAAACATTTTTGTCTTCAAGGTCGATAACATCAGGATGCAAGTTTTTACTATACCACTGGGATACATCAGCATAGGTGGGGTTTTCAATCCCAGCCTCTCTACGCAGCATGTGTTTAATACAAGATTCAATCATCTCCAATGTTGACAGTCCCAGTAAGTCGAACTTAATAAAGCCTAGCGGCTCTAGATGGCGGACGTTCATCCCTTCGGACCAAGGCGTTTGGAGAATGCCGCCTGAACTGATCAAGGGCATGTGCTTATCGAGGTTTTCCCCGATCACGACGCCTCCAGCGTGTCTACTGGTCGAGCGCCTTTGCCCGAACAAGGCTTCAACATGTGTTTTGATCTGGGGATGTTTTCTTAGAAATTTTTGAAGGGATTCGGAATATTCCATAACCTCTTCAAAAGTAGGATTGTACACGCCAGCCTTGATGCCGTGCTTAGCTTTGGCTTTTGGCATTGCCTCTTTTTCCATCACAGAGGTGACCGAGTTGACTTCTTTGAATTCTACATCATAAAATTTACTGATGTCTTTGATCAGGGACCGTAATTGCAAAGTATTAAAATTTGAAATAGGAATAACAGTTTTGTTACCCCACTCATCAGCAAGAATCTCCTTAAGACCAAAGGCATCTGATACATCATAATCGATATCGGGATAGTCAGTAGCGTCAGAACGCAAAAAGCGACTAAAAAGGAGTCCGTACTTAATAGGATCAACTTGGGTGATGCCAAGAACATAAGCTACCAGGGAACCAGCGGCTGAGCCTCGTCCTGGTCCTGATAGCATATGCTCGTTCGCTTTGTCAGAGATAGCTTTCATTGTAAGGAAATACTTGCTGAACCCTCTCTCGTCGATGACGCGCAGTTCGTGACGCAATCGGTCCACATATTCATTCTTTTTGTGGAGCTTGAATTCCTTTAGTCCGCTGATGCACTGAGCTATAAGCGCGTTGGTAGCAGTTTCTCCTTCAGGGACAACAAACGACGGTAAGCGTACTTTATTGTCCGGTACAAAGTCTTCAATGCGATTGAAAGCAATCTCATGGGTAAGACTAATAGAAGAAAGAATATCAGAATCATTATAAGGTCTATCAGAATACTTGCTGTATTCCTTATAGGATTCCCACATCTGATCGCCGTTCTTAGGATATAACTCATAACCGACTTCCTCCAATTGTTCTGGCAGTTCTGGCGAGAGCCAGTCTGGCAGTTCGGCTGGTTTGTCTTTGTACTTAGTTATGAGAGGAAGAATCCCCAGTCGCTTATAAAGCTCCCGATCCTTCCAAGAGGTGGGTGTTGGGTAATGACTGTCGGCGGTGGAAATCACCTGTATTCCAAATTCCTCTTTCATTTGAAGAACATAATGGTTAAGATTGTGTTGGTCTTTGGATTTAATCCACTGAAGTTCTCCGTACCAACGATCGCCAAAAATATTTAACATTTTTTTTGTTATGTCGCGCATTGCCTCCAGAATCGCCTGGTCGCCCTTGTCTTTGTTATTCCAGTAAACAGTGGCATAAACCCCTCCGAGGCATGCACTTGAGGCGATGATTCCCTTATTATACTTCTTAAGAAGTTCCAAATCCAGGCGCGGATATCGATAGAAGTTGTCGCCTTGGAAGGATTCAGAGATTAAGCTGTATATGTTATTAAGTCCTTCTTGGTTCTGAGCAAGGAGGATAAGATGACTGCGTGTTCGGAGCTTGTTGTTTTTGCCCTTAGAAGCGCCTTCGTTTTCGGCAGTAATCTTCTCGGCTTCTTTCTTCGATTTAGAAGCAGCTTTTTTATCTGACTGGGCTTTCTCGTATTCTTCTTTCCATTCCGCGACCGATGGGACGAAATAGGCTTCGACGCCATAAATGGGCTTAAAGCTTTTACCGTCAGCTTTCATCTTCTTGGCGTGAAGGACTTGATATGCAAGTCCGTTCATATTACCATGATCAGTTAAGGCGAGAGCCTCGCTACCGTTTTGGTAGGCGAAATCCATATGAGCTTGGGGATACCCCAGAGCGTCAAAAGGAGAGCCTGCAACGCTATGAGCGTGCAGACCAACAAAGGGTATGGATGATTTAGTGCGTTGCATAGTTCCTCACTTTCTAAGCAACTATATTATAGCCCTCTTCTTAAGAAAGTCAAGAAAATATCAGGTGCCGCGAGTATCTACGATCGTGCGAATAAAATAACCCTGGTCGTCTTTGGCGACATATTGTTTACCTGGGGCGTGTCCAGCCTTGTCGATTCGCGCTTTAAGAGCGGCGGCGGCTTCTTTATCACTTGATGCTTCAATACGTGAATCGGTGCTTGGATCGAAGGTTTTTTCTGGGGTTCTTTTCTTTTTCTCAGGAGGAGACGACCAAGGAACCATTTTCCTTGACTTTTTATCTCTCGTCTGATCGAGGAATTTTTTCCAAGCGTCTTCTTCTTCCAAGACCTCTTTGATAATGTTTTTTAAATCATCGTATTTCATTACTTATCTTCTCCGTTGCTGTGGTATAAATAGTTGATAACTATCGGTACTGCTATGGCTGCGAGTATCCAATACGCTCCCATAATATTAAGTAGTTAACTTAAGTATCTTTCACCCCTGTCGCAAAGAAAGGTCACCACTACGCCATCTGGCTCGTGCTCAGCAATCCAGCGCTCTGCTGCGATAACGTTAGCTCCAGAACTAATGCCAACCAACAGCCCATGCTCGGAGGCGAGGAGCTTAGCGCGAGATTTCGCATCTTCAGTGGTCACAATCAGCTCACCATCAATCAAGGTTTTATCAACCAAGAAGTCCCCGCCGTCGTTGATGCCCTGAATGCCGTGGGTGGCTGCGGATTCGGCTGGGGTTGTCATAAGGATCTGGGTTTCTTTCCATAGTCGTGGCATGTACTTTTGGCATCCCATGATCGTCCCTCCCGTGCCTGCGCCGCTGATGATAGCAGATAGCCGGGCGGGTATATCTAGGACAGATTGCGCTATCTCCACGGCTGTAGTGCGAAAATGACACTCTATGTTGTCAGGATTACTGAACTGCTTGGGCGACCAGTAATTAGGATTTTCTTCTAGCATTTTATCACGAAGAGATATCGCATCTTTGAACGCGCTTGGTCCAACTTCAACTATGGTTGCGCCGTAAGCCCTCATCATCTGCTTTCGTTCTTCGCTCATGTTGCAAGGCATGATCACGATACAATTAAGACCATTAGCAGCCGAAAGCATTGAGAAGGCGATGCCAGTATTTCCCGAAGAGGCCACCACGATGGTATCTTTATTTTGTAGTTCTCCGCGCTCCATAGCTTTCGCAAGGATATAAGAAGCCATCCTGTCTTTGATAGAGCCAGAAGGGTTGTAAGTTTCTAGTTTTGCGTAGAGCTTTTCGCCCAACCTTATGAATGGCGTGTTGCCAATTAAATTACTTATATCATTCAACTTCGTCTACTCCTATTCCGTTCCATTCTTTGTATGACAAAACAGACGCACTGGGGCGTCTGATATGCGTCTTTTCGATTCCCATGTATTCTTTATACCCTTCCCATGAACCAATGTTCCAATATCTATCCAGCTTGTGAATTTTTGCTCCATCTGTGCTTAGTATATCAAAAATCTGGTCGAGATTTAAATTTCTAAACGAATATCTTTTCTCAATGGGAAGTTTTTTGATTCTTCGTTCGTCTTCATAAATTCCAGTAGACTTCACAGATACTGATGCTTGCAGGGCTTTCACGTCTTCGGGCGTCATCGAGAACCCTAAATATTCGCCATCAACAACTGTCCTGCCTTCGTGCTCTAAGAAAAAAGGTCGGGAGGATGAAATATCCCTTCTATGTTCTCTGATCTTTGAAACATGATACACTCCATAGGGAAATGAGACATAATACTTATCTGGTTTTAAATGGGTACTTAGATTGCCGCAAACTTTTTTAGACATCCAAGCTCCATAGATAACGCTCCATCCCAAGGAATCTCTTTTGCTTCGGTCTCTTGGGTGAATCGGCACATAATAAATGGGGATAGGCTTTTGAAACTGATTGCGCCTTAATTCAAAGTGGCGACTAACCCAAACCGGGTCTTGAGCATAATCTCCTAGTCGATGGCGAATTAAGGGTTGCATATCGTCATGACAAATAATCCATATTGTCTCGCATCCTGCGTAGGCGCACTCTACGACGGCTCTTTCAACAGCTAGATAGTTCTGTGCGATCGGCATCAAAGAATCGTGCCAAGGCATATCAAAGTCAAGCGACTGACCTGCTACTGGCACTATTCCTGCGAGATGAAAACCACTCATTTATTACCTGTTCGTCGGTCCTATTATCAATTATTATATCACCATGATCCGCGAAGTCAAATTCTTTATTTGGCTGCACTTCTCTCCGATAAAGCTCAATCCTTATAGGAAGATATTGCGAGGTTCCATTGGACGTTCCTTTGATGCCCTCTTCTTTCATCATAGCAATTGTTTTTAATCTTGACATCGAATCGGAATAGTCAGGATGATGTAATTGCTCTTTTGATAAAATAGATTTTGAAATTAAATCTTTGTATTGAGTATTGCCATCTATTCGCTCAGACAAATAGAAAAATATCTTCTCTACAAACAGATTTTTAGGATCTTCTAGGATCTCGTAAGGGTGCTTCGTCCCAGATCGAACATCAAACCAATCATAAACCTCATAATGAGTTATTCTATCGTTTATGTCGAAAGGTATACCTGCAACACCATCTGGATTGAAAATTCTCAAGGTGCGGTATTTTATATCCACTAAGGAGTTGTTCTTGGTTATCGCCTGGATAGTATTGCTTTCCGAATCGATTTTAATAGAAGCCAAGTTGCCGGCAAAAGGATGCAAACCTGCGGTGGCGGCATTAAATGTAAGTTCTCTAACAACATCGTATTTTGAATTGCCCTTGGATATCTTGATTATCCCCAAATCAACTGAAGTATCAAACTTGTTGAAAGGTAATATAGTAGGCTCGTGTAGGCTGAGTATTTTAGAGCTGTTTTTGTTTGCGTATAAGATAGCATTTAAATTTTCTCCTATGATTACTTCTTCCCAATTATAACAGTGTGCTCTCAGCAGCCGTCTCCCTCATCCGTGGTCTTTTTAAGATTGCGGTGCCATTTGTTTAAAATCTTTAAGTGCTTTGGCTTTTCATAACACCTACCTTCAGGCTTTGGATATCTAATGGCTGTTACCCATGCGGCGATCCATCTTTTTCTCTCACTTTTAAACTTACAAGTTCTTTTAACATAGTGAAGTTTTTTGTGGAGATGCTTCATCCAAGCATCGGCGGCTTGGATATGATTGGTCCTATCAATATTATAGGTCTTTTCATACCATGGCCATTGTTGCAAAATACCAATTGCCATCGGTAATTTTTTATTTTTAATAATTCGATAATCACCTTTGGCTTTTGGATCGTAACCAGATTCAGAGCAAGATGCTGCAAGAACCATCCCCTTCAGGGAAGCAGGGACATCGTACTTTTTCTCGACTTGGATTAAGTCTAAAAGAATCTGGTCATTAACCTTTTCAGGTTGAGCGTTGCGGCAACTATGTTTTGCTTCAAACATTAAACTTTCGTAAGTTGGCTCGTAGGCAGCAGGCGTGGCAAGCAGTGTAACTGCAATAATAGTTGTAAAACTAATCATATTAAATCTCCAATTATAGAAGGTGGCTGGTTATTGGTCTGGCGACCTCTTGTGTCAAAAGAACCCTCGTGATAACTTCACGATAACTAGGGCGAGCATAATTAAAAAGAAAATTTATTTATAAATTCATCGTCTTTAAACGATTGATAAACTTGCTCATTAGTGTTTTGGCACTTTCTGTATAATCTTCAAGAGAAGACCAACCTTTTTCTGGGAAGAGTACTTTCTCTGAAATGTATCCCGGCAGGACAGGAATTTCAAAATTAGTGTATAAGTGTTTTTCGTATCGACATTGGTCGCTGTTAAAAGTGCCGGTTTGAATTGCTCTAATTATCTTACGTGTAAGTTCAATCGAGATGCGTGATCCTACTCCATACGGTCCACCAGTCCAGCCTGTGTTAACAAGCCAGCACTTAACATCATGCTTTTTGATTTTGTCCTTCAGCAGGGCTGCGTACTCTTTCGGGCGCAGTGGCATAAAGGGAGATCCAAAGCAATAAGAAAACGTAGGCTCGGGTTCTGTGACACCTTTTTCTGTTCCAGCTACTTTTGCTGTATAACCAAGAAGAAACTGTTCAACGGCTTTGTCTTCTCCCAAGCGAGCGACGGGGGGTAGCACGCCGTATGCGTCACATGTCAACATAATTATGTTGTCAGGATGATCGCACCAGGGCTGTCCCCAAGTATTATCGATAAATTCTAGAGGATAGGAGGCTCGGGTGTTTTCTGTAATGTCGGCACTATCAAAGTCCACCTGACCAGCCTTCATTACAACATTCTCTAGAACAGTGCCAAACCGATGGCATGCCTTGTAGATTAAAGGCTCCTGCTCTTTAGAGAGTCTAATCGTCTTTGCATAACACCCTCCTTCAAAATTAAAGAGCGAGTTATCTGACCATCCATGCTCGTCGTCTCCAACTAGAAAGGTGTTTTCGTCTGATGACAGCGTTGTCTTTCCGGTCCCAGAGAGTCCAAAAAAGATAGTAGACGTAGGACCAGTCGGGTCTACGTTAACCGAGCAATGCATGGGAAGTACCCCTCTCTGAGGGAGTAGAAAATTAAGAACAGTAAATACACTCTTTTTAATTTCTCCTGCATAGTCAGTTCCACTAATGAGAATTAGCCTCTTTTCAAAAGAAATGATAACCTTCGGATCTTTCGTATGACAAGGAATTGAATAGACGTTAAACTCCGGCTCAAATGTTTCCGCTTCTTTTAACGAAGCATGAAAAAACATATTACGGGCAAAAAGAGAGTGCCACGCTTTCTGCGTATGAACTCGAACAGCTAAGCGATGTTCGGGATCATAGCCGGCATACAAATCTTGCTCGTACATGGGAGACTCTAGGTTGTTCATAAAGTCTTTACAATATTTTTCGAACTCGCCTGGAGTCATGGAGTTGTTGTTGTCCCAATCAACACGGTCATGAGTAATAGAGTCCTTCACTATGTATTTAGCGCTGGGTGATCTCCCAGTGTGTGGAGATGTGCAAACAGAAAGAGCCCCGTGGTTTGTCAAACGGGGCTCGTTTTCATTTTGCTCTAATGCGCGCTTAACGAGTGCGGCTCTACTTAGGTTCTTCATTATTTTCCTTCTTTATTGAACAACCCCATCAGGACATGGTTTTCTAAAACAAGGTGAAAATCTTCTCCGTCAAAAGATAGGGTCTCAATTGTGTGAGTAGGCACAACCACTGTTGAACCTGGCATCCAACGAGATTTACAATCCGAAGCTGGTTCCATAATTGTGGCCAAGGTAAAAGGGTCTTTTTGTTCGTAGCTCTCTGGAACTAGGACTAGACTCTTATCCTCCTCCTCCTTTTCTTGTTTTAAAATAAGAAGGTGCCTGTTAAAAGGGACTGGTTTCATGATTAACTCCCAATGCTCTTAGAAATCTTATCATAAATCTCAGAAAAGTGTTCAAAACTTTCGTCAGATTTTAACATTCGATATGCCTTAATTGCAAAGCGAAGCTCGTCTTTTGACAACCATCCGTTATCAACGTAGTTCTTTTTAAGATCACGCTTGTGTTCCTTATAAGGCTCCATTTCGTCTTCTACTGTCTTAAATGCTTTAATAAAATCAACAATGTATTCATCTGTGGTTTTTTCTTCGGTGCTCACAAAATCCTCCTTGAGCTGTTATGTATACTATTATATGCGCCAGAAAACGAAAGTCAAGCCCTAAGTAATCTCACATTGGCCGCCAGAGCATGCCGCTTCACTTTTAAGGTCTGTATTGTCCTCCGTTTCGACCACTTTGGTGAGGTCGATACTCTCCAAAGCCTCTATAAGTTTCTCATATTTTTCAGATGAACAGTCCTCAAAAGGTGCCTGAACATAACTGCCCCCATCGTAAGGCAAGACAGAGAGTCCATTGTAGTACTCCCTATTTTCCCACATCCACTCGCCAACATCGATCCACTCAGAATCCTTGATTGAAACAGTAGCAGATACGTTATGTGTATTTTGTCCTTTCTTGTGCCCAGGTTTTATCCACTCTTGGCTAACTTTCTTGATCCTCTTTAACAATTGCAATGCGCTTTCGTGCCTAGTTATTGCCCCGGCAGGAGATTTTTGAGGAACTGAGATAACCGCTGTATCGTGTGGTCTAAAATATTCGTCCTCAACCAGTTCAGGATGATTTATAGACAAGTATGTGTATATCGCCTCGTTTTTACCAACCCTCAAGCGGCGGACATAATAATCGTTATGCCAAGCATGAATACCACTAGAAGTGCCTAGAGTTAACGATGTTGTCCCAGCGGGTTTTACGCAAGTTGTGCGGGCGGCAGATTTGATCCCAATCAGCTTAGCAACTCGCTGGTTTTCCTTCTTGACAGCTTTTGCAGCCATTTCCATGTTTAGGTCCAAGACGCGAGCTGATGCGATGCCAGTCATTGAAACGCCGATGAGCCCGTCTTTTTCTGTATGTCTTTGCCAAATATCCCTTAAGTAATGAAAATCTGTGTATCCGGCTTGGAGGGTTCCAATTAAAGCAGCAGCCTTCACTCGGGATTCAAGATCCTCCTGTGAATCTACATCACTAACATTTACTTCACATAAATTACAAAACTGATACGGTCTAAGCGCTATTTCGCAACACGGGTTTGTTCCCCAGTCTTTATCGTTTGTAAAATAAAACCCCGGCTCTCCACTGCCGGATGCTTTAACCCTATCCCACAATTCAGCAAAATATTCTTTAGTTATACGATGTCGCATCAAAACGATTGAATTGTTTGCGCGACCGCGTTGGGGATTTTGCTCCCACCAGTTTCCAGCTTTTGCAGAAAGCATCTCATCGTCATCGGCGCTGAAAAGAGATATGAGGGCGGCGCGGCGAATGCCGCCAGCAAGGACGGCATCTGCGACATGGCACACGACATCGTGAACCTCGATTGGCTCCAGCTTGTCTCCATTTTCCTTAGAATCTAATATACCTTCAATTTTTATCAAACACTCCTTCAGAGGTTGCGGTCCAGGTGCCTTGCCTCCCGAAGTAACCAGTCGCGCTCCTTTTGGTCGAATGTCCGAAAAGTCAAAGCGCAAGCGAGTGCCACCATTAAAATAGGTCCGAATCAAAGCCTTAACAGCGTCTGCCCATCCTTCAATAGAGTCACCTATCAAAAAACGGCGCGAGCGTTTTGATGAGGGCTTTTGAATCTCAGGGAGCTTCTCAACGTGATGCTTTTGAACTGAATATCCAACGCCTGTGCCTCCAAGGAGAAGAAACATTACTTCCGAAAAAGAGTGCCAATCATCAATCGGCAAGTAAGCACAATTGTAAATACGATTAGGTGCGACTTCAATCGGCTTCCCACCAAACTGCATCGAGCGCATAGATGGAAGAACTTTTTTGTCATAAACAAATTTATACGCAGCACTAATTTCATCCTTTAGCTCGGGATATTTTTTAATGTGCATTTTTTTATTGCGATTAACGAGTTCTTTCCATGTCTCGCGGCGTTCTTTTTTAGGGAGATAGCGGGCATACTTCATATGCACCGTAATATCTGATAGTATTTCATTTGCTGTTTGTGTCATTGTGTTTTCCTTCGTTCTTTGCAGTATTAAACTGTCTTTTACTCTTCTGATATACCTCTACGAGCTTATTAACTGGCCTTTTTTCCTCTGATTGTATAGGAGAATCAAGTATTTTTATTTTTACCCTTGATGTGTCCATGTACAAAGGAAACACTAATCCATCTGGTCCATTCCTGTTCTTAGCAAGGAATATTCTTCCTTGATTTGTATTTTTGTCTTCCACTGTTCTTGAAACTGAAAATATCATATCGGCAACGAAACATTTGCTAAACGCTTCAGAAATAGATTCCATAGTAATAACTTCAGCATTTAGTCCAGATCTATTAGTTTGGGATGCTGTCCATATAGGACACTCATTTTCTTGTGCTAATGCACGTAGTCCTTCGTAAATAGACTCTAACTCGTTCCTTTTCTCCCTGTAAGTTCCAACGGGTTTGAGCAAATCGCCGTAATCTACTATAATCATTCCGATTTTAATATTATTTTTTTTTAATTTTTCTAAATGAGCTTTAAGAGTATTAACAGATGCTGACTTGGTGGGATACTCTTTAATTATAAGTCTACCATCGACTTCTTTAATCGAATCATAGACCATACCCTTCATACTATGAAGATCCCCCAAGCGAACGCCGCTAATGCAACTATCATATCTGAGTCCGGTTACTTCTTCCGACAGTTCTAGAGTATAATGGACCACGTTGTTTCCATTGAGAAGGGCTTGAGAGCCGAGGTGCGCCAGGACCATTGATTTGCCTGCGCCAGTGGGAGCGATTACCACTCCCAACTCGCCCTTTCCAAGTCCGTTCTTAGTTAAATCGTCTATTTTCTGCCAACCTGTAGAAACAGGATTACGTGCTCTTAGCTCATAGCGAGCCTCAAAATCCTTGTGAAAATCATGACCATAATCGCTATCGATGCCTAGATTCAAAGCATTGTCGATTAAGCCCTTAATCTCATCATAAGATGAGTTTTGCAATAAGTTAACAGACTTTAGGATAGCTTCCTTGAGTTTTTGCTTCTTGCAGAAGTCAAGAGAGGTGCTCTTGATATACTCGCTATCACTCGATGCTCGAACAATAGATCGAGCGAAATAACGGCGGACTTGCTCTCGTGTGGCTTCAGTTTCATCATCCAGCTCTGTTCTTATAATAGAATCAAAGATTTTCGATGTAGGATGGACCTTATACTTGGTTCGGTATTCAAATATCTTTGAAACAAAAACCTTTAAGTAATTTAATTCAAAAAAACTAACATCCAAGACCTCTTCTATTTGTTCGGAAAAAGGTCTATCTTCAAGGATCAAATAAGCCAAGACCTCTTGAAAGTTTTTACCATATTTTGAGAAACTAATATTGTCTTTTTGCATTATATTTCCATATTGTGACCCTTCTATTATAGCAAGAGAGTGATCACTTTTCAACTGCTATTCTATTAAAAATCTGATACAGATCAATCCAATTAAAGTCCCCAAAACCGTCTTGAATCATCATTTTTTTAATCTCAGTCTTATTAAATGTTATTTCACATTCTGTAATTGTTTCTCGGAGATATGCCTTTCCTTGGACACTGATGCTCGGGGAATAAAGCTGCATCATCTTATAATTCTCGCGTATTAGTTGCTCACCTTCTATTATGTTGGTGTAAGCCTTCGCATTCGAATTAACATTTTCACAATGCCTTAAGATATCATCTAGCGTATAATCATTGTTTTCTGCCATAAAAGAAAAACGGTTAGCTACAGTTGTCAGTCCTATTCCGGCGATACCTGGCAAGTTGTCGCTGGTGTCTCCTACGATCGATCGAGCGAGAGCCATGTTTCGGGGATGTATCTTGTGTTTTTCTACAATATCCTTCTGATTTAGAAGCTCTTTTTGTATTGGGCGATATAGAAGCGTCTCTTTGTCTAAAAGCTGAAAAAAGTCCTTATCACTCGAAACAATGATCTTTTGCCACCCTTTTAGACTGGAGGCTTTTGAGGCAAAAGCAACAATGTCATCAGCTTCAACGGAAGGCAGAAGAAGTTGGCACACAGGCATGTGATTAAAATATTCCATAAGCCTAATCTGTTGCCATTTTCTGTTTTCTTCTTTTGCCTCGGGTGAGAGGAAACTGCTGTCCCAATTAACCTTGGCTGGCTTTCGCCCCTCCTTATAATTTTTATTGATGCTGCGGCGTCGTTGAGATCCGCCAGGTCCATCCCAGCAAATAAAAACTCTATTCGGCTGTGTCTCCCTCATCAATTTTTGAAGTATCTTCAAGGAGCCTTTTAAACCGCCGATAGGATGTCCGTTTACTGACAAGGAAGGATCTACAATCCAAGCACGATAGAACATGTTAAACATGTCTATCAGCAGACAACGTTGCTTCTTCATTTAAACCTCTTATTACTTGTTAGGGATTTTAACTTTTTTAACTCGGAAGGCGTAAACGCCATCAACAGACAATGCCTTATCAACGATGCTAGCAACATATTGCTTAACTGGTCGGTCTAAAACATAAAATTTGATTTTAACAAGAACTTTTTGCTTTCTATCGGTCAGTCGCTGGCTAGATTCTGCATTAACAATAATCACGCCACAAAAAGACCTCACCTGATCCAGTATCTCAGTTACTTTAAACTCAGAGTCAAAATGAATTTCTACAAGTGCCCTGTATTCATTTGATTCTAGCTGCTCTTTGATTATGTGGCGAAGATTTTGAAGAGATTTCATAACGTTAATAATTAGTTATTTCTTTTTAAAATTCTTCTTATTGTGTCGCTTTTTAACAACGACTTTTCGAGCACGCTTTGTTCTTTTTCGCGGGGAATCATAGTAATAGCGATTGATAGTGATATTGCGGCGGGCTCGACGGGTTGGACGCCATTTTCGATATCGCCGTGTATGATTGGGCAATGGACGCCAATCGCGATAAACCACTGACGGGGTGTGCATTGGAGCCCGATATGGCAAGTAAGAATATCTCTCTGGGATAGTTTCTGTATAGACGATTTTTTCAGGATAAACGATACCCTGATCGGTGTGGCACGCGGGCGTCATAAAGACTCCTCCGCTTAACATAATATATAAGACACAAACACTCATTATTTTCTCCTTAATTGGTGACCTTTTCCATTTTTTGGTCATACTTTTTGACGATTTCATCGTTCATTAATTCAAGAACTCTTTGTCTAAATTTTTCACTTTGTAACTTTTTGGGCCATGTCTTGCTTTGAAACTTTTCCGATGTTCCATCTTTATACATTAAAGTGTACCAGGCTCCTGATTGAATGATGTTGTCAGAACCCATCAGTGCGTCAAGCCAACTTTCTTCATCTTGAATACCGGGATTCTGTCCAGTAAATAGTATGTTAAAACTGCATCGTCTTCCAGTAGTGCCAAATCGAGATTTTTCAAGTTTTACCTGGACCTGATAGCCAATTCGATCGTCACCATCCATAATGAACGATGATTTAGACTTGCGACCAGTCAGCCAGATGCGTAGCGAATAGGCATAGTGCATCGCTTTGCCGCCTGGTGTTACCCAAGGATTAGTCATGACCTCGATTCTTTGAGCCGGGTTGGAGGCGATATTTGTTTTTAATTGATTAAGGACTAAAAAAGTAGACTGTGCATTCGCAATGGGGACCGTTAACTTTGACATCCCCTTAGCCAAAATCCTAGCTTTAACCGCCATTGAAGATTGAGGGTTGAAATCCCCTTCTACATCTGAAATAGCAGGGGTCAGCGCTAAAGAATCCCAAATGAATAACATTTGTCCATCATTAGACCCTAAAAGCTCTTCGATTGTTTCTAAAACCATCTCTACTGAAGTGGCTTGGACATATAGACACCTATTGAGATCCACGCCGAGACTTGCTAAATATCCTGGGTCAATGGCTGACTCGGAGTCGAAATAGACGACATCCATGTCCATTTTTTGGGCGTTGACGGCAACTTGGGAAGCCATCCAAGACTTACCTGCCCCTTCAAGACCCGCAATTTCTGTAATTTTACCGACTGGAATTCCTGCTTTTTTCCCCCTACAGATAATCGAATCCAGATACCGAGAGCCTGTTGGAATCCATTGTTTTACTTCAGTTGGATTGTCCTTAGTCAGATCATGTGCAACAGACATTCCAACCTTCTTGTTAATTAAATTTTTCATCTCTGTTAGGCTTAGGCGACCTATCTTGCTTGCTTTTTTAGGCATTTTTTCTCCTTATTAGGTGTTTTTGATATACCGACTGAGGCATGATTAAGATCTCAGAACTTTTGCTCATGTCTTTGCTCAGCTCTTTGTTTTCTTCTTTCATTGTATTCATTGTCTTATAATACAAATCTTGATGTCTTTTGTCAAGGAATAGCTCTTCGTACTTTTTCATCAAGTTCATCACGATGTTGTTAAAAGAATGCTTTGGAGGCGTAATGTTTTTCATTCCATATGACCATGCGCCTGTCACATCGCAAGTAACAAAATTACTATACATATCTAAAATTTCTTTTCCATCCCCACTGTAGGAAAGAAGCCAATTGTCTCTTTCTTTCAGTATATCGTACAAACCTTTGTGGTCAAAACCCCGGTGCTTATTTCCTGATTTTCCATAAAGTCTCTCTTGCTCTTCGGAAGCTAGCATGTAAGGAGGGTCCAGATACAAAAACGTAGCAGGGTGGAGTGGAATCGATTCCTTAAAGTCTTTGCACTCAACAGCGATATTTGGTTCCTTGAATTCCATAACCCTGTCGATTGAAGAGTTCGTAAACCTGGCATATGCTGCACGACGAGACCATCCTCCACTAAAAGTTGCTCCAGAAAAGCTGCTGCGATTTATCGCATAAAACTTAGCAGCATTTAAAATAGAATACTTGTTTTCTTCTTTTAGTTCTTCACGGATCTTATCGAAATCTTCCTTCAAAAGACCCTTTACTTTAACATCGTTTAATTCAAAAAGATGATGATCTTTTCTAAACGAGTTTGCTGTACGTGCTAGTTCTTTAGGTCGCTCCAAAAGAGCCTTCCAGAACCAAACCAAGGGTTCAAACGAATCATATCCGTAAACTTTTGTTCCTTTTTCCGCTAAGGACAACTCAACAGAGCCACCGCCGAGGAAGGGGGAGCAAAGCTCCCCACAATCCTCGGGAATGAATTCCATTATTGTTTTAGCAGCGCGGGTCTTTCCGCCTGGATAACGTAATGGAGATTTCATTCTTAATATTCCTCAACCTTCACTAACTTAGTGCTGGTAATATCGTGACCTTGAGTGAACTGAGGAACAGCCCCCAGCACGCTCCATGGTCGCTTGGCTGGCACATTGATAGAAATTGATTCAGGAAGTTGAGAGTTTATAAATTTAAAAGTCATTTGATAAAACTCTTCCAACTCCTTTATTCTTCCCAACAAGTTAGAGCGTGCATCGTCTGGATCGTGCTCGGACGTATAAAAAATAATACTAACAGGATCGCGTTCTTCGCAAACGGCAGGCATAAGGTGGTTCATCCAAAAGCGCTGGGTTCTTGTCGTATCTTTCGTGTTCATCAGAACATATTTGTCATCGTCTAGACCCAAGTTTTTTTGAATCCATCGCTTCCAGTGATCCTTTTCAGTGGGGTTGAAAACTAAAGAGCTTTGAGACTTAACTTTAGTGCGAATCTTGTCTCTCAGTTTTGTTATTCTTCCTCCATTGTTGTTAAAAACTTTTTTAATTTCTACGTCGTGGTAAAGCCAACTATCAATATCCTCGACAGTGTTACTTAATTCTCCATTCGTAATTAAATTAAAAGCTGCTTCTACAAAATCGTCGAAATGGGCTTCGTATGATGGAGGGCGAACGTTTTCTCGTAGACCATTTGTAGTATCATTTCGAAGAGAAGTGTCGCTCCTGCTGTATACTGCCACTGGAACCCATCGCTCGGCATTTCTTTTGGCGGCGCGGATTCTTCCACGACCTCCAAAGAATTTACCATTGGTATCGATGCAAGGAGGGAAGTGACCAGTAGTTAACCAGCCTTCATTGTCGTAAGATACTTGAAAAGATTCAATCCTCTCTT
>Ga0209756_1000598_pt1 | contig 35215 bp, 30 predicted proteins | sample ETNvirenome_6_85_FD_184071 | JGI IMG/M metagenome (GOLD analysis project Ga0209756, IMG submission 184071) | Marine viral communities from the Pacific Ocean - ETNP_6_85 (SPAdes) (version 3) | ecosystem: Environmental > Aquatic > Marine > Oceanic | place: Pacific Ocean | collected 2013-06-19 | reverse complement strand
CCGTATCAATTGGTACCTCGGGCGACGCAACCGACTTTAAGGTTATGACAACCAATACCGACTATGCTCTATATGTATCGGGGGGAGTTGATAGAGTCGGTATATGCACTTCGGCGCCCGCTGTCTCGCTTGATATACATTACACCGGATCTGGGGATCCCACAAACCTTGATAATGACGAAGGAGGCGGCGAGGTTGTCTATTTTGGAACTTCTTCGGCCGCCATGGTCGCGGGAGGTATCTATTATTTAAATAAAGGCGGCGGATGGCAATCAGTGGATAGCGCAACCACGGGAACTGGTCACAACCAGTTACTCGGGGTGGCTATGGGCCAGAAAGTTGTCGATGATGGTGTCCTGATTAGAGGGTACTTCAATGTAAATACCTTTTATTCCGGCTCTTTTATAAAGGGAGGCCCCATGTACATTCAATCTAGCAGTGCTTCCCGCGCTGCTACCGCGGGCGGCTATCTAAGTGGCGCCGCTCCCACTGCTGCCGACTCATACGTGAGAGTTGTAGGATATGGTACCGATACAGCAAATGTAATCTATTTTAATCCGGATTCTACGTATGTTGAGATAGGTTAAAAAATGGGAGCTACGAGCATACTAGGAGTAGAAATGAGCAGAATAAAAGGCATTAGTGGAGTGGAGTTAGATGGTTCTGTATTATTAACAGAGATTGATTTTACGTCTTTGGCATCGGCTGATTGGACCGGCGAGACTTCGGTTTCCTTGGACGGAAAAACTTGGGATATCCAAAACGGCGGAAATGCAAATACCCTCGGCCCAGATGGCAGCACTCTTGTATTGCACCCCAAAGGAACAGGGGTATGCGACTGGTATGGAAACAAACAGGACACGCCTGCGCTAGCGATAGACCTTAGCGATCTAGATAGCAGTCTTACTGATTCATCCAGATATGCAGTGCAAATAATTACCCCCGGTTTTCAAAGGGGCGGCGCAAACTACGCGCGCATGCTCTTTGGATTCTATAATAGCGCCGCCGCGACCATGGGCTATAGCCCGCTTTTTGGAACTTATCATAATGGAACCGATGCGATTTACTTCTTCTTGGGAGCCGCAGAAGAGACCGGTGACTCCAGCGTCGGCTTTACCGGAAGCGAGCAAACATATTGGGTTTACTTAGAAAGCAATGGTCTCTGGACCTGCTATACAAGCGACTCACAGGATACCACTGTAGACGGCGGAACAAAGCGGGGTACGGTCTGGGCTTCTATTTCTGGTCCCAATATGAGAGGCCGCGGCGCAGACCTCTCCACAGGGTTGCTTACAAAACCATCGAACGCGCGCGTTGTTCTAACTGCGGCCGGCTACCACAACGTCTCCACCGGACCTTCAAACAATATCGATTCGTTACGAGTGTGGAGATTGTCTGATAACTAAACGACTCGGCGCGTCTCAATGATCCATAAAATAACTTCTCCCTGCATTGAAATTAGAACTATTAGTCATTTCCCCATCTTACAGACTATTTATTTTTGATAAGATATCAGATTTGGAGTAATTCTATGTCTTCACTGTTAGAAGAGGCGATTGTAGACGCTAAAGCCCTTAAGGAAGCCGCACTTAAAAATGCGGAAACTGCTGTATTGGAGAAGTATTCGCGACAAGTGAAGAGCGCTCTTTCTACCCTATTAGAGCAGGAAGAGATGGACCTGGGTCCAGATCTGGGTGGCGCAGGCGCCGAGGGCGAAGGGGAGCCCGGGGATGCTTCCTTTACCGATGAGGTACCCTACAGCTTTCAAAACGAGAAAATAGATAGTGCGCCGCAGGATGAACTAATCGAAATCGATTTTGATGCCCTCAAAACCCGGATCGCCGAAGAAGAAGCCGAAGGGCTCGAAGCTTCGGCCGACGATCTCACAGACACCACGGAGTTGGCTGGTCAACTTGATGAAGATGGCTATATCACTGACACGGACTTAGAGGATGACTCGCGTGAAGACGCAGCCGTCCTCGCACGGTCCCCCATTGTCACCGAAGACGACGACGACGATGAAGACGTGGCCCTTACAGAAGAAATGCTATCTGACCTTATTGAAGAGTTAGTAGTAGACATGACACCGCGCCCGCAAGGCTGGGCATCGGTAAATTCTGCTGATAATAGCATTGAGCAGGCCAACAACATGGCCATGGGCGCCGCACAGGCAGCCCACCTCGAAGAAGAAGAGATTGAAGCATCGGTCGGCACCGCACCGGATGTTGTTTCTGATGCCGAACTCTACGAAACACAAATACTCCAATTTACAGAATCACGTAAAGAGCTACAAGCTCTTTTATTTGAAGCCAAAGATCAACTTACTAAGTTGAATTTGGAAAACGCCAAGCTTGTTTATCAAAACAAGGCATTAAGCAGCGCCTCCCTGAATGAGCGACAAAAAAATCAAGTTGTCGAAGCTGTTCAATCTGCCAATTCTGTTGAAGAAGCGGGTATGATTTTTGAAACAATTCAAAACGCAGTGGGGGCATCGATTGATCGTCGAACACGCCCACAAACACTTCGTGAAGCCGTTCAAAGACCTACATCGCTTTTGCTCAATTCTAAGAGAGACAACACGGCTACAAACGATCCACGTATGGATCGTATGCTGCGTTTAGCAGGTTTAAAAAATGAACAATAAAACATACAGGAGGTTATAAAATGTCTATTGTACAAAAACTAACCGAAGGTATCGTTAATCGCGACCTCGCGAAGGAAGGTAGTGCCCTCATTAATAAGTGGGAAAGTACCGGTCTTCTTGAGGGACTGGCTGACGACACCATTCGGAACGGTATGGCCCGGTTGCTTGAAAATCAAGCAAAAGAGCTTCTCCGTGAGGGATCGTCCATGTCGAGCGGGGATGTTGAAGGCTTTGCGGCCGTCGCATTTCCCCTGGTTCGCCGTGTATTCGGCTCCCTGATCGCTAACGATCTCGTTAGCGTTCAACCGATGAGTTTGCCCTCGGGCCTCATCTTCTTCCTCGACTTCACCTATGGTGGAGTTTTCGAAGATAGTGGCCAGAACCAGGAGCCACGTTTAGGATTTACGTTTGGTAAGTCCGTCTACGGCGGTGACGTTGTAGGTGCGCAGATCACCGGCGGTGTTGACCTTATTGGTCTTGAAGGCACCGATGCTGGTGGTGCGTACAACTTGCGCAACGGTTACTCTTCTCCTACGGGAAGTACAACTGGCGCGTGGAATGTGGTGTTCTCGGGCACGCTCGGATCGGGGGGCGCATGGTCTGCACTTCCTGTCCAAAGTGCTGTCGTTCAGATCATGCCACAGGCACAGGTTGACAAAGTTCTTCGCTTTGATCCCGATTTGGTATCTGGTTCGGACTTTGTTATCGCCCAAAAGCTCATCCCAGCGGCGTCGCAGTTTAACCTGCGCGACCTCTCGGCTCTGGCGCTTACGGCTTCTAACACTGCCAACCTATTGCTTGTTTCCCGTCTGACGACGATGAGTTCGTCTAACAGTACGGGTGTTAAGGCTGATATTGCCGATGGTTCTGCAAATATCTTTGCGGTATTTATGGGTGCTACGTCTGTCGGTACCCCGGCAGCACTGAGTCAAAGTGTGCTTGATGCGCAGGCGACTTTCCCCATTACGGATAACTTCCAGGCGGTGGGAACAGCCATTGGTGCAATTGAAGGTGCAGCAACTTGGGCTCTGGAAGGCAATGACGCTATCCCCGAAATCGACATCAAGGTCGATTCGGTGGCCGTCACGGCTATCACCAAGAAGCTCAAGGCCAAGTGGACCCCGGAGTTAGGACAGGATCTTAACGCCTACCACAACCTTGATGCAGAGGTCGAACTTACTCAGATTCTGTCTGAGCAGATCGCCCTTGAAATTGATCGCGAGATCGTCGAAGATCTTGTTAAGGGAGCAACCGCCGGTAAACGTTACTGGTCGCGCCACCCGGGTCAATTCCTCAATCGCGAGACCGGACAGGTGTCCAGTGTTACACAGGACTTCACTGGTAACGTGAGTGAGTGGTATGAGACTCTCATTGAGACTATCAATGATGTGTCGGCACAGGTCCACCGGAAGACTCTCCGTGGTGCGGCAAACTTTGTGGTTACATCCCCAGAGATTGCTAATCTGCTTGAGTTCACGGCTGGGTTCCGTGCTAATGTGACTGCTGATAGCGACCGCGGCGACGCGGGTGCTGTTAAGGTGGGATCCCTTTCGAAGAAGTTCGACGTTATTGTCGATCCTTACTTCCCGCGTAATCTGCTCCTTGTGGGCCGACGTGGAAGTAGCTTCCTTGAGAGTGGTTATGTATATGCGCCTTATGTGCCGCTGCAGACCACACCTACTATCTTCGGCGTTGAAGATTTCGTGCCCCGTAAGGGAGTCATGACTCGGTATGCCAAGAAGATGGTTCGTCCTGATATGTATGGCTTAGTGATCGTCCGCGGTCTCGAAGACTAAACATAACTGACGTAAGGTCAAAATAGTTAAAGCCCCGTCTCTTTTGAGGCGGGGCTTTCTATTTAGTAGTAGAAAAATAGAGGAACATCCATGGCCGTCCCCACTCTAAGTCCAGCTTCTACTAGCAATACTACAGTATTGCCAGCGACAGGTAGTACGGGAAACGTGGCCTCATCCCTTCCGTTTGGGATATATTCCTCGGCTGCTTTTTTATCTGGTGCTGCTGATCAAGTAGCCTATACCTATAAAAAGTTGGGAGGCGATGTACTCGATATTGAGATTACAGAGGGAAATGTCTATTCGGCCTATGAAGAGGCGGTGCTAGAATATTCATATATTATTAATTTACACCAAAGTAAAAATTCTCTTTCAGATTTTCTAGGTGCCTCAACCGGCTCTTTCGACCAAGACGGCCAAATTATTACAGGTCACACACTTTCGGGGTCCGATGTTGAATTGAAATATCCCAAATTTGATTATGGCTATATCAGGCGCGTTTCTGAAGGTCTGTCCACCGAGGCCGGCTTCGGCGGAATTAGTCCGATTTATTCTGGTTCGGTGGATCGGATAGCAGGTGTTCAAGATTATGACATCCAGACATTGTTATCGGCCTCTTCGCTTACTGCTACAACGGCGGATTACTTCGGCCGCGTTCAAGATAAACGGGTTATTATTCGTAAAGTCTTTTTTAAGACTCCTCGCGCCATGTGGCGTTTCTATGGATATTATGGGGGCTTCTCTGTGGTGGGGAATCTACGCACATATGGTCAATATGCCGATGACTCTACTTTTGAAATCGTGCCTACCTGGCAAAACAAGCTTCAAGCCATGGCGTATGAAGATGCCCTCTGGACACGTATTTCACATTATTCGTATGAGATTTTAGATAACAAGATAAGACTATATCCTCGGCCGGATATTACAAGCCCTAATAAATTCTGGGTACAGTTCAGCATTGAAAATGATTATGAGCCATGGCAAGACACGGCGCGGGGGCGTACCGGCACCGACGGAATTAATAATATGAATTCGTTGCCTTTCAATAATCTTCCTTATAACAAAATTAATTCTATCGGCAAACAGTGGATTAGGCGCTTCGCCTTGGCTTTAACAAAAGAAATGCTGGGGCAAGTGAGAGGCAAGTTTTCAGTTGTGCCCATTCCGGGAGAGTCCGTCACCCTTAATCATTCGGAATTATTGGGTCAGGCGAAATCGGAACAGGATAGTTTGCGCCAAGAGCTTCAAAAGATCCTGGACGAACTCACGTACGAAAAGCTGGCAGTACAGGACGCCTCTCTGCAAGATGCTGCCGAAAAGATACTCCAAAACGTGCCAGCTGGCATATATGTAGGGTAGGAGATAGAGAATGGCTCGCAGTAAGCGCACACAAAAACAAATTCAGAATGTACGAGCTAGTCGCTATAACTATCTGGACAACAAGGAGGTGGCCGACCAGCTTCAAGAGATTGAATTTATGGCCTCCAGCCTTGAAACCATTGATGGGGCAATGTTACGTTTTATTAATGAAGAACTTAATTTGTCTATTACCACAAATGCAGGCTTCAAAAAAGTGCCGGTATTATGGGTAACAGCTGAACGAGCCTACCAACTAAAGCATAATAAAGAGTTGCGTGATTCTCAACAAACACTTATTTTGCCGTTAATTACTATTAATCGCTCTTCCGTGACTAAAGAACCCGACTTTAGGGGCACCGTCTATGCAAATTTGTATCCCGAGGCCGATGCGAGGGGAGGAACCATTACAGTTGCCCGTCGCATTAATCAGAAAAAGACCGCTGAATTCCAAAATGCCTTTGCGAACCGCGGTTACGGCCCCAATAAGCGCGTAAGTGGCAAAATGAAAAATACTAATCGTCGCAACATGTCAACTCAACGGGTGGTATATGAAACAGTTACGATTCCGTTGCCCACATGGGTAAAAGTAGCTTATGAAATTACGGCACGTACTGAATATCAACAGCAACTAAACGAATTGATCAACCCATTTTTGACTATACCGGGCAATTCGCGAATGCCTCGACGTATTCACAACGAGGGTCATGACTACGAAGTCTTTATTGAGGGGAGCTTTGGCGACAACTCAAATAAAAGTAATTTGGGGATGGAACAGCGTAATTATGAGACCACTATTAATATGGAGGTGCTGGGGTATCTTATTGGAGAGGGCGAGAACCAAGAAAAACCCCGAATTGTACGTCGTGAGAATGCCGTAGAGTTCAAGTTCGCACGAGAGCGCACAATCTTCGGGGACATCCCCGATAGTATTAAAGATGGATTTTATAGAGAATAATACCATTGCCACTATTTAGCACTATTTACTTTTGAATGTTTTTTGTGCGTAGGAGAACTTAACGAATGTCAATTAAAAACTATAGATTTGTATCCCCGGGTGTGTTTGTTAATGAAATTGACAATTCCCAACTCCCTGCCTCTCCCGCAGGCCAAGGGCCTGTTATTGTTGGGCGATCCTCAAAAGGACCAGCCCTCCGTCCTGTAACTGTAGATTCTTTTGAAGAATTTGTCAACGTTTTTGGGGCCCCCTCCCCGGGCGCCACCGGTGGCGATGTCTGGCGAACCGGCAATGATAGTACGGCCCCGACTTATGGGGCATATGCGGCCCAAGCTTATTTACGCAATAGTTCTCCTGTGACGTATGTGCGCCTTTTGGGTCAGGCCGATGCCGATTATACCGTTGGTTCCGGCGAAGCCGGCTGGACGCAAACCAACGCGTGGGGTCTTGTTGTTTTCGAGCCTTCCGCGTCGCTAGGTACCGACAGCGGCGGCGATCGCTTTGAAGGCGCACTCGGCGCCGTCTTTTATGGTCCCGATACTGTAGACTTCCAACTTTCGGGTGCCCTAGCTCTGTCTGCCTCCACTCCCGGGGGGAGCCCGGGCGCTTCGGCTCTCAGTAAGCAAGGAGCCAGCTGGATTGTTTCGGATACGGGAACGCGCAAAGAGTTCAAAATGATTCTTACCGGTTCGGGCGTCGCAGGCGTAGGTACCAGCTCTATTACCTTTAACTTTGATCGATCGAGTCCTAACTATATTCGTAAAGTTTTTAGCACAAATCCTCAACTTACCAATACTGCTATCACCAACACGGCTAATCTTAAAAATTATTGGCTCGGAGAAAGCTTCGATCGTCATGTAGATGCCATTGTGACGAGCACCACGCAAACATATGCAAGCATCGTGCGTCTCACCAACACCACCAACGGTAGTGCAGGCCTACATCAGGCCTCTGTGACGGCAGCCGAGACACCCAACATTATTGCGTGCCGCACGAGTACGGACCCCACATCCCAAGCTCTGTTCAAGTTTGTGGCCCTTGGAAAGCCCGGCGACTGGACGAATAAAAATATCAAAATCTCAATTCAGGATATTAAGCGTTCCACCACCGATGATGATGATTACGGAACGTTCTCAGTGGTTTTACGTCACCTGAGTGATTCAGATAATGTGGTACGTATCATTGAGCAGTTTAATAATTGTAATCTTAATCCTAATTCTCTTAATTATGTTGCCCGTAAAATCGGCGACCTGGAAGGTACGTGGAACAACGACGAGCGCCGTTATCAGATTTCTGGTGACTGGCCTAACCGATCACAATATGTTCGTATTGTAATGAATTCAGACGTTAATGCGGCCCTTACATCCGCGGACCTTTTACCCTTCGGCTTTGTCGGGGTGGTGAAGTATCTGGACCAGAGCGGTCGTGGTGTAACCTCCGAACTAGGAGGCGAAGTAAATCAGTCAGATGTTGCGGGAACGTGGCTTACGGGTGCTGTCAATTTTGGCGGCGCCTCGGGCGCAGGTTACTGTGGTAATCTTTTCAAGGTCCGCGGAGCAACCCTGACTGCTTCGGTCTATATGCCTGTACCAGAACTTCGCGTTTCTGCTTCGGATGGCAACTTGGCTATTCCCAGTGATGCCTATTTCGGCTATCAGACGACGGAGACGGCCGGCGGAACTGTTTTTGCCCGGGCTAACATGGATTTGCTGCGCGCACGAGGGGGAATGGTAGGCTCTGGTATGTTTAGTCCTGTGAGTAATATTTCGGACCGCTCGATCACCTTTACTCTTGATGACGTCTCTGGCTCACAAGGGAGTTGGATTAGTGGATCGTTCACGAGGTCTACCACCGAGGGGTCTTTGACTCGCCGGAATGGCCTCATTGCCGGCGTTCTTGATGCGGGCTACGATCGCTTTACAGTACCAATGTACGGAGGGTTTGATGGTACCGACATCACTCAAATGGATCCGTTTGCCAATACGACGATAGCGAGCACTCCGACTGAAAAGACGAACTATGTCTTTAATTCCCTGCGCCAAGCGATTGATTCGATTGCCGATCCCGAAGTGGTTCAAATGAATCTGGCTTGTGTCCCGGGTCTTACCCAGGAAGGGTTGACCACCAATTTGATAAATCTGTGCGAGGATCGCGCTGATGCGCTGGCGGTCATCGATCTGCCGGATGCATTTACGCCCCGCGCGGAAAGTACTTCTCTAAGTCGTAACAATACGGCTACTACGGTTTCTACTTTAATTAGTGCTCTACGTAGTCGTGCACTAAACACATCATACGGGTGTACTTTTTATCCATGGGTCCGAGCCCGCGACACCATTAATGGAGCTTTCGTCTGGTTGCCACCATCGGTGGCTGCGCTTGGGACCTTTTCCAGTTCACAGCGAAAGACCCAGGTATGGTTTGCTCCGGCTGGGTTCAATCGCGGTGGCCTCACCGAGGGTGCCGCCGGAATCCCGGTGGTGGACGTAGCACATCAGTTGCGCCGACAAGATCGGGACGATCTCTATACGGCCAATATTAATCCAATCGCGAAGTTCCCCAATGAGGGTATCGTGATCTTTGGGCAGAAGACGCTTCAAGTGAGCGCATCCGCTCTTGATCGTATTAATGTGCGGCGCCTTATGATCTTTGTTAAAAAGCGCATCTCGCAGATCGCATCGCAACTGTTGTTTGATCCCAATGTACAGCAGACGTGGCAGCGATTCCTTTCGCAAGTCAATCCCTTCTTGGCCAATGTAAGGACCAATTTCGGACTGTCAGACTATAAGGTTATCTTGGATGATACTACCACTACCCCGGAGCTTGTTGATCGCAACATTTTGTATGCCCAGATTTATCTGAAGCCTACACGTGCTATTGAATATATTGCTATTGATTTCAACATTACGCGGACTGGAGCCTCATTTGCTGATTAAAACTTAAAGGGAAGGGCGGTTTTATTATTGCCCACTATTTAGAGTAGATCGTATTAGGAGATTATATCAATGCCATTCTGGACCAGCGCACTATCAGAGCCAAAACGAGCCCATCGTTTTTTGCTTCATATCCCCGGCCTAAAGAGCGAAAACGAGGGATATCAGTATGAACAGTATCTGGCGAAACTGTCCGGAAAGCCCGGTTATCAGATCAGCGAAATAACCCATAAGTTTTTAGGAAACAGCTATTACTATCCGGGAAGTGTGGAGTGGCAGCCTATCGATATTACTATTGTTAACGCGATTAGTCCCGATGGTAACAAGCTCCTTATGGACGCACTCGTTAATTCTGGTTATCTGATGCCTCCTACCCAGTTGGATGTTTTTAATAATCCTGCACAGGCTCCCGGTACGGTCAATAAGGCCAGTTCTGTTGAGGCTCTCGGCAATTTAGTCATTGAAGAGCTTAACGGCCAGGGCGGCTTGGTGGGCACGTGGGCCTTGTGGAATTCTTTTTTGACGAAGGCGGCTTTTGGTAATCTCGATTATTCTAGCGATGAAATCCTTAATGTTGAGATTGGAGTGCGGTATGATTGGGCTGAGTATACGCCTGGCCCGGCCATCGCCGCCGCCCAGGCTTCCTAATTAACAACAAGAAAGTAGGTAATGAGTGACAAAACGAAGAAATAATCTGGAGCGCACCCGACCTCCAGCAGCCGACTCCCCAGTTTCTACCCCTACCCCCAATCAATCCGCAGAAAGTCTTTTTTCCTTCGTAACTCCTACGGAGTTTGTGGAATTACCGAGCCGCGGCCGCTTCTATGCCGAGGAGCATCCCCTTTGTGGTTGCGAAACGGTTGAAATTAAACACATGACAGCAAAAGAAGAAGATATTTTAACTTCTCAAACATTGCTTAAAAAGGGATTAGCCATTAATCGGCTCGTGAGTTCGATTCTAGTCAATAAAGACATTAACCCTGATGATCTACTCTTGGGAGACAAGAATGCGATCTTAATAGCTGCCCGCATTAGTGGCTTCGGGCCCTTTTATAATGTTAATGCGACTTGCCCCGCCTGCAGAGAGCAACAGGAAACAGTTTTTAATTTAGAAGAAGTAGCCCCCAATTATGCCCAAGAGCTACCCTCTGACATTGAGGTGTGTGACGACGGTCGTTTTGTAGTAATTCTTCCCAATTCAGAGGTAACAATCACAGTTAAATTGCTCACCAGCCGCGACGAAGCGGAGCTTGCCCAGAAGCTAGAGACCAAAAAGAAGCTTCAAAAAGTAGAAGCCACCATCACAGATCTACTTAAGTCTATTATTGTGGGGGTTGAGGAGCACACTGACCCCTCCTCTGTACATAAATTTATAGAAATGATGCCGCTGAAAGATGTCAACTATTTACGAACCCAATATGACCAACTTAAACCAGATATGGATCTTAAGTTCGATTTCGAGTGTAGCTCGTGTAGCCATATCGGGAGGGTGGTAATGCCGATGACGGCGCAGTTTTTTTGGCCTCGACAGTAATTATCAAAAAGGGATCTACGAAGAGTTTTTTAGCCTTAAACAGTATGGAGGATGGTCGTTCGTCGAAATGTACAATCTTCCTATTGCCTTAAGACGATGGTTTTTGCAACGCCTCGTTAAAGAGTACAAGAAAGAGGCGGATCACTATGAAAAACAGGTTCAGCGTAAAAGATAGACGATTTTGGGTTTAAAACTATTTATAACTAGAGGAGCCCTTGACGATGCCCGCTGCTACGCTCGAAATTAATTTAAACCAGGTCCACCATCCCCTGGAAGAACGACTCAAACTTTATAATAAATTCGCAGGACAGCTGGAGCAGCTTTTGCTTTCTTTGTATCAAGCTGGTATGGATGTTCCTATTAATATCACGGGTACTTCCTCTCAAATAGATGCATTTACTAGAGCTTTAGCCGGCGAAAAGAGATATCTAGACTCCTATTTGAAGCATGGTCTTACCGATACACGTACCTTGGGCTCCCGCCACAAACTCGGGGGCGCCGTAAAAAAGTTTGAAACCGAGACAGGCCTAAGATGGCCTTTTAAGAATTAGGGGAAGTTAGATGGCAGAGACGATGACCCAGCAACAGCTTGAGCTACTTCGGAAGCAATTTAAGGACTTCCAGCAAGAGCTGAAAGAGCTTACCTTTCCTGCGGGGAAGATGCTTGAAGAGCTGAAAAAATTTAGCCAAGGAATGGCTGAGTCTTCGGCTACTTTGGTCGAACAAAAGCAAAAAATAGACGCCAACAAGGTCGCCCTCCAGCAACTGGTTGAAGCCGAAAAACAGGCGAAGAAAGCGCTCGATAAGTCAACCGAAGCCACGGAGCGTCACAACCAAATCAAAGCAGCTCGAATCGCCCTAGAAGAGGAAACCGACAAGCTTGTAAAAGATAGTGTTGATAGTATTAAAGACTTCGAAGAGGTCTTGGCGGCGCAAGAGGGTGTCTTAAAGAAAGCGACCGGCGCCCAAATTGCGTATGCAGAGGCATTAGAACTTCTCAAGAGTGGCGATGTGGCCGGCGCAAAGAAAAAGATGGCCGAAGGGGCCAAGGCCGTTGGAGAGTATACATCGAAAGTAGAAGAAGGAGCGGCGGCTTTCGGTAAATTCTCGAATACTCTCCTGAGTGTCGAGGGGCCCCTCGGTGAAATCGGTTCGCTCCTAAGGATGGGTACCGGGGGGCTCGCAGGAATGGCCGAGGGCCTCATGGAATCTGCGGCTAGCGGCGACTTGTACTTGAATATGGGCCTTAAGCTAGTCGATTTAAGTATGGACATGATTAAATACCAGCTTGACTTTGCAATCGGCCAGCACGATGCAATTGCTGAATTTCGCAAGGCAACCGGCGCGGGTACTGAATATAATGATATGATGAGGAAAGTGGAGCGCTCCAATTATCGGATCGGTGTTTCCATGGAGGACGTGGCCGGTTCCACCACGGCAATGAAAAATACCTTTACTGATTTTACATATTTGAGTAAGGACGTTCAAGCAGATCTGATAGAAACATCTACTCATTTAGAAAAAATGGGCCTCTCCTTTGGGTCACAAGCCCAGGTAATGCAGGTTGCAACCCAAAGCATGAATATGAGTGTGGCGGAATCTAAACAGCTCATGATCGATTTGGCCTCCACTGCACGTTCGTTGGGGATGGACATTGAGGAGGTTGGCTCTCAATTTTTAGAAAATAAAGAATTTCTTGTGGGATTTGGCGACGATGCGGGTAAGGTCTTCGAGGACATGGCCAAACAAGCCAAGGCTTTAGGCATGGAAGTCTCGACGCTTACGGGCCTCATGGATAAATTTAGTAGCTTTGACGAAGCGGGCCAAGCGGTGGGGCGTCTTAACTCAATTTTAGGCGGACCATTCCTAAACTCCATCGATATGATGAATGCTGCGTTTGAGGATCCAATTGAAGGTATTAAAATGCTTAAGGAAGGATTTGACCAAGCTGGGGTTGCGGCCGACAGTTTATCGCGTCCTGAATTACTAGCCTTTGCAGATGCATTGGGTCTGTCTGCTGAAGAAACTGCGAACCTTCTGGGTAAAAGTAATGAAGAACTAGAGATTCAAAGGATTAGACAGGAGGAGTTAGCAGAGCAAGCACGTCAAACACAATCTCTAACAGATCAGCTTACAAACGCTTTCCAGGGCTTGTATGTTCAACTGGGCCCCATCATCGAAGAGAAGGTTGTTCCCTTTATCGGGTATTTGGGAACCATGATGGAGCTCTTCAGTGGTATTATACAGAGTAAAGAGGGGATGGTGGCTTTCTTCACGGCCGTTGGTGCCATTATGGGAGCAGGAATTGCCATCGTTGTAGGAATGGCTATGGCCATGGCTGCTGCTGCAATCGCTTCCGTGGCGGGCGCCCCGGCCGGCAGCGCAGCGATCGGCATTCTGGGTGCGATTTTGCCCACCATGGCTGCAATTGGGGGCGGCGGCGCAGTCCTCGGCCGGATCGCGGGTGCAAAGCTCGCATCAGTAGGCGAAGGCGCCGCAAAGGAAGAAGAGGAGAGCGAAGAGCCGCGCTTCCAACACGGAGGCACCGTCAAGGCCTCTACAGTCGCTATGGTTGGCGAAGCTGGTCCTGAAATGGTTGAACTTCCGGGCGGAAGCCGCGTGACGTCTGCGCCGGCCACTCAGCAACTAACTCATGCTATTAATACTTTATCACGTAAACTTGAGAGTGGCGGAGGGGCTGGATCCACCGGCCCAATTCAACTTTCTGTATACATTGGCCAAGATAAAGTAGATGAGATAGTAGTTAAAGCATTAAACTCCGATACGGCGCGGAACCAGATGTCGCCGTACGCGAATGTATAGGGAAAATGGATAGATGGCATTAACTTTTGCTCCGTCGTTAAGAAACGCAGGATTCTTTCAGATTGAAATCACGCATTTGCCAACCGCTCATGGAGAGGGGAATGAATCGCTTTCCTTCGAAGGGTGGGTTACAGAGTTCAGTGATGATTTTACTTCCACCTGGAATGCTGAAACCGTTTATGGGCGCATGGATCCTCTTGCTACTTTTCAAAACACGAGCCGAAAAATTAGTTTGGCGTTTGATGTGGTGTCAGATAATAGTGCGATCGCCGAGCGTAATCTTGGCAAAGTTAATCGCCTTATTGAATTTCTCTATCCTGTGTACGCACGAGAAGTAACGGAGAACACTCGTGACCTTCAAAATACTTTGAAAGCGTCCCCCCTGTGGGGACTTAAATGGACCAACCTTATTGCAACGCCTCATACAAATCGATTTTTAGTTGGCTATGTTGAAGGATTTAGTTATGCGCCCGATATGGAGATGGGCGGCTTTTTGCGGGGCGATTACGTGGCCATCCAGGGCCGCGAAGTCGCGGACGAACAGGGCGACCAGGCCCGCGCATCGGGCGTAGGCCATGGCGCGCCGATTGAAGGGGACGAAACAGGGACGTATCAGACGACGCGGTCGAGAGGAGTTGTTAGGAATCAGTATATTCCCAAAGTACTTAATATTTCATTTAACTTTACTGTTCTGCATACTCACTTGCCCGGGTGGTTTTACAAGGACGGCAGATATGTTTTTGGTTCCGACGACATTGATGGCAAGTTCCCCAATGCGAGTTTGCAGCCCAGCATGCTCTTGAGCCAGCATGTAGAAAGAGAGGTTAACTCGGAGGGTGAATTAGTTAATCAAACTATTTTAAGTGGCTCGGTCGAGGAGATGAACCAAGCGGACGTTTTAGAGGGGCTAACTGAATGAGTGTACGTTTTAGTAATCGTCGTATCTTGCTCAACCAAGAAGAAGAATATGAGAGATTTTTCAAACGGCGCCATATTTCCTCCATTCGACAATGGAGCACCGGCCGCCTTTACTATCCTACTGTCTCCGACCTCCGCGCCATTACGCGCAATCAGCATATCTGGAAGGCTGGAGATAGATATTATAAGTTAGCCATTCAATATTATGGGCAAGCTCAATATTGGTGGGTCATAGCTTTGTTTAATAAAAAACCCACAGAGGCCCACTTAAGAGTCGGCCAGAGTATTTCCATCCCGATGCCCCTACAGGCTATTTTGAGAGTTTATGATGGATAAAGAAAAGAGAGGATGAAAAGATGGGTGCACAAGCATATTTGGACAGGGACGTTGAGTTATTATATGATCTGATGAGAAACTATTATGAAATTCAGACTTTTGAAGATGCTTATGAGCAGTTTTTTTCGCCTGACTATTGGGCCAAGTTCGGCGCTGCGGCAGTCAAGACGGGTACGAAGAACAAGATTTCGTCGGCCGATCCTACTGCCGCCCTCTTAGCAATCGGCCCTGGCCCCGGAGGGGGAACGATTGCTGTGGAGGGCTCCGGGGACAACGCGACACCCGTCTCGGGCCGTGGTAGCTATTGGCGCCATACTTTTACCATATTCAAAAAAATTGGATTAATTTCGTGCCTTAACCCGCGCCGGTTTTCTGTTTATCAGATTCCGATGCCCACTGGCTGGTCCAACCCTTTCGACGGCGACGCTTGGAAGTGGAATAAGGACGCTTATAAAAAGATTTATTGGAATTTGCAGGAAAATGCTCCTAGTTCAAAGTCATGGGACAAAAACCATCCGCCCCCTGTCAAGCTTGAGGGGACGACGGGGGGGTACGGCAGAGTTCGTCTTGTCTATAGCGATAACTATGACGGAGGAGATTATGAGGCCATAAATCTCCACTGCAAGGATGGGATGTATTTTGTGTCTCCTCATATCTTAAATGTTATCGCTCGCAAGGGAGTCTTCCTGCGCGATATCGGCAAGGAAAAGGGTAATTCGTCACTGACCCAGCGCGGCCAGAGTTTCTGTGACCTATACTACGACCTAATGATGATGTTGTATAGTTTGTGTACAATGCATCCCGACTTCACGGCAAACAAATCAAAGCAAAGTGACAGCAAAAATAATATAGGCTTTATAACGCCGCTGGACGGAACGAACAGCCGGTGGACCAGGGGCACCGCGAACCCCAAGACCGGCGCGATGCTTCGAGACGGCATGGATAATCATATCTATTATAAAGCAGCGATGTTCGTCAAGGATTCGAAGACTACGATCGCACACCTAGACAATCCCAGAGGTCACCCCGACGCGTTAACAGCCGGCAAGACCTACATGTGGCTCGACAGTGACATGCGGAAGAAGTATGAGTGTGAATTCTTATTTGAGGGCGGCTCCGGTCGCAACCAGGGTGGCAACGGGATCCCCGGCATTGAAAACTACAAGAAAGCTACAGTTGTGTTTGCCATTTGGGGGAAGCTCCCTGGAGGCTGGTGGTTGAATAATAGCGCGTCGTCCCTTCAAACCTGGATGAAAAAGTATGTTGACGGAGAACCCCCGGCCGGAAGCCTGTCCGGAGGCGGCAATGAAGTAAACAAGATTCATGCCAAGATCATGGCCATCATTAAGTCGGAGATCGGGATTCTCGACGTTGAGACCACAGATTCGGTGGTCGGCATGCTGGGCCCCAAGACGAGCAGCGGATACTCGACAAAGAAGTCGGTGTATGGCACCTACAACATGTATCTCAAAAATCGCAACGACCGTCTGAACGATATTATTGCATTTTTTGGTGATTCTAAAACGAGCACGTTCGTGGCAGACATCCAAGATCCGGAAGCCGCCGAGAAATCAGAGGAGATAACTGGTAGAAACATCTTTGAGGATGCCCAGACCGCGGCGAACAAGGCACGCCATGCGCTAACCCCCACCGATGTTCAGTGTTTGTTGCTCGAACACATCCGTGCCTTATCGGTTTCTCACATCCCCCAGTACAAGCACCTTATTCGGCTTGACACCAATAAAGAGCCCGCCCTGGTTCAAAATAGGCTTGAACACAAGATGGAGCCCGACGAGGTAAAAGCTTTTCTTCAAATGTGCCCCGATCTTCAAGGATCTATCGTCCCTTATCTCAGGCTTTACCGCGTTGACTATGATAAATTTGGAAAAATAATCGGGGACGAGAAGGAATTTCGCATTCCTAATTTTATATTAGATAACGATGTAACTCAAATTATGGAGGGGAATCGCGGCCGCGTCCCGGGTGCTGGTATTAAATCGTTTACGTGGAGCCTCGACGGCATCCAACCGGCTGAGGTAGATAACAATATTAGCGCTACACTCGACATGTATTTTCAGTCGGTAGCGGATTTTTTCCAAGGATCTATGCAGGCGGGCGGCAAAAGAACGTCCTTTTTGGATCTGGTGATATCATCGCCAGGATCGAGCGCCCAGTCTCTGGCCGACGCGAAGCCTAAAGGTGACGACCCGAAGGCAAAAGCGCCCAAGAGCAAAAGCTGTTTAGACCAGCACCTTACGCGGGACTACACGGGCGCCAATTATCGTATCAAAGTAGTAGCGGGATGGAGCGCTCCCGACGGACTGGAGGACCTCTATGTTCAATTGGGGAAAGAACGTGCCGAGGCCCTGGGCCGAGCCATCGCGAAAAGTAAAAAAGTTTTATTTCTCCAGCAGACGCGTCACGAATTCGATTTTAATCAAGACGGCAGTCTGAGTCTTTCTATTAAATATCAAGCTAGCCTCTCCGGGATGCTCACCGGCCGCACATCTAACATTTTTGCTACATCATCCGAGAGCATCAAAAAAGACATCGCTGCAAAGGAAGCCGAGGTCGAAGAGCTAGGCGACCGCGCCGCCAAGAGTAAAGGTGGCCAACGCGCAGTGGAGGCTGCCCTCAATGAGTTGAAGCGACTGCGCGGGGAAGATAAATTGATAAAATATCGCAAGCTTTTGCGCGGTCTTTTTGCTAGCAAAAAGATTTATAATTTAGCGATTGATAAAAAAGAGTTTGCCCTTCCTCAATGGGCCCAACTGACAGGCAAACAACGCGCCCGGAGAGCCATGCGCAAACAAGCGGTTGCCCTAGAGGTTACGACTGGAGGGGGGCCCGAGAATACCGTCGTATTGGATTCGGTGGCCAAGGCGATTGCTACTCAAGGCTCCACCGCCGACGCCGCGTCCGCGACTTCGACAGCACTCATCCCGAAATATGACCTACTGGCCAAAGACCCCGGCGCGATTACTACCATCTCTTATTTTTATTTAGGAGACTTACTAGACAACGTATTAGAACAGATAAAAGCAAATCAAGACGGCCAACCTCTTGACTTTCAGTTCTTCCTTTCCGAAGTTGAGATGATTGACCCTCTTCAAGCGATGAAAATAAAAAATATGGATGATATTTTGAATTCGGGCCAATCACTCTCCTCTATGGCGTTCCTAGATGCTCTTGCGGCGTCCGATCCCGCCGCCTTTTCAAAGACCATGGGGGTCACACAACTTATGAATATCGGAGATATTCCCATTTCTCTAGACGCCTTTCAGATTTGGTTTAAGGATAAGGTGATTAAAAAAGATCTTGATAACTATTATTTCCTTCATTTTGTCAAAGATTTGTGCGCTGATCTTATTTCAGGAGCATTGAAGTCAAAGTGTTTTGGACCAGATGTTCAGTTTATTCAACGTTTTGATGCACAGCCCATATCGCTTAGAAAGGGGTTCGAAGCAGCTCCGCTCGTTCCCGGAGGTCTGATGCCCGTTACGGGAATGACGGGCTTAAGCACCCTTATACAGGCCTCCGATGAGATCACCTCTCCTAAGAAGCTAACTTTGGGGGTGGTGCTCTTTTCTACCGATTCGAGGCCCAAAGACTTAACAGGAGACTATGCAACCGACATCCAGCAAGGGGTTTACCATCACTATCTTGGAAGCCCCTGTGGGCTCGTTAAAAGCATTAAATTTAATCGAGAAGAGCAGCCCATGTTACGGGAAGCTAAAATTCAAAAAAAGGGCGCCCTCGGCGCCGAACAACTCCGCGAACTCTATTCAGCTACATTAGAGCTTTATGGTAATACTCTGTATAAGAATGGTAACTTTGTTTATATTAACCCCATGTTAATGGGAGCAACCCAGAAACAACTTACTACCCTAGGACTTCATGGTTATTATCGTATAACCAAGGTTGAATCAAAGATAAGCGAAGCGGGGTTTGATGTATCTATAAAGGCTCTCCTGGAGGGAACCGAATTCTGTGACACCAAGCTGATGGCCCCCGAAACCTATGGCGGAATCAGACCCGAAGAAGAGATCTGGTATCCGCCTGGGTCGACTGGAGGTGGCGCCTCGGGCGGCGGCGGAGGGGGCGGATCCCGAGAGGATCCGGGCCATGGGCTGGTCACCATGCTCGACCGGTTCGCCAAGGACGTCGGCAACTAAGCTATGGCCTTTAAAAAGATCGAGCGCGCGGCCGCACTGATAGAGGTGGGGGAGAGCGACCTAGAAAATCCTTACGGGAGCAATTCGATCCCTCCCCGGGGCAAGTGGCACCAACGTTCATTATATAATCAACTTCTATACCCCGAATCGTTACCCGAACCTTTGGATACATGGTACGGCAAAATATATTATGGGCGCATAGATCCACAACAAAATATTATTATTCCTAAAACAAAGTATGTGTCTTCACTGGGCGCCGCCGCCACGTTTGGTTTGCGGATTAATGAAATTGTGGGGAATAATTTTATAGGCTTCGTGAGACATATGCAAAATGCCAAGGCGGTGGGGGTCCTTCAAACGGACGATGCCAACAGCTACATTTATGATCCCAAGGCATATGAAGGCTATGTTAATCCCTCCACTCAATATGATAGTTATATAAAACACCTTTTTGAGTCGTTTAAACAAGCCGTCTCTCCGGCGCAGGAAAATCGCATAGTAGATTTTGCTTCTTTTGTGCCTATATTTACACAGTATTTATCTACGGTTGCAAAGCACTCCCCCATTACTCAAAGCGCTTTTGTTCTGACGCGACTCTGTAACCGGTTCGGGAGTGGTCTTAGTATAGCCATTGCGAGGGGCAAACCCGATGAAGATATATATAAATATCGTGAATTTCTTGCAGACCCTAACTTTCCTTTTTATGTGCGTTGTGCCAAAAAATATGGATTTCTGGTAAACAAAAATGCCCCATGGGTCCTGACGGCTGATCTGTTTACAACTGCCTTTTTGGAGCGAATGGGCTACTGGCACACCGAAGATTACCAATTTCTTGATGAAAAGAATTTTTTCCCTTATTATTTCGAGCGTACCTCTAACACCGACATTGGGATACTTAAAAAGTTTTTAGTTAATGCCTACAATATGTTCGACCAACACCGGCCATGGCGTAAAGATTTAAGTTTCACCCTTAACCCGACCTGCCTGAGAGCGCAGACGAAGATCAAGCGCCCCGGGATCCCTCCCGGCGAAGAAGGCCTTAAAATGGTAGATACTATTTTGACGGACAAATATTTGCTTAACCTTTATATTGACTTGCGTAGTATAGAAACTAAAAAGCCATTTCGGATTAGTAAAAAGTTTCGATATGACGCAGCTGATGCATATCGAACGCCTCGCATTGCAAGTCTTTCTAAATTGCAAAATGCTGCGCGGTGGGTGGGAGAACAGTTTCGGGATTATATCTATTTTGACAACTATCCTTTTTATGCATCGATGGAAGGCTTGCGATTTATGGAAGAAGGGCTTGACAAAACGAATCAGTCTGATACAATGGAGACTGAAGATACTCTAGCGCCTCCTATGGGAAACGGCGACAGTAACGACTCATATTAAAAAGGAAGCACTTTGATTTTTCAAGTACTGGATTCGAAGACAGACTGTATAGGATACTACACCGACAATGCCATACATACCAGGGACCCTCTCCCATACTCGGGAAAGACGTGGGACTTTTCCCCTCACTTGTTGGGCAATCAGTATGAGTTGGCGCGTTTGTATGCGAAAGGCACCACTCTCACAGACGTATGCCCGTCGCGGTTGCAGCCTGAATGGGAAAAAATTAAGCAGGAATTGAGAGCCTATCTTAAGGCGTTCCAAACCGCTCGAATCCTAAGCGATGAAAACTGCTTCTATGACATACTACCAGAGTACTTTTTATTTCAGTATTTGGCAGTGAAGAATAAAATTACGGAACACGTATTGGATACCCACCCCCGGCCACGAAATTATGACTCTATGTATAATTTGGTGAAGATGCTCGCCGACATCCGATCGCGCCAAATGAGGATCGATATAAGGCCGATCCAGCACTTACTCAGCTCCGTGCGGGGAAAGAATTTTTATCGTACTTTGCAAAGCGTGAAACATGTGTGTGATTATAACCCATGGGGGACCGTAACCGGTCGCTTGGCCACAAATCCCAACAGCTTCCCCCTCCTCACAATGAACAAGGAGTTTCGCGCGTGTATAAAACCAACGAACGACTGGCTGCTGGAACTAGATTTTAACGCGGCAGAGTTGCGGGTGCTGTTGGCGCTTGCTGGTGTTGAGCAGCCAAAGAACGATATCCATAACTGGAATGTAAAGAACATTTTTGATGGTAAGTTGACTCGCGAAGAGGCCAAAGTAAAAACCTTCGCATGGTTGTATTCTGCCAAGGAAAACAAGGACCTACAGCGTCTTTATAATAAGGAGTTGGTGCGAAATAAGTATTGGAATGGCTTCAAAATTGAGACAGATTATGGTAGAATTATAGAGAATGTAGATGAGCACCACGCGCTGAATTACATCGTTCAAAGCACCACCATTGATATGGTGCACGAACAGGCTTATAAAGTTTACGAGCTTTTAAAGGGGAGGAAAAGCCACATTTCATTTCTTATTCACGATGCGGTGTACATCGATCTGGCCGAGGAAGATCGGTACGAAATCTTAAATTTACTTGACACCTTTAAGAAAACGCGTTATGATCTATTCAAAGTGAATGTTTCGGTGGGGAGAACCCTGGGAGAAATGAAGGCTCTTAAGTTATGAAAAAGCATTATTATAAACTTGTTCGAGATCGAATTCCGGAAATAATTGAAGCCGACGGAAAAGTGTGCGAAGTTTATCGCGCCAGCCCAGGCGGTGAATTGCGTGGATATGGACTTATGAAGCTTCGGGAAGAGGTCCAAGAATTTGTGGAGAACCCCTCGGCAGAAGAAGCCGCAGATATTCTTGAAGTTTTGACTTTTATATGCGACCGTGAGGGGATTACTCCGGGCGCCATTAAGGCCGCGCGCATCTCAAAGCGCGTAAGCAGGGGTGGCTTTGATATGGGCATGATTTTGGGATGGGTAGAGGAAGAATGATAATTTTGGGCCTAGGCACCCCCGGAACCAATGTAGCCCAGGTGTTTTCTAAATACCCTCAGTATACCACCTATAGCATTGATACCCATAAAAGTGCAGATATTACTATCAAACAAAGAAACAGTCATGAGGAATACGATAAACATTTTCCTTCTCTCAAGCGCAAATTAAACTTTGCGGATGAGGAGGTGTGCATAGTGGTCTGCGGTGTAAGTCAAATCTCGGGTGGGGTGCTTAGATTATTAGAACAAATTAAGAATAACCGACTCACTGTTCTTTATATCCAGCCGGATCTGACACTAGCAAGCGAGGTACAGAAAAAACAAGAGCGTGTAGTGCGCAACGTGCTTCAGGAATATGCCCGCTCTGGGCTCTTAGAGCGTATCTATTTGGTAGATAATGTCCTCTTGGAAAGGGGGATTGGCGACGTGCCGATTCGTGGTTACTATAATATACTCAATCAGGCTATTGTTAACACCCTCCACATGGTTAATGTTTTTATGAACAGCGCCCCTGTTATTGGTAATTTTATTGAGCCTGCCTCCGTTAGCCGCATTGCGACATTGGGGATCCTTGACGTTGATGAAGAAAAAGAAAAATGGTTTTATAGCTTGACACGGCCGAGGGATGTGGTATACTATTATGGTATTGGGGATGAGGACTTGAAACAAGACGGTAGCCTGTTCCGTAAAATTACGGACTATGTTAAGGCGCAAGTCGCCGACGATGTTAATATTTCATATGGTGTTTTTGAAACAAGCTATGACCAAAAATATTGCTATTGCATTAAGTATTCATCTATGGTACAATCGTTCATAGAACTACTAGACGATCAGGATATTGGCTGATCGTACTTTAGCCCAACTATAAGGAGATAAAAAATGGGTATTAATTTAGACAAGATGAGAGAAAAGCTCTCGTCACTACGTGGAGACGGTAACTCAAATGACACTTTTTGGCGCCCCGACGACGGGGACCAGACTATTCGAATCGTTCCGACGGCAGACGGCGATCCCTTCAAGGAGATGTGGTTTCACTACAACATCGAGAAGGGCGGCTTTCTGTGTCCCAAGCGCAACTACAGCGACGAGTGTCCTGTATGTGAGTTCGCCTCACAGCTGTGGCGCGAGGGAGTCGACAACAACGACGACCACAGCAAGAAGACTGCAAAGTCTCTCTTCGTGCGACAGCGCTTCTTCAGCCCCGTGATGGTCCGCGGTGAAGAAGAGAAGGGCGTGCGTGTGTGGGGTTACGGCAAGACTGCCTACGAGAACCTCCTAACGCTCGTGCTTAATCCGGAGTATGGTGATATCACCGACACCGAGACGGGTACCGACCTGCAGATGACCTACGGAAAGCCTCCGGGCGCTTCCTTCCCCCAGACAAAGCTCGTGCCTCGACGCCGATCGTCCCCGCTCTGCGAGGACCTGACGCCTGAGAAGTGCGCAGAGCTTCTTGACAGCATTCCAGATTTCACTGGATTGTTCGAGCGAAAGGCGACCAGTGATGTCCAGACTATTCTCGACACTTTCGTTAACGCACAGGTTGATGATCCCGAGACGGTTAGTAGCGAAACCGAGAAGTATGGAAAGACCACAGATGGCGAAGCTAACGCTGTTGATGCGGCTTTCGCAGAGCTAGGCGCTCTTTAATATCCCCCCCACAGGGAGGCCTAGGGTTACCAGGGGTCTCACAATAGAAAGGAAGAGTTATGACTACTGATACAAGCCGTCTAGAACAACTGATTACCATTCTTGAGGAAACTCGGGACGATCACGACAAGTTCTTCAGCAACGGAAACAATGCTGCTGGAACCCGTGTTCGTAAGGCAATGCAGGAAGTAAAGACGTTAGCACAGGAACTCCGTACCGAGGTCCAAGAGACCAAGAATTCGGGTTAAACTCTGACAGCCGCAGGGAGGCCCGGGGATACAGGGGTCTCAAATTAAAAAGGAAAAAAAGTGGAAAACATTGTAGAAACATTAAAAGAGTTGAATGTGGGATCGGATGATTATGTGTATCTCAACTATGAAGATAGCGCAGAAGTGTGGCACATTTCTGACGACTATATTGAGGGTGCCCTGAGGGACACCGACACAGTTGGAATGCTAGCGGCCCTTTTGGCCACGCCGGGTATCACGGTATTATCGCGTTATGAAGAAGATATTCTGGGTACAATGCGAGACGAAGGACTGTTGGAGGACTATGATCGAGCCGATTGGTTTGAAGACTATCTCGCCGAGAAGATTCAACAGGAAGCTTATCAATATGATTTGCTCACCATTTCTACGGAGCGACATGATCATAAGCGCGGCACCTGTGAGATTTCTTCAAACGTCAAGGTTCTTGCGGGCGAGCTATATCAGCTCGGGACTGCGGCTGATTCTTTCGTTGCCGGCTTTGATATTGTAATTCAGACCAACGCTGGCACTCTTACGCTAGCTTGAAGAATACAGAAAGGAAACGGATTCAATGGCGAAGAGTAAATCAAAAGCCGGCAAGATTTCAATTGACGGCTTAAGAACTCTTATCAATAAGACCTCGGGCCTGGAGGTAGCCCACAATTTAAACAAAGCTAACCCAACAGAAGTAAAAGAATGGATCCCAACTGGCTCGCGCTGGCTGGATTCTATTGTTTGTAGGGGCCAGCTTGGCGGCATTCCCATCGGTAAGTTCACAGAGATTGCCGGTCTGGAGTCAACTGGCAAATCGTTCATGGCCGCACAGATTGCCGGCAATGCCCAGAAGATGGGAATGACCGTTATCTATATGGACTCCGAGTCAGCAATTGACCCGGGCTTTCTTGAGCGCGCCGGGTGCGACATAGATGAACTTATCTATGTTCAGGCCCAGTCCGTTGAGCATGTGTTGGAAACCATTGAAAACGTTTTGAAGTCCGGGGCCGAAAGAACCTTGTTCATCTGGGACTCGCTGGCTATGACCCCAACCATTACGGATGTGGAAGGAGACTTCAATCCTCAGTCCACCATGGCTATGAAGGCACGCATTCTGTCAAAGGGAATGTCTAAGTTAACTATCCCCATCGCGAATACCAAGTCTGCCTTCCTGGTTCTCAACCAGTTGAAGACTAATATCCCACAGGGACCGAACGCACGCATCGTCGCAATGACGACTCCGTTCATCACCCCCGGCGGCAAGGCTATGCATTATGTATATTCTCTACGGGTGTGGCTCACCGGCCGCAAGGCGAAGTCTGCTTTCATCGAGGATGAGAGTGGTTTCCGCATTGGCTCCGAGGTTAAGGTTAAACTTGAGAAGTCCCGCTTCGGAACGCAGGGGCGCAACTGTGCCTTCAAGATTCTGTGGGGCACCGACGCTGTGGGCATTCAGGATCAAGAGAGTTGGCTCGAAGCTATCAAGGGCTCCGACAATCTCAAGCAAGCAGGCGCATGGTTCTCCCTAGTCTACAAGGACGGCACTGAAGAGAAATTCCAGAGCGCTCATTGGACTTCTAAATTGGAAGACAAGAAGTTTAAGAACCGAGTGCTTGAGATTATGGATGAAGAGATTATTCGTAAGTTCGACACGCGCGAGGGCAGCGCTGAAGATTTCTACGACGTAGATAGCAAATAAGACTATTTATTATACGTCCACGAGGAGAAACAGTGATGAGCAAATATTCCCGTTATAACAGCCACCAGTTAATTATGGAGAACTGGCGCAGGTATCTAGCTGAAGAGGAGGACCCCCCCTCCAACCAGGCCGCGTCGCCCGCATCAGGATTGCAGATAACGGATCAAACAAGTTTTAAAGTATTTGACGGAAAGCCAGAATTAGCCTTGCAAGTAATAAATGAGCTACTTCGAGGCGGCGATTTGTTTAAACAGTTACAGGCTGCACAGGGAGACTACCCCAGTGACTTCGAAAAACTGAAAAAATGGGTCGCTTCTATCGGGGGCCCCGAAGTGTTTGCCAAGCGCGCCGCCGCCATTGGTGCAAAAATTCCCGATAAGGGTCTCCCCAAAAGCGAAATGCCTTTTCTTCCGGGTCCCGACGATGCGGTTGGAGATGTTAAAGATGTGGAGGATGCGTTAAAGCCCGGCGGCAAGTACAACGTCGATATGATAGAGCGCGCGGATGCACCGGGCCCCAATAGTTTTATAGGAATGGACTCAGAGGAGGCCAAAGCCTTTATGACAGGAGGCCATGCCGAGAAAGATGGGGACCCTAAAGACGATGATCTCGGAATTGTAAGGCAGGGCCAGTTCGCGGCGGCGAAGGGGATCCCCACACAGACCAATATTCTTTTGCCCAAGGCTTTGGGGATGGCTATTAATGGCGTCGCGGGTGGCATGCTCGGCGCTTATGCCTCCATGGAGGGTCATATATTGGATGGGCATCATCGCTGGGCCGCGACTATGTTAAACAACCCTACGGCTCAAATCGGAACTTTTGCCATGATCGATTTAAAAAAGCTCGGAGCCGTCCGGACACTACAATATTTGACAGCCATCGGCAATGCTCTCGGAAACAAGACCAAAACGGCATAAGCTCAAACTAAACCCTTGACTTCGAAGCTCCTGTGAGGTATACTCATAGGAGCTTCATACATTAGGGGAGACAGTGAAGAACCAGAGATATATAGAGTTCGCCAAGAGAGTGGCGGAACAATCGAATTATGGAAAGTTTAGACACGGAGCCGTCCTTGTAAAGGGTAGCTCCGTTCGTAGTATTTCCTGCAATAAGCACCGACATTGTAGTTTCGGTGCAAGATTTCGCCGAGAGGGTCATGGCGAGGCTACCCTCCACGCAGAGTTGGGTGCCATTCTAGGGATGGCCCGCTCGACTACACGGGGGTCAGACGTTTACGTCGCCCGTATCAACAGAGAAGGAGAGGCTCGCATCAGCAAGCCCTGTCCTATGTGCGAAGCCGCCATGCGTCATGTGGGTGTGCGTCGCGTCTACTATACCAACGAGCATGGTAAGATTGAGAGCATGCGTCTATGAAACGCGTAATGATTGTCGACGCGCTCAACGCCTATTTCAGGGCCTTTATCGTCAACCCCAGCCTCTCGGTCCACGGACAGCCCATCGGTGGCTTAAAAGGCTTCCTAGGCATCTTACAGAAGCTCTGTCGCGACATTAAGCCCGACACTGTGATGATCATCTGGGACGGCCCCGGCGGCAGCCGTAAGAGACGCGAGCAAAACAAGAACTATAAGGAGGGCCGAAAGCCCATCCGAGTCAATCGACAGACCGACCTCACCGACGAGCAGCAACGCGCCAACATGGCGTGGCAGCAGCTGCGTCTGATGGAATATCTTAATGAATTGCCTGTCGTTCAACTTCGATTCGATGAGGTTGAGGCCGATGATGTTATTGCCTATGCTACCCAAGTCGAACAATTTAAGGGATGGCAAAAGGTTATTATCTCTAGCGACAAAGATTTCCTCCAACTCTGCGATGATGAAACAGTTTTGTTTCGTCCCATTCAAAAAAAGGTTCACACTAAGCTGAATATAGTGGAGGATTTTGATATTCATCCTCGCAATTTTGCTATGGCTAGAGCAATGGCCGGCGATCCCTCTGATAATCTCAAGGGAGTTCCCCGCGCTGGCCTAAAAAGTATTTCAAAAAACTTGAAATTTCTTAGGGAAGATAAGGACGCGTCTTTGCAGGAGATTTTTGATTTTTGCCTGAAGAGCGATTCAAAAGCTAAATTTTTCACCAACGTTTTGGAGTATAGAGATGTAATTATAGAGAACTATAAATTGATGCAACTGTATGCCCCCGCGCTTTCGTTGCAGTGTCGCGAGAAGGTGCATTATTCATTGGATAATTTTGAATATGAGTATAATAAAACCGAGATTATTCGTATGATGAATCAGGATGGCTTCGGGGTGTTCAACTGGGACGATTTACATGCCACAATGAATAGAATTTGTGTTGACAAAGCACTCAGGAGATAGTAATATTAGCCATGAGGGAAGCTATGAAATTAAACGGTGAGCCCGTCAACTTCTCAAAGTACGGGAAGTCCTTTCAAGAAAAGTTGTGCATGGTAATTTTGGATGATCGTGCATTCGCAGATCAGATCGAAGAAGTATTAGATGTAAATTTTTTGGAACTCAACTATCTTAAGTTATTTTTAAATAAGGTATTTTCTTATCGTAAGAAATATGGGGTTCATCCATCGCGTGATATCATGAAGACTATTCTGCGTTCGGAGCTAGAGAATGAAAACGAACTGACCGCCAAACAAACGCGCGAGTTCTATGTTCGCAGTCAAATCACCAACCTCACCGATGTGGAGTATATCAAGGACACGTCCTTGGATTTTTGCAAGAAGCAGAATCTCAAGTCCGCGATGGTTAAATCAATTGGACTTCTTCAGAGTTCTTCGTTCGATGAGATATCCCAAGTTATTAACGATTCTCTTAAATTAGGAATGAACAACGATGAAGGCTATGATTATAAAAAAGATTTTGAAGAACGATTTAAGCCTCGATTCCGTAATCCGCTAACAACTGGGTGGCCCCTCATTGACAATATTTGCAAGGGAGGTTTGGGCCAGAAAGAATTGGGGGTTGTGATTGCCCCCACTGGCGCCGGTAAATCCATGGCACTTGTTCACTTGGGCACCCAGGCCCTCAAGGCCGGCAAGACGGTCGTGCACTACACACTTGAGCTTCAAGATATGGTAGTGGCATCACGCTATGATTCTTGTCTTACCTCCATCCCTCTGCAAAATCTCGGCACCTTTAAAGAAAAAATTTATGAAGAAGTACAGGATATTAAAGGGAAACTTATTGTAAAAGAATACCCTACCAAGACGGCCTCTACTCAAACTGTGCGCAACCATTTAGAAAAGCTGCGCATGCGCAATATTGATGTAGATATGATCATTATTGACTATGGAGATCTGTTGCGTCCGGTTCGATATCTTAAAGAGAAGAGGAACGAACTCGAATCTATTTACGAAGAGCTACGCGCTATTGCATCCGAATATAAATGTCCGGTGTGGACGGCATCCCAAACCAATAGATCGGGGTTAAATGCAGAAGTCATCACAATGGAATCAATTTCCGAAGCTTTCAATAAGTGTTTTGTCGCTGACTTTATCTTTAGTATTTCTCGAACCATTGAAGACAAGGCAACCAACGGGGGTAGGATGTTCGTAGCCAAGAATCGAAATGGTCCGGACGGCATTGTCTTTCCCATATTTATGGATACTGGCACTGTATGTATTAAGGTATTGGAACCTTGCGCAGAAGATGAATTGGTAGAAGTAAGTGCTAAAAAACAAAAAGAGAATTTGGTTGAGAAATATAAGAAGTTCAAAAAGAATAACGGAGGCTAGGTGATGTTTGGTGAAAACGAAGTACGAGTCGCGACTCGTGAATATTTTGGTGGTGATGAATTAGCGACTAATGTTTTTATGACAAAATATTGTTTGCGCGACAAGAAGGGGAACTTTATGGAAAAGACCCCTGACGATATGCACAAGCGCCTCGCCAAAGAGTTCGCGAGAGTGGAAGACAAGTTCATTACTCGCAAATCAAACCATCTTACAGAGGAAGAGATCTATTCTCACCTTAAAGACTTCAAGTATATTGTACCCCAAGGCTCCCCCATGATGGGGATAGGAAATGATTATGTTAATGTATCTTTATCTAACTGTGTGGTTGTCGACAATCCACAGGATAGTGTTTCGTCCATTGTGGACGCTGGCAAAGACCTTGCTAACTTGTTTAAACGTCGGTGTGGGGTTGGCCTTGATATTTCTGATTTGCGCCCCGAGGGTGCTCCCGTTAACAACTCTGCTCGCACTACTACTGGGGCTTGGAGTTTTGCTGATTTCTATTCATATATTTGTCGTATGATTGGGCAGAATGGGAGGCGTGGGGCTCTCATGATTTCCATGGATATTCGCCATCCCGATATTGAGAAGTTTGTAAAGATGAAAAAGGACCTCACCAAAGTTACGGGAGCCAATATCTCTGTAAAGATAACGGACGACTTCATGAGGGCAGTCGAAAACGACGAGTCCTTTGCTTTGCAGTTTCCCGTTGAATCAGATACTCCCGAATATGTGAGTGATGTAGGGGCGCGTTATCTGTGGGGAGCTATCATTGATGCGGCCACACAGACGGCGGAACCCGGGCTGCTCATGTGGGACAATATTACGCGCAATTTACCAGCGCATGAATATAAGGATTTTAAAACAAAGACCACCAACCCGTGCGGCGAGATTCCTCTTTCCGCTTACGATTCCTGTAGGCTCATATCCCTGAATTTAAAGAGCCTCGTGAAAAATTCTTTTGAAAAAAATGCAGAGTTTGACTTTGGGAAGCTAAAAGAGGTGTCGGCGATTGGGATGCGTCTTTCGGATGACCTGGTTGAACTGGAGTTAGAAAAGCTACAAAACATACGCAAGTGTGCGGACACCGATGATGAAAAAAGTCTTTGGACTAAACTTTATGGTGCCGCATTCAACGGCCGTCGCACCGGTCTAGGCACTCATGGACTAGCAGATGCGTTGGCATCTTTGAATTTGGCCTACGATAGCACCGAAGCTCTTGTAATTGTTGAGCAAATCTATCGCACCTTACGGGACGCAGCCTACGAAGAGAGCGCCTACCTAGCCCAAGAGCGTGGCCACTTTCCGGCCTTTGACTGGAGCGTTGAGGAAAACAACGAGTTTATTCAACGGCTACCGACATCCCTCAAGGAGTTGATTGCCGAGCATGGGCGCCGTAACATTGCTATTCTTACAAATGCTCCCACAGGATCGGTTTCTATTATGTCTCAAACATCTTCGGGCGTGGAGCCGGTGTTTCGAAATAGTTATATCCGGCGCCGGAAATTATCACATGATGAACAGGAGTCGGAGGCTGACTATGTTGATGAGATGGGTGATCGGTGGTTAGAATACACGGTTCACCACCACAATGTTCAGGCGTGGCTCGACCGGCATCCCTTGGAAGAACCGGGGCCCCTACCTGCTTTCTTTGTAGAGTCCGACAGTATTGATTGGACCCGACGTGTTGCTTTACAATCTGTCATTCAGCAGAGTATCGATCACAGCATTAGTTCTACAATTAATCTGCCCGCTGGCACTCCTGCCACGGTGGTGGGAGAACTTTATATGGAAGGCTGGCGCCAAGGACTCAAGGGGATTACTGTGTATGTAGAGGGATCTCGTTCTGGCGTTCTTGTGGCAGACATAGAGGGCGCCCTTTTTCCTCAACACACGGCACCGAAGCGCCCCATTGAATTAGAGTGTAACATCCACCACACTACCATTCAGGGAGAGAAGTGGATTATTGTGGTTGGTCTTATGGACGAGAAGCCCTATGAGGTAATGGGGGGCTTGTCCACTCTTATTGAAATCCCGCGCGATAAAGCAGAGGGTATTCTGGTGAAGAATTCTCGAAAGACAATGAATTCTATTTACGATCTTAAGGTTGGCAAGAATGGCGATATGGTCATAATCAAAGACTTGGTTAAGGTTTTCGACAACCCCAATCACTCCGCCTTTACGCGCATGATCTCACTTGGAATGCGCCATGGCGCTAATATTCAATATGTGGTGGAACAACTACAGAAGGATCGCGACAGTGATATGTTTAGCTTCGCTAAATGTATTGCTCGGATCTTGAAGAATTATATTCCGGACGGCCAAGAGGCTACGGAACATACCTGTGGGGAATGCGGTACCAACGGGCTGATATATGTTGAAGGCTGTGTGACTTGTAGGAACTGCGGCTTTGCAAAGTGTGGATAGAAAGGAAAACAAATGAATCTTGCACCAGTTAATAACTACCTCTCGGTACGAACCGTAGAGGGTACAGACACAGAAGATAGCGGCATCCTGCTACCCCAGGACTACCGTGCAGTAGAGAGCCCATTTGCGGTGGTTGAAGTAGTCAGCTGCTCGGGGGAAAACGGAACCCTATGGGGCGCCGGATTGCAGATTGTTGTGGAAGCACATATGCTCCGCGACATTCAACACAACGGCAAGACCTTTACGGTCATCAAGGAAAACCATGTAATTGGGATTTTATCAGAGGGCTAGACTATTTATAATACCCGCGGAGAGATATCATGAGTAAGTTTTCAAGTTTTAAAGAGCATCAGCTGATCACAGAGAGTTGGCGGCGTTACATAAACGAGGACAACGGCGAAGAAGGCGAAGCCGCAGAAGCATCTCCGGAAGATGTTGTAGTCCCTTCCGGTGAGGACGTGGTCCAGATCCTGGACGACCCGCGTGCCACCGCCGCCGCCGATGAACTGTTAGCCCAGCTTCCTCCGGAGGTGTTAGCTAAGATAGACGCCGTATTGGCCGCGGCCCCCCCTCCCCCTTCAGCACCAGAGGGCGAACTCCAGGAAGACCTGTCGGATCCGGCGCCGGAATGGCTAGAGAAATATATATTGAATGGTGAGAATCTTTGGGGCATGATGTGGACCGGCCTCGGGGGACTCCCCTTCGGCGCCCTCACCGGGGAGCAAGTGATCAAAGCCTTGAGTACCGGACCTCTAGCAGAGTACGCCCAGACCTTGGGTTATGCTGCGGGGGGCGCCGTCGCCGTCGCCTCATTCGTGGCTGCTGTCTTGCACTGGCGCCGCGCGATGAAGAAGTTCGACGACAGCGAAGCCGCGGCTCGCGCCGCGCAGGCCGCGCAGGCAGAAGAGCCGCAGTATTAGTCTTCTGAATTAAAATAACCCCTTGACCTAACTAATCATCGGTGCTATACTAGCACTATGATGAAGTTGCCTCCTCTTGAATACACCATCGACAACGTAGTCCTTGGGTGGCGAGAGGAGGCGGTTTCGTTTGCGCGAGAGCACGGCTATCACCTAATTGTGAATAGCGACCAGCGCCCCTTCCACCACTTTGTAGGATACCAAGATATCAAGAGCAAGTGGTATGAAGGCATTTTTGATCTGGGGCTACGGGCCCTCTTACCCATTCCCTTTGAAGTGGAAACCGTCGCTCTTGCGGGGAATAAATTAAAAGTTGTTACTCAAGGGAACACCAAAGTTTTAATTACCTTCAAAACACTTCATGTGTTTGATCTAGATAACTGCGGACACTTGGGGGTGGAAGAGATAATCTCCGACTATGTGGTACACGATATGTTTGATGTGGCTGCGGGGTCACGCTTGGGGCGTGATATTATCCTAAATCTTAAGAACAGTTTCGTAAAGACCGTCCGATTTGTTCCGTCAAATCGTATTGATAGAAACATTACGGGCGATTTTAAAGACATTATTACAACCAGCATCATAAGTGCACCAGATATTAAGAGTTTTGATTGTTCCGAGACTGTAATCCGCATTCTTTTGCAGCGCAAATTGAAGGAGCAGCAGATTAAGCAACCTAACGGCAGGAATTTGATTATCCACCACTCTTTCCGTCATGCTGTCAAGAATACTTTTCATTTTAACGTGGTGGGGGAGCTCGACGAAAGATTAATCTTGCATGAGTAAGCTCGCGATGCCTGCGATCATCCCCGTCGCAGGCATGAACCCTGATTTTGGTATGGAGTGGGATGCTTCGCTGATCCCAGTCGGCCCCAACTACACAGCAATAGAGGCAACAGTTTATGAATGTCTCCATGCCGGCTGCACTTCAATCTGGATCGTAGCCAATGATGATGTGGCCCCATTACTACGCCATCGGCTTGGGGAGATGGCCACCGACATAGACAGTATCCAACGAGGTACCTTTGTTAAGTTTGGACAAACGAAACATCTAGAAGTTCCCATTTACTATGTGCCCATTCATCCCAAACACCGAGACAAGGTGGACAACTATGCGTGGTCGGTCATACACGGAGCTAACGTCGCATACTGGATACACACAAAGTTTTCGAGATGGACACAGCCCGATCGTTATTATATTTCGTTTCCAATGGGGATGATGGATCCCAAAGAAGTTTTAGAGTATCGTTCTTTACTACGCAAGAGCGCCCCTTTTTATTTCTCACATAATGGAAAAACCGTAAAGGACGGGTTGCCCTTGAGTTTTGTAATAGATCCAGAAGAATGGCGCCGGGCCAAAAGAACAATTACAACTAATGCTGCATACTATCGTGCTCCTCCCGAAGGGCAAATGCCGTCCGAGCCCTTACCCAAAGGCGAACGCCATGTCTCCCTGGCTTATGGTCTGGAGGATGTTTTTGGGGGCTCCGCCGGCGGCACTTTGCAGCAAATGAAAAACTTTTATGACTTGACAACATGGGCTGGATATGTTAAATTTATATCATCGGAACTTGGTAAGCGAACGAAGCGTCCGAGCACTAACACTATGTATAGAGGGAGAAACAAGTGAGCGAGAAAAAGATTCCTTTCGTAGGGCTGCATGCGCATAGCGTAGCGGGCTCTATTTTTGATGCCATCGGATATCCGGATGAGCATATGGATTTTTGTTATGAGAACGGGGGCGAAGCACTCGCACTCACAGACCATGGGAACATGAATGGGTTCTCGCACCAGTTTTTACACTGGCAGAAGATGAAGTCCGAAGGGAAAGAATTTAAGCCTATCTTTGGGGTGGAGGCATACTTCGTGCCGTCCATCGAGGAGTGGCGCGAAGAGTATGAACGCTCCAAGGAAGACAAGAAGCTCGCCAGAACCCTCGCCAAACAGGGCGCCACCTCCGGCGCCACAGTTGAGGATGAAGGCGCGACCAAGACAGCAGGCAAGTCAGCCCTCAACCGCCGCCGGCACTTGGTGCTTCTAGCACAGAATCAGACCGGACTGAACAACCTATTCAAGCTGGTATCCGAGTCCTACAAGGAAGAGAACTTCTATCGCTATCCGCGTATGGATTATGCGATGTTATCAAGGTATAACGAAGGTATTATTGCT
>Ga0209756_1000597_pt1 | contig 35266 bp, 110 predicted proteins | sample ETNvirenome_6_85_FD_184071 | JGI IMG/M metagenome (GOLD analysis project Ga0209756, IMG submission 184071) | Marine viral communities from the Pacific Ocean - ETNP_6_85 (SPAdes) (version 3) | ecosystem: Environmental > Aquatic > Marine > Oceanic | place: Pacific Ocean | collected 2013-06-19 | reverse complement strand
GCGATCTCTCAGTGAGAAGTTTAGCATGTATGTCTTTGGGCAATGAAGATCCAGTGGGTGTCTATGTCTTTGGAGATGACAGTGGAAAGATTTTATATGTGGGTAAAACTCACGGAAGATCTTTTCACGAACGGATGATTTCCCATCTTGACTCTAGGGAGCCAGTAAGTGGAAGCCCTCATCTCGCTAGACTTGTGTCTACACAGGTTAAGAATAATCCAGAAATTACAAGACAGGAAGCTGTTAGAAAAATTTTGGATATGAGAGTCCTATGGATACCGATTCCCACAGACGGGAGAGATTCTTCAGAACACAAAGAGATGATTGCACTTGCAGAAAGAAGACTTCTGTGGAAGGATTCACTTGATCCAGTCTATAACTCAGAAAGAGTGAAGAGAAATAGCAAGATTGGAGTTGCTGGTAAGAAAAGAAACCTATGCTCAGACTCCGTGTTTTTTAGTCTTGAAGATTAGGTATTTGTGTAATCTTTGCTTCAATAAAGTATAATATATTTATAAGCAATAAAATAAAGGTTGTATCTACAATGAGAAAAAGCAGAACACTACGATTGTCACAGACTGAGAGCCTCATTGAGCTCTATTCAAATGACGGATTGAGTAATGACTATAGATGTAGATTCATGAAAGATATGAAGAATAAGCTCGAAGCAGGTAGAAATATTTCTACTAAGCAGAGAGCGTGGCTTGACAATCTAATACTTGAAGGTCTTCCTACTATTGATAGAGATAATGATCTAGTTCAGAAGCTTAGAGATGCTCTTAGCACTCCTGGAATGAATCATAGATCTTCTATCCTAAGTGATTTTCTTGGAATTGCGTCCAGCGGAAGAAAATTTTCTGAGAAACAGGAGTCATTTATGCTTGCTCTTTTGGAAGAGGCAAATAAAGTAAAAATAGAAGGACCGTACACACCTGATGATGAAACTATTGAAAAGCTTAGGCAGTGTGTAAAGATCTCAAAAGCGTACACACACAATTACTGGATTACTCATCCGGGCACCGCAAAGGCACTAGAAGCTGTCAAGGCATGGCTTGAAGATACAGATACATTTATTGACACGTGGTCTGTAAATAAAATTCTATCATCTATGAAAGGTAGATTGCTTGAATTGACAACCAAGCCTTATGTTCAACCAGGAGATTTAATCTGGTATCGAAATGGTGGACCTCAAACAGTTGTTCCCGGGATGGTTACATCCCCGCCTGAGGTGTCTGAAACTGGTCAAATTGTATATCCAATTTTAGTTGATGGAAATGTCATTAATGTTACCAGAGGGTATATTGCAAAGAGACGTGGACGAGGAGTTTGATAGATTTGAAAGTTTCTGATTTAGAAGTAGGAATGATTTTAAGACCAATTCTCAATCGGTGGACTCAATCAAGAATGAGATTCACAATCAGAGAGACTATTGGTGAGAAATATATAAAGACAAAGGATAAGCCTCCAGAGTCTGTAGGATCTAAGGTGTTCAACACACTCCAGATTACTGGCATCCAAAGGACCTGCAAGCCCATAGATATTGTTGTGTATATGGGAAGTGAAAACTCAGAGTTCTGGTTAAATGGTGTCAAAAAGCATCATCTTGTTTTAGCAGATGGACTTCTTACAGTCCTGTGCGGATATGAATTTAGATATGTTGAACCTGCTTACGAGTAGAATGAAAGTCTTGTGTGTGACGCCAGTGTTAAATCTTTTCTGGAAGAAGAGGAGCAGGTCTGGAGATATAGAGAAAAGATATGCTGAAAGAGTATCGAAAGGAACTTTAAAGAGTGATGATGGTGATTATTGTGAAACTTATAATCATCGAGGCATCATAAAGAAGAAAAATAGTGAATACATATAGTTGTTATATCAACAACTGGGAGATTCTTTAGGTCATGGCAGTTACAGTTACAAATCAATCTAACCCTCTGGCTTCAAAATTAGTCAAGGATGACGCACCCGGCGGAACAGCAGCAACGAATACGACGGGTGCCCCTGGGACTCTCTACATGATAGAGATTACAAATGGCGCTGCATATTCAGTTTATTTTAAGCTTGCTGATAGTACTACTGCAAAAGCTGGTACAACAGCAGCAGACATCGTCGTTGAATGTGCTGCAAGCTCTACTCGTAGCTATGTTATCCCAGGGGGTGTAGTGTTTGCAACAGGGTTTAGTCACTGGTGTGTGAGAGAAGCAGCAGAGGCTGGGACAACTTCACCTGCAGGAGTTACGGTCCTTTACGTTACAAGTTAATAGAGAAGTCTCTGCCTGCACGGGAATGAGGCTTAAGAAATAGAAATGAAAGATAATAAAGCTTATCATGTTGTCTACAATGACTGTCCAGGAGAATTTTGTCTTTCTCGTTCAGCGCTTGAATGGCTTGCTTCAAGAGGAGTTGTAAAAGCAGACTTGCTCCTTCGTGAAACTGAAAGTTGTCCGTGGACACTCATTGATGAATCTATGGTGGGCTTGTTTAGACACAACTCTTTGTTAGCACTGTGTGTAAAAGAGCTCGGATCGGAATCCGCCTCAGGAGATCACTCTCTTCTAAGAGTGCGGCCCATAGAATCAAAAAGATACATGATTAGAAATGTGGGTGGAATAGAAACAGTTCTTACGCCTGAAGAAATTATCTGGGTCGAGATAGACTAGGTAGAGGGGGAAATTATGCCAAGTGTACTATCGAGCTAAAAATCTTGCTATAAATAACGGAAGAACTTATCACCTTGCAGCAATCTTAAAGCGCAACGGTAGGGTTGTTAAGATCGGTGAAAATACAGACAAGACACACCCAAGATTTAGAAGGCAGTACGAAGATGGAACGTGGGCATCACACATGCATGCAGAAATGAATGTTCTAAGATTTGCTCAGCCTGGTGACGTAATAGAAGTTCTCAGGTTTAAGAAGTGTAGCCATGAGTTGACCATGGCAAAACCATGTGTCCTGTGTATGTCTGAAATTCACAAAGCAGGAATTAAGAAAGTTCGCTATACAAACTGGCACGGCGAATGGGAAGAAATCAAGATTGAATAGTACAGTTAAGATTCAGTGTGTATAATATATGTAATCTGAGAAGGAATGCATGGAACATTTCAAGAAAACATACCAGTTTACCCATTCAATTTCAGCAACTTGTGTAAAGCCGGGTGATTTGATTTTGTATAACGGTAGATTGATGACGGCGGTAAATCCAACTAGTGATGGATATCTGTATAGAGATTGCCTGCACTCAGAACCCATGGTAATACAGAATAGTGAATCTGTTCTAAGCTTGTCAAATGGTGAAAATAAATAATGAAGCTATGTATACGGGACTTTGCTGAGTATCATCAGGGAAAACCGCTACAGTTGTGCATAGTTGTAGACACAGGAGAGGCATGTCTCGAAAAACAATCAGGAAAATAGAAAATTTTTATTCTCAAGAAGATGTTACAGGTATCAGAAAAGATAAGGATACAGGATTCTTTAGGCTCGTATCCCTGCCCGTAGTTAGAGAGCAGGTGTCTGGTGAAATTAAAAAATCACCAGAGCAGGTGTCAGATGATCTTTATCAAACTTGTAGTATCGATGATGCTGAAACTTCTTTTACATATCTAGATATTGACGGTGTTGAAAAGAAGTTATTTTTTAAAAAAGTAGATAATTGAATTTGCCATATGTGTAAAGTTCATTTCTATTTTGTATAATATAGAAAAGGATAATTGGTATAGATGAGTAGTGAACGAAAATTTTTAAGACTTAAGATTTTGCAAGAGAGACATAGGTTTCTGAATAAAAAAGTTGACTTGTTAAATGAGATTAGAAATCCAAATAATGAAGAAAGAGATCTGATACAGGAGCTGAAAGTTAGAAAGCTTAGGTGTAAAGATGCGATAGCCAGAATAGCGAGGGAAAATGAGTAGACTTACACGGAAGAAAGGCACTCAGCATGATGTTCTAATGGGTATGTCAATAGGAATATAGTACATGGCAAAGCGAAAGAAGACAAAGACAAAAGTAGCAAAGCGAAAGCCTTCACAGCTATCAAAGCGTAAGACTGATCTGATACTAGAATATGAAGGATGGGCCGCTGGTGATCGATGTTACGTTGTATTTACTGGTGAGTCAAAGGCTAGTCTGTGCGATATTATATCATTCCACCCGAAAGATAATGTAACTCCAGCAGTAAGCGTCAATGAGGTCTTTACAGGCAAGTACAGAGTGGCTGCGATGCGGACATTGTCTGAAACAGCTAAGGGAGCCAAGGAGCTAAACAACACGTGGAAGATAGAAAGTGCTTCTTAACCTTTTTTAGTGAAGCTTTCTTTTTTAATTATCCATCTCTTTATTCCTTTATTTGTTTCAACAATATAGCCAAAATGAACCCCTAAAGACATAATAATTTCTACAACAGTCCCAACCTCACCTGTTTCAAGATTTTTTACAGAATCTCCTATCTTCACCGAGTGCTTCTTTTTCACAGCATATCTCCTAGTTGACCATTTTAATTATTTCCTCGAAAGAGAGATGAAGCGTGAATGTAAAAGATCAGATTAATACGTACACAATAGGAAAAATGATCTATCGCATTGGAGATATAGCTCATCAAATTTTAAAGAAAACTGAGTTTCGATCACACGATAGAAGAATTACTTTACAAGGTCACGGTGTAAAATGTGATAATGTGTGGCAGCTTTATTTCTAAGACGTGTAACTTATATTCTTAAAACTTATAATATTGGTAAGCAGTAATTAAACAATATTTATCTGGAGTAATTTATGCCATTGCTTAACCCTAGTGACACTGTTATCGTTGATTCAATTAGTTTTGATAAGTTTATGGACTATAGGGAGAAGCGAAATCTGGCTAGCTCATGGGCGTGGATGAGTCTCCCGAGTGGAACTCTTATGGAGGTAAAAGAGCTTATTTTTCGTACAACTGGTAGTAGAAAAAAGAAGAAGAAGGTCATTGACGAATCTGGAAATGAGAACGTCAAGTACAGCAGAGGTAAATCTTGCTGGGTAAAATGTACAATTGTATCACCGATCTCTCTTGTCGGCCAGGAGCATACTATTCCCTCTTGGGTTCTCAAGAGATCTATTGTTTCACACGTTAAGTCTGACACATGAAAGTCGGTGATTTGGTAAAGAATCTAAACTCGGAATCGAGGATGCCTGGTGTCATTGTGGACTTTGAGTTACGAAAGGCAGGAGATGGATTTTACTCCGTAAGAATGCCCATAGTGCTGTGGTCAGATGGCAGGTGTAGCCCGATTATGCCAGATATGGTAGAGGTGACCCGATGAAAAAAGGTGATCAAGTAATGCTGACGACCGTCGGCACACAAGAGTGGACGAGAATTGGTTTGGTTCTTGGATGGTCCGACCGTTGGAATATGGTCTTGGTGTACTGGGGTGAAGATTTTCCCTGCGAAGAAGAATATCCTGAACAGCTACAGGCGGTGGGATGAAAGTCGGTAAGCTGATATATGATTACGCACTCGGTAGAAACGGTGTTATTGTTAGTGGCGCATGGATTGAGCCTTGCGGCTCAGACTCTGAAGCAGCCCACGATTCGCATAAAGATATTGCGTGGGAATGGCTTGTCCTCTACAGCGACGGCGAACTTCAAGGTGCCGACACAAACGACTTGCAGGAGATTCAAAGTGAAGATCGGTGATGCAGTTAAGGAGCGTTGTAGCAGTAGAGTCGGCATTGTTGTCGAAAAATATCGACATGCAGAGCCAGACGGAAATCCTAATGGGGATTTCACGACTAGCTATCGATACAAGGTACTATTTGGTACGGAGACAGTGATGGTTCGGAACGCTAGGTTAGTTGAGGTGATTAGTGAAACTCGGTGATTTGATATACGACAGCCACTTTGAAGAACACGGTCTAGTGGTGGCGGTCACCGAGGATGGTGATTGGTGCAATGTTCTTTATGAAGATGGACAATTAGTCGGAGGTCTTCGAAAGTGGGAAGAAACGATCGAGGTGATCAATGAAAGCAGGTGATTTGGTAAGAAGGAAGGAAGGAAGGGACACCGATGAGCTCGGGCTCTTCTTAGAGTGGAAGACGTTTGATAAGGAGACAAATCCGTACACGTGCCCTGTTGTAATGTGGGTGGGCGCTGACAAGGTTGGAACTATTCAAGCAAGCTTGATAGAGGTTATCAGTGAAAGTCGGTGATTTGGTAAAGCACAGGCACGGTACACTTCACGGAGAAGGAATAATTCTAGAGTGGCTTACATCCTTCGAACCTCGAGCTTATATCATGTGGAACTGCCATGGGAACACAACGTTTCAAAATGTTGCTACAAAGTTCTTGGAGGTAATCAGTGCTCATAAGAATTAAACGGTCTACTTATTTAAAAGTTCTAGAAGCTCTTGAAGCAACAAAGAAAATTGCTGCAATTAAAGCTGTGAGAACAGAGTCGGGGTGTGGCCTCAGAGAGGCTAAGGATGCTGTTGAACTTCTCATGTATAAAAAAGGATTTTCCAGTATCCCAGTCTTCAGTGAGCATAGAATTGTAACTGGTCCTTCGATTAAGCGTATGATTGTTGACTACGGAGAGGGGGAGATTGAAGTAGATTTAGAATCTATGCAGCTCAAGGCGCTTATGGAAATGCAAGCAATTGGACTTGATATTTGTGCTGAAGTCTTGGATCTTGTCGCTACACTAAGTGCATATGAAAATGGTGAGAAGATTGGAGTGATTGATGAGGAAGGGTGACATGGTAAGGCTCAGGAAGTCTCATCCGGCAGTGCAGCGCTGGAGGAAAAGTTACCGAAGGCTCGGGCACCCCTTCATCGGGAAGTGGGCAGACGAGTCAGAGCCCCTCCTTGTTCTTGAAGAGTGTGACCACTCTATTGGTCGGTGGCAGCTACTCGGTCCAGGCGGTGCGCTTGCATCTTTTGACGACTATTTGCTCATTCGATGCGGAGCACGAAATGAAAGTCGGTGATCTTGTGAAGAGGAAGACGTGGGATGATATTGAATACAATCCGCATAAAACTCCTCGCTCTATGGGTATTATTATTTCGTATAAAAAAGACAAAGGTATCCCGGGTGGTGCTGACATTGGTGTGGTGTTTTTTGATGGCGTGCACCACGAGTATTCTCATCATCTGGAGGTGATCAATGATGATTAGTGAACTAGCTTTCTGGGGTTGTTTTGGGTTAGCTGTAGAGCTATGCTTTACTGCACTAAGAGATCTCATCATTCACAGACGTCTCAGTCTAGTGGGACATACATCACTATTGATGTTCCCTATATACGCTATAGGCTTATCTTACGGGTTTGATTTCATTGGGTGGCTAATAGAAGATGATATCATTCGCTATCTTACTTACCCTTTTTGGATTTGGGGTGTTGAACTTCTTGTAGGAATTCCAGCAGTTAAAAAAGGAATTAGAATATGGGACTATAGTTATCTTCCAAGAATACTTCACTGGCGAGGAATTATTAGCTTTGCTCATTATCCACTTTGGGTTGGGTTCGGAATACTAGTGGAACTAATTAAATGAGTGTCGGTGATTTGGTGAAGGTCAAGAACGAGGGTCTATCCCTCAACGTGGCCCAGATGTGCCTGGGTCATACCGGAATCATCTTTGAGATTCGTGAGAAGCGGAACGAAACATTCGTTTTCATTAACAGCAAGCTTGTATCATTCTTGCCGAACCATCTCGAGGTGATCAGTGAAAGTCGGTGATCTGGTAAGATTCAAAAAAGCCCATTGGCCCCTGGCAGATGCCCATGCTGATACTATAGGTGTCATTGTTGATGAAGTTGTGGACACTAAAACGTATCGATCAGCCGGATGCAAGAAGATTGTTGTACTTACAGCGCAAGGAACGATGCTCAGGACTTGGCCCGGAAATCTCGAGGTACTCAATGCAAGTCGGTGATCTGGTCGAGGTTGGAATGCTCGGTGTACAAGGGCAGGAAGAGTTTATCATCGGTGTGTTGATTGAAGATTGTCCACCCGAGAGTCACAGGAATGGTATGCACCTGATACAGGTTCTTCACGAAGGCTTTGCAAAGTGGTGGCCTGTCAGCTATGTTAGGAAGGTAAATGAAATACGAGATTGAGATTGTGAGTGACAGGCCAAACCTTTGGAAAGACGGCGACCCTGTCAGGCCTGAGCTGGGTGTCTCATACAAGACATATCCGGGAAGACAAGTCTATGGCTTGAAAGACGAGGCTGGCGAGTACATCGCTTTCTGTTGCGTTGCCAGGACATGGGACGTCCCACAAGACATCATGTCGCTTAGCAGACTCACATCAGAAGATGGGTCTGTCTATGTTCCATACACTGTCTGGAGTCTTCGAAGAGGTGCGGGCAAAGCAATCATTAATGAGCTCTTACGTGAGGTAAGAGAGAATGATCTGGGCATCAAGCGAGTGGTCACACTTTCTCCTCGCACAGAGATGGCAAGAGACTTTCACCTAAGAAACGGTGCCAAGGAGGTATCATCAAGTGTAGTCACAGTTAACTTTGAGTATCCTATCAGTGAAGAGGTGATCAGTGAAGCGGGGTGATCTAGTAGTGCAAAATAGAAGTCACATTCCCGATGACAACTGGTTCCGAGACGCATGGCTTCGTCCGGGTATCATTCTCACATGGGTCAGATACGGCGGTCCAGAAGGTACAATCTGGGAAGTATTCTATCCAGACGGAATAGAGTACTGGGATGAAAACGATCTTGAGGTGTTAAGTGAAAATGGGTGACTTGGTAAGAATGGAAGACGATGACGTACTCGGGGTGATTATGGAGTTGAACACTGCCGCAGAACCTTCATTTGGTCCGTGCTGGCATGTCTTTTGGTTTGTCTATAGCAGAAGTCTTCCTGCGTGGGAATATGAATTGGAGGTGGTCAGTGAAGGATAGGCTAAAAAACGGAGATCTTGTTCTCATCAAGTCTGAGTCGCTGGCTGATCATCTTAAGAGTGACAAGCACATGGGTGTGGTTGTAGATGACATCGACAACGAAGAAGAGGTTAGGGTTTTTCATCCCACGATGCCACAACAATTCTCATGGTGGCACCCCGATTGCCTGGAGGCCATAAGAAATTGAAGTGCATATTTGAATCACATACTTATTTGTATGTTCGAGGTTGGCCAGCTCGTGTGGGTATTATCGTCAGATGAATCTGGTGCTATTATTCCAGATCGTGGACCAGTTTTGATAATCGCAAAGTATGTAGGAGTTCCTCGTGCTTTTCTCTACAATGATGTAGAGAATGAACGTGCAATGGGAACAGAGGAAAAAGTTATCTATGATATTTTATGTGACGGTGTGGTTGAGCTTGGAGTAGACGAGGAGTGGCTATCTTCCTACTTGTAGACTTTAGCGCATGTAACTTGATTCTCACCTGTTATACAATAAAACCAATGATACGGCAGGTGACATCATGAGTACTAGATGCTGGCTAGGTGAATCAACTGTATATAATGATCTCAGCGGGAAGGAGCAGGAGTCTTTTAACTCTGCAAGGCTGAAGTCAGTCATGACAAACTGGGGATACCTTGAGGCTTTCACGATCAATGGAGATAAGTGGGGAGCAGATATACTCTTTTATAGATCTGAAGATGGTGGAGTTCTCAAAGTCCAGCTGAAAGGGAGGCCAGTTCTTGATAAACACTATTGTGGAAAAGACATTCACATAGCATTTGAAGATAAAGTCTCCAATACATGGTATGTCTATCCGCACGATGAATTGATGGAAAGAGTTTTAGATACAGGAAGACTTACTGGAACACAAAGCTGGGACAGCAGGGGCGGATGGAGCTGGAGTTATATTCCAGTGTGGCTAGAGAAGATTATTTGCAGGTGGTCAATTTCGTGACAAGAGGTGACTTAGTAAAGGTTTGGAACTCTAAGTATCCTGTCTATAGGACAAAATTCTACATGGCAGCAGTTATAGAGGAGCCATACTTTATAGAACCAGATGATGAAGATAGAATGGGCGACTACTACTGTCCCGTTCTTGGGCCAGGCGGTAGAAATGACGAGGACGTTGCCTATATTGAGGTGATCGATGATTAAGCCCATAGCAGAACGACCTCGAGGACAAACCCCTATTGAGATTGATTTGACTGGGCCTAAGGGAAATGCATTTTATCTCTTAGGGCTCGCTAACAATCTTTCAAGACAGCTTGGACACTCTGAGTTTAAGAGAGAGTGCATCTTAAGGGAGATGAGACTCACTGATTATGAGGGCCTCCTCTACACGTTTGATAGAGAGTTCGGAATGCTGGTAACACTATGGAGGTGATCTATGGAAGTAGGTGACCTGGTACATGATCACGCACTTGGGATGAATGGGATTGTCATTGACGATATGTGGGCTGAAGAGAGGGATTCGAGAAAGAAATGTCAAAGGACTATTGTCTGGGAGTGGTGTGTTCTTTTTGATGATGGAAAAATAGCCGGTGCTGACTCTCGAGATATTAGGATGATTAGTGGAACTCGGTGATCTTGTTGTCGTGAAGGAGGAACCCATGGAGGGTGAAGAGCGTGAGATCGGAATGATTGTCGCATTCAAGCTAAGAGGGTGGTCGAGGGATCGTGATCCCGACTGCGATGTGTGGAATGACGCAATTGTATTGTGGCCGAGCTTTGGAATATCGTATCACATGAAAGCACTATTGGAAGTGGTAGATGAGAACATTTAAGCCAGGTGATCTCGTCAAGCACGTGAAGACAGGGCACATCGGTATCGTTACCGATCTTCCGTCTAGTACGTCTCAGGCAGGAACGCTGGGTATTTTGACTAGTCAAGGACCAGGTAGATGGTTTAGGTCGAGCTGTAAGGTGATCGATGAAAGATAGCGGCATGGTCAGCGGCATGGTCAAAGGAGTGGGTATGATATTTATAGTCGGCGCATTCGGTTATGTGGTCGGAAAGGCTTTGGTGGTGCCGCTGATCTACGCTTTGAGAGTTTCGTGGTGATCGATGAAAGATAGCGGTGCTCCAGAACCAGGTGATCTTGTTGTTGCACTCTACGATGAAGAACGTGATATCACATGCATAGGTCTGGTGCTGGCGTGTCGAGGCATAGAGTGTAGAATCTTGTGGGGCTCTGAGTCTCATCCGCTTGGGTGGTGGGCACGAAGTGCACTGAAGGTTATTCATGAAACCCGGTGACCTGGTGCACAACGTTCCGTATGATAAGTATGGAGTGATTGTTGAAGAGCTTACTCCCATCCACACAGACCGTAAGGATGAAGTGGCTGAGCGCCGCTTTGAAGTGCTTTACAACGAGGGTCGCCTTATTCTGACAGGTTCAACATTTCTTAAGAAGATTGAGGATGCGGCATGAAAGTCGGTGATCTGGTAAGTGTAAAGCGCACTCACGGTCGAGCACCTGTTACTGGGATCGTTCTAGAGATTGATGAAAACGACCCTCTCAAGATTGCTCTTGTTATGTCTTCCGGCTCGGATTCGAATCGGTTGATGTGGGCTAACCCACTTGATGTCGAGGTGATTAGTGAAAGCGGGTGACATGGTAGAAGACCACGAGATGGGAATGAAAGGTCTGCTTCTCATGAAGGATCTGTTTTACAACAAGTTGTGGCACATCATGTACGAAAATGGACTACGAGCAACAGCGTTTGAGAATGCCCTAGAGGTGATTAGTGAAAGTCGGTGATTTAGTCAGACTTAGGAAGTCCCACCCCGCGGTGAAGACGTGGAGGCGTCAACCTCACCTCTTCATTGGACGATGGGCGGAAGCAGGAGCTCCGCTACTTATTCTGCGACGCAGCGATCGTGACGATGCGAGATGGGAAGTGCTCGGTCCAGATGGCCAACTCGCATCTTTTGATTATTGGTTGTTGACAGCAAGAGGAATGAAATGAAAGTAGGTGATGTGATCAGATGGACTGGACCACCTTTCCACAGGTCGGTGATCGCAAGATACGGGCTGATTGTCGGCAAACGCGGCGTCTTCTTCGAAATTCTGTGGCAGTGTGGCAAGATCAATGGAAATATTGAGAGACAAATGGAGGTAGTAAGTGAAAGTTGGTGATCTTGTGAAAATGAAGTGGCGAGGAAATGGACATCCTGGCATGGGGATGATTGTAAAGACTGTGGGCGGAGAGCACGTGGTTCTCTGGGATTTAGCATCGTGGTCGCTATCACGGTGGAGAGAGAGTGAATTGGCTGTGATCAATGAGGAGGAGATATGAGTACACATGCAATACTGGGAGTGAGATTTCCCGATGGTAGAATCACAGGATGCTACGTTCATTTCGACGGCGGAACGTTAAGGCCGAGGATTGAGAATTTTATCGATGAAAAAACGATGACAGGTCTTGTTCTCTTGATCGCAAAGGCACAAGGTGTAGGGGGAATTAGATCGTTTAATTCTCTTCCTTATAATGAGCCAGACGGAGATCGTAAGACTGAGCTACTCGATGATAATAAGCCCTTTGTTATCTCAGAGAAGAATTGGGATGTCGAGGGCGAGGAATACACATACCTCGTAGATTATGAGTCTGAGTGTATCACATCTCGAAACAAATATGGCTAATATTTCTCACAAAAACCTAAGATTCCCACATGTAATTGAGCCATCATATTATGTATAATAGGGTAGGAGGTTGCTTTGGCAATTCCCAAGCGATACAAGAAACAGATAAAAGCTGCGATGTCGGGAAACAAAACGACAACGCGTTCTACCAAGTCTGACTCTAAGACGCCAAAGAAGAAACGAACGTGGTCATTGAGGATAGGAGACCTTGTTGAAAATGGAGATGATTGTGCAATTATCATTGATAGTAATGATGACGGATATTATCTTCTCTTATCTTCTACAGGTCGTCGCTGGGAAAGAGCAACAAAGCTTCACAGAGTTCAAAAGGCACCGGGATTTTCCGGCGCATGCAAAGTTGAATAAAAGGTAGTATAATAAAGGTAACAGGCCACCAAGGAGAAAAACATCATGGCTACTATGGATATTAAAACTTTTGTAAACGTCGCTGCGGTTCTTCCGGCCTCACAGGCAGTCCTCATTAGAGGCCCTCACGGGATTGGAAAGTCACAGCTGGTGAATCAGATTTCGAGCAACATCACCGTTGATGGTTGCCCAGATGGTCTTTCGCTTATTGATCGCCGACTGGCACAGATGACGGAAGGAGATATCATTGGTCTTCCTGAACTGGTTGACGGTGTCACACGGTTTTGTCCGGTTGACTGGCTGCTTCGTGCATGTCGGGAACCTGTTGTTCTCTTCTTGGATGAGATCAACCGAGCAACTATTGAGGTTCAACAGTGCGCATTCCAGCTTGTTCTGGATAGGGAACTGAACGGAAACAGGTTGCATCCGGAAACCCGGATCTTCTGTGCCGTTAACGCATCTCCTGAATATCAGGTAAATGAGATGGATCCGGCGTTGCTGGACCGATTCTGGACTGTAGACTTGGAGCCCACCAATGAGGATTGGATTAACTGGGCATCTGATAATGGGATTGATGAGGTCATGATTGACTTCATTCGACACTACCCAGCACATCTCCGACACACAACTCAGATTGAGCCAGGTAAGATTTATCCGACGCCTCGTTCATACGAGAAGCTGAACGTAGCATTGGTCTCTGCACAGTGGATTCCTGAAGATGTGTGTGGGTCAGAACCACCGGAAGGGTTCTATGCGCTGAGTACAGGATTCATCGGTGTGGAGGCATCACTTGCATTCCGAGACTTCGTACAGAACTTTGAGTCACAGATCTCTGCTGAGGATATTCTGGATAACTGGAAGGATTCGAAGAAGAAGGTTATGAAGCTTGGGAATGACAAGCATAATGCAATCATTGAAAAGCTAGTTGATCACTGCAAGGATAATGAATGGGATCTGAGTCAGGCCAAGAACGCCTGCGACTTCATCAAGAAGCTGTCGGGAGAGATGATTGTTAGTTTCTTCAACTCAGTCCTTGAGACCAACAATGTCCCCAACATCCGGGCGGTTCACAAGTTCATTGGAATGCTCGTTGTTGAGACAGTCACTGCTGCTGAGAAGGCGTGATAGCTCACGTCTCACAAGATGAAATGCTAGCATGCAAAAGCAGGGTCACCTGTAATATAATGATTATATGAGGAACAAAATGTTTTATTCAAGTCTTATAAGCGATAACATGGTTAGAATGTCATTGAATGCTGTTGCCGCTAAGAGCGATAGCACTGACATAGGCCTTCCGGTATTGACTGATGAAGATAAGGAGGAGCTGGAGAAGCTGATGGCCGAGGCTGATAGTTTTAGTCTCACACCGCATCTGGTTAACTTGCTTCTTCATGAGCCGTTCTTTAGCACCCTTCTTAGAAAGGTGTCGAAGCACAAAACCACGTCTATCTCAACAGCTGGAGTCACGATTAGGGACGCTGAGTTTCTACTGCTGTGGAATCCACTATTTGTGATGAAACTGATATCTCTTCAGGTACGAGGGCTTCTGAAGCATGAGTGTTACCACCTTATCTTCAAGCACTGTACTGGTCGGAAGCAGGACCCACACTTCCTTTGGAACGTGGCCACTGATTTGGCTATCAACAGTCTTATTCCAGTGAATGAGCTTCCAGAGGGTGGACTGTATCCTGGAAAGGCACTTGATCTAAGTAAGGTGAAGGATCCAGAATCCTTGAAGAGATGGCAGAAGATGTCTGACCTTATCGTGTCGTTCCCAACAGGGAAAGCATCTGAATGGTATATGCAAAAGCTTATGGAGCATCGCGAGGAAATTGAGCCGCCACCAGGAGAGGAAGGTAAGCCCGGGGAAGGCGAAGGTGGATCTCCTGTTGAAATGGATGATCACGATGGGTGGGGAGATCTCTCTGATGAGGATCGTCAGATCGCTGAAGGGAAGCTCAAGCAAGCTGTTTCAGATGCTGTGAAGAGATGCGATAGGAATGGACAGTGGGGATCAGTTTCAGCTGAGACACGATCGGTTCTAAGAAAGATGGTTAATGACTCTGTAAACTGGAAGAGGGTTGTTCAGAGTTTCTGCGGTATGAGTCAGAGAGCTAACAAGGCACGGACTCACAAGAAAGTTAATCGTAAGTATCCTTATATCCATCCAGGAGTCAAGCGCGGTCATAGTGCATCAGTCGCTGTGTACATGGATCAGTCAGGATCTGTGGGAGATGAAGAGGTTGAGATGTTCTTCGGTGCTCTTAATCAGCTAGGACGCCTTACAAGCTTTACATTGATTCCCTTTGATTACAGTGTTGATGAAAAGAATATGGTCAAGTGGCGACGGGGACAGAAGCCGCCTCCTGTCCGACATCGGAGCGGAGGGACTAGTTTCCACGCTGTTGAGTCACACGTGAAGAAGAATCTTAACGAGTTTGATGGACATATTATTCTAACAGACGGAGAGGCGTCGGATCCAGGTCCAAGTAGACAGCGTCGCTGTTGGGTAATCCTTCCTGGATGCAAGCTATACTTCAAACCACATCCCGGTGACATTGTTGTCACGATGGATAAACAGACATCGTCAGGATAATATCCTATAGATAATCGCAGATAAGGAGATATACGTGCGAATCAAGACTCAGATTGAAGAAATTCCAAATGGAACAAACATTTTAGATGTTCAAGTTCCTGACGCTCTACGAAAGAGAGTGAAGTCAGGACTGGAATATTTTGATGATGCACTGGGCGGGAAGGGATTTACACCATCTGCAGTCACGTTGTTCACAGGAACACCCGGCGCAGGAAAGACCACAATGATGCTGGAACTTGCGAATAGCTTGACAGGTCATGGGTCACAGGTTCTATTCAACACAGCTGAGGAGTCTTTATATCAACTTAAGATGACAGTGGAGAGACTAAGGTTGAAGCATGGATTCTCTGCAGGTCAAGAGACGATGGTTCCACAGCTGCTTGAGAACTGCGATGAGCTAAGGGAAAAGAATCCTGGAAAGCCGTTCTTCCTTATTGTTGATAGTCTTCAGACTCTGAATGATGGAAAGTATGGAAAACATCAGACAAATGCAAAGACAGCTGAACGAGCTCTACTTTCGATCACTGATTATTGTAAGGAACACTTCTGCAACGCAGTCATCATTGGACAGGTGACAAAGAATGGCCAGATGGCTGGAGCAAATGTTCTAAAGCACATGGTTGATGCGATGATGAGCCTAGATGTTGAGAGGAAAGATGACGATCTTATGGGCTGTAGAGTTCTCACAACTGAAAAGAACAGGTTTGGTGGAGCAGGACACATCTTTTTCCTCTCACTAAGGGAGCGGGGATTTGATGAGGTTAGCCGAGTAAGCATTTCATAGGAGGAAAATCATGAAGCTAAAGACACGAGAGAACGTTAGGAACACACGCTATGGTGAAGGATATACATCTGCAGAGATTGGAATTCTCACCATCGCAAATCTTGCTGGACTCAGCCAGGAAGAGATAGATATTCTCACTGAAGACGCAGGTGTGAAGAAGATCAATCCAAGCACTGCGAATCTAAATGGTCGCAAGATGGAAAATCTTCTTCAGGCCCTTTCAGATAGGGTGATCACTGTGGGTGAGTTTCAGGAAGAGCTAAGGGGAGAGCTCGATAGGACAAACGCTAAGTTCGACTCTATCATTGTGTAGGAGAATAATATGTGGGTGTGGAGAGCTATGGTTAGGACTAACTATTCAGATTTTGAGGTTAGAATCAACGCTCCGAATCAGATGACTGCATTTCAGTTACTTGAGTCGATGTATGGAAAGGGAAAGATCATAGCAAACAACGTATATCTCGTTGGAAAGGTGCAGTGAGTCTACTCATTGGCGACGTGATAAAGAAAATAGATGTTGACATGACACATGCCCACCAGTTTGTCTACGGAGAGCCCGCTCCCCGTGGTCCAGGATTATTGATAGAGTTTCATCCTGCAAAAGAAACGTGGCGTATCATGTGGAACGATGGCAGTGTCACAGAGTTTACAGATCAATTTATCGAAAGCCTCTATGAGGTTATATCTCCTTCTCGCTATAGAGTCTCTGCGCATGCAAACAAGAGATCAACTAGGGTATAATAAATCACATAGGAAGAAATATGGAACAACTAACTAAGAAACAATCCGACAAGATCATTGACGATCTTTTGTCTCGATACCCATCCGGTCCAAAAGGCACAATTCAAAAGCATGATTACACGATGAGGGAGATGTGGAATAGTTCGGCCCGAGTCTATCGTAGCACACCTGTACCGCCTGTGGAGTATTTTGGATATGACGTTGATACACTGATGATGGTGTACTGGCAAATGAATGAGGGAGACCTGAGAGGATACATTCGTGGCCGGTGGCAAACGATTGGTAGCAAGGCCGTGACTCGTCGTTACAACATCATATCAGAGAGATTGACGCCTGCTGTTCAGAAGTTCAAGAGGATTGATGATAGAGGTATTTGGAATGTATCAGACCATCGCAAAGACATTAAGATCTATGTGATTGCATCTTCCAAGAGCACATCTATCCTTCTAGCTAAGACAATGCTCGCAGGCTGCGGAATGATTGTCTCGGACCATGATCTATATTCAAATCGTGTGAATGTGGCATGCACTTCAACACTCACATATTACAGTGAGAGAAATCTCGCAAATGTCAAGCGTAAACTGAAGCGGTCAAAAGCGAAGATTGACGAGTTGAAGAATAATGTTAAGAATCTCAATCAGCTTGAGGAGACTCTCGATAACTTTGGAGGAATCCAGTCGGGAATGTTGTAGTGAAACGAACCAAGCCTGATGTTGGTCATCTGGTCAAGATTGGACCAGATTGTTACCTGCGAGAACTTCCATGTGATATGACACATACTCAGCAAGTTTGGCTAATCGTAGACAAGCGCGGGATCAATGTGTTAATCATGTCAGGCAATGGATCAAGAACATGGATGAGAAGGACAGCTATGGAGGTTATCTGTGAAGAGCAAGCAGCTAAATGAATATATTGGACATCTCTTAGATATCCCAAAAGACAAGCGAGCCTCTAGCGACGGATGGTGGGCTGACGACTTTGACTGTGCGATGGCTATGTGGAATGAATTACACCCAGGAACTCGACCTCCTGCTTTTCAAAAGGTAGGTCATCCCCCATCATGCTTCAGCGGAACTCTTCCTCCCATTTATGGCGGAGATCTTGAGTGAATGTGGGCGATGTCATTGAGAGGATTAGATTCTCCCATTGGGGAGGAATGTACTTTACTGGATGGCTAGGCGTGATACTGAAAAAAACATATTCAGCGTACGATTCGACATATGATAAGTGGGACGTGCTCATGGATAGTGAGATTGTGTCTCTACAGACAAGACAAATGAGGAAGATAAAATGAAAAGAGGTGATCTAATTCAAATGAGTGATGGTAGATTCGCTACAGTTGCGAGAGGAGACTACACATTTAGATTTATGGAACTAGAAGACTACGAAATGGAATCAAATGGAATGGGTGAATATGCTGGATTATACGGAACAGCTATTGATGTAGTTTTTACAGATAGTGGGTATCGACAGCGGCTGAGTGTGGCAAAGCACAGGTTTACTGTAGTAGACTCTGCTGATAATAAGATTACTGAGATAGCCATGTCTTTTGCTGATGGCGTGTAACAACGTATGTCAGATAATATTTATAGAGGATGGAATCTGATTCGTTAAAAGAAGGAGATCTCGTTGTTGTCGTTGGATCGACAAGAAAGAGGGAAGGCAGCGTAGAAATAAATCACATGATAGCGAGAATTGTTGCTGTAGGAAAAGAGGATGTATTTGCTATGGATACCGCATCATCATATAAGAGTTACAGAACATTTAGTGTTCCCAAATCTCACTGTATTCTTGTTAATGATTCAGTGACTGAGCCAGTGGATGATATTCTATCACCTCGACTGGGAAACCTTGTCATGTCAATTGTTGATAAGTTTGGGAAGCAGGAGAAAAAGATAGGAGTTCTAACTGAGATAGCTGATGTTCCTGGTCGTTGCAAGATGGGAAAGATACTTCAAGGTGAGACAGTTGAGATAGTGAGTCTAGATAGTATGATTGTTCTTGAATAGTTATAGGTGAGGAATAAGTTAACGATGAAATTGAAGAGAAGCCAGCTTAGAGAGATGATACTCAAAGAGGTGAGAATGGCGAATCCCGTTGTCTCACCGATGAGATCTCGAGCACATCCAGATTTTGTTAGAGCACTTAAGGGGGAGTCGGTTGAGAGGCCTCACCCGCACGCAGTAAGAGATATAATCTCTGGACTTGATCAGGCACTTAGGATGCCGCCGATTGTTGGAAGCGGATCCTGGCCACCAGGAACAAGATCACTTAATGAGATATATCCTAATCTCGCTCAGCACCTGAGAATGGTGAGAGATTATCTCAATGGAAAGGGACTAGATCCCGGAGATATTACGACCGCCGCTATTCCTTCAGCTTTGTCTGACACGTCGATGTCGCCTGCCATGAAGAAAGTACTTGATGATGTCGGATTGACAGAAGAGGAACAGCAATCTGTTGTAGATGCGCTTGAAGGCGACCCAAAAAACCTTCATGGGCCTGTGTTTGAAAAGCTAGAGGGTTATTTTTATGACAAAATGCCTTATGATATTAAGACAGGCGATGAAGATCCATATGAGTGGGTATTAGATAGGCTTGAATCGCTAGGCTAGGATCTCTGCGCATGCAAAGCTGAGATCACCTTATGTATAATAGTTATGCCAACACATATTTATAAGGAGTTGCATAATGAAAGATGTAAAGGTCGAGAGCGTTGATCTCGCCGGCACAGACAAGAAAGGGAACGCTGTGTTCAAAGCCGAAGGAACACTGGATGGAAAGGCTTTCGTAGCTCAAACAATCCAGTACAAGGGAGAGCCGATCTTCAAGCTTCAGGAAGGGGGATCACACAAGGGTCTCGATGGAAGTCAGTTCGGACGTGGTGATCGGATCGCTGTCGCTCGGGCATGCAAGGCCGCCCGGGTTGAGAAGTTCGGAGAGGGACATAAGGAACGTGTGGAATCAGAGCTGAAGACAGGAGAGACAGTCACCATCGCAGCCTCTGTGGCCGAAGATGCAGATGCGTCATCGTATGATGAGCTGATCGCAGCAGATGAGATTCTTCAGAAGGCACGAAAGATTGAGATGCATCCGAGCGGTCTTCCGATGCATGCATCGATTAGTGCTCTCAAGAGAGCAGGATACTAAGAACACTCAGCGCGGCCGAGTGGTGGAATGGTAGACACTGTGGACTCAAAATCCGCTATCTATAAGGTGTGAGGGTTCGAATCCCTCCTCGGCTACCCATCTAAGATAAGGAGAAGTTTTGGAAATACTTTATGATATTAGCGGTGAGAAACTAACAGCGATTGAGCTTCAGGTTCTAGCATATGTTGTGGGAGACTGTGAGGGAACACTTGAGTGTGATGATGATGATCCTGGCATGCGTTTATGTCTTGATACCCTGGTGCTGTCTGGGTTCCTTGTTCGAGGATCTGAAGGAGACAGCTGGACCAACCGTTGGACAGTTTCAGATGATGTATTTGAGGAGCTGGATCCGTACGTTGATGTCATCAACTACACGCTTGACTCAATCGCGGAGGCTTAGGTGAGATGGATTCATACTCTACGCTTTGATTTTGCTGGGTGGTTTGTCCAGCTTGAGTGGCCTAGCGCATGCAAGGAGACCACCCAGTGTGGTACAATGGATATACCAAGGAGGAAACAGTGGCTCAAGGAAGGAACTCAGCAAGTAGAGAGAGGCCGTGGCATGTGAATGTAACCCCTGAACAGGTTGAGCATGCAAAGAATATCTTTTCCAAGGTTGAGAAAACAGGCGATGATATTTCGTATGCAGAAGACAAAGAGGGAAGACACTTCTTTTCTGGAACATTGCATCTCGGATCATTCGATATGTGGGGTAACCTGGTGATTGCTAATGAGCTCGTCTAGAAATCTAGAGATGCCTGAGCAGAAGTTTTTTATTGGACAGCTTGTCCAAGCAATGAAAGATTCCTGGCCCTATCTTAAGAAAGGAGATATTGGGATGATTACACTTGCTCGCTGTGATAAGGTATGCACTAAATCAGGACTTATCGGGCTATCTGAAGCTGAAGGAGGGCCAGGGTATAGCATGGAATGGTGCTATGTAGGTCGATTTAGTGCAGACATGCCTCGTGGTGTGAGACTAAGTAGGCTGTCTCCCGTTCAGGTGATCAGTGAAGGTAGGTGACGTCATCGCTTGGAAGTGGTACGGAGGAATGGATGGGAATGATCTCAGACCGTATTCTGGGATGATCGTCTCTTCTCGCCTGGCGAAGACAGACTGGCAGAAGCTGATCATCTACGATGTGCTCGAGCCGACCGGCCTGATCGTGGACGTGAGAAGCGACAACGAGCACCTGGAGGTGATCAGTGAAAGTAGGTGAGCTTGTGCTATACAATCCCAAATGGGGCAGTGGTCCCGGGCATCCCTCGCCCCCTGCTGGCATAGCGACGCTGATTCAGCATGACGACGAGGAATGGAAGGTGGCTGAACGTAAGCCGCCCAACCCGAAGTGGCAGATCCTGTTTGACGGGAAGCTGAAGTGGGCATACCCTTGGCAGGTGAGGAGATTAGATGAAAGTCGGTGATCTAGTAAAGAATCTAAACTCGGAATCCAGGATGCCTGGCGTTATTGTGGACTTTGAGACACGAAAGGCAGGAGGCGGAGGATACTCTGTGAGAATGCCTGTAGTGCTGTGGTCAGATGGCAGGTGTAGTCCAATCATGCCGGACAGAGTGGAGGCGATGTATGAAAGCCGGTGATCTTGTGATATGTATGTGCGATACTGACACATGGTACAAGGGTGTGATTGGATTGCTAGTAGGATTTTCTGAGTTGACGAAAGATCCCATGGTGATGTATCCTGGGGGTAGGGTTCTTCGACTTGCTCGCTCCAGGCTGGAGGTTTTTGATGTCTGATCTATTTGAAAATGATTATTTTGGTTTAAGCTCTAATGAGGAGACCCTGATTAAGATGGCTCGATCTCACTTTGGATCTCTCGTGGGATCTGAGGTGGATTACTATGGAGCAGATTCAGGAGACAATACTTTCAAGATTGATGGCATTGTCTTCAAGGTTCTTGAGAACGCTAGCGATGGCTATAGGTCATACATGGGAGCCATCAACTACACAGACAAACACACCAGCATCTTCTTTGGATCACCCGTGGCACGTGTGATAATTGAGGTATATAACACTAATGAGGGATATGGAGTCGTCAACCACGGGTATCGTCTTGTTGATGTTGATGATGGTCACATTTGGCTTGCGTTTGGAACAGATAATCATGATGATTACTATCCGATGTTCATTTTTCGCCACAGCCCAAAGGAGCCGAAGTGAAAAAGGGTGATCTTGTTACGTGGAAGTGTAGGGGGGTGAGGGAGGCTTCCCCCCACCACACCTACACCATGAAGGAATATAGAGGAATCGTTATAGATTCTAAGCTTGTAAAGACGGATTGGGAGAAGATAGTGTTATATACAGTTCTAGATAATCTAGGAAGTATCACGGAGCTTCGTGAAGACACCCCCGATCTTGCTAAGATCGAGGAGCTGTAATGGAGAAAAATGAAGGTGGGTGACATCGTACAATTCCGATATTGTGCTCAACAAGGAAAGATGGGAATGATCACTATGGTTCCTAAGCAGTCTCACCTTGCCAAGTCAAATCCTGATCTTCGGTTATATATGATTCTATCTAGCGAAGGAGTTCAGTGTTTCACTGGCAATCAAACAGTGTCGATTAGATATTATTGTCGATTTTGCGGATATGCATCGTGTAGTCAGCTAAATAGATGTCCTCAGTGTGGAAGCTCTGTCCCTCTAAAGGAGTGGTAGGTGGAGATCGGTGACCTTGTACAGGTTAAAAAGTGTCCGGATAACGGGATTTTGTGTTCATGCTTCTTTTGTCATCACGATAGCAGCTGTGTTGGCTTAGTCAAGGGTCCAGCGACGTTTAATCGATGGTCGGTACTATTTGATTGCGGAGAGTGGGAGCTTGCTGACGATGAGGCTGAGGTGATCAGTAAAAGTATTGAGCTAACCGACGATCAGCTGGAAAACGTCTGCGGCGGTATGGAACAAAGTCAATTCGACAGCTGGCGGTGTAGGGTTATCAATGAAGGCGGGTGATCTGGTTACTTTCAAAAATCTGCCTCCAAGGTGGGGTAAGGTAGGTCTTGTCACTCGTGTTTATGTCACATCTGCTGGAACAGGACAGATTCACATGATTACAGGAAATATGCCTCACTGTACAATCCCATGGGTACAGAGAGACCGTTATATAAAAGAGGAGAAAGATATCTCATATGATAAAGATAGGTGACATAGTCAAGCTTCTTGACGCCACGCCGGGCGATCATCGAAGCCTTGGAACAGTTATGAGATGCAATGTATATGAATCTTCATCCTATGCACAAGAGCCTGTTATAGAAGTTGCCTGGTCAAGCCTAGCAGTCGGATGGGTTCTCGAGAGTCGTCTTGAGGTTGTGTGTGAAGCCAGGTGATCTGGTTAGATTTAGAGCACCTCACTGGCTGTGGAAGGGAGCGACACCAAAGAGAGACCTAAGTGATGTGCCGTGGTTGATTGGAGTTGTTATCGAGTATCATGCACGTGGTCGGATGGTCACACTTTACCATGGAGAAGTCATGCGAATCGCAGAGAGGAATGTTCAGAGATACGGAAAGAGATACGGAAAAGGGTATCGATAATTGTTATTATAAGAAATAGTTATACATGATGAAGATCTCGCGCAGACAGATTAGACACATTGTTCATAGATCAATCAATGAGGGACTGGGCATTAGACTCGGTAACGTCGATGCTCAAATAGTGAACGGTGATATCATTCTCAACAATAGCAGGTATGAGCTTTTTGTTGGTCTACCTTTCGGGGCAGAAGGCCCAAAGGTGAATGTCACAGATCTGCAACCAACCGGAGACTCTGTTGTTGTGAGTGGTGAGGCTGCTGGAAAGAAACTCAAAAAGCCTCTCAAGCCAAAGCAGATAGATATGATAACAACTAATGTTTCTAAACGACCCGCACCAGCTCGTTTCGTCGTTCCTGGCAATGTGGTGGACGTCATCTTCAAAAAGGCGGGCTAGATGATCGTTGACTGTAAGTAGCCTAGAGACGATCATCGAGGTCTGACCTCGATGATATAAGTTAAGACATGGCGCATGCAAACTTAAGTTCAACCAAGGTATAATGGTATCATAAGGAAACATATGGGTTACACCTTGGCAAGACGAGGATTGCGATGAGTGGAGAGATAATGCCAAAAGGAGATATGCATCTACTAAGACGCTATGTTCTTGTTGAGAGATACAAGGCAGATTCAGGGTATGCGTATGAATGCGATGCAGATGAGCTAGATATTCTACTCTTAGAGCTTGGTGAGCTTGAGCCCATTGTGGATGCAATCAATGTTCTCAATGGCGCAAGCGTGGAGCAACGAGCAGCAGACATCGGATGTTCTCCAGAGGACTTTGACACACAGAATGATGATACCACCAGGGTATCTGTTGAGGAGCTTGTAGAGGCATCCGAGACGCCTTGGAGATATGGTGAATAGAATTAGAGAGATGTTGGGAGGAGCTGAGGTCCCTTCCAATCCTTGGTCAAGGCGGGACGCCGCTTGAGGTGACACCTAAGACCGTTTGATACGGCCACCCTTCCGAGGGGGAGATTCTCGGATGTCACCAACCTCACATTTTTTAGATCTGCGCGGCTGGCGCTAAAATGGGAGCGAAGTCAGACACGTCCATCCAGTCCCACCCGGTCCCCGCCCGGGGAAACTGACAGCGGGGAACATTTATCAAGAGGAAGAAGAAATGAGTAGCTTACACACAGGTGTTACGTTTTATGAGGAGGATCGAGCACACGGTCCGTTTACCATCCGCATTGGTGGGACAAGCGAGTTTGTATCGCGTATTGATCCAGACTGTCAAAGGTCGTCTCCCCCGGGACAAGTTTATCTCTGTGAAGGATGGAGCAATCCCAACGCTCTAGTGTTTGAGACGATGGATGCTGCTCTTTCCGCCGCGGATAAGGTGTGGAACATCGAGGGTTTCCACACGTCTATTGAGAAGTCTTTGTGAAGTGTGGTGATCTCGTTAGAATCAAGGAGAATGGAAGAGTCGGTGTGATAACTACTTTTGTCTCATTCGAAAAGGGTAAAAATCCACAACCAGTGGTGATGATTGAAGGAAGACAGATGATGTATGGTCACTTAGCATGCGAGGTGATCAGTGAAAGTCAGTGAGCTAAGGAAGGGGATGCTTCTTGAGCCTGCAGGAGATAATGAGGTGTTTCTGGTGGTGGCCCAGACTGGGGGAAAAGTCAAGTACACATGTATTCGAACTGCAAGACGATTTCATAAAGATGTGACGTGCTCAAATAGAGCAATGTATCTAGGTGATCGCAAAGCACTCAATATGACAAAGGTAGATAGCACGTATTCAAATCGATACGTTCTCATTGATGGCGAGGTGGTAGCAGTCGATCCCTGGTCCTGGATACGAATAAAGAAGGCAGTCAATGAAAGTCGGTGATCTAGTTAAAGAGAAACGCGGTGAAGGCAAAGGAATCGTCATCGCTAGGCATGGAAACCTGAATGCCGGATTCGGGGCAGAGTTTGATGAGTATGTTGACGTAGAAGTCCTTTACCCTAGCGGAAAGATATTCAGGCAATCAACCTACGCATTTGAGGTGATCAGTGAAGACCGGTGATCTGGTAAGATTGGTAGGCTCTCACGATTCGTTTGCTACGGGTGTTCTTATTCGTATGGGTCCAACTGGGTGGTGGGATATTCTCATGCCCGAAGGCATCGTGCAGTGGCCAACATCCCAGCTGGAGGTGATCAATGAAAGATTTAGTCAAACGAGCAGCTGAGTTTGCAACAAGTGCTCACGAAGGGCAGGTTCGAAAATACACCGGCGTGCCATACATCGTTCATCCAATTGAAGTGATGGAGATTGTTAAGACTGTTGATCATGACGACGAAATGCTCGCTGCTGCACTTTTGCATGATGTTGTTGAAGATTGTGGTGTAACAATCGAAGATATCGTCAAAGAGTTCGGTTCAGATGTAGCATCTCTAGTGAGTGCTCTTACTGATGTAAGCAAGCCAGAAGATGGGAACAGAAAGACTCGCAAGGCGAAAGATCGCGAACACAGCGCCGCTAGCTCACCGAGAGCACAGACTATCAAGCTTGCTGATCTTATTAGTAATGCAGAAGATATTATAGCGAATGATCCAAAGTTTGCGAAGCTGTTTATTACTGAAAAGAGGCTACTTCTTGAAGCAATGTCGAAGGGAGACTCTAGTCTGCACCGCAGAGCATCTAAGATTGTTGAGGATTTTTATGAAAGTCGGTGATCTGGTATCATTGAAAATGAAAAAGACGCAACCTCCCCAGGTTCCGCGCCATGGTGTTGTTCTCAATCTGTGGCGCAATCATAAGGGCAAGCTGGTAGAGGTAGAAGTAATGTGGGCAGAAGGCAATGTCAAAAGATTTCGACCAGACATTTTTGAGGTGATCAATGAAAGTCGGTGACATAGTCAGGCAAGGTGATGGAGTTATCAAGTTTCGTGGGAGCAGAAAGCCTGATAAAAGAAAAGAATCTCTCGGAGTTGTTATCGGAATCTACGAAGATACGTTTCCCGATGACTGGGACCTAAATGAGAATGTTCATCTACAGAAGTGGAGTGAGTTACTCGGGCGCAGGGTTGACGTGATGTGGAGAAGTGGAAAGATTACTCGAGGGTTTGCTGAAAAATCACTAGAGGTCGTACAATCCGTTGAATAGCAGGCGCATGCAACTTGAGCGCAACTTTGGTATAATAGTACCATAAGGAAGCTATATGAAATACAAAGAGATATTCATTCAGGACGATGGAAATCTATACCAGGTCGAGGTGGGTGATACATCTCACGGAGCAGCTACGATTCACTTCGGAAGCTCATTTACACTGCGGCTGAATGAGGAGAATATTGACAAGCTAAGGGAGCTGCTCTATGATGTAAGTCGCGACCTCGCAATCACACGTGTATCGAAGGAGAGATCATGATTACACTAAGAGAGTTCGTTCTATCTGTTCTGGATGACGACAATGGAATAAGCACAGAGGCATGGGAGAAACTTAACGATCTTCTTCACAGCCATGGCGAGTTTGAGTTGCTTGGAGAGCTTGCATCTCGGGTCGAAGCGACCGACGGACGCTTCTATACCAAGTAGGAATGAATATGAATAGAAGGTATATACAAATCAGAAATGATGGCAAGTCTTGTCAGGTCTCAACTAAGACAGATATACACGGCACATCAGTCTACTTTGGAAACAGCTTTACGCTTCGCCTCAATCAGGATGGGCTGGAGGACTTGATTGAGCTGCTGACGAATGCCAGTCGGGACCTGGACGAAGAACGCGAAGACCTCGACATGTCGGGTGACCCGTTCGACCAGAACGGTGATCTTGTGTCCATCCAGGAGATCAGGGACACGCTCAAGGCGTGGGATGATGAGAAGGAGAGCAGATGATTACAGGACAATGGAATCCGCACGTCAATCCGAAAGATAACAGGGGCTTTGAGTCGATTGCTGATATCGTCAACGATATCGCTGACCGTGCGCTTGGTGGATTTGATGACTTCACCGACGATTGCACAACTTATCCACGGATGATTCTTGACTACTACAAGAGCGAGGATTGCCCCGAGCCTCTGAACGAAGAGGTCTATCAGCAGGTCTTACGAGAAAATGATGAACGTGTCTATCGGGCAATCTGGCTCAAGATTCATTCACGGCTTTACTAGGAGAAAAAATGGCTACATTAGAGCAAGCGGTCCAGGTGTGGACAAATGAGATCAATGAATGGTATGATCTGAGTGCGACTCTAGAAGAGGTGAAGAATGTATTCGATACCTATTTCAAGAACAAGATCGCATACGACGGCACCAGTTACGTTGAGATGTTCTTCAAATCGAAAGATGGCACGTGGACAACATGGCTTGATACAGCTGATAGAGAGGAGCTGGCCGATCAGGTGGAGCTCGCTCGAGGAAAAGGAAGGCTGCCCACATATGAAGATTTGGGCGGGACCCTCTTGAACAAGGTAAGGGCAGGAGATTAAGATGCCAGCAGACGCAGAGATTCGAACATGCATGGATTGTGGACACAAGGGGAGAGATGTCGATATGACCACCACCCCTGACCGTCGAGATTTCAAGATGTTTCCTCGATGCACCGCATGCTTTGAGAAGCGATATCGTAGTGCACGTCGCACCATGAGTCGCTATCCCGAGTCATTCACTGGACCGTGTCCCTTGGATTATCCGCAGTGGTGAACATGAAAGAACGTATAATGATTGTTGAGGGTGACACCGGAGAGATCATCTCCTACAACGGAGGCGGAGGATTTGATATCACCTGGAAGACTGCAATCGATGATATTGATAGCAGCCTCGACTGTACTGTTCTAAAAGCAGAGGGTGTGATTGTTATTGCGGAGCATGGGTGGATGATTATGGGCGAGGAAGATGATCTAAATGCAGATGCTAGCTACCTCTATGTTAGAACAGATGAGGAGTACGCAAATGAGCCGAATCCATGGTCAACAGATGATAAGCCCGCATGCGAGGAAAATCTCAGCATCTATTTGGTGACCAAATAGATGATAAGCCCGCATGCAATGAGACCACAGCTGTGGTATAATGTATATACCAAGGAGGTACAATGAAGTACACAATCAAGAAGTTTAACGGAGACGACCAGTACAGCTGGGCTGTTTTTCGTGCGCAGGACGTTCGAGGAATGCGGAGTCCTATCTTTTTCGGACAAGCGCAGCCGGTTATCAACGGTCTCTCTCGTTCAGAGGCACGACATCATAAAGAATGCCTGGAGAGAAAATAACATGCCAATCGATCCAACGTTTATTCCAGACAGTAGCTCGAGCAACAACCAATCTCCAGATACACAGCAGGGTGAGTGGAGCCACGAGGCGAGTCCCTACACGAACGGACCATATGTAGTCCTCAGTGATGGATCGACATTCGATGGCGCTGACGGATGTGCTGTCGTATACGTAACAGATTCAGCAGAGGAGGAGCTAAGAGCATGCTCCGACTTCAAGGCTGTAGAGGATGATGAGATGGAGGTCGTGACGTTGTCAGATCTCCTGGAAGCCTACAACCAAGTTCACGGCACGGATCTCTAGGGATTCGCGGAGAAAAAATGAACTTTACAGATAGAGAGCTAAAGCTTCTCAAGACGGCAGCGAGTCGAACAGCTGGTGACCCTGTGATAAACGATGCTGATGCAGAAGACCTCAAACGTCTATCGCGCATATTTAGCAACATTCAGAATGCTCGAAAGTCAGAGAGAGAGCGTGAGAGAACTTCAGGTTACAAGGGACTAACAGTCTATAAGTGAGGGCCCGACTTGGTTCTCATGTCGGTAGGTCACGTAGTGACCAACCTCACTCGACACAAGATCGGACCCCCAAACATCCCGAGGAGGGAGATAAGAGATGAAGGTAACACTTTCAAGAACAGCAGACATTCTAGAGTATGGACTCGCACGTAAGATCCTATTCCAACTAGGATATGGAGCCACACGTGATGGAGACAACCTCATCGTCTATAGTGAGCGGACCTCCTCGTCTCTCTATGTAGGGAAGGCGACAGCGGAGGAGAAAGGCATCAAGGAGGTTGCTCGCATCTATTGTGATGAGGGATGGCAACAGGACTGCCTCACCTCGGATGGGAATGTGGGAGTTAACAGTCCGTGGATGGAGATGTGTAGCATGAATCCTATTCTCCGGCTCATCGTGGATCGGCTTGACCCAGACCGTGAGTATGAGAGATCGCCCTACATGGGGAGGGGATCAACGGCTCGCCACTACCACAGGCAATACGTCGAGGCGATCGATGAGCTTGGTGGGGGCAACGAGATGTTCACCCTAAACTTCGAGTGGCCACAGCCCATCATCATTCCCGATGTAGGGGAATCCAGGAAGCGCGTAGGTTGAGCGTCGCATGCAGGTTGACTGCGGCTGTGGTATAATAGCAATACCTACCCACCAATAAGAAGGTTTATGATTCAAATTCAGCCAAAAATGACAGATACCCAAAGGAAACCGAACGTTTCACTCAAATGTATTGAGTACCTAATCCTCTCTATCCAGTCACACCCTGGGAAGAGTCAGAGATTCCACCTTCGTCGCCTTCATCAATATCAACACGGATTTGAGGACTATCACTCCGGTGGAACAAACAACGGATTCTTCACCAGCAAGTCTTATCGTGATGTCCTATGGACCGATGTCGCACCCAAAACCGTTGAGTACGACTGCTATTCCGCGGTCGATGGCTGGACTTCGAGTGGTGTGGCCATGAAGTCAAGCGAAGCTCAGATGCACCTCACTCGTCGTGGGTGGAATCGAGCCAACACAATTCGAGGAAAGATTGGCCTCCCAAGTCTTGACTGGTCAGCTCAGGAACTTCCTGATCGCGGCGCCTGCAGAATATATCAAACTGGTGTATAATAAACATACCAAGGAGAAAAAACATGAAGGTCATTGGAACACTGTCACACTCACTCCACAAGGAGGGGTCCTCCACAGGAGAGCCGAGCAGCTGGGTTACATTCCGAGATGCGAAGGGGCAGATCCGTGCCTTCTGTCGAAAGGCAGGAATCAAGGCGACTGGAACCTTCCGTCCGCGGAGGGAGAACCGAGGGGAGCTCATGATTCACGTAGATGGAGGGACTGTCTCGGCTAGGCGGAAGCCCGGAGCAGAGGTTGTCTTCAACACGCTAATCACGAGAGACGTTGCCGATCTCTCGCCAGAGGTCCTCGCGACCATCCTGGCTCAAGGCTAAACACGTACACAGAGGAGAAAAACGTGTCATATCATGAAATACTATCAGGACTACACTCACTAAGTGAGGGAGAGCTTCGGTCTCTCAACTTCGCGGTGTGTGACCAGCTAAAGCGAATGCGCAATGCTGAGTCAGCACGAAAGAGGTTCCTCTTCAAGGCCGGAGACAAGGTGTCATTCAGTGGTCGACACGGATACACTGAGGGGACCGTAGTACGGGTGAAGCGGAAGAAGGCCATCATCAACACAGGTGAGTTCCGGAACTGGGATGTCCCGCTCAACATGCTATCAGCGGTGGAGGGATAATGGGAGTCAGAGATAATATCGCTCAGACAGACATCGTTGTGAAGTATGGAATCACACTAGAGCAGATCAAGACTTTACGTTCAGCGATGTATCGGACCTGGGGGCAGATCGTCTACGACCTCGTGGAGTGTTTCGAAGGGGGAGAGGAGATGATGGAGTCCTGCTACGATGATGAGGCAGCGATGATCGCTGAGAATACCCTCGACGCAGATAGAGTTACAGACTTCTGTCGTGACATAGACCTGAAGTTCGTCTACGAGCTGGCTGATGGTAGCCGAAGAGACAACGTCATCAAGATGGGTGAGGATATTCTGAGGGCACACCGTTGAGACTACTCACACTAGGCATCCTATCACTCATGGTGGGATGCGCACATCGAGGATACCATAAATCCTCAAAGGAACACGTGAAGAGGTGTACACCAGTCCTAAAGGAGATACTTGACGTGCAGAGGGAGAGGGATAGGATAAATAAGAAGATGGAGAGGGTGGTGAGACGCATGAAGAGGGGAGACATAAGCCTCTCAGACTTCAATCCGATATTCTCAGAGTGGAAACACATCCAAGACACCCTAAGTGAGAACGTTATCGCATTATACGAGGATGCAGAGCGAAACGGATGTCTCTGAAAGTGCGGGAATAGCTCATCGAGCGCCCGCGCGTATACCCATCGAGCGCCCGCGTACATACGTGTGTAGGGCTCTCCGAGCCTGTCATCGAGCACCCGCGCGTACGGAGGGGGTGAACGCAGCACCAGTTTAGACGACAAGTGGCTAACACTTTGGAATCTGCTCTGTGATCTCGATCCCATCGAGCGCCCGTGCATACGAGAGAATTCAGCATCGAGCACCCAACACACGGAGATCTGAAAAGATTAGAGTTGTTAACCTCTTAGCCCTCACTCAAACACGAGTGAAACAATACGCACTTTTTAGTGTAAAGTCAGCTCCACATGTTGTATGATTAAAGAGTCGTCCAATGTAGATAGAGGAGACGTCATGGTTAAGTCACTAATCAATAGGGGACGAGAGCGCCGCGAGCAATTGCGAGCCCGGGCTCAGCAGCTCGCAGAGGCACGCTCAACTAGATCTCCGAATCAACAGCTAGAGTTGCTTGATGAGAGACTTGGGGTAGGGGTGGGCGCAACTAAGGAGCGAGCTAAGCTCGAGCGAGAGATCGAGGATAAGAGGTCGACGCAGAGTCGTCAGAAGGGTCGACCACCCCCGTCGAACAAAAAGGGCGAGCGTCGAAAGGCGAAGGCGAGAAGGAATGCAGAGCGCGAGAAGAAGCAAAGGAGGTCGACGTGACGTATGATGAGGTAGCAGAGAAGTGGGGGTTGAGTGTCGAGGAGGTGGTCGACTTAAAGGAGTCGATGCTCCTTGTGTGGTCGATGATCGAGGACGAGTGCAAGGGGGTCGACCCAACAGACGTCGAATCGGTGGTGGCCGAGGTGATGGGAGAGTCCCGGCTCTACACGCTAGGTCCCGACCCAGAGACCGCGAACATGATATATGCTCAACCGTGGCCGGTCGCCATAGGAATCGACGTGTGGCGGGCAAGCGGGGACTGACAGAACAGGCGCATGCAGGTAGAGTACAAGCTGTGGTACAATGGTTACATGGAGCAAATATGACATCAAAGGCCGCACAGGAGATAACAAACACGTGATAGAGTACTACGTCTTCTCATTTTTAGCAGGATTCCTAGCTGTCTTTATCACATGCATCGCGCTCGATGAGAGTCAGCGACGACGCACCACACCGAGATTCCATCGTGTCAAGAAGGAGGGCAAGTGGATCAAGATCAACACGTCAAGAGATGCATCAAGTCAGGAAGGTGTGATCTCTGTAAACGAGAGGGAACTGGAGTTAGTCAGAGAAATACTCAACGACGATCAGAGATCTTCTCGTGCAGGGCATGTCAGCCTCGACTATACGAGCGGGTTGCAGAGGAAGAGAAGGAGAGGTGGATGAGTGGCTAGCCTCGTCACGTGCAAAGCGCTCATCGGGTGGGGTATAATAAACCCAGGAGGTGGCCGGTGCCACGCAAGATCAGACATCACAAGGCAAAAAACGCAGAGGCGATCATGAGTACAGTGAGAGCCCAGCGTGGGCTCGACCGTGAGCGACACTTCAAGGAAGGCGGGACACTCGTCGAGTGGATGGGTGGTCCTCGAACCAAGACAAAGAATAAACGTGCCTGGGAGAACAAGAGGCGAGCGAGGGGGAAGGTGATATGATAGTATTCCCCGGACTGACGCTGCGGATCACCGCGCTGCCCAATGCCTCTCAGCGCACAAAGAATCGAATTAGGGAGCGCGGAGCACGGGGGTTTGTCGTCAGGCAGATGCCTCAGTCTGTGAAGGCTCTAGAGAATAGACTCGGAGTCCTGCTTATGGGAGTCGACGATGAGACTCCTGAGCCGTGGATCGGCTGGCTGCCGCTTGATGAGATCAACATGGAGCCCTGGGTAGAGGGCGGAATAAAGAAGAAGATCAAAACGGAGGTGATCGGATGAGCAAGGGCAAGAAAAAGAAGAGCGAAGAGATCAAGGTTGTTGGACAGCCGGGGGTGGGAGCGGTGCTTTCATTCATCCTTCCGGGGCTGGGACAGCTGTATGCTGGTCGATTCCTTTGGGGACTATTCTGGTTCATCATCACACCAGGTCTCTGGGTGGGGTCAGGCGGAATCCTGGGATGGATCTGTCACTTCCTCTCAGCGGCTCAGGCTCACAATCAGGTGAAGGCAAAAGTATAGGCGGCTAGCATGCAAAACAGCCCTCGACCGGGGTATAATAGGGGTAGGAACCAAACCAAGGGGAAACGTGGAAAAAACTATTCAGATAACACTCAATCAGGAAGAGGCAAACAATGTGCTTCGTTCCGTTGAGGAATTGCAGGACACCCTTGGCTTCGGCGTTGAGGATACGGATAAGCTCCGCGATCTCTCAATCCTGTGGGACAAGGTCTTCGACGCTGGCAGGGCTGGCGGATTTGGAGAAAGGAAGTAGCATGGTCAGAGAACTCTCTCCACTAGAGGAGCGCGTCATTCAGGCGCTCGTATTTCCCACCAGCATCATGGTCACACATCAGGTCATCGCGATGATCAAGCGTCACGATGCGCTCAGCACATCAGACGTCGAGCAGTGGGAACGCATCGCTCCCAGCGGTGATCCCCTGATTCAGGAGCGCAAGTCGATCACACGTCAGCTGCTGCTGGTGGCTCAGATCAACGAGATGACGCTAGGGATTTCAGCATAGCTCACGCCAACGCGGCGTGCAAAACGAATACCAGCCTGGTATAATATTAAGGCAAACAAGGAACATTATCAAGGAGGTTCCACCATGGCAAAAGCAATCACAGTCACTCAATTCGCTCGCATCAGCGACACCCAGTTCACCGCAGCTGGAACATGCGACGGTCGTCCCTTCGTGGCGAAGACCATCGTGTACCGGGGAGAACCCATCTTCAAGGTCCAGGAGGACAGCGAAGGTGAGCTCAAGCACCTCACGATGAAGGACTCATCGTTCGACCGAGGCGATCGCATCGCGATCGCACGGCAGCTGAAGCTCGTCCGTACAGGAAAGGCAGAGGTTGAGAAGGACGTCAGCCAGCTCACTGTCAAGGAGCTGCGCGTCAAGGCTAAGGAGCTCGGGGTACAGGGTTGGCGAGACGGCAGCGTGCGCAAGGCACAGCTGGCCGCACTGGTCCAGCAGGCTGCATCGTAGGCTGCTCTGGTCAGCCCTGGTTGCATCGTGCACCGGGGTATGACCTGCACCAAACCCGCGTCGTAGGAGACAACAGGGATGATATTCGCAAATAGACCGCAGTCGTTTGAGCACTCTGATGGGGTGAGGAGCGAGAGCGTAAATGTCTGCTTCGAGCACGGAGAGAAGACGCTAAGTCTAGCGCTCGACAATAGCTGTGGTCGCATGGAGAGACTGGGAAGATCTGACATCCGGCTTCTCATCGGCAATGAAGACGTCACCAGCAAGGTGTTTAAGTGCGGAGATGATGACATCGTGCGCGCCAGCATCGAGAACTTTGCGAAGGCAACGCACTGGCTGAACCG
>Ga0209756_1000594_pt1 | contig 35294 bp, 67 predicted proteins | sample ETNvirenome_6_85_FD_184071 | JGI IMG/M metagenome (GOLD analysis project Ga0209756, IMG submission 184071) | Marine viral communities from the Pacific Ocean - ETNP_6_85 (SPAdes) (version 3) | ecosystem: Environmental > Aquatic > Marine > Oceanic | place: Pacific Ocean | collected 2013-06-19 | reverse complement strand
TGTTTTAATAACAGTGCGGGCCCTGATACCGCATGATGAATCATCCCAGTCTGCATATATTATTGGATTAATCATGTCAGCATTGCTAGCCTGACGATCTGATTTATGTTGAGTTCTAAAAGTCACGGGTTCATAGAATCGAATATTTTCAGAAGTATACCGACGACTAATTTCATTGTAAGACCAAGTCCTATGACGGTGATGCTGAGACCTAACGAACAAAGGAACGACAAAGCGAAATGTAATAACATTATGCTCAAGTGTTGAAGTGTGTTTATTTTTAATGAGGTACTTAATAAGCTTCTTATCTTTTGCATCTAATGTTTCCTTTTGTTTGCCAAAGCTTACTCTGGCTGCATTTACTATTGTAAGGTCGTCACCCATGTGTTGAACGTATTCAACACTTCCGATGTCATCATCATAGATAAAGATCTTTCTTTCTGGCATAATTATTCCTGTAAACGATATTTTAAGCAGCCTATAATTTAAAATAAAGAAGGCCACAATGAGTAATAATACTGCACAGACTAATGGGTTTATAATCGAAATTATCAAGAATTCACGTGTGAAGTATAATGCAGCACAAAAAGGAGAAATATTATATGTGGTTCATATATATGAAAACTCGTGGGGCACAGAAAAGTTTATTGGCATCAATGGTCAGGGGGATGAAAGAATAGCTACGATCAAATCTATTAGATTTGTCAAGCCCAATGAAGAGGTATCGTTTAATAGTGCTAAAGCTTTACAATTATGGGTAGAAAAAACGCACATTCCATTTATTTTCAATCCTCGCAGTAAGTCAAAAAATGGCAATTCTCACAAGTGTTCAATTGTAGGTGTTGGACATCATAACTGGGTTGCTGCTAGATTAATTAGAAATGATGCTGGCAATCTATACAGCGAGTATGAATTAAATGTTTATCAAAGTGGTTATATTCCTCTCTGGTATGCAAAGAAATTAAGTTTAATTCATTTGTAAGCGAATACTTATCTTTAAGAAAAGGAGAAACACAAATGATGAAGTTTGATCCGGATAGGGAAATTAAAAATTCTCACTATAGTGTTCTTGCGTTAGAAGAAAATAAAGATACCGAGCTTAATGAATTTGCAGGATATGGCGCATTAAAAGTAGGGTTGCAACATGCATTAAAGTCAGCAGGACTTTCAATCCCCGGGGTTGATTTAATTCTAGGCAGCTTAATAGCAGGCTATAATCTTACAAATGTTGCTGCTGCTACAAGTCAAATGATAGAAAGTCTACCTATTGTGGGCGATAATATTATAGACAAGCTTAGTGAATCAGATGATGAATGGAAAGAGGTCATGACTCTAGTACAGAGGCTCCCACCGATTCAAAGAAACGCACTGATGGAACCTTTTGATAAACTTCTTTTATCATTGAAAGATTTTGTTATAACAGCAATTCAAACATATGATTCTACTGTAGCTGCTCCAGCCGCCGCCGCAGCCGGTGCTGCTTCTGCGGGTACGGGCGCAGTAGCAGTTGAAGCAGGCACTAATTTAACTACAGCAGTAGGCGGTTTTATCGGGGGTATTACGCCTATTGAAAAGTTTATTTTTAGTTTTGCATCTAAATTTGCTGGCGCACTAAGCGCAATATTTGATTTTTTTACTTCTACAAACCCTGACAAGGTGGAGGAAATGCAAAGCGAAGGTGGGCCTGTTTTGTCTACGTTGATTATGTCTCCGTTGCAAACGTTTTCTAGGTTGGGAGAGCTATATAATGCACTTCACAATCCAGGTCAAACTGCTTTAACACCGGTTCTACGACCTGGAGCGGAGAAACTTATTCAAACAATTGTACCAGAGGCACCTTTAGCTGAACACAACTATGTTAATAAGTTTATTGGAAAATGGTCTAAGGAGTATCGTAAGTGATATTGACTGAGGCAAACCTTAGAGAAGCAATAAGAATGATTCTGGAAGAGGAAGAGCAAAAATCTTCTGTGGATGTGAAAATGGCTGAGGAAGATGCAGGTGAAGACGTACCTGATCAACTTATTGCCACAGACCCTAAAAACCCAGATCAACAAATCATTCTTACTGTAGAAGATAGTGAAGTTAACTTAGCTGTCAAAGACAAAGATGACAAGATTACTAAGATAGAAGTTACGTCAGATGAGTGGCATAATGGAATGAGTGCTATCGTCAGTGCTACTCTCCGCGGAAGAAAAAGAAAAGCTATTAAGCTGCTTCGGAATTACTTAGCGCGTCTGTATCCGGAAGCTAAAGAAGGATTTGTCTTAAGGCGTTACGCAACTTTAGCAAAGTTTGCAGAGTAATTTACGTGTAAAAGCATTAGCTTCATAGTATAATAATCTTGTAATATAACAAGGATATTTGTAATGGCTAATTTTTCTACTGCACGGGCAGTTACATTTTTTGATACAGAAGTGACACATCTTGACCCGACTAAAAGTGCGCTCCTAGAGATATGTATTATCACTGATTGGGAAGACGGGAATCAGAGTTGTTATCATACTAAAGTTAAACCCACAATGAAAGAACTTGCATTAGCTTCACCTGAAGCGCTTAAGATTAACGGGTTTAATCGTGAAGACTGGGAAGATGCACCAAGGTTTGATGAAGTTGCAACCAAAATTGCAAAACTTCTCACTTGGGGCCCGATCATTGCTCACAATATTCAGTTTGATATTAAACAATTAACTACAATTTTTGAACGGTACGGGTGGGCGCATGCTAATAGAACGGACGTCTCAAACAAAGAATTTAGTTTTGGCTACCCTGCAATTGATACATGTGCATTAGCATTTTTGTATACTGACAACCAAAGACAAAATTTGCCATCTCTAAGAGAGCACTATGGTTTAAGTCATGAAGGTGCCCACGGCGCGCTGAAGGACTGTGAAGACTGTAGAATCATATTTTATAATATTCTTGGATCTACGCTAAAAGGGTAAAGCTATGTATGAGATTAAAAAGATAACAGTTCCAGGTAACAATATTGCAGGACTTTTATCATTTATCATTCCTGGTGTCGGTCAAGTTTATAATGGAAGTTGGGGGTGGGCAATCATTTGGTTGCTTATTACTCCCGGTCTATGGATTGGTACAGGCGGCTTTGTAGGGTGGGTATGTCATTTCCTGTCAGGTTATCACGCGTATACACAAAGAGAAGAAAGTGGCACGACGTAGATCAAAATCGACAAAGAAAAAAACAGTTAGCGTAAATAGAAAAGAAATTGTAAAAGTAGGCGAAGTAGAAGTGGGTGATTTCTGTTATTTTATTAGTGCTGATAATAAAACACGCTGGGGCGAAGTTTTAAAAGTTATCATCACAGAGGATCAAGAACCTGTAATGAGTATGCAATGCCAACAAAACTGGTCTTTTCATGTTGCGCTTATGCGATTGTCTGCTTGGGACACAAAAAGTCTCAAAGGGTTGAAGTGGGATTACAAAGCAGAAATGGGAAAAGAATAGTTATTTGAAAAGGTTGACTTATGTCTATAGGACTATATGGATTTATGTTATTCTGTTTATGGCGCGGCTGGTGCCTACATTCAGTCTACTCAGCTAATGGCTCTAATGTTGAAATTATAACAGACTTTCTTTACTCTATTTTAATGATATATTTACTGGGTAATGAATCACTTTTTTTTCTTTTTATAGTCGGCTTTAATTTATTTATTGCTCTTTTTTTTGGAATGATTGCACATGTGCTGCCCATACCTGAAGATGTCAAAAACATGGCTACGATAGATATCCATAAGTTTTGGCTGTTTTTAGTACTAAGAAGTGCAGCATCAGTAGGTGTATGGATATTGTATGTTAACTACTGATACCGGGTCGTTATAATAAAAATTGAGTTTACAGGTAGTTAGATGATTCTTATTTTACTGTCAGTTTTAAGCTGTACAACTGACGTCAGCATTATGAAAACAGATAATTCAGATACAGACAGCGCACAAGTGATCAGTGACTCAGGGCCGCTATCAGAACCCTCTAGTGAAAATCCAATGACTGATTTGACTATTGGGTTTAGTTCAATCCATTTCAGGCAGATTGCATGCCCAGCCTGTGTAGGGGAACCGGGAGAGTTTGATATAAATGCTGATCTTAATCTTCACTACCCTACCAGCGGCAACTATTTAGAACACCTCACGCCTGTGGGTACATGCACGACTGATATATATGAGACACATGTCAGCTCACAAGCACTAGCAGCAAATGACGTAGCAATGTTTAACACTATCGTGTTAACACCTTCTTCCAATGGTAGCTGGTCGAATGCTGCACTTTATGAACATCAGTATGCGAGAAATACAGTCTACGATATCACCACTGAACATGGGAATATCAATAATGCTTTTAAGACAATTGAGGGATTTGATTCAATTAATCCGTATACATTGCTCTGGGTCGACCCTAGCTATGCATTTGAAACTGTCATAAGTAAATCTGGGACTACTTTTAGCTGGTTACCTATATTGCCTAATACGCAGTTTGAAGTAGTCGTTGCTATTTATTCTCCTGACGGCTCCCAGTTTCTAGGGGCAGTAAGCTGTATGAATGATGATGTAGGTTCAATGATCATCCCGGGATCTTATGTTTCATCATACCCATACTGGTCGTTAGCTGCAGTACATTTTATTAGGCACAAAACAGATAATGTTGAAGCTACAGAATTTAATGGCTACTTACAGTCTCACATGCAGTGGGAAGTAGTAGGAACAGGACATGTTGAGTAAAATATGATTTTGACTAATTTGAATAGGCAAGAATTAATAGATATAGCAATTGACAAAGAAGGCAGCACGCTTTCATCAGAGGGCGCACTTTGTTGTTGGACAGGTGAACACACGGGAAGATCTCCCAATGCTAAATATATTGTAGAAGATTCACTTACACGAGACTTAGTCGACTGGAAAAATAATCAGAAAATTGAACACAGCAGCTATATTGAATTAAAAAATAAATTCTTAGAATTTAAATCGACTCTATCAGCGAGCTTACAAGATAATATATTTTTACAGAACGTTACTGCTGTTCGCGATCCTACATATTCATTACCCATTAATGTTTGGACGGAATATGCAAAGCACAGTCTGTTTGCAAGAAACATGTTTATACCTACAGACACTGACAGTTTTGAAGCACAGTATGATGTCTATCACTTTCCAACACTTCTAGAAGAACCAACAGTTGTTATCTCACTTGAGGAAAGGGTTGTTCTGATCTCAGGTACACTGTATTCTGGTGAAATTAAAAAGAGTGTCTTTACTGTTCTTAACTACTGGTTTCCTATTGACTGGAATTTTCTACCCATGCACTGTTCAGTTAATGTTTCTAAAGCTAGAGATAATCCAACTATATTCTTTGGCCTCTCTGGTACAGGAAAGACAACTCTGAGTTCAGATTCTAATCGAATTTTAATTGGTGATGATGAGCACGGATGGACCGATCGCGGTTTGGTAAATTTTGAAGGTGGATGCTACGCTAAAACAATTAGATTATCAAAAGATGACGAACCGCAAATCTGGAATGCAAGTAATAGAAAAGGAACGATACTAGAAAATGTTGTTATTAATAATGGCATACCTGACTTTGATGATGATAAGCATACACAAAACTCTCGATCTTCTTACCCTACGTCTTTTATCGACAATGCAGACAATCTTGGCTATGTCAATCTCCACCCGCGCAATATAGTGATGTTGACATGTGACTCGTTTGGTGTGCTGCCACCTGTTGCAAAATTACGACCCGAAGAGGCTGTTAAGCAATTCTTGTTAGGTTATACTGCAAAAGTTGCAGGGACAGAAGCAGGAGTTACTGAACCGGTTGCTACGTTCTCTCCGTGCTTTGGTCTTCCTTTTATGCCTCTTTCTCCCGCATTGTACGGTAAAATTCTTAAACAAAAGATCAACCAGCATGATGTAACTTGCTGGTTGGTCAATACAGGTTGGACAGGAGGACAGTACGGAAAAGGTAAAAGAATGCCTATTAGCATAACTCGGATGATTATAGATAGAATATTAGACGGTTCGCTGGCAAAGAAGAGCGTACTTCACCATAAATACACAGCTCTTGATATTCCTCTATGCTCAGATATCGATCAAAGAATACTGATTCCAGAAGAAGGTTGGGACAGTATAACAGCGTATAAGCAGCAAGCAAGTAAGCTAATGACGCTGTTCGACAAGGAGCAGTAGCGTAGTGTCTTTGGGTTCCCTAGTACGTAGCAAGCTAGACAAAGCCTGTCGTATCGGTATCGTTATTGAAATAAAAGACAGTATTTTTGTAGAGGATGTGCGATGCGAAGTTTGGAACTATCCTGCATTCATGCGTGTTTTATACGCAGACGGCACAATAGAGATGAACCCAATAGAGCTGTATGAAGTTATCAATGGATAGATTGTTTTTAGGGATAATAGTGCTCTATGAGAATAAGTATAGATAAAGCAGGAGATGCATAATGTTACTTAGCGAGAAACGACTTAGGTCTATGATCAAAAATATTATTGCTGAAGAGTTTAACTTACAAAATCGACGAAATGTAACTTCTTTAAATGAAGCATCGAAGGTGGCCCAATTTCAACAATTAATCGGCATGGAGGGTGAACTTGGCAAATGGGACGAAGACACTGATAAGGCTTGGCTAGATTGGCTCGTTGATAAAAGAAGCACACTAAAGGGTCAAACAGAGAAATTCGGCATTGATGATCTCACAAAAATTGGAACGAACTGGCAAGAGAATTCAAAAGATGTCAACCTTCCGCCTACGATAGATGGGATCATTAAATTTGCAAAGCTATTAGCTGCTGGTGAAGTTGATCAACTGGCTGTAGAAAAAGTACAAAAATCAGATGCAGCCTTGAAATGGTGGCAAAACCTACAAAGAAAGATTGGCAAGGTTGTAGGCGGGAAAGACGCTGCTGGGTCTTATACTATTGGAAAGATTGACCCGAATCGGGAAAGTGGCTGGGTAAATCCGGATGACTTTACATTTAGTCAATGGCAAGTGTTGGGAATCCCTACTGATGCTGATGGTATAGAAAGATCACGCCCAGGCGGAGTACTTGATTATGACGTTGTTGATGTCTCAACTGGTCTTGATGGTCTACCAAAAGATATTGTCGCATCCGCCCGATTCAAAAAAGGAAAGGCCATAGGCGACACTGTACTGAGTGATTATAATTTATATGTATATTCAGGTAAAGCCGGTGCCGAGGGTGGAAGCGATCCGCAAGTTGATCAGCATGATCTGGTCTTGGCATTCGACGGACCAGGTGGCAAAAATTATAAGGTCGTAGGTGTGGTGAAACACAAGTTTGCTGAACAAGAACTTTACATGCCATTGTTTATGAAAAAATATCTTAATGGTGACACAGCTGAATTATCGCTAAAGGACACTCCGGCGTTTCTTAAGCAATATGGGTTTACAGATTCTGACATAGAAAACATGTTAACAGACACTCCGAATAGGAAAGCGAAGGAAAACATCGCGTAAAGTTAACATTTAATATGCGAACTATATAATTATGAAAAATAGAAAAAGAATAATGGAGAAAAGATAATGGGAATCAATTGGGCAAAACCAGGTGCAAACTATGTACCAGCATACCAGTCGTCAGGCCTCCCTTACGTTACGAGATCAGCTGCAGATGAAGTAACAGCCACAGTTGTCAAGCACGAATTTCCTTATGTTACACGATTTTTTGTTGTTGGAAATCCTGGTCCTGGTGACTTACGGGTTGGGTTTACAGAGAATGGTGTTAGCGCTACAGAGACAGCAAACTACTTCACAGTTAAACCATTTACATCAGGCACTCTTCGTTATGAGATTAGATGCAAGGAGTTGTGGTTCAGAAAAGACGGAAATGACGACACAGCATTTGAAATTATGGCAGGCCTTACAAATATTACAGAATTCCCCACACTTACTGGAAGCTTGATATCTGTGGGCTTTGGATCTCCTACAACTTCATCCTGGCCTGGCGTCGGCTAGCATGTAAAAGTGTGCATACCTTAGTATAATAGAGGCATGCAAGAAAAGAATATAAATGATGGCGATCTTGTCTGTCTTGATCTAAGTAATGTTGATGTTCCAGGAGCATTGACGGCCGTTAAGTTTTACCAACGACTTCAAAATGAGTGCGGTTCGATGACCGGGATAGTTGTTGACAGCAGGGGTACACATGCCATAGTTGTATTCAATAACTACCTAAGGAAAGTTATAAGCAAAAAATTTCTGCAAGTAATCCAGGAGTGCAAATGACCCGGTTATTTATCATGAGTTTTCTATGTTTAGGGAATCTAAGCGGATGCAAAGTGGATATGTCACGGTACTCTTTGTCTATGAGTAATGATACTGCTTACTGGCCGCGCGACTACGAATGGGACGGGCCGCCGGGTAGTGAGGGCAATGCAGTCTATCATGGTGATGTTGATATTGATTTAAGTGCTGGGTACTTATCTTCGTCAGGTGTCTTTGAGCAGACTTTACCTGATCTCTACTTAGATCCCGACGGTGATTGGGCATTTTTACAGATAGGCGCAGAACTTAAAAAGACAGATGCTTACGATTTAGATCTTGTACGTGTTTCCTTTACAAGCAATAGAATAGAGTGGATATGCGGAGAACCATCGGGATCGTGGATATTTCTTTCACAGCAAGAATGTGAAGATGCAGGATACTACTGTGATCCTGTCGTTGCAGGCGAAGGTGAAAGCGGAGTCTTTGATGCAGGTAGCGGAACACAAATGAGTGTCATAAACGCTCATTGTACACATGCGGGACTACCCTATACATATACAGTTGAAGCATATGCATATGATTATTCAGCATGGGATCCTGTAGTTATTAGTAAGATTGCATCAATTGATGTGCACTGTAGGGAGCAGTAGTGGGAAAGAAAAAGTTAGATAAGAAATCAAATGTGGGTATACTTGATCGAGAAGATAGGAAGGTAGAGAAGCCACGCAAGTATAAGGCTGTAATGTATAATGATGACTATACACCAATGGACTTTGTTGTCGTTGTCTTGACTGAAATATTTCACAAACCTTTTGATGAAGCGGTTAGATTAATGATGGATGTGCATAAGAAAGATCGTGGAATTGCTGGGGTCTATACAAAAGAAATATGTGAGACAAAATGCGCTAAAGCATGCCAACTTGCAAAGTTAACGGGCTATCCTTTTTTAGTACAACCTGAACAAGAATAACGTGTAAATCATGTCATTATGCGTGTATAATTAAAGTGTATTAACCATGGGAGTTCATATGTTTACAGGGCAACGTAGAAAAGCACTTCTGGAAGAGGCAAAACGTCAAATGTATTCTAATGGGACGCTTAATTATAAAATTGATAGGCGCCCCGTTTGGGGACTGCAAGAGCTTTATCTCGAACTCAATGATGAATTATTTAATGGAGAACTTCCAGAAGATTTACCTGTATTATACAGCTCCAGTTTAAACAAAGGTAGAACAAAGTCTACGTGTTATGGAAAGTGTTATTACAATAGTCAAGGAATTAGCAGACGTGGTCATCGCAAGGGATGCAAAGCTGTAAAGATTGAGATTAAACCAGGGATGACTCCAGCACAAACCCGGAAGACTTTAGTGCATGAGATGTGTCATGCTTTTTGTTTTAATCGATTTGGTGAAGTCGGACACGGAAAACAATTTTGGTTGAAGATGAGGAAGTGTGGCTATCCCAAAGGGCATAGTCTTCCTGATCAACGCGATTTCTGGTCGCGGTGAAAATAGGAGATAGAGTGCGACATAAAGTGAGGCGGAAGGTGGTGGGACAGTTGTTAGCTTCGGCAAGTATGATTCAGTGCTTGTTGACTTAAGCGATGCCTCTGGCATCATGTTTCGTAAATTTCGCATAATTAGTCTTGAAGTGGTGGAAAATGAAAAAGATTGTGAGACAAGGTGATCTGGTGAGAATATGGCAGCTCGGTGACAGAAACGATCAAGAAGCGCGCGAAGATCATATACAAGTTGGTATTGGTGTTGTTCTTAAAACTGCGTCTGATTCATGCCACATTTTCCTACAGAAGCATGTTTCTATTTTTAAAAAGAGATATTGGAGATTTGAGAAGATATGAAGAAAGAATTACAAGAAAAGCTATTCGAAAAGTACCCTAAGATCTTTAGGCAAAAGGATCTTCCCATGCAACAGACATGTATGTGTTGGGGAATTTGTTGTGGAGACGGATGGTATAACATCATTGATACGCTCTGCCGCAATATTCAGAGTCATGTTGTAGTGAAAGGAGAGGGTATTAGTGTTGAAGCGACACAGGTCAAAGAAAAATTCGGCGGCCTTCGTTTTTACTATTCGGGTGGCGATGAATTAATTCGTGGGTTGTGCTGGATGGCTGAAAGCCTTTCCTGTTGTACGTGTGAGGAGTGCGGATCACCAGGCACGCAGAATGACAAGGGCTGGATAAGCACGCTATGTGATCCATGTAGAGAGAATCTTATGGAGATCAGGCGGAAAAGAGTTGAAGATGCGCACGATCGTTTTGTTGAAGATCATAAGATTACACTCCAGAAACTGGCTGACGACGAGGATAGTTTCAATGACTGGGATGTCACTCCAACTGGAGAACAGAAATTATGACTAACAAATATTTAGTGGGCGACGAGGTTGTGTTGACTCATATTTTCAAGAGCGAACCTTACGGACAGTTTGTTAAGTGCGATCCCTTTCGAGCAATAGTAAAGAAGGCTGAGTATACACCTACTTACGGATATGCGTATACCCTCATGGTGGGTGATGAAACTTTGAGCGTATGCTACTGGGAAGAAGATATTGATTCAAAGGTGGAAAACACCGCGACGAAGAGATTATGTGGAAAACCTGGGGTGATCAATGAAAGATTACTATAAGCTTCTTGGTGTTGATGAAAATGCAGATCTTAAGATACTAAAGAAAAAATATAGAAAGCTTGCACAGCAGTATCATCCTGATCGCAATGCCGGTGATGCTGCAGCTGAAGAAAAGTTTAAAGAGATATCTGAAGCGTACTCGACACTGTCAGACAGTGAAAAACGCAGACAGTATGACATGATGAGGCAAGGAGGATTTTCTGGCAACCCTTTTGACATGGGTGGCTTTGGTGATATATTTAGCAGTTTTTTCGGAGGAAATCCATTTGGAGGTAGCGCATTTAAACAACGACAGCAGCGATCCCGTGCACCAAAAGATCCAATTATAAATTTAAAAATACCACTTTCAGAATTAACTAAGGGAAAGCTTACAAAATCATTCAGTGTTAAAAAGCATATCGATTGTGTTTCTTGTAATGGGGCAGGTGGAGAAAATGTTTCACGATGTTCAGCATGCAACGGCCTGGGAAAACTATATAATAATCGTCAACAAGGTCATGTTGTTTTTCAAAATGTTAGTATGTGCAATACCTGCAGAGGGGCGGGAAAAATAATTGACAATCCTTGTACAATCTGCAGAGGTGAGGGTATAATATTAAATGAAATATTTTATGATATACACATTGACTGTTCGGAGCGTTGATACATGAAAGTTGGTGACCTAGTTAGGCTTAAATCAGCAGACAAGATAGGTGTGAATGATTTAGAAGCTTATGATCCTAATGACTGGGTTGGCATAATAACTAAAATAACTGAAGAAACTCATGATCAACTAGAGATATGGGGAACTTGTATGGTAATGTGGAGAGGTCGCATACCTGTTAATGAATTTCTTGATCATTTAGAAGTGCTCCAATGAAACCGGGTGATTTAGTAAGGTTTGTAAGACAACAAGTCAATATCGAAAGAACTGCTTTGCATTTAAGACAAGACGCTGTAGGGATTATTATTAAGAAAGTAAGGCACTTGCCTGATAGTTGGATAGTGCACTTTCCTGCCATGGGAGGCATCGACGGTTATCCTGGAGGCTGGCTGGAGATTATAGATGAAAATACAAAAAGGTGATGTCGTGAAGTGTAATAAAGAAATAGGGGTCGTTTTGGAAAATGTCCAGATTGCATGGGGTGCACAAAGGTATAAAATTCTTTTTGCACACGGTGGCATCAGATATGTATGGGACAAACACTTGGAAAGAGTTGATGTGATTAGTGAAAATAGGTGATTTAGTAAAAGTAGTCAAGAATGATATGTCTTTGATTATCAAGATAGAAGGAATGAAAGATAATCTATTCTTCGATGGCGTGGGAACAATAGTCAAAGAATTTCCAGAAATGCGCTGGCAGATGCCCTACTCGTGGTACGAAGTATTGTTCCCATCCGGAATTTATAGCGCAAGAGAAGATGCAATTGAGGTGCTAAGTGCGAATTGAACCAGATATTAAATTAGACTACAATGACGTTCTTATTCGTCCAAAACGTAGTACGCTTAAAAGTCGAAAAGAAGTAGACTTAGAAAGAACATATAAGTTTAGAAACAGTGGCCAAGAATGGTCAGGTATACCAATCATGGCAGCTAACATGGACGGTGTCGGCACATTCAAAATGGCTGATGCTTTAACTAACCATGCAATGTTTACATGTATCACTAAGCAACACACGGCCGACGATTGGAAAACGAATCGAAAGTGGGTGAGAAATTTTACTGCAATTAGTGTTGGCACAAGTTCCGAAGCTTGGATGGAAGCACGAGATGTTATTCTAGAACAAGACTTGAAGTGGGTATGCATTGATGTCGCAAACGGTTACTCGGAACACTTCGTTGATTTTGTGAGGAATGTTAGGAAAGACTTTCCGAATCTCAATATTATTGCTGGTAATGTTGTAACTGCTGATATGACGCAGGAGCTCATCTTAGCTGGCGCCGATGTAGTCAAGGTCGGCATCGGCCCCGGTTCTGTATGTACTACACGAATCCAAACTGGTGTGGGATATCCCCAGTTATCTGCGGTTATAGAATGTGCTGATGCTGCACACGGATTAGGCGGTCATATTATCGCAGATGGCGGCTGTACATGTCCCGGTGATGTAGCAAAGGCATTTGCCGCCGGTGCAGATTTTGTAATGCTCGGAGGAATGTTAGCTGGTCATGATGAAGGCGGTGGGGAAGTGATTATTAAGAGGTATAAGACCGGAGAGTATAATGTTTCAATTGTAGGTGAGACTTACGGCGCGATGTTTGAAGATAAGAAGTTTGTGCAATTTTATGGGATGAGCTCAGACACTGCGATGGAGAAGCATAGCGGGGGTGTGGCAGATTATAGATCTTCAGAAGGGAGAACAGTTGAAGTGCCCTATAGCGGTCAGGTTGAACATACAGTTAAAGATATACTTGGAGGCCTCAGATCTACATGCACATATGTGGGGGCTCCTTCGCTTAAACAGCTAAGTAAGTGTGCAACGTTTATTAGGTGTACGCAGCAATTCAATGGAGTATATACAAAGTGACGTTCAATAGAGATCCACTGTCAACTGATTATCTTATGGTAAACAGAATGATTAGAGATCTGCGATATAAGAGAATAATGTATGATCCTGGGACAGATATCCGCGAAGCGATTGACAAAGCAAAGGAAGCCTTAGAGGAAGTTAAGAAAAGAATGGGTGATAAAATTGATGCACGTAGCATGTAAATACACAAACTGCAAGTTATAATAAAGATGAATTTAAAGAGATTAGGGCCTGTAGCTCAGTTGGTTAGAGCATCCGACTCATAATCGGCCGGTCCCAGGTTCAAGTCCTGGCGGGCCCACCATTTTAAAGGAGTAAGATAATGCCACGAAGAAAACAAAAATATAATGAGAAGCAAGCGACAAATCCCCAGAGATTTGCGTGGAAACAGAAGTCTCGACATAAGACATTTGCAAGCGCAGATGCAAAGAGAAACAAGCTCAAAGAAGAGGGTGAAGAGCATGTCAAGGTGCGAAGATGCGGTCCAGAAGGAACGCAATTCAAAGTTGTTGTGGGAAATTCACTGGAGAAGAAAACTCCAAAGAATAAGAAAGGTAAAAAGAAGGAAAAGAAAGATGAGTCTAAATGATTCGATATTAGAAGATGATAGTAAATTTTGGAACGATCAAATAAACAGGAGCAGTCATATGACACCAAATAAAAATATAGCAGATCTTGCACTAATGTGCAAGTCAAAGAATTATGAATATGAAAAGAGCGGGCAAGTACGTGTTGGAAATTGGGTTATTGCCGAATCGAGGCGACCTGCTTTGCAAGGAGGCATAGTTATCCTTACAGAGTCACAGACAGCAAGTGCTTATCTCGGCGGCAGAATAACAGGGTTCAATCCCACCCCTGACGGTAAATGTGAAGTGATATTTAAAGAAGACAAAGCCCTTGTTGGTAACGACGATTCAGTCGGCCATCGCGGCTGGGGAAGTGGACGAGGTGTCTGCTACGTCTAAACAGACGTCCAGGCTGCTCGACTGGATTATCAAAGCGGGCATATGCCTTGGTGGTGGAATTGGTAGACACAACGGGCTTAAAATCCGTTGCCAGTATTGGCGTGCGGGTTCAAGTCCCGCCTGAGGCACCATTTTTTGCCCTAAAATACCGGAAATTATTTACGTAAAACCAGATACTTTAAGCATCTTAAGATACTTAAGTATAAGTGGTTGTGACCATATTGTTTTAGTGTTTTGTAAGTGTAAAAGTTAGTTAAATTGAGTTTATTGTAAAAGTAATTCACAAATTCTAGTAAAGCTAATAAATTACAAGGAGAGCTTACAATGCCACAAAAAACACAACTGCGCTTAAGCGCGATTACGGCATCATTCGGTTCGATACTTGGCAGCATCAATGATAGTTTAGATAATAAAGCAGCGTTAAGTTCAATAGATGTAACAGATCTTAGCGGCTCGCTTTCTTATCTAGCCTCAGCTGTCAGAAGAATCCATGGTGGTACCGATTTTTCAAATCAATCATCCGGTCAATTTACTGTTGACGTTGTTCCTTCATCTAATGATGCATATTCATTAGGGGGTTCAAGTAATGGATGGATTAATGTTCATCTCGTATCAGGAACCCTGTCATCCCGGACAGGTACGGGAACAAATGTCTTAGAGAATCTTTCATTGATCGCAGACTCTAGTACAAGCCTGATATACTCAGCATCTGCGATGAGTACAAACACGTTTACACATAACTTTCAAGGAGTTCCGCTAGAGTTAGATAGTTTAGCTGCATCAATCGGAGCTTATGACGGCTATAACAGCGACGGCGCACTTTATAATATTGCCGGTACATTATACTGGGGAAATAGTATATTGAATGGCGACTTTAGATCTAATAAGCAGTTTACAGCAATAACAAGCGATGTCACAGCAGGACAAGTTGCATCAGGGGGCGGATTTACAAAGCTAGACTTAAGTAACATACCAGTTACAGACAGATATAAATCAGTAGATGTCTATGTCAATGGTTCAATGCTTGTGTCTGGCTCTTTGGCAGATGTGGCTGCAGGTAGTAAAGACTACTTTTTAGACGACTCAACAGCAAGCCAATCAGATCTTAAATTTAGTTTTGATCTAGAAAAAGAAGACCTACTGGGCGTTGTGTACAAGTATGCAGTAAATGTCAGTCAGGGGGCCTCCGCATCAGGTGCAAACACGCAAGTCCAATTTAATGACAATGGCGACTTCGCCGGAGATACAAACTTAACTTGGAACAAGGCATCTAGTACGCTTACATTGAAAAACTTATCAGGTTCTCTTACCCGATTAGATGATGACACAAGCTATCTGATTGCTGGCGCAGGAATTGGAATCGTAAGCGGAGCAAATGGCTCAATCACAATCACCAATAACGGTACAGCTGCAGCAGCAGGTGGCGCTGACACCCAAGTTCAATACAATAACAGCGGTGTAGTTGGAGGGGTATCAGGAGTTACACATACTGCCGGTGCATTACAATTTGCGGACGGTAAACTTTTAGTTGACGAATCAATTACACATACTGGTGATACTGATACAGTGATTGATTTTGACACGGATAGAATTCAACTCAAAGCAGGCAACTTGCAACTCTTTAACATGCGCAATGATGGCGATGCAGCAGAAGAAGGTGTCTTCATTGGAAGTTCTACCGCTGGCGCAGGAGGTCGCGTCCTTCCAACTGTTATCCCAACAAAGGATAGATATACTGCATGGCTAGGTGATAGCAACCAGCTGCTTATACTTTCTGGCGGTGGAGTTACTTCACCTGACGAAAGGTTCTATGGTGACATGGCAGTCTTCGTCTCGGGTTCAAAAGGCAGTAAAGGAACAGCCACTAAAGGTGTCGCAGTTTTCGGTGGAGACATGCATGTCTCTGGAACCGTGTATCTCTCACCAGGCGATGATACAGGTCCGGGAGGCGGCCCGGACGGAGCTCCAGGAAATCTTGTAATAGGTGATATGGGGGGTATCCATTTGGCACTGGATCAGAATGAGCTTCAAGCTTATACAGGGACTAGCGCAGATTCAGCACTTTACGTACAAGGTGATGGTGGCGCAATATACTTCCACCATGCAGAGGCGGCCGCAACGAAAGTTTCTATCTTAAACACTGGAGAAGTTGGGATTGGAACAGTCACTCCACCGGTTCCTTTAAGTATAGCTGCCGCTGCCGGTGCAGATGTTACTTTAAGTGATGGGTCAGGGTACTTGCTCCTGGGTGATGAAAGCGGGAGCAATATGGTATTTGATGACAATGAGATCATGTCAAGAAACAATAATAAAGCTGCAGTTATTGCTATAAACTCTCATTTTTCACTTGCAGAAGCAGACAGGTTAGATAGCTGTGTTATGATCATGTCCGGTAACGTCGCATCTGACGCTTCTGGCAATGCATGGGGGTCGACAGATGTTAACTTCTTCGTTTCAGGTTCACTCTCCGGAAGAGGCGGCGACAAGAAAACTATTGCATCATTCGGTGGCGATCTGCTTGTATCCGGAAACTTGCACGTTTCGCCTAGCGGTCAGTCGCACGGAGTAGTCTTAACTTCACCAGACGGAACAGCGTATAAACTTATTGTTGCCGATGGTGGCACTTTATCTACTGTAGAATTATAATAATAGCATTACAGTAATTATTTAGTACTAAAGCGCACTCCGGTGCGCTTTTTTTTATGTAAATTTCTTTTAAGTGCTGTATTATTTAATGAACTTAAAGGAGCAGTAATGAAAAAATTTATTTTTGGCCTAAGCGCGGGTCGATCAGGCTCTTCATCATTAGCTTATTTGTTAAATAGCCAGCCCAGCGCTTATGTATCGCATGAGCTGTCTCCAATTCTTAGTTGGGCTATTGATAGAAATGCTATTCAATTTAAATTCAATCAACTCGATCATCAGTCAAACTTATATGACATAGTAGGCGATGTTGCAGCTTATTATCTACCCTATGTTGACGGGATGATTCAGAGTCTGGCTGTCAATCTAATGGGAGTGTATAAGTTTAAATTTATTGTTCTTAAGCGTGAAGACAAAGACGCATTTGTCAGAAGTTATTTGACTAAGCTGACAAAACAAAATAACAACCCTTTTCAATCACACGCCGGCTCGTTCAAACAACGTAATGAGTGGGATGATGCATTTCCGAATTATGACAATATTTCTCTTGAGCAGGCACTATCACTTTTTTATGATGACTATTACAGAGCAGCCAAAGAATTAGTTGATAATTATCCGAATAACGTGAAAATCTTCAGCATGGATGCATTGAACACTGAAGCTGGCGTTAAAGAAATATTAGATTTTGCATGCATTGAACATCAAAACATTTTGGTGGGGATTAAAAAAAATCAAACTGGAGAAGATAAAAATGAGTCAATCATTAGACAAAGAACTCGATGAGTTCATCACTAAGCTTAAACGAATTGAAGGTGAGCTGCAACTACTCAGCGATGAAAAGAAAGATCTCTTTAATGATTATAAAGACACTTTCGAACCCAAAGTCTTGAGAGAGGCGGTGAGATCGGTTAAAGCTCGAATTAAGTTGGGTGATTCAGTAGTTCAGCTTGATGACATCATTGATAAGCTGGAAAGCAAAATGAGCATAGTATGAGAAAAGCACTGACGATTACAGTCTTGATGATCAATATAGGTACGGGTTTCCACGCGCTACTTAATGGTAGTTATTTTGTGACTGCTGCATGCGCATTTTTTGGAACTCTATGCTTTATTGATTTAAAGCAGGATGTATGATGTCAGTATGCCATCGTAGCTCAGCTGGTAGAGCAGATGCCTTGTAAGCATCAGGTCGTAGGTTCGAATCCTATCGATGGCTCCATAATACAAGCGGGAATAGCTCAGTGGTAGAGCATCTGGTTGCCAATCAGAAGGTCGCGAGTTCAAATCTCGTTTCCCGCTCCATATTGCAAGGACAAAACAATGGATACAGCTGATACAAGTACTGGCGAAAGTGAGCATGAAGATACAGCAGAGATAATCTCTGCTGCAGAACTTGCTGGAGAAGAAGGTGGCTTTAGCTGTTCTACTATTGTAAATGGTAACTTTACATTGACACTTTTTTTGATACTATTGGTTGCGTTTAAAGGAATGAGAAAATGAAAAAATTGTGCCTTGGAAGTTTAATTATCGGACTAATTTGCGGATTCAGTTCAGATGCAACCGGCGAAGGCTTAAGTTTAAGTGAGACTTCGTATGCAGGTGCTTCTATTCTACAAGGTGATTGGGAGGTGACTTTTGACAATGTTGAAGACGTTAACCCTGATGCCGACAATCTCACGTATGCATTCTTTGAAGGGAACACACTTTACGTGGGCAACTCAGATTCATACGGAAACAGCGTAGATGGTATCGTAGAGTTCTTTTGGTTCCAGTCTTCTATAGACCGGGGTACAGACTTTTATGTTGCCGTAATCAAAACACGTGCTTCTCCCGGCCATGACTGTTACTGGGGTCCGTGGATATCTGGTGCTGATTGTCACTTATGGGCTGATGAATACCAAGACTGGGGTGAGTATCCTGTGCTCAGCATAGAAGCGCTAACTGATGTAAATAGAGAAGCAGGTGCATTTAGGTGGGACTGGTCAGTTCCTTTTGAAAACTATGGCATTGATGCTTATGGGCAAGTAACATTTTCTAATCAGTACGGTATTGGTGCAAATGCCGAAGGCGCACTAATGGCACATGGTGAAATTCCATTGGACGAAGATGGCAATGTAGAAGCAGCCGGAAATGTTCAGGTCAAAGGCTATATTAGTCCGGAGTATAGTGTTCAAACTCAATATGAAGTGACCTTATATGAATGGGATGTATTTGTTGATGGTCGCGCGAATATGATGGCATGGGATATGTATCTCAACCTTGGCGCGAGAGATAATCAATCGGCATATCACGAGTATTTTTTGGCAATTCAGGTAGAGGAAGGTCAGCCCTTCATGTTAGATGAACTGAATTTTGTCAGCTACTTTGATACGGGCTGGTGGAATCCTATCTCACATGAGCTTGGATTATCACTACAGCATATTGAGATCATGCAACCCGTGTATGAACCAAATAGCACTGAACCTTCGGAAGAGCCTGAGGCTGATGATACTGGTATCAGCGAAGAAGTATTTGAAGATACCGGCGAAATAGATGATGAGCTATTCGATGATGAAGAAATAGAAGAACCTTCGAATACAGAGATGCCTGAATTGTCTTCATCATCGACAGAACCTATTAAAAGTTGTCAAACAGTTTCTATCAAGCCTAGTAAGTGGTCTTACGCTTGCGGAATCTTTTTAGGCTTATTTATATATTCAAGGAGAAAAAAATGAAAGATATTTTTGCATATAACAATGCAGTAAAAAAGATGAGAGAGTTCTTCCAAAATGAAAAGGGTTTTATTGAAGTCCCTTCGCAGTCAAGGCAATCGATTCTTGCTGCATGTGAGGATCCGAAAACAATAAGCCAGTACATATTTAGCGGTGTCAACTGGCCCTTACCTCAGACAGGTCAAATGTGGCTCGAAAAGGAGATGCTAGATCATCCTGAACTCCCGGGTGTGTTTTGTATTTCAACCTCTTACAGGAATGAACCCAGTCCTATTCCAGGGCGACATGACAAGATATTCCCTATGTTTGAGTTTGAGTCTGCTGGAGATGTCAATGCGATGATTCAGCTAGAGCTTGAACTAATAGACTTTATGGGGTTTGATGCACGTCTTGCTCGTCATCCGAATATCAATCAGCGCGCTCATCAAGGACCATTTTTTACCACGTATGAAGAAGTATGCGCAACACTAGAGACAGAGTTCTTAGAAGCAGAACATGAAACATTAATGCAGGAACAACTTAGTGATATTGTTTTCTTAACAGACTTTCCCTTGCGATCAGATCCTTTTTGGAATATGAAGCAGAGCGGCACACACTTTAACAAGGTTGATGTAATCTTGTTTGGAATGGAGACAATAGGTAGTGCTGAAAGAAGTACTAATGTTGATGAGATGCGAGAGAACTTCTATACAATCTCAGGTGGAGAGTATAGCAATCTTTTGTTTAATCATTTTGGTCGAAAGAGAGTTGAGGATGAGCTGGAAGAATACTTTGCATTAGATATGTTTCCTCGATTTGGTGGCGGAATTGGGTTAACCCGCATGGCGCGGGCATTGAGATTAAATAAAATGACTAAGTAGGATGATAGAGGGGTAAGTATGTTAAATATTGTATTGGGACTTGTAGTTGCAGTTGTTGGCTTTCCTATTGTTTGCTGTACAGCATTAGAATTATATGACTTGATTATTGATTATTGGTAGCCGACAAATGATTGAACACGTAGACATTGTGTGTGGTTTGGCATGGGGTGATGAAGCAAAAGGAAAAATAACTTCTGAGCTATCAGCCAAAGAAAACTATGATTTTGTATGTCGATGGTCAGGCGGCAATAATGCAGGTCATACTGTGTATATATCTGGGAAGCAGTATAAGACACATATGATACCGACAGGTGTCTTTTACGGTATTAAGTCTATAATTGGGCCGGCATGTGTAGTTGATCCATTTTCATTTTTAGAAGAAATTGCTTATTTAGAAAAAAATGGATTTGACACGTCATGTATAAAAATATCACCGAAAGCTCATATTGTAACACAAACACATATCAGGGAAGATCGAGAACAGTACCATAAACAGCTAGGTACAACAGCTAGGGGGATTGCACCTTGCTATAGAGACAAGGCAGCTAGAAAAGGTTGCCAAGCAAAAGATGAAAGTCTACTTGCACCTTACCTGTGGGATGAAAAACTGTACGGAAGGATACTATGCGAAGGCGCACAGGGCGCATGGTTAGATCTAGACTACGGAAATTATCCATATGTAACATCGAGTGTGACGCTTCCATATGGCGCCTGCAGCTTAGGCTTCCCACCACAAGCAATCAGAAACATATACGGGTCAGCAAAGATTTATGATACACGTTCAGGCATAGATCCCGATTTTCCTGAATCATTACTAGCAGATAAGCAATTACTTAAAATTGCAGATGCTGGGTGTGAGTATGGTGTCACAACAGGCCGGCGAAGAAAAGTTAAGTGGCTTAACCTTCATAAGCTTATTGATGCTGTTAACCTTACAGGGTCGACACATATTATAATTTCTAAAACAGATGTAATAAAGTCTACCGGCGTCTTTAAAATTTGGGACAGCCATCTTATTCCTTTTGAGTCGATAGATGACATGCTTTCATATATAGACGTCAGGTTGAGATCGAGCTGTAGCTTAATAAAAAGCATAAGATTTTCATATAGCCCAGAGAGAATATGATATGACTCCTTGGCGTAGTGAAATAACAATGCGACAGGCTGATGTTATTAAATCACTTACAGCAAAATTAGATCAAGCAAAAGCTAGAATTAAATTTCTTGAAGATAGAATTGAAAGTAGAGGAACTGATGCGAGGTTTTCCGTAAATGAAGATCTGCTTGCTATATCACAAACAATATGGAAACTCTGTAGTGAACTTGCTCTATTGCGCACTATAAGCAAAGAGGTAGATAAGCAATGAATAGTACTAGAAAAAGTGTCAAAGTGAAAGGATATAATCGAACACATACTTTTGAAATAGAAAAATCAACAATGGCTGGTCATACATTTTGTTATCTCAAGAAGAATGGGAATACTCTCTTGACATGCACGCCCAAAGAATTTATCAAACTAAAGAAATTATTCTCTGATTAAATGGTAGTCATGTAGCATAATGTATCTCGCGCCCGCGCATGCGCGCGTGCAAATTCTAAATCATCTATGTATAATTGAATTGTAATTAAAACATGGAAGAAGTATGTCCTATCGTTCAGTTAAGTATAGCATTGATGAACTTTTGCAGGAAGAAGCAGTTGTTCTTCGACACAAGCTTATTGCATATGCACTCAAAAACGGTGGGTTTATTGCTGGTGGTTTTGCTAGACAGGTTTTTACCAAGCAGAGCATTTTGAAATATATTGAAGATTCAAATGGTGATGTAGACATATTCTTTCGTAATTCTGATGACTATGCTGCGGTCCGTGCATTTGCAAATGAGTATGTCGGAGGTCAAGAATTATCACTAAAGACCACTGCTAACTTAGCCCGATCTCTAGCTCCGTCGCTGCCGGGATTTTGTACTGATATTAGAATTCCCTCGGGTGAATTTTTTACTCATCGATCATTTTCTCATCTCAAAATTCAACTTGTAAATATTTTTCATGGTGAAGTCGAGGACGTCTTAGATACTTTTGACATTGAAAACTGTAAGGTTGCTATTACGAATGATCACATTGTCTATAGCATTAAAATTCCCGATCTCGAATTACTCAGCACAATGTTAGTTACGCACGGTAATTCTCCTTTGCTTGCGAATAGAATTCTTAAGTATAAGTTTCGTCGTAAGCTTACGTCTTTCCATCCTGATAGTTCGTCTATCATGCGAGACTGGTTGATAAATTGGCGGGCAAATAAATGGAAAGATCATCCACTTGCACCGCGATTTGAGCATTCGTCTCTATTGTTTGACGATAATGTTAAGCAGCTGATTAGATATCCTACTCTTGTAAATGATGATCACTTGGCACTTGTCTTTGGAAAGCTAACTTATAGGAAGAATATGGGAAGCAGCTATCATCCCTGGTATCAGGAATTCGATGCAGGAATTGAAGAATTGAAAAGACGAAATCATATCGCGCAATGAATGTAAAAAAATGTTTCTAGGGTACAATAAAGTAGTGTACAACATATTGTTGCAGAGTAGTATACTAGTCGATGAAGGAAACTACCGCCGGTAACACCCCCCCACCCCCTAACGGCAAAGAGGATCTGGACTCTAAGGCCGGTTGATTTATCAACCGGCCTTGCTATTTTACGTGTAAACATACACAACTTAAAGTATAATATAAGCAAGGAGATAAAAATGGGTGAACTTATCGTACTGGAAGAATGGAAGAATAGAAAGGCAATTGAAGAGCTTGATGAATTGGAACAAGCTCTTGATCAGTATATTGCTTATTCAAACCTTCGACAACAATTTTTTATATTTGATGATTGTGGTAACCCCATAGAGATATTCTTGCAAGAAGGGCAGTGTTAAAAATGTCAGCCACTAGAATTGAAGTATTGTATGATATGCAAACGATTCACAATCGTATAGCGTCAATTGCACAGACACTCAATCAAGACTATAAGGATGTTGACAATGTTGTTTTGGTAGGTGTACTCAAAGGGGCAGTTAACTTTTTTGCCCACTTATCAACAATGATTGATTTCAATATAGAATATGAATTTGTCGGTGTCGCTTCGTATGAAGGGACAGAATCAACAGGTGACATAAAGTTAACAACTAGATTGCCTGATTTACGTGGTAAGCATGTTATTATCGTTGAAGACATTGTTGATACGGGCAGTTCAATGCAATATTTGAAAGAACTTATTGAGCCCGACGCCATCGAAGTAAAAGTGTGTACACTGCTTGACAAACCATCACGCCGCATAGTAGATATTGATGCTGACTACGTTGCTTTTGAAATTCCGAATTATTTTGTCGTAGGCTTTGGTTTAGATTATAATCAAGAGTATCGAAATCTTCCGTACATTGGCGTACTCGAACAGTGGGGTTAGAATGAGTAGAATTAAGTCCAACATACAACGTCAAATCATTATACCGATCGCAGAAAGACCGGCCCAGCCAACAGCATCAGGTCAACTTAAGATTGTAGAAGAAGCTGCTACACCGGATTATGAACTGGCAATTGAACAGTTAGAGAAAGCTACTAAATCTTATAAGCATAAGCACTACAATCAGCGTGCGACAGAAAGCTATGTTCACTTGCAGTATAGCCAGCATGCCATGCTTTGTCATGTCAATAAGCCTAACGGGGCAAGGCTGTCTAAGTATGTCTAAATCAAACACGATCAATCGAGATATAAGTGACATAAAGATTCTTGTTGATGTATCAGAAAAAACACTAAGTGTATATAAAGCTCAATCTCATTTAGTTGATCGAACAGTGTTGCGCAATCAAAAGAATATAGTAAAATTCTACAGAGACATGTTGCGTGCAAAAGAAGAAGAACTTAGCTATAATAAGGATGAATCTCAAACCTCGGAGAAATAATGAGGAAACCAACACCAGCCCAAGTCAAAACAGCGTATCGACGAGCCATTGCTAAACAATTCAAGCTTAAGCAAAAAGATATAAAAGGCGACATTCATCTAGGCAGTGAAGCACCTGGCCAGTGGTCACCTAGATCTACTTTAGAAATCTATTGTGAGCGTTACATACCAAATGCTACAGATTATTTTGATCCCAGTTGGCATGGATTTACTGGGCCAGTCGTCTTCAATTCAGAAGAATGGTGTCGAATTGATGAGAATGTAAATCAAGCACTGCTTGAAAAGTTTGGCCCAGGTGTTAAAAAGTATCATCATGAACCCTATAATAATGCTATCATAACTATATGGCCAGACTACTAGAGGAGACATTACTATGAGTACTCGCACTCCAAAGAAAGGTGATCTGATTAAGCTTAAATCAGCAGGCAAAGTATTTACAGTGATTAGAGACCCTTATACTAAAGTCTACCTCGATCAGGAAGATCATGAGATGATTGCTGCTGGTTATGGTGAATATGCAGGAATATGGGAATCTGCTATTGATGTGATCTGCACCAAGTCAGGAAAGCGTCGAGCACTTAGATTGAGCAGGCATAAGAATATAGAGGTGATAAGTGAGCAAACACTTTAGCTATTGGGATCCCGAACACTATGATATCAAAGTTGTAACAGGAAGTGAAGCGTCGTGCATGAAGGTGTTTTATCATGATGTCGAGAAGTACCCGACATTCCTTTACGGAACATGCATTTGGTCGAAAAGTTTTGATAAAAAAGGCGCTCAGTGTGAAATAGTCATCAAGAGATTTAAGACAAAAGAACTATGCAGGCGTCATACTGAATATCCTCCTACTTATGTTAGAGCAGGCAAAGTCCTGTGAGAAAAAATCAAAACTGGTACATGTACGTTGTTGAGTGCATAGATGGGACACTTTACACAGGTATTACAACTAATCTAAGCCGACGTCTCAAAGAGCACAATGTCGGCTCTAGAGGGGCAAAATATACAAGAAGCAGAAGACCGGTGAAGTATCGATTCACAATGGTATATTCGAACCGCTCAGAAGCAGCAAAAGAAGAAAGCAAGTTTAAAAAGCTAACAAGGAAACAAAAATTGGAGATTATTAATGAGCTGTTATAGTGCAGAACAAGTTATTAGAACAATAGTCGCAGACCCACCATGGTACCAAGTTGGTGGGGGCAAATCAAAAAGAGGGTCAGATCGACATTATCCGTTAATGAAAACGCCAAATATCCTCGCACTAATGTGCCACTGGCAGTCGCAGCTTAACTTGTCAAAAAGCGCACACTTTTATCTGTGGCATACAAATTCAGGTCACGGCTGTGCAAAAGATGCGATCGCTGTAGGTGAGGCAATGGGATGGAAATATCAGCATGACATTCACTGGATTAAGACGACGAAGTCGGGAGGACTTCAGACAGGAATGGGCTGGTATTCGCGTATGAATTGTGAATCAATGTCTTTTTTTACACGAGGGAAGGGACTAGATAAATCTGTGTGGCAAGGAAGAGGAACTGTTCCTTCACAGTCTTTTATGGCCCCTCGACTGTCTCATTCTGAAAAGCCCTTGATGAGCTATAAGAATATTGAACAGCGATCAAAGGGTCCGTACTGCTACTTCTTTTCCCGACATACGCGTCCTGGCTGGAAAATGTTTGGCAATGAAATTGGAAAACTCGGGATGATCAAGTAGTGTGTGAGGTTTTTATACTTGTCATTGTTGCAATCATTGTGTATGATATAGTTGAAATGCAACGGTAAGTTAATGAAAGTTGGTGACTTAGTAAAATTTAAGTTTGGCTCAGGAAGCAACTTAATGCCCAATACGATCATTTATCATGGGATTATACTGGAGGTATGTCAAAAAATCCCTCATACATTTTTTGTTTTGTTGAGCGATGGAAGTGCAATGTACGCAGATAAAACAGAACTTGAAGTTATAAGTGCGTGCATTGATGATTGTACAAGTGTATAATAAGGTAGAGGAAACATAAAGTGAAAACAGGGAACATAGTTAAACTGAAAGATGACTGGCATATGTACGGGTATGGTATCGTAACATACGCGGATGATTCCCGCTATTGCTGGGTATTATTCATGAGTGCCGTCACACCATCCTTTAATGGGAAAAAGTGGTGTGATAATTTAAAGCTGGAGGTAGTCAGTGAAGTGGGAAGTTAAAAAAGTAGAGAAAGGGTGGGGCATCTTCCTCATGCAAAAATATTGTAAGACAGATGAGCCCGTATGCTATGGTGTTAGCAAGACAGAAGAAGGGGCAAACACAGCTGTCGAAAGATTGAACAAGAAAGACTAAAGGTTTATACATTAATTTAACAAGCAGCCAGAGGAGAAATCATGGCAGAAAAAACACCAAAAGAACGAGCAAGATTTATACAGAGTATGGGATCCTCTGGGATGAAAGCGGAGGTCCTCTGGCAAATGAAAGACATGGCAACAGGGGGCGATGGTGGAAGTACGTATACGTCTGACAACACTACAGTGCGCGAGACTTATTACAAGTACAAGACTGATGAATGGTTCTCAGAGGTGCTAGCAGAATATACTCTTCTAGCACGTGCAAGTAAGAAGCAAGCATAGTATAATATGAGTGAACCAACAAAGGAGAATCAATGACTTACGTTCCACCGACAATATTCACACTTCAGCCTGAAGCATCCAGCGCATCAAACGGCACAGAAAAGCTGTGCTTTCTGTTGCAATCAGAGGATTCCAATTGGCTTAGGCTTCTAACTCCCGAGAAGCTTGAAAAGGTGTTCGGTAAAAGGGAAGTTGATTACATTGACCGGAGTCGAGGGTATGAAGATCCTGAATGGTACTGGCAAGACGACATCGGTGCCGTGTGGGGCATCGGCTTTCGCTGGAGAACTCCTCGACTTCGGGGCAACTGGGACAATTCTGATGCAGCGCAGCTGTTCATTAACCACCTCAAGCAAGAAATGGGAGTAGCATAATGATTTACACACTTCACTGGGCAGCCTCAGATGGAGGCTACGGCCGTTCAAAAAGCACACGAAATCTTTGTGCTGTGTTAAAGTGGTCAAAGAAGCTTGAGAAGGAAGGGTATAAAGAAATTGCAATTGAGGTTGAAGTCGATGAAAGTAGGTGACAAATGGAAGAAATGAATGGCGCGCGCTATAGAGACTTACTTCTTCGTTTTGCAAAAGAGATAGACGAGGTAGGTGTGACTGAGAATATGCTTAAGATTATTGAAGTGCAGATCGCACGTCAGCCTAATGTTTGTTCAACTGATAGTCATGAAGTAACTGATCGATTTGTCTATCGTCGTGATGGTTACATGATCGAGGCGAAACGTACCGTGTCAGTCGTTGTAAAAAAATGCAAGTAGGTCAGCAGTGAAAGCTGGTGACTTAGTGAGGTATAAAGGGAATACCACTTTGTGGGTTGGTGAAGATGTATGGGTTGTTGTAGATATTACAGGACATAAAAAAACGTGGCATCGCAAAATTATTTTATTTAACAGTGGTGGAATAATTGCAGTTTCGTGGGCTGACCAAGAATGCTTTGAGGTGATCAATGAATAACGGCGATAATGTAAAGTATATTGTTGATGGTAAAGTAGGAAAATGCCTGGGCCCAATCTATCACTTTCAAGTGTGGTGGATGCAAGTAGAGTGGACTAACGGGTCCATATCATTGGTTCACAAGGACTATCTTGAGGTGATCAATGAAAGTCGGTGATCTTATCTGTTATAACTGTGCGGGCATGAGAAAGAAGACACTCGGGATTATTATGGCAGAATGGTTTGATGCAGGTGGCAGCAGATACTTAATGATAAGATGGGCAATGCGAGGAGAGTATATGCCTCGTTGGTCCTATGAGTACTACAACAAGAAAAACAAAGTTAATCCATGGCAAGAAGGACCGCAAGGTGGTGAAAAAGAATACCTCTGGTACGATGACAAAGATTATTTTGCGAAAGTTTAAAAACGTGCAAAGCATTAGCACACCTAGTATAATATAAGAGAACCACAGGAGAATAAAATGGCAGCAGGTGAATTTGCAGAACCAATCTATAAACTACTCGACGACCTTGGTGTCGGCGCTGAAGAAGCCGTACTTGATGATCTGATTAGGTGGTTGGACGGTGATACAATCAAAGATTTTGTCGAAGACTTTCGAAGGCACCATAATATGGTCGACGAAGGTGAAAATCTAGACAGTGTCGGATTTGAGGATTATCATCTTTGTATGGATTGTCAGGAGTCTTATGACATCAACAAGTCGCACGTGTGTTCTGATAATGGAGAAACTAAAGACACAACTTTCTTTAGTTCGCTGATTCCTGAGTGCTAAGCGTGCAAAATAAACAACCGTGTAGTATAATAAAAGAGAACCACAGGAGAATAAAATGAAAAAAGGGTTTCAAGTAAAAGTAAAGCAAGATCGCTGGGGAGACAGGAGAGCGCTCAGGCACACAACTCATGAAGAGCAGCAAAAGTGGTATGAAAAACTCTATGCAGAATGTCGAGCAGGTCGAGATGTCGGATATAATTGTGCAGGTGAGTCCAAGCTGGCACCTCTATGCACAGCTATCGAAGTAAAAGACGATGACACATTCACAGTCGTAAGGTCACGATGTTGCCCTGTCCTCGGGTACCACAAACAACCAAAATCTGCACTCATTCGAAATAATCGGACGGGTGAAGAGGGTTACATAAAACGAATACACCTGGAGGTTGTGTAATGTCAAATAAGCAAGTAATCATAGATGAGATCAGTGAACTCTTCCGCACTCCGGCAGCATTTCTCTGTAATGCAGGTCCAAGCGAATATGGAGACGTTTTCAAGGTAGTATCTTGGGGCGCATGTAAATCATATCTTAGCTGGCCTGAAGGGGCTGCGCCTGAAGGATGGGGTGAACTTGATGAAGGAATAGAGTTCTTCGTGGGCCGTTCAGGAGATCGGTTTGTGACCGTACGGGCTGAAGATGATACAGTCACAAGGCTCTATGCAAGAAACGAAAATAACATCGAAGATGCTGCTGAGCATATCTGCTGGGCCATGGATCTGCCGGGAGAGGAAGATGACGAGTGGGAGGAGCTATCATGATGACTGAGTATTACTTGACAGACAAAGAAATCAATGATATTATCAGTGAGCTTTTAGACTGGGAAAGCGATAAGCGAGCTGATTCACGCGGTGCATGGGCTTACATGTTTGACAAGGCAATGATGCAGTGGGATGAGATGCATCCTGATACACGACCTCCTTGCTATGCTAAAGTAGGTGATCCACCATCATGTTTTACCGGCACGCTCCCACCCATTTATGACGGAGAACTGGGTAGCGCTACAGTTGAATGTAAACCAGGGACATACAAGATATGAAAATGATATATTACTGTCAGTTCTGCGGAACAGAGTCAAATAAGTTTTACTGGGTTCTTGGACATTGTCCAACATGCAGAGCGCAAACTCAACCAAAGGAGTGGTAGATGGGTAAGTATACAGCAGATGACAATAGGTCAATGCAACTTAACGACAACAACGACCGTTACTGGTCATCCAGAGGCATAGATGATTTTATCTATGACGAAGACGATACAAACAATCTTTCAAAAAGGAACAAATCCATGTTCATCGAAATAAATAATCGACTTATCAATCTAGCACACGTTCAAACAATTCGTACAGAGGTGAGCAAAGTAGATTTCAAAAGACACAAGAGCAGCAGCTATCATTACAACGACGATCGTCGGAAAGTCTATCCTACCCTAGTAGAGATAGTTCCCGAATTCACAATCACATTTCATACTGAGGGCTGGTATGAAAAAGTAACAATCAGTGCTACAGTCAACGATCCGAATCGTATAGATGACACTCGCTATCCAAATAGAGGATCCTATTCTAAAAGCAACTATAGCGACTATATTCCAGATGTGAATCTACGCGCAGAGTCTAAGCTTTGTCTGGCCACAATTGTCTACGGAGACGAGGACTTTGATCAGCAAGCAATTAAAAAAGAGATTGAAGCGTCAAGTCATGGGCTTGCACATGCATATGTCAAAGCACTACTTAAGCAACACAACCCTGAGGCACAATGAAAGAGGGGACAAGATGACAATCAAAGTAGTCTACAATGCAAGATACGGTGGCTTTAGTATTAGTCAAGCGTGCGCACAGTTTATGGCCGATAGGGGCAACGAAGAAGCCCAAAAAATGTTAAATGAATTCCTCGATCCTGATGCACCTGAAGGCTGGGAACCAACGTGGTACGGTAACTGGGAAGGTGCACGTCATGACCCACTCTTAGTCGAAGCAGTTGAAAAGTTGGGCCAACTTGCTGGAGAGTCATGGGGAGCGCAGCATGAGGTATACACACTAATATATGGCACGAAGTATATCATTGAAGAGTACGATGGCTTGGAGCGTATTGTAGAACCTGATGACATTAGCTGGATCGACGCACGGCCTCCTCAACAGTTGCCTCTCGGAGGGGATCTGTCGCTGGAACTGAAGATATAATATGGATAGAGGTAAAATAATGAACGATATAGTATTAGAATTCTTTAACAAGGTCCAAGCAGCAAAAGGGACAAACGCAAAGAAGGCAATTCTGGAAGAGTCTATAGACAGTGAATTGATCGGTGATGTTCTTGCATACGGCTTCAACCCTTACTACACATTTAACATAGTAAAGGTGCCAAAGACAAAAGATAGACAAACACTGACTGATGCTCATGAAGTCTGGTGGTTATTTTTTAAGACTGCTGATCGATGCATGAATCGTACTGTGACGGGAAATGCTGCGATAGAAGAGATGAAGAATACATTTCGCAAGTCCTCAGAACAACAAGAAAAGTGGATGCGGAAAATCTTAAAAAAGAATCTAGCATTAGGTATCTCTACTAAGTCGATCAACAAGGTATCACCAGGTTTTATTCCGACGTTCGATGTAGCTCTTGCACAGAAGTTTGAGATGAAACGGATTAAGAATGATACAGTCTATGTTGAACCAAAGTTAGATGGAATCAGATGCTTAACAATTGTAGAGAATGGAGAAGCAAAGCTCTTTACTCGTGCTGGAAAGCTGATTACTAATTTTGACAATACACTCGGCAAAGAGTTGTCTTCTCTTGAGGACGGGTGTTACGATGGCGAAATAATGAGCACTGACTTTACAGATCTTATGCGCCAAGTTTATCGAAAAGAAAACAAAGACATATCAGGTGTCTATCTCGCGCTGTTCGATTATATTCCTTTGCAAGAGTGGGAAGATAAGAAAGGAGTACTCACGTCAGAAGTGCGCTATAAGATTCTCCATGAAAGAGTGAGTAAGTATAATTTTAACTACATACACATTGTTGAAAGAACTCTGGTCAAAGCAAACTATGATATGATCAAAGATCTGCATGATGATTACGTCAAATCCGGGTACGAGGGAGTAATGCTCAAAGCATACGATGCACCTTATTGTTTCGGTCGAGACTGGTCGGTAATGAAGTTCAAAGCATTCTTCGATGCTGATGTACCTATTACTGGTATGAAAGAAGGTACAGGAAAGCATTCTGGGAAACTTGGATCGTTCATTGTAGACTATAAAGGCGTTGAAGTTCGAGTAGGTTCTGGCTTAACAGACGAGCTTAGAGAACAATTGTGGGTAGATAAAGACTTACACATGGGCAGGATTATTGAGGTACGCTATCAAGAAGAAACACCTGATGGATCACTTCGGTTTCCAACATTTGTGTGCTTTAGAAATGATAAAGAAGTTTAGCGCATGCAAATAAAACAAAAGCGCAGTATAATATAAAGGTATTCAACAAAGGAGTAAATGATGAAATACAAAATAGGTGATACTGTCAAATGGACTCGAAACGCACAGGGTCGAATGAAAGCATGGTACCTTTTCAGTAAAAGAGAGGGCCCGAAACCTCATGCATTCACCGGCACCATTGTTGCAAATTATCGCACAAAGTTAAACTTCACACATGGTTACTTCATGGTTGATTTTGGCGATGGATTGTGCGAAGCGGTATTTGGAGAGGATTTGGAGATAGCCGGCTGATAAAAGTAAAAGAGCGTGCAAATCTGCAAGCAGTGAAGTATAATACAAAGGTAATCAACCAAAGAGGAATAAATGAGCAAATACACGTCAGACGACAATAGATCAATGCAGCTCAATGATAACAATGATCGTTACTATTCATCGAGGGGTATCGATCGATACGATGATAACGATGAGGAACATGATCAAACACAAGGACACATGGAGATTGTGATGGCGCAAGCAGAAGAAGATCGCAAACAGGAAGACTTCGAAAGGCGTCAAGCGGCGGATTTAATGTGTCCTCAAGGCTGTCACAATGATTATTATTGGTACCAGTCAGAGGTATCAGACATGTGCATGCATCAAAAAGAAGCCTGTGCCTCATATATTGCTGCTCGATGTGGTGCATGCTGGAAAGAATTAGATGATACAAATACCGTACATTGTGATGAGAATTTATTTAGCAATGGACAGTATTGTTGTAATGACGAAAGCTGTCAAGGAGAGCTTAATGATAAGAGCCTTCAAGGTCACTCCCGTTATCACAAATGGGTTGGAGAAAAGCATGGTTGTTGGTACGAGTTTGCTGTTTACCTACCCTATCATAAAAATCATAGTCCAAAGAAGTCCTGGGGAAATCATACGAGACAGGTTTCTTTTTGGCGCAACTATATAAAACGTGCAATTTAGCAAAGTATAGTGTATAATATAAAGGTAACCAACCAAAGAGGAACAAAATGGCTTATTCAAAACAACACATCGCAAATATAGCAATAGAGAACGAATCCAGCTCACCAAGGACACTTCCGATTAGTATCCATATCGACACCTTAGGCGCAGCTACAATTGCTTTTGGAGACAGTATGAGCATCCGAACTAATGAGTACGGTCTCGATGATCTTCGACAAGCGCTCTTCGACGCCTCTCGTGCGCTGATGGTGCAACGATGTCGACAGGCAGATGAAGAACGAGAGCAGCAGAGACAAGAAAACTACAAACGTGCAAAGACACTAGAATTGTTGCAAAATCGAAATACAGACTCAGTTAAAGAGACAGGCACAGTGCTTACTGAAACAGCAGAACAGGAAAAGGAAGACATCTCCAAAGTCGGCTTACGAACTTGGGGTGGAAACGGCGAAGCCCGAGAATGGGGAGAGCGCTAAAAGAATAACTCCGTGGTTGGTGTTATGGTCGTAATCACTTAACGGTTACGATACGTGAGACTGGAGTCTCGGGAAAGGGTGGGCACACACCAAACCACGTGTAAACTACACACAAACTAAGTATAATATAAAGGTAACCAACCAAAGAGGCAACACAAACATGCGTATCACAGAAATAAAACTTTATTCATTCACAGAATTAGAAAAAGAAGTTCAAAAGCGTCTTATAGAAAATCATGCACACGACTTCAATTTCGATTGCGACCCAGTAGTTCTGGGATTTGTCGAAGATATGAAAGCATACGGAGGCGAAAACGTCGATGTGCAATGGTCAGGTTTCTACTCACAAGGTGATGGAGCATGTTTCACAGGAGACTTTGATACTGTCAAATTGCTATCCACTCTTTACAAGTATGATAGTGACTATAACAAACTGATCAATCGCATTAAGGATGATGTGTATTCGGTCGAAATTTCGGTCGTTCGATGCGGCCAGTCGAATCACTACATGCATTCAAATACAATCAAGGCTTGCGTCACTTGTGACAACTGGGATGACCTAACGGAGCACCATCAACAGCAGCTCATGGGTCTTGAAACATATCTGACAGAGTGGGTTCGCAGTGAATGTAGATCACTTTATGATTCGCTTGAAGCCTACTACGCTGAGCGCACATCTGCTGCATTCATCACTGAAGACTTGGATATAATGGGCGACGTGTATACGTCGACGGGTAATCAAATAGCAATGATCGACATATTTTAATTTAACTCCGTGGTTGGTGTTAAAGACGGCGAGAGTCGTCTGGCGAGCGGGTTGGTTCCCCTCGGGAAAGGGTGGGTATTAACACCAGCAACTGAAAGAGGAAAGAATGGAAGCAAAAGATTATCTAAGAATGAAAGTTGGAACGCTATTGAGGACTCGTGCGTATAACATAACAAGAGGCAAAGAAGCTGCCTTGTGCACAATTATTCATTTTCATGCGCCACAATTCATATCAGTATTGATGCATCAAGGATTGTATAAGAACAAGATAGTCAACCTGCGAGGCTTTGACTTTGACGGGACAGAAATAGTAGACGGAGACGATGAAAACATTGAAAGGCTCACAAACACCACGCACATGGTTGATGAGATCCCCCTCGAGAGTTGTGTGACTTAACAGGGCAGTCGGGGAACGAGCTGGCTAACGAAGGGAGTAAGTCCCGGGAGTAGTGCGATGAGGGTTAGACTCCCTCCCTTTCTTTTTTCGTGCAACTATATCTCAAGTACGGTATAATATAAAGGCAATCAACCAACACGGAGACAATATGTCCTTTACGCAAATACTCAATTCAATCAATAGGCTCACCGAGGAGCAACTTCTCATGCTCAACTCTTGTGTCGTCACGGAAATCAAGTCAGCACGTACGAAGAGAGCAGCCTCTATCAAAGGTACTCTCACTGTTGGCGATCGAGTCTCATTCACAGGACGAAACCGTGGCCGAAATGCGCGGCGATTTACTGTTGAAGGTGTGATCACCAAGGTAAAACGCAAGAATGCTGAAGTCCGCGCTG
>Ga0209756_1000593_pt1 | contig 35325 bp, 47 predicted proteins | sample ETNvirenome_6_85_FD_184071 | JGI IMG/M metagenome (GOLD analysis project Ga0209756, IMG submission 184071) | Marine viral communities from the Pacific Ocean - ETNP_6_85 (SPAdes) (version 3) | ecosystem: Environmental > Aquatic > Marine > Oceanic | place: Pacific Ocean | collected 2013-06-19 | reverse complement strand
AATTTAATAGGTCGTAAAATTATAGGAATAAGATGGCTTACAAAAGAAGAATCTGATTCTCTTTTTGGGTGGTATCATCAGCCAATCACGATAATGCTTGATGATGGTACACAGTTAATCCCACAATCAGATGACGAAGGTAATGACGCAGGTGTAATTCATATACTACCCTTTGACCTAGAAAAAGAAACTGACATCATGTACGTTCAACGATGGAGATAACGTGGCAGATAACTTTAACCAATGGGATGGATTAAGTGAGTCAGAATTAATACCTGATTACTACCCTTGTGTAGAGTGTGGAGAAGCACGAGACATTAACCATGTATTCATAGACACAGATAAGAAAGTCAGATGTCCGACTCACATGTTGGCTCACATAAATACAATATTATTCACAGGATAGGAGAATTAATATGAGTAATTTAACTAAAAAAGAATTCCAAAATTGGTTTGGAAGCGACCATATCGATAATGTAAAAGATTTGACTAATCTTATTATGGAATTGATAAACAATAAATACACCATTAAAGAATTGAAGTTTGACATCGTTTCTTATGGTAAGGAGAACAATTAGATGAGTAATTTAATTAAAAAAGATAAGGATTTAATTTGGGCAAGTGGTCATTATTTGACTGAGAATTTCCCTGAAGAATTTACCGAATGGGAAGAAGATGAAATAGATGGATTCATAGAAGATAATATCTGGCAACCTTTTCAATATTATTCCCCTTCATATGTTTGGGAACAAATATATGACTTAGCAATCTCTGTCAGGGGTTACATAAATGAACAAGATTATTCATAGGATAGGAGAATTAAATGAAAGATGCTTTTAAAGAGTTTGTACAAAAAAAACAAAATCAAGCTATTGAAGATTTTAAAAAAGGTGCTACAGATTACTTTTTAGAAAGTGCCTCTAATGAATCAGATAATTATTATTACAATGAAGGTGCAAACTTTGGAGACTATTTGTATTGTACCCAAGAGGACATGATTATAGATGGGAAACACAAGAGTTTACATGGTGGATAAAAGTATAGGAGAAAAATATGATTGATTTAAAAACAATTAACAAAGAAGAAATAAAATATTTTATTGATTATGTTGAAAAGTTTTATGGGGAAGACGGAATATATCCTTTAAATGCTACAAGGCAAGATATTGAATGGGCTTGTTATGGATACCTTTTTACTACATTAGAGTGGGATTTTGGAGAAGAAGAACACAGAGAAAATGTTTGTGACATTCTTATTAAAAGGTTTGGCTATGATGGGTCATGGTTATATTAGTATGGAAACTAATATTATTTACAATGAAGACTGTTTAAAAACTTTAGAGCGATTGCCTGATGACTCTGTTGATTTAGTAATTACTTCCCCCCCTTACAATATGAATTTAAGAATTAGAAAAGGAGAATATACGTCACGACAAATCGTCAAAGAATTTAGTACAAAGTATGAAAACTTTAATGACAATTTACCTATAGAAAAATACTACGAATTTCATTCGCAAGTACTTAAAGAATTATTAAGAGTTAGCGATTTGATTTTCTACAATATTCAAGTTGTGACAGGTAGCAAGCGTGCCTTGTTTAAAATAATAGGAGACTTTGCTGATAACTTAAAAGATATTATTGTTTGGGATAAAGGTTACGGACAACCTGCCATGCAAGAACAAGTTTTAAACAGACGCACAGAACTGTTGTTAGTTTTTGAAAAAGATTACCCCATTAGTAGACAGTTTAGAAAACGTGGGAAATTTAAAAGAGGTACATTAGAAGATTTGTGGTTGATTCCCAGAGATTTAAAAAGAAATAAAGACATTAACCATAAAGCCACGTTTCCTAAAGACCTGGTAGCAAAGATACTAAACAATTTTTCAGAGCCTAATGACATAGTTTATGACCCATTTATGGGCACTGGAACTACAACACAAGTAGCACACGAGATGGGGCGAAGATACATAGGAAGTGAAATTAATAAAGACTATGTAGATTACGCTAAAGAAAATATATAAATTTAATAAGTAACAGGAGATAACTTATGCCTAGAAGAAAAACGTTAGGAGAAGACCATTTCAAAACAGTATTTAATATTTCTGTTGAAGATTTAGGTGGCAATAGTAAAGCTGATGATGGAAGACCAGTCAATGATATGTTTGATGATTCCAGTATGTATGATTACACCACATACAATGGAGTTATGGAAAGGATAGATGGGAAGTTCAAACTACACATGGCATGGGTTGACCGAAACAATGAAGGTCACAGAATTGTATTCCCTGACCAAGTTGTAAGAGCACTACATAGATGTTATGAAACCATAACAAAACAATCTAAAAGTGTTGGGGCAAAGAAAGCCTATCAAACTAGAGTTGAACAAGGTAACGAACCACCTACAATACAAGAAACATTAAACAAAATAATAGGAGAATAGTATGTTAGGCGACACTAAATACGATAGAACAAAAGACCATACCCAAAGAATAGAACAAGTAACAATGTTAGTAGCAATAGATAAAGATGCCTACCCTGATAAAACACTAGACTTAATCATGGAAATTGGTATGAAACACCCTCAAATTGTAGACCAAATTCAAGTCATTGACTGTAGTGTAGAACCTTTAGAGTTGTACAACAAATCAGGTCAGGTCTTTAAACCAATTAACAATTTGACATAAATAATAAGAGTATGTATAATGGTATCTATAAACAGTATATATACTAATCTTTCTATAATAATTAATAGAATAGTATAGTAACTAGTTTCTAGATACCAGGATATAAATAAGGATATAAATATGATTACTGAAATTAATGATGTAAAGAAAATTGAAACTGTTAGTAGACACGTTCGTGTCAGATTTAATATTAAATCTAATGCTAAAGGAGAGCTTCAATTTGATGCCACAGTTGAAGCAAGTGACAGCATAGATAATATTGATGAGTTAATTCTAGTAGCAGAAAAAAAACTAGATGAAGCAGTAGTTAGATTAAATGAAAAATACGTTTTTGGTCAATAAGGAGAATAGATGGTTAAATTGAATCCAGCATATAGGTGTAATAACTGTTCAACAAGTTTATACGATGTAGAAGAAACAGCAAAGTTATTAAATGTACACCGTCAAACAGTAATAAGATGGGTAAAAGCAGGAACATTAGAGACACATAATTTAAGAGGTTTTTATTTTACAGAAGAACAAATTAAGAATTCAATAAGATAGGAGAAATTTTATGGAAGCACAATTATTTCCAGATTCAGAAACAGGCGTACCTATTACTATAGTACGAGTGTCATCAGAAGATAGGAACGGAAACCCTTTAGTAGATAGGCAGACAAGTGAACGTCAGAAAGCAATTAGTCTTTATTTACCATGGGAAGGATTTAGGTTTAGTAAGTATGGAATAACTACATACTTACGTGACAGCCAAGTACCTAAAGATTTAAAGTCAGGAGATACCAGGTATTGTCGAGTCATTAGACAAAGCATTAGAACTAAACCTATGTTTACTAAAGACGGACAGTTAGATGGTAGTGAGAAATGGCATTGGGAATATTCAATTGCTGAATGGGATGTGGATAGAGAGTCAACGTTACCAGTAGCACAGCAACCAGTAGCTACCCCACAACCAGTACCACAGCAACCAGTACCACAGCAACCAGTAGCAACTGAGTACAAGCCTCAAGAAGAAAAGATACCTGATAACCAGATAAAAATTATGAGACAGACAGCACTCAAGTGTGCGTCATGGATAGTTGTTCCAACAGTAGCAGAGATGGGTATAGAAACATCAGTTAAGAAAAGTATGGAGATTGCTAACTTGTTTTTTGATTATTTTATTAGTGGAGAAATTCCAAATAGTAAAGCAGAGAAACAAGCAGAAGAACAACCACAAGAAATAGATGAGGAGTGGAACTAATGGCAGAAGAAATAAAAGAAATACAAGCACGTTTAAAAAAGTTAGAGAGAAAAATTGCACATCAGGATGCTTTAATAAACAAATTGTATTCACTAGATATAATTCAAAACTACACTAAGTATAGGAGTACTGCATGAAACTAAGAACACATGATGGAGTTGTTGTTGCTAACCTGGTGGGAACAACTGTAGTTAAAAAAGCAAAAGAAAAAACACATATGTTAAGAACACCACCCTCATGGGCATTTGATAAAAAAATAATAGATGAAGCCTATGCTAATGGTGCTACAGATATACGAATAGAAACTACTGATACTGACAAGGTATACAAAACTACTATGAAAACTTTTATTGATAAAGCAATAAAAGTAGATAGAGGGTTTGGTAGACAGGTAGCCTTACTAATAGAAAACTGGACAACTAAAAGCCCAGAAGAAACAACTGGAAGCCCAGAAGAAAAGCAGTTGTCCTTATTTATGGATAGCTAATATGACTAAATTAAATAATAAAGACAGGGAGCAAATGAAAAATATGTTAAAACAAAGATGGTTAAAACCCAATAAGCCAACAGTTAAAAAATATGTTAAAAGATACAAGAATAAAAAACCAATTATTCCTGAAAGAACGCCACGTAAATTAATAAGAGATTTACCTATAAAAACACAAACTGTGTTAATAAAGTTAACAAATAGTGGCACTATTCCTATGGCAGTTATGGAATATGTTGTTAATGATAAAGATATAATAATAGATAAAAATGCACGATTAGCTTTGATAGAAATTAGATTAACACAACAAGATATTCCTAGAATTCCTGCTCACGTTAGACGGCATTTAGTAGAAGAGGTTGAACTTGAAGATAAAGAAGCTATTGAAAAAGAATTTAAAGGCATTAACTATATAGATGACTATATAGATAACAATAATAAAAAACCTGTAGAAGAAATAGTAGAAAATCTTGCAGAGGAACTTGCAGAGGAAACTATAGAAACACCTGTAGAAGAAATTGTAGTTGTACCTAACGAACCCAAAATGCCTAAACATGTACAAAAATATATAGATAAAGAAATTGAAAAAGAAAATACAATTTTAACAGCTATATCTCAACCAACAATTCAAAAGAGTGATAAGATAATCATACCAATAATTAGTTTCTCTATTTGGAGAATAGCAATTAAATTTACAATAGAGTTCAGGCGTTAAGGAATATATAATGTATATTGGAATTAAAACAAATTATGTAGTTGAACAGGAAACAGATACATTAGAAGTGTACTTAAACTTAAAAGAAGTTAGTATCATGTTATCAGTTACCCCTCAAACAATACTTAACTACATAAAAGAAAAAAATATGCCTTACCATAGAATAGGTAAGGATGGACAATACAAATTTCTACAATCAGAAATACATACCTGGTCTAAAAAACAGTAATACTATCAGGGTGAAACCACTCGTGTATTTAAAGGTGCACGTTAATGTGGTTGGTTTTATATTTGTACCAATCACACTCCTTTTGTGAACCCAGTAGTCTCACGAACTTTAGTGGTTGATGTTCCAATGAGTATAGTATATAAGCAATGTCCTGAGCATGACGTTAAACTGCTCTCATTTGATAGGAGGATTCAATGACAACACGACCCAGAAAAGACATTGTTAATGATGTCATTAATAGTTACACAGAAGAATTACAAGCTATTAACAAGAGAGTTTTAGATTGTAATTGTCAAGACGATTGTAGTATGCACCTTTTTGCTATACGTCAAGTTGAATTGACTCGTCAATTAATGGACAAGCTAGACGAATATTTAATGCAATCTATTGATGCAAAAATATATGTTAGTGACTTAGCATTAATGATGAATGGTATTGAGAAATTTGCACAGCATAAAGTAGAAGAAAAAATATATAAAGCAGACGTGCAACCACGCAAGTCTAAAGGATGGAAGTAATGGATAGAGTAGATACAGAAATGGTAGGCTCAATAGTTACAGCCTGGTATCCAGCAAAGGCACATGAAGATGACAACTACCAAGTAAAAATTGTAGCTAGTGGTATTACAGATAGGAACGCAAACTTTAAGACTGAGCTAGAAATTTCAGTTAGAGTTGTTTCAGGTAGAGATGGAGAGTATAGATGGGAAAGAGTAGAGCATAGTGGTCAGAACTTATTAGCTTCAACGCTAAAGACTACCTTTAGAAAACACATGGAAGAAAGAACTGAAATATACGGAGTGGAGTTTTATTGGGGTAACATACTACAATCATGTGCTGATGGAATTATTAGGGCATATAGAGAAGGAGAGCCTGCATTTACAGTAGGAGAATTAACTGAATTTGTACCAAGAGATTACGCAATTAAACCTTTATTGTTTAGAGGTGTACCTAATTTAATATGGGCTCAAGGTGGTTCAGGTAAAAGTTGGTTTGGGTTGTTGTTCTGTGTACTTGTTGATAAAGGTTTGAGTGCCCGTGGTATTAAAGCTAAACAAGGCAGAGCATTGTACTTAGACTGGGAAGAAGAACCAGACTTATTTAAACAAAGAGTTAAAGCAATACATAAAGGTTTAGGAATTAATCCAGATGAAAAATCAGGTATTGTATATAAGAAGATGAGTGGTTCATTGGCAGGTAATATTGAGAATATAGCTAAGATTGTACAAAGAGATAACATTACTTTCTTAGTGGTAGATAGCGTTAATGCTTCTCTGTCTGGTTCTATGAATGATGATGAAACTATTAGAGAATACTTTAATGCTTTGAATGGTTTAGGTGTTACCTCACTATCTATTGACCACGCTAACAAGGCAGGAGAGACTACAGGCAAGTGGCAACTGGGTGGTTCAGCCAGTAAGAAACAACGTGCTAGACAAGTGTTCGAGTTACGCAGACGTAGAGAACCAGGCATTGATAGTTTAGATATTGTTTGGTACCACGAGAAAGGTAATGACTCCAGGTTAGGAAACCCTAAAGCATGGAAACTTAGTTTTCACAATAAAGATTATTACAATGAACAAGATGACGAGAATCAAACAATATTAGATATGGTTACCTTTGAGTCTATAGATATAGGTGACCCAAATAATCCTAACTTTCAAAACCTAAGTACACAGCAAATGGTTTATGAGTTAATTTTTAAAAAAGGAAGTATGTCATCTGAGTCAGTAGCAATGGAGATAGGAACAATAAAGGATGAAACAATTAATGTAAGTTTTATTGAAAAGATAGTTAAAGATTCTGAACGATTACAATTAACTGATGGTATTATTAAACTACAAGGGAGTGAAGAGATAGAATGGAATCTGTAATAAAAATATTAAAAGATGCAAGAGAATACGGTATGTCTGTTACTGTTGTTGACGGAGACATGTTAAATGTAAAAGGTCCACAAACGCAAGTTGCAAAAAAATGGTTACCTATTTTAAAGGAACACAAAGATGAAATACTCCAGATAGTTAAAAATGAAAAAATAAATTATGAACGAATAGAAAAAGTTAAATCTACGTTACGCAAAGGTCATACCTATTTTATGGGTGTTGATGATAAAATATTTGAGATAGCTGACAAAGATGAACTATCTTCTTTAGAAGAAAGAATGTTAAAGCATCTTGATACATGGACAGAAATAGAGGCAGAAGAATTACGAGCACTATATGAATACGAAGGTTGCATATACAATGACGGCAAATGCCCACCTATGGGCAGAGTACCTGTAAGGTGTACATATTGTTATGAGAATAGTGTTGCCGAATCTTCCACCTAAAGAAGCTAACCCTAATAGTAACTCCCATTTCTACACACGTTCTCGTGTACGTAGAGAGCAACATGAACAAATGATTGGGTACGTATTAGAACAGGGAAGACCTGATAAGCCTTTTGAAAAAGCACACATTACTATAACGTGGCGTGCTAAAGATAAAAGAAAAAGAGATATAGATAATTTATTATCTGCTATGAAAGGTAGCATTGATGGACTTGTAGAGGCAGATGTATTAGTAGATGACTCAGCTAAACATCTGTCTTACACCTTGTTCTATGAGTGGGGAGATGACGTTACAGAAAATGAAACTATTATTGAAATAAAAGAATTACTCTGCTTCTAAGACTTTCATACCAAGAGCAATTATGCCCCCTGTGCAACCTGTAGCTATTTCATTCATACCATAATAAAGTCCTACTGCAGACAAAATTCCTAGAACTATAATTGCACACATAATTTGTGGTCGTATTTTTCCCATCATATTAACTCTCCTGTATTATTACGTATCCATCTTTAGTCCAACGATACCAAGTACCATCGCATACACGACTCCTGGTTAATTTTTTTCCATTACAATTATGGGAACAATTTTCTTCTTTAGCCCATACTCCTAGCTCGTCTTTACTACCACCATAGTATGGTCTAGCATGACCTTCTGAAACTAACATATCGTTTAAAGATACGTCAGAACCAGAAGGATAAAGAGAACCCAGTATTCTGCCGAACTTGCCTTTGCCCTCTTTTGAAGTTCGTAATACCAGATTCCCTTTATGTTGTGTACATAATTCTTTAAGCCTAGCTTTAGATGCTAGTCCTAGTTTCTTTTCTACCTTGTTACGAGTTCGAGACTCTGGGGTATCAATAGCCATAAGCCTAACCCTGTCGTTATAATTAATTGCAAAACCCAAATCCAAAACAACGTCAACCGTATCGCCATCCACCACTCTTGTAACTTTGCACTTATATTCATACATTATTCCATGTCCTCAATATGAGCAATCTTGTCCATGATTTCTCGATACATATAATCTATTTGCATTTGTAGTTTTTCTACTTCTGCAGCAGACCTACTCGGAGCATTTCTGAATTCTTCTAGGGCGAAAATTCTTTGTGTAAGAGCAGTATTCTCGTTCTGGAGAAGCCCTCTTTCCTCTTGCCCAGCAAGTTTTACTTCTAGTTCCAATTCGTTTAATCGGTCTGCAACTTGTTGTCTTGCTTCGGCATTTTCAGGACTTGAGATTACAACGCCATCTGGAGTTATAAGTTGGGCTAGTTGTACTCTTTGCATCTGTACTTCTTGCTTTAAACTGTCTATCTCTCCCCAGATAAATCCAAGCCCACTAACTGCGATAGTAAGAACAAAGCCGATAACTATTTGTAATATTTGGTTTGAGTTCATAGTATTACCTGATTATGATTGGCTGTTCTTGCGTGCCATCGGTCATGTTATTTATATACACCGTGCTATTTATTATAAGGTCTGCTGTATTTATATTGGCATCCGAACCTATTTTTACATTATCTAAAATGAGCGTTCCGACTTCAAACCAATCGGCATTAAACCCACCTGTCCAAGCATTGACGTTATCAAGAACTAGTCGGTCAATTAATACATCTCCTGACCCTGAAGATTGGAGCAAAATAACCCTGTCAACAATCATATTTTCAGCTATATAACTTGTGGCTCCACGCCCACTAGCCATAGATACCTGTGTACCAGTAGCAAATGTAGGGCTAAACGTGTGACCGTCAGCTATAGTTGATGTTGCTACTGTAATGCTATAAATAGAGCCGTTAGCAAAATCCATTGTAGGGAAGCTAGAGTTCTTTATTATTAATTCATCTATAGTGATTCTGTCCGTACTAGTACTAGCAAAATCACCAAATCCAATTTGGAATGCGTCAGTTAATCCTGCTTTACCTAAACTAATATCTTTAAGTATTACTTCATCAAGTCTTATACCTGCAGGCATATTAAGCTGAAGCGTTTGGCTTCGGTCAGCAGGAAACTCTGGGTCTACAATCCTAGTTCCAATATGACCTGGAGCATTATAAACAGCTCCCGTGTCAGGGAAAGTTATCTGTTGCTCCCCAGAACTAATCAATACAAACATTGAAGCAATAAATCCTATCGCTACAACTGACATTGAACCTAATATTAATTTGCCACCACCTAAATGTACTCCCCCACCAATAGGAACTCGGAAGCCCCAGAAACGTGGCAACCTCATTCTTAAATTAGGAGTGTTGAATTTTTTGTCCTTCATCTTATTCCTCCTTATTAGGTTTCTTTTCTTGAATCTGTGAAATGATTATACCAGCAGCTGCTGTGACTGGATTTGCAAAAATTGCAAAAGCAACTAATATAATGTCGAGGTGTGGAGCTACTTCTGCAGGTTTAGATACTGTCTTCCATACTATTAAAACTCCAAGCGCACAGAAACTAAGAAACAAAGGTCCAACTAATAAGATAGCCAAAAATTGTGCACCTGTTAAAGTAGTCTTACTAGAAGCACGAAGCTCTATAATTTCTGTTTTAGCTTCTAGCAATTCTTCTTGTAAAGTTTTTTCTTTATTTACCATTTATCCCATAACCTAAATACTAAATACCCACTAACAGTCAATGATGTACCACCGATAACCAAACCCAGTAGTCCAATTTTTTTTGCCTTACTCATTGCCCTATTTAACTCCTTAATAATTGGAATGTAAAATTTTTCTATGTCTTCAACTTTATTTTTAATGCGTTGTTGTTCATGTGGGTCCATTTTCTCTAACCCCTCCAATAAAAAATGCAATTTATTTTTAGTACCCTATGGTATGGTATTACTTGGAGTAGTTACGTTGCTCTACGTGGCTTAGAGAATAGAGTTAGCTACGGTTTCGAGCTGTCTTCAACAGCTTTTACGAGTGCCCAAAACTTTTTCATGCACATACTGCGTTCTTCTCTTGGAATTTTTCCATCTTGAACTGAGGTGTGTATTGTTTCAGCTAAATCAATTAATTCATCAAGACACGAGCTGTATCTTTTAACTATCCGAAATGCTTTTGTAATTACCATTAGTCTGCCTCCTTATTGGTATGACCATATTATTTCTATACTCCCTTTGTCGTACACCAGTTATTAACTAATTCAGTTACTTCAGAATTAGATAGTTCAGTTTCATCAGCAATGTTGCTAACAGATGTTACGAATGGATATCTGGTGTGAATATCTAAAACTCTTGTTATTAAATCTGACTGCGATATAGTTTCTCCACCACCAGTACCAACACCAATTAGAGTTGAGTCATCAACATCCCCCCAATATCCACCATCAGATATATAACTAGGAATTGCTTTGTTATCTAACGTATATTTAATGATTGCCATTTCGTGACTCCTCTAACTGAGGTACATATAAATAGTCATCTCTAATAATTGTCTTTAATCCAATTCGATTCATAACTAATTTATGAGCTAAATAAAATTCATTTGCCATCTGGTCTAAAAACTCGTAAAGGTGTTCAACTGATGGCATCTTTTTATTATCCATCATTTCATTAACCTGTTGAATATAATCTCCAACAATTCTTTCAGCAGTCTGAAGATGGATGCCGTACTGTTCAAGGTACTCAGCATTTCCTTGTGTGATATGTCCTGTCAGCAACATATCTCTGTGTGACTGGCGAAATGCTTGCATAATATGGTGCTTAACCTCATCTTCCTCTGCATCTCTTTCAGTCCAGTCCTCAGGTATTCCATTAGATATGCGTATCTCTTCCATTGCATCTTGAAACGTAGCAATTTCTTTTATTGCTCCTTCAATATACATAGCTCCACGCTCTTGTTGATATTTTGCTTCTTGTATGCGAATACGACTCATCTCTGTATCTTGAGCAAGCCATTCTTTAATACGTATTTCTGTCTTAGCATTTTTAAAATACGCATCCTCAATAGCCAACCTTTTCTTTTCTATCTGCGAAAGACATTGACGTATCTGTCGGTAAGGACTCATGGTCAACATAGTAAGTGTCATTAACTGGTTTGTGTGTTGAGTGTTACGTCTGCCAAGTGTTTTGTTTGCACGTTCAACTGGAATCATCTTCTCCCCAAAAATTTTAGAAATCTTTGCAGGAGTCATAGTTGAGAAATGCTTCGACATTCCTAATAAACTTTGTTCTATTTTAGCTAATGCGTTCATGACCCTGAAGCCCCTCCCCCACCTGCTGCTGCCTGTCTGTCATAAGATGAGTCTGCTGTGGCGTTATTGGCTATGTTAAGAGTATCTAGCTGTCCAGTTGCATGGCTGGATGTAGTTCCCCAGAACACAGAACTTGAATCGTTGTCTACTGTTGAAGTTCTGTTTCTAATAGAAGAAAGGTCACCCCCATCAGTAGCGTCCCCTGGAGATGCTATGGTCATATTGTCCATAGTGTCTAATGTAGCTGAAGCATTTTGTCCACCAACAACAACAGCTTTAGTTCCATTTGTAGCTATGTCAAAAGCGTCCCTTATACTTGTAAGGTCACCAAAATCTGTGCCGTCATCAGTTGATGTTATGTTGAAATACTCTACTGTATTTACAAGACCACCACTATTTGCACCACCAGCAAAGAGTGCTCGTGAACTATTTCCACAACCTCCTAAGTTAGACCCTGCGTGTAGGTTGCCGCCAGTAGAAGCATTGCCAGTTGATGCAAAAGTTATATATCCATATGCTGTACTGTCACCACCATTTCTTCCACCAACCCCAGAAGAAAACACTCCTCTCGTGCCATTTGAACTTGCTCCATGAGCAGACCCAGATGCATGAGTGTCTCCAAAATCTTGAGCGTTTCCAGTACTAGCAGTAGTAATGTAATCTATCTGAGCTATATCACTACTGCCATCATGTCCTCCGTAAAAAACAATACGACCACCTGCTCCACTCGATTCTGCACGACAATACCACATTCCGTTATTAAGGTCACCAAAATCTTGTGCGTTGTTAAGACTTGCAATAGACACATAATCCATTACGTTGACATAACTACTTCCTGTGTAGCCACCACCAAATACTCCTCGGTCACCTTGCCATGCGTTTACAGAAGTCATTTCAAAAGTGTTGTACTTTGCTATGTTAGCTTCAGTTATAGTGTTTAACTTTTCAATATTACCTATTGCTATCGTATTAACTTTTTCTATTTCATTAGCCATTATGCGTGCTCTATAACATCCATACTAGGGTTTATGTAGACCACATCTGGGCTTAGTGCTATACCTACAGCCTGAACGAAAGCCCCATCTGTAGTAGGAGCAGTTGCAGTTAAAGCTCCTGCTGTTTCTGATAGGTAAAGAGTTGCCCCTGTAGTCCAGTTGTAAGTGTCATCACGAATAAAACCTTGTAATAATATAGTTCCAGTAGCAGTATCGCTAATTGCAGCTGGAGCAATTCCTATTGCTCTGGCTGTAGCGTATGCACTAGCGTCAGCCTTAACTACTTCTGATGTTGTTGAATGAATACAAACTAAATCAAATGCAGATATAGCTCCACCTGCTAACATTTGTGCTGTGATACCTGAAGTTGTATGGTCAGCATTTGCTAGTAATGGAGTACTAATATTTATATTACTTGCATCTCCAAGAAATATATTTTCACCACCTGACATTGTTAATCCAGTAGCAGTTATCTTTGCTATCTCTGCATTGTCAGCATCAAAGTGTATTTCATTAGCTGTTTCAAAATCTATTTTAGTTTGTGCATCTTCTCCAATAACATAGTCAGCAGCTAATAATGAATTGGTATACGCAAGGTCTGTTGCGTCTGTAGCTAATACGTAACCAGCTGTACCAACTGCAAGAGCTGCAGGGTCACCACTAGCGTCACCATATATAATTTTACCTCTAGCTAAACCTGCCATCTTAGCAAGAGTAACTTGGTTGTCTGCTATGTGTGCTGTATCAATAGACCCTGCTGCATAATGTTCGCTATCTATAGCATCATCTGCGATATGAGCATTGTCGATTGAACCGTCAGTATAGTGTTCACTATCAATAGCATCATCAGCTATCTTTGCACTTGTAACTGCATCAGCATTTATCATAGCTGTTTCTACTGCATTGTTTGCTATTGTTACTGCTCCAGTATTAGCGATAGTTACGTCACCACTAACTGCCACAGGATTATAAGTAGTTCCATCTGCCACAAGAATATACGTATCTGTATTTGTTCCCATGATAAGGTCATCACCAGTAATAGTTAAATCACCTGCTACTGTAACTCCACCTTTAAATGCAACTGTTGAACTAGCTACAGTAGAGTTAGGTGTAAATGTTACGTGGTCAACAAAAGTTCCTTGTGATGCAGCGTCATTACCTATAGCAAGTACGCCATCAGTTCCAGCGTCTATTCTCCATTGGTCACTAGCATCATCACCCTCATCAGCATACATATAAACAGCTGCGAGTGCTCCTTCATTACCACGAATACTTAATGTTTCTACATCTATACCTGCTAAATGAATTTTATCGTCAAATTTAAATCGTCTTGTAGAAGCACCACTAACAACCTCTACGTCAAACTCACCTGGTGTAGCGTGAGCATAACTCCAATAACCATCAGAGTTAGTGGTAATGCTAGAGCTTTCTCTAGCTGTGTCTGTTGCGTTTTTGTTATATATATGAACGACTGCACCAGAGACAGCATCTCCTGCGTCATCAAAAACAAAACCTGCAAAGTTTATAGTTGGAGCTGCCACTATTATCCTCCTAGTCTTGACCTATCTCTAAAGTTGATAGCATCTCTTGTGACCCCTAAAGGGTCTTGTTCTAAATCATCTTCGTCTACAAATATTAATGTTGTCCCCTGTCCTGCTAAAGCCTGTCTTGCAAACAAATCTCTAGCTTTAGTTTCCGACCCCAATTCATAGTGATAGTATACACCTTGTACGTTAACAGCTAAATTAGGTGGGTTATAAAATAAAAAGTCTATTATTAAACCACCTTTATCTAATCGACCACCCATTAGTGGTGATTGATAACTAAAGTCTTCACCAGGTTCATATCCTAATTCTATTAAAGATGCGTAAAACATCCATTCAGGTTTAGAACCTATCCAGTTATCTGGTGGTATTGTTAAAGAACTTTGTGTAGTCATTAGCCATCCAATAAAACTACCCAAGATACTTTGTCACCATTAGATGCAACATCAACATACAAAGAACTAAAAAGAACTGTTCCACCTACATCTGCAAAGTTTATCTCTAAAGTATTACCTGCAGATAACTCATACCCATTAGATGTAGTTACTCCACTATCTCCAAAATAAGCAATGCCAGAGTTTGCAGCGAGAGCTTTTAATTTTATCCACCTGACTTTATTAGTTGTGTTAGATAATCGTTGCTCCGTACCTGACGTAGACACAGTTGTTGTTCCTGAATTAAGTATCATGGCTCTACCAATGTAATCCTTGATGAACCTCGTTCATCATGTCCTGTATATTCAATGCCTGTTGCAGAGGTTACGTCTACGTAATAGTTACGTGTACCTCCACTATCATCTCTAAATGTAAATTCAACTAACGTGTTTGATTCTATAGCTGAAACTAAAGATGCTCGTAACTGTTTAGGGTCTTTTCCTTTATAAGTTTCATTTAAGTTTACTTCTACAGCATGTCCATATTTAGCAGCTAATTTCTTTCTGTATTCAAGAGTAAGAGATACCACATCAGGAGATTTTTTCATAATAGCTATAGTTGTACCTGCTTCTCTAGCCAATGTTATCTTAAATTTTATAGCTCTAAATGTAGTTCCTAAGTTAGAACCAAATGTATAACTAGTAGTACCATCACTAGTTATTGTTCCCATGCTTGTATATGTATCAGAATAATCAATAGCATACTGTACAGCTACAGTTTCAGTACTAGAAGCATCTTGTACTTCTACTTTTAATTGTAATGCTAACTTATCTACTTCAGATTGTTGTGCATCAAACCAAGGTGTTTCTAAAAAACCACTCGTATCATACTCAAACCTAGATAATTGTGAAGGATTAAGAACATCAAATGGAACAGATTGATTCCATAGTTTACCGTTAAATCCCCACCATAATCTGTAGTCACCTTTACCTGCATTAGTTACTAACATATGCTCAACAGCTTTAGCTGCTGCAGATGTAGTAGCAGACCATTTAGTTTCCCACCCAACATCATTCCAACCTATGATTGATGAATGTCCAGTAGAAGCATCTATAACTGCTGTTCGACTTCCTTGTGCAACAGGAACATGAAAAGACCAGTCTGTACTTGATTGAGCAGCTGGAGCAGTAGTTGCGTCTATAGCTGCTAACAATTCTGTGTGCGTACCTACTAGTTTTTTAATTGTTCCTCGTTGTATTGCAGGTAATCCATCATCTCTATCTGGACCCATTACTGTTACAACAGCATTGTTATTACCATTAATATATTTATATATGCCTAAACCACTCGGATTGTAAATAGCATCACGCCATCTAACAGTCCCTACACCATTAAATTCATGGAAAGGTAATTGAAATTGTGTTTCAACAAATCTTCCGTTAGCCATATCGTGTGCATACAAGCCTACTTTAGTAGCTGCGTAAATAATTTGGGTTCCCGTAGAATCTCTACCTACAAATAAATCAGTAACAAACCCATCTTGTACAGGTAGTAATGCATCATTAACTGGTGTACCACCAATAGTAAGTGTGTACCAAAGCTGACCACTAGAGTCTATTCCCCACAATCTGTCATCCCAAGATGTAAGAAATTTAGCATCCGTTGTTTTGTCTGTAACTGTGGTATTAGCAGAGTAATAACTATATCCACCTGTATGGGCAACGACTACATAATCTGTACCTGCCATACTAATAGTTATAGAATCTGTTGGCGTATCTGGAAAACTATAAGCACTACCACCATTAGTTAATTGTGTAAGAAAATCTGCTCCATGAGTTTCACCACCTTCTGAATACACATAAGGTCTTTTATCAAACCCTACATATAAATCACTTCCTTTTTCAGCTATAAAAGTAATAGCACCACTAACAGCAGTACTGTCTGATAACTGTGCTCTTGTCTCTGTAGCTAATGCAGGTAATACTAAATGTCTTCTATATCTTAGTTGTAATGTAGAATACCAAGCCTTGTCTGCATCTGCAGGTCCTTGCATACGTTCTACGCCTATACCTCCACGCCAATCAGACCAGGATATAACAGATGCTCTTGTTTGTGAGTCTCTGGTTGTATCCCCAATAGTAACCTTTGGTGGATACAAAGAAGCTAATGTGCTTTGTACAGGTCTAGTTAAAGGGAAATATGTACCGTTAAGGTATATTTCGTTTTTATCTAAAACTTTGTTTGCCATTACTCGACTGCTCTACCTGTTATTAACAATGGGAACGCACGTTTAGCTTGTTCAGCTAATCCAAACCAGAAAGCTGCTGCTTGTCGTAAAGCATCTGGGTCTGTACTTGGACCACCTGATGCTGCAGCAAACGCTAATCCTGTAGCTCTAGCTATAATATATGAATCATCTATTTCAGTTGTAGCTGTTTCAGAACTTAACAATGCAGGCTTGTCTCCACCTGATAGCTTTATCATACTGTAACCAACTTCTGATTCAGCACCATCATTTAAAATTAAATCTCTAGCACTTCTGTCTATCCTCCATAAATGTTTAGGAAAGATTTGAAATACAGCAGTATCGTTTTTAACTACTTTAATATCATCTAATCGTATTTGACATGCACCTAAATCAGAATCGTATTCTAATCCTATAGATATGATTGCTGTATCAAGTTCTGGGTTCGCTAATTTGATGCGTACGTAAGTCCATGTGTCTGCTGATAAGGCTGGAACAGATAACGTCTCTAATGGAGACGCACACGAAGCAGAATCGTCAAGTAATATCTTTAAGTTACCAGCAGAAGTGGCAACAGTACTTTTAACCCAACATTCTAAGTAATCATATTTACTAATATTTTTACTAACTATTGAGTCAGTTGCTATGTCTCCAGCACTAGCACCAGCAGCAATAACAAACTTGTTACTACCTGTGCCTTGTTTTTTATCTTCTGTATCTACTGTAACTGTAAAGTCTGAATCAATTGTTTCATCAAATGCAGAATTACAACTGTGCAAGATAGTAGAAGTAATAGAACTTCTATAATAAATACGATTAATAATTGAGATGTTACTGGGAATATCAAACCTTAAAGTTCTTCCATCTCCAAACAAAGCTGTGTGTGGAGAACTAGACATATCAGGATATTCTATTGGGTCATATGCCTGACCTGTTACGTCTACAACAGCTTGATTAATAAAATCATTAATAATCTCAGGGTCATATGGTTCATCATATATTTCATACGTATCCCCAGCAGCAGTAGAAAACGATAATGCTTTCTGTAATGTTAACCTGTAAGCTGATGATGTATAGTCACTAACAAGCCTAGTTTCAACATTACTAGAATCACTAGCATCAGAAACTATAATCCACCTACCATTATAAGTATCGTCACCACCGATAAGGTTAGTATCTATTAATGTAGTTGTTGAACCTGCATCATAAGCAGTACCAGTTTTTAATGCCCCTAGATTAAAACCTATAGACTGTCTAAGTTGTTTTCTCGTTCTTCCCTGTACAGGCATATCTTAACCTCATTTATCAGAAATTCCTTTAGCTAATAAGTTGTCCATCTCTGTTTTTAAATTAGCTATTTGCTCATCTTTATTGTTAATTAATCTTCTTAACAAATTTATTTGTGCTGTTTGTGCAGCTTGTGGATGAGCTTGAAACGCTGCATTAATATCTTCAGTTGTTAAATTAAAATCGTTATTTGCCTGATTTTCAATGACCATTTATATTCCTTTATAATATATTCTATTGTTTGTACTTTCTCTACGTTTCTCTGCGTATTCTTTAAATTCTTTTATCTGTTTCCCTATTTGTTTCTTTTGCTCAGCAGTAATAGGTTTCTTTTTGTCTTTAACTCTACACTCGATTAAAAAGTTTTCAAGTGCTTGAGCTGCCATATCTTCTATATGTGCTTTAGAAATACTAGGGTCAGCAGGAATCTTAACTATTTGACCTCGACCTGTTTCAGGGTCATTAAATTGAAACGTATGCACAACAATGGACACCCCAGTTTCTTCGTTATAGCCAGCAATACTGCCACCTACATACGTAGAACCTTGAGGTGTCCAAAGTTTAACAGAATCCAATTTAATATAGATTCATTAACATTACAGTATGGAACTCATTGTCCACACCAGCTTTACCATGTAGTCGAGCAAGAGCAGGAGTAGTGTCAGCAGCCACAGCAAGTAGTTGACCTGCGTGGTTTGAGCTTGCACCTACTAATGTACCAACTGCTGGAGTACCATCAATTTTAGCAGAAGCTAAACCTGCAACCTGAACCCAACCATAATAGTCAGCTTCTAAGTCAGCAGCAGTTACACCAACAAATCTACCTGCAACAGCAGCAGGAGCAACAACAATGTCCATATAAGGATTCTTAATTAAACCTGCTGTATCAGTACCTGCAGTTATTGCAGTCTGAAATCCATCAGGCTCATCTATTGTAATTATTCCAGTACCACTAGATGCAATCAAAGGATGACCTTTAATTTTGTACATTTCGTGTGGAGTAGTACTAGCTAAGTTAAAGAATAAGTATCCTTCTGCATACAAATTTTTAGCTGCTGCTGTACCACCCAATGTAATACTGATAGTAGTGTCACCTACTGAAGGACTAGTTGTAATTACCAAGTCTTCATCATGATTACCTGCTGGAGCTTCAGAAGCTACAGCTAAACCTTCTCCAATTGCAGTTCCTCCGTTAGCTACGTAACGAAACTTTCTGCCATCAGGGAACGCCATTTCTGCACCGAGAACTTGTCGTTGGTCAGACGTGGTTATTTTTTCAAAACCATATCGACCACCTTGAACTGGATTAAAAGACATATCAAACCTCCTAAAGGTTTATTTATTTACAGGGTTTACCCCTGCGACCAACCGATTTTATTTTAAGAACCCTGAAAGCCTCGGTCAATCTTTACAACTTTCAGGATTCTATTATACATCAGGGTGTTCAGCTTTCTTATGAAAAGCCAACTTAGCCCCAATACCAGAACTATTTTTAGCTTCTGCTTCAAACCCACAGGTATCACAGAATCCTTTAATAGTCGTGGGTTCTTGAGCTTTCCAATCAGTTTCTCTGCACCATTGGCACGTACAACTTTCTTCTGGTTTCCAAGGAAACAAACCAATTTTAGCTTTTCTAAGTACATAATCAGGGTTGCCAGGCACTCCAGTTACGGTAGTTCCAACTGCTCCACTAATGTTACCTTCGCTATTTACACTAGCTTTATGTCTAAATAAAACAGTTTTAGCTTGCCAATCATCTATATATTTCATAGCAAAACCAGCATTAGCCAAGTCTATTTTTTGTTTGTTTCGTTCAGTTATATTTGCCATTTATACCTCTACTTTATGAAGTTGCTAAGTCACCAATTTCAAATTGTACTGGAGCTCCTTTAGTGTCATCTAATTCAAAGACACCATAGTCTGCTGTCATTACAATTTCTGTAGCTCTAAGAGAAGCGTCTCTCTGTCTTTCAGTTCTAGTCTCTACGCTAGTAAGAGCTGCTAATGCAGTCTTGTCAGCGATAACACCATACCCTGAGTCAACGCTACCAGTCTTTTGAATGTTTCCATCTTCAAAGATTGGTACACCATTAATTGGTCGTAGACCACTAAAGAAGTTAGATAGCAAATCTGCTGACCAACCTGATGTAATTTCAGCGTTGTTACCTGCAGTTGTTGCTGCTTCTCCAGATAGAGCTGCAACAGCATTTGGGTGGTGAACTATATATAATTGAGAACCAAACTTGTTTGCTTTAGCGTTAGAAATAATTGCGTGTACGTTAGCAGCAGTCATGCTTCTACCGTCAGCTCCAAGTGTAGTTCCACCATTTAATCCTGTATAAAGAGCAATGACATCATTATCTTTCTTTCGAGCCATGCCATCACCAAGCTGTCTTCCAATGATTGAAAAAACATTGTCAGCTGCTTGTCTTACAAGTTTATCTGTAAGAATAACTTTAGCTCCAACCTCACTAGCTGTAAGGTCAACTGTTGTCATTCCGATATCTTCTTCGTCAACAATGTCTATTCCGTCTTGTAGGTCACTCATTGTCATTGAGCCAACTTTAGGAACGGTAACTGTCTTAGCACCTTTAGGTAAACTAAATTGTTCTATAAGTGCCAATGCAGGTGCATTGTGTTCTTCTGTATACCTAGCTGAACTAAGTATTATTCTCTGGGCATTTTCTAAATTTCCAGTTGTTGATGTCTGAGCCATGATAGCCCTCCTGATTTAATTCTTAAATTTTAATTAACTCAGTAGCCCTTCGTGCTGCTGTTTTTGTTAAACAACTACTACCCTATAAACCTGCAGCCCTTCGTGCTGCGGCAAGTGCGTCAGGTGACCTATCACCTGAATTGTATTTGTCTAACCAACTCTCGTGACTATTAGAAGCACCAGGTGTGCTTTGACTACTGTCAAAACTCTGTGGTGGAACTAACTTTGCTTCTAGTTCTGCTATTCTAGCATCTTTAGCTCTATTAGCTTGAATACTTTTAGCTGCTTCTTCCATAGCTGGAGGAGAGTCATATCTTTTTAATTCTGCAAGGTCGCTTAACTTTAAGTCATACTTAGTAGCAAAATGTTCTGCTGCTGCAGCTTGCCCTTGTACATATTTAAGTTGTTGCTGTTGTTGTTCTAACAACTGCGATTCACGACTTTGTTGTGCCATCCATTGAGTAGCAATTTGATTTGCTTGGTCTGGCAAATAACCACGTTGTTCTAATTGCTGTGCATATTGTGCTGCTTGTGTTTGAAGTTGAGACTGTTGTTGCTGTTGTTCATATGCAGCATTTTTAGTTTCAAGTTCTCGTAACCTAGTTTCTGTAGTTTGATTATCTTCTTGAGGTACTGGGGTTACTGGAGGAGTTTCTGTACTAGTATTTGCTTGTTCGGCTACAGGTTCAACAGGTTTTTCTGTTGTCTCTGTTGGAGTCTCTACATTTTCAGGTGGTGGGGGAGTGTCAGTTACTTCTTCTGTAGGAGCAGAAGTATCTGTAAAAGTATCAGCTCCTTCAAATTCTGAAGTTACATCAACTAATGTATCTCCATTATTATTGTCCTGAGTAACCTCAGGGGTACTTGTATTGTCTTGTTCTGCCTGATTAACCATTATTAATACCTCATATAATTTAATTTATAGTATACATGAATTGTCAACGTGGTATAAATTGAGTTCCAATACCTTGTACGTTAGTAAATCTTTGTGGACCACCATAGTATTTAGTAAAGATTTGTTTTCCAACTTCTGTTACTGGTGTATAAAAATCACCATACCAAAAAGCTAACGTGCCATCTATATCTGGATTACTGTTTTGAACATATAGTTTTCTTAAAGCACTACGTCTTTGAACTAACGTGTTTATTTGCTGGTCATTTCGTCTTAGTTGACTTTGTGTTCCTGTATCAGCATTAAGATATTCTTGCCATTTTCTAGCTAACTCTGGATTATTATTACTATATCCTTGACGATATAAATCATCTAAAGAGTTTCCTATACTCCAATACTCAGATAACAAATCACTTGCTCCTTTATATAATTTTTCAATTGGAGTTTGCCCTGCTTCAAGTCTTCTAATTAAATCATCATAAAGACCATCATTAGCAGCGTCAGACCTTAATTTAATATTTGCAAGGTATTCATCCCTAGCTTGATTATATATATCCCAGTCAGCACTATCTGGAGTTTCGTTAAGTTTTATTGCTCTGTAACCAGATATTAATATTTCTACTCCTGTACGAGTATCTAAACCTGCAGATGAGTGCATAAAATCATAATAGTTTGTTTTTGTTTCTTCATCTTGTGCTTGTATAGCATATTTATATTTTTCTCCAGCAAATATTAACGCACCTTGATACTTGTCATATTTTGCAGACCTAGCTTCACGCCATTCAGAAGGTGAAAATACGTCTACTCCTTTTTTGCCATCTCGCCATTCTTTTAACTTTGTATCATTTTCTTTTTGTTCAAGGTCTAACTTTTGATTTGTCTTAGCTAATACTTTACTAGCTGCTCGACTTTCTTTAATTGATATACTAGGAAACTTTTCTTTTAATCTTGCTTCTTGAGTTCGTTCTAATCCACCACCTCTTCCTGGAAAAAAAGAATCTTTTAATTTGTTAAGGAAAGGTAGAGCTGTTTCAGGTTCTCTAAGTTCTTTTTCAAATTCTTCTAGCTCTTTATCATCTAACGTCATCATATATTCTTGACGTTGTGTTTTATCCATTTCACGAAACTTAGCAACTTGTTCTTCCATAGGTCGAGGTTCTTCGTTTCGTAAATCATTAAATAAATCTATTCCATAGTCAGTTATAGATGTAGCAGTTGTACCTACTCCACCAAATATACTTTCATATAAATGTTCTAACCTGTCAGGACTACCTATTATTTCAGCTAGTGGTTCGGGAACAGGAACATCATCAAATATACCAGCTGCTTCTCTCATAGTCTTTGTTGTATGTTTACTGTATTGGTCTTTTAATGGTCCTTCTTGAAAGTCCTCTGAAACTATTGGAGTTTTCCTCCAAGTGTCATAACCTGTTAATTGTTCTACTCCTACAGTCATAATTTCAGGTAAAGGTACATCAGAAATAGGAAAAGCAGATGTAGCTATTTCATACATCCATTTTTTCTTATCTTGGTATGAATCCATTTCGTCACTAGTTTCTGACAACCAAGTTATTCCTTGGAATATAGAGTTCCACTCCCTTAATCTATGTGGTATTACAATATAGTTAGGTTTAGGTCTTCCTGTAATTGGGTCAATAATATAATCACCAGCTTCATCTCTGTCTGCTGGCAACATAAATATCATACTGTTGTAACGTACATAATCAGGAATATCATAGTACAAAGGTGTTCCATTAAATGTTTCTAATTTATTCCACCCTTCCATAATTGCCCAGTATGCACCAACAATTCCACCTAATCTCATAGCTACACGAAATGGTCCCCCTGCAACATTATCTAAAACTCTCCCTGTAGCTCCTGGTCCTCTACCTAATGTTCCTGCAGTAACATTACCTAATGCTTTTTTTAATTGTTCAGATATACTTCCAAATTCATATAAGGCTTCACCAGGTTTTGGATTTTTTACTGGTCTTATAACAGGATTAACATCTATACCTAATGCTCTAAATGGAAGTTTAGAACCTTCCATAGCAGCATTTAAAAATAAAACATAATCATTCCATCTTCTTATTCTTTCTCCACCACGACTAAAGTTTAATGTAGCTTCTAAAGTATTGGTTGCTGTACGTGCAGCAATATCTGTATCAGCAAATCCTTTGCCTATACCATCACCTTTTCCTCCAGGTTTATAATTATCAAACATTTCGTCAACATAATCTGTTTCAGACAATTTCATTATTCTTTTTATTTCTGTTTCACCATCTATTCCATAAGTATCTTTTATTCCTTTAGCTGCAGCCCTTCTACCAACAGCGTGTCGTGGAGCAGCTTCTACTGCACCACCAACTTTCTTAATAGTATCTTTCATTGTGCTTGTAGTAGTTTCTTTTAAAACTTTACGTAATGCTTTATCAGAATCTACAACAATGGCACCAAGTGATTGGTCAGCATTTTTAATAGTTGCATTAATAGAGGCAGCCGTTCGTTGTCTTCCAACATAACCATCACCTTGCCAGCCACCTAAGTCTCCAATAAATCGAACAAACCTTTGTTCACTATTAGTAGCTATAGAATATAAATCTTTCATTAATTCCATACCAACTTTGTGAGGCATAGTTCCTGTTTTAAGCCATACAGTTAAACCATCTATAACCATGTTTCTAGTCCAAAACAATGGATTGTATGTAGTATACATAGACCTAAACCAACCATTAGACATAGCTATCTTTTGTGCTATTTCACTTGGAGACTGTAAGTTTAAACCTGCTCTACCATTTAATGTTTCCCATACATCTCGTGGAACTTCTGCTCCATCTACACCACCAATAATTACTCGCTTACCATCTTCATAAAAAGAAAAGTATCCTGTTTTCTTTTTATCATTATATAAACTTTTAGAGCTTTTGCCTGTTTTATATTGTCCTTTCTTTTTCCCTGACTTATTAATAAAGTTGTCAGTTACCTCTTTAAAGTTTAATCTTTCTTGATACAATCTTCCAAAGGTACGTGTGTTTTCATTATTAATAATTCTTACTTCTTGCCTAATAATGTTTTCCCATAAAGTTTCTCCAACAGCATTTCGTGTTGTATATTTACCATCATACTTTTCATCTAATGTTCTAACAGTATTGTCTACAACATTTCTACCTTTGCCTGGAACAACATCAATTGCAAAGTCATCCATATATTCTACATAAGTAATTGGATTGTAATGTTTATAAGTAGTACGAAGATAATCATAAGTTTCTTTATCTATAATGCCGTTGTTATATAACTTAGTTCTTGCTTCTGTATAAAAATTAGTAACACCATCTACAGCCTCTTCAAGAGCTTTTATTTGGTCAGCATCATAATCAGCATACCGATTACTTTTAAGATTAACCATATCTTCTAAAACTTCTTTATTAATGTTTTCTCCAGGTGCAGTTTCAAATTTTTGAGGTGCTGCTCTGTTAGGAAACTTTAAAGTACCATCTACGTTTTTTACATTAAGAATTTCAAGATGAAATCGTGCTAATATTAAATTGCTAATATCGTTTTCTTTAACTCCTTTGTTTATTGCAGGAATTATTTTTTTTCTGTAAACATTTTCAATTCTATTACTAGCTCTATTAACTGCATGAGAACTACTAATTCCTAATTTAGTAGGAAAGTTTATTAATGCTTCCCTAGATAATTTTAAATATGGACCTGGATTAGCTCCTCTTGCGTCAAGGAAATCATCAATATTCTTTTTTAATCCATAAAAAGCATCATTATTTTTATTGTTAAATTCTACAAACCATGTAGGTAAATTAGGAAATCTGTTATTAAGTTTATCTGTTAAATATTTATCTGCATTTTTACCTTTGCTGTGTAATTCTTTTACTACCTTAGAACTTTTTAAACCTTTAAGAACACCTTCTACAGTTTGACCAAAAGGAGATTCATTTAATCTTTTAAATGCTTGATAAGAATTAACAGACATTTCTTCTATAGGTGTTTCAATTTCAAAATCAAATTCTCTTTGTATTCCACCTTTATCTGTTATTTCTTTTTTAGCATCTTCAACAGACATACGTCTATTAAATGCTAACTCTTCTACTTCAGTTGGCTCACGACCTAACTTATTTAAAAACTCTTGTCTTCTTTGGGATTCAAGAACCTCATCAAATCCTAATTGTTCACCTTCTCTAGTAGCTTCTACTTCAGGTGATTTAGGTCTATTAAGAGCTTCTTCATCAGTTCTTACACGTATTCTATCTGGAATAACAGCATCATTATTAATTCTTAAAGTATAATTAGGTATTGATTCTTCTCCAACTCTTTGACTATAAGTTTCTTCAATACGATATCTGTTACTAATTCCTGTTTTAGCTTCAAATGTATCATTAATGTTAATTAATTTTTGTTCAGGAGTTAATGAATTACCTGCTGCGTCAACAATATTTGTTTTCATTATATTGTCACCTTCCATCAATCCCCTTTCACTTAAGTTAAGTATTTGAGCTCTATTAATAACTCTATTAACTCCACGACCTGTTAAGTCAGCACCTCGACCTATTAATTTAAATGGTGCTTCAATAACTCTAGCCATAGCTGTTTCAATAATTTCTACAGGTTTTAAAGCTATCTCGGCTCCACGTAATGCCCCTCGTGCTACAGGAGCAGCAGCTCCTAATCGACCAGCAGAACTAAGAGCTTTTCCTTTACGTACTGTTTGTGTAGCAGCTCTAGCTACTCTAGCAGGTGGTAAAGCAAGCCAAGGTAATTCTTCAGCTATCCCTCGTGTATATGGTGGTAACTTATATAAATCTTCTTCTATTTGTCTTTGTTCTACTTGAGTAACAGGTCTTTGATTAACTTGTTCAAATCGTTCTATTTCTTTTTGAACATTCTGGCTTCTTCTTGTTTCTGGTTCCAATAAATCAAAGTCTTTATTTAAATTTTCTCCTATTACTTCTAATGCAACATTTGCAGGATTAAGATTCATTAATTGGTCATAGGCTGCTTGAGGAGAAAATTTACCTTCAGGAGTAACATATTGGTCCCAATTCCATTTTGTCTCTCCTCTACCAAATTGACCAGGTACGTCATACCATGAAACTTCAGGGGCACCAGGTGTTTCTTCAAATCTAATTGGTAAAGGTTCTATTAATCTACTAACTGTAGGAATAACAGCTCTGTTTTGTATTTCTCCTAATCCTTGAAATAATTGTTTAACTCCAGGTAAACCTACAGCAGTTTCTAATCCAGGTTGTAAATAATCACTCCAAATATCAGACCAAAAACCTCCATCTTCTTGAATAGGTGGAGGTGCTGATTGTCCTGGTATCTGTGGGGTAGGACCAAAGGACAACCTGTTAGGAGGAGTGTATTGATGTCCTGGTATGTGTGGCATTAGTAATATATAAACCTTGTACTAGGAGAGAATCTACTCATTGATGTTCCTCGTTGATACGGAGTCATAGCCGAATATCTTTGTGTAAAAGGATACTTTTCTAAGAAATTAGAAAACGTACTTAATTGCGAAGGGTCAGCTCTACTTTTCATTTGATTAGCTCGTTGACCAAGATACTGATTGTATACATCACTAAACTGATTTCTAAATCCTGCTCGTGCTCTATCTAACGTGGGGTCAGGTAATGAACGACCAAATGTCTCTCTACCTACAGCCCCCATAAAAGCTGTCTGAGGTTCTGCCTCAAGCATTGTGTCATAAAAATCAGCAAATGTGTTTGTATTAGCCATATTTACTCCTTAACTAATCATTCCATATGGGTTTATTCCTGAAGTACCAGGTGTAATACCAGAAAAATCTGAAGATATAATAGGTGTATTTCCAGTAGGTAAATTACCTTGTACACCAAAACCTCTGCCAACAAAGTCTGCAAATCTAGCACCTATATCTGCACCATACTGTTGTTCCATAGCATCATATACGTTCTCTAAACTACTCCTTCTAAATACTGGACTACCACCAAGTGCAGCCTGTGTTGCACTTAATATATTCTCTTTAAGCCTTTCTTCTCCTGGCGTTCCAAATGCTGCCGTATAACTAATAATTGGTTGATTTAATTGAGAAACATCTTGAGCTGCTCCATATGCACCTAACGCTTGTGCTAAGTTTGCATATTCTTGTCTAATTTGTGATAAGTCTGCTCTTGGCTGTCCTCTTAAATATGAAGCAAATGCTCCACCACCAGAAAGACCTTCTTGGGGAATAAATCTTTCTCCTGCAGTACCAAGTAAATATCTTCCCATTGCTGGTTGATATCCATAACCCAAACTAGGTTGAACAGCCATTCTTTGTCCCATAGTAGTTTCAGGAAATCCAGATAATTGATATCTTTTATATTGTTCAAATTCATCTAAAGCTGCTTCATATGGGTCTGCAAATAAATTAGTTGCAGAAGGAGTCATAGTTCCTGCTGGAATTGTTGGTGCACCAGCTGTAGCAGTTACACCAGGTATAGCAGTTACAGCAGCTGCAGGTGGTGCAGTTGGTGTAGCTACTGTAATAGTTCCACCTGTTTCTCCTGTTGGGCTTGTTATATCTTGACCTGAAGCCATAGCGTTCATTGCATCAAAAGCTAATTTTCCTTCTGGAAGTTCAAATATAGCTCCACCTTTTCCATCACTTTTCCAATTATAAACAGTTCCGTTTGGAGCTACCCATGGTTGTTGATTCCATTCACCTTCTGTTGTACCAGCATCTTCTACCATTTCTTTAACTTTTTCTGCTTGTGTTTTTTCTTTAATGTCTTCTGCTTGAGGCTGAGTATAAGTAGGCTCTATATACTCACCATCTTTAAGGTACTTTTCACCAACAAAAGTACCACTTTGTGGGTCATAACCTATAGCTTCTGGTTGTATAAATGTAGTTTCTTTATCTGGTTCTATTCTGAAAGGTGCTTTCGCAGCTACTTGGTCAGCAGTTTGTGCAGCTAATATATCTAAGTCTGATACCGACATCCTACCAGGGTAATTAAATAAAGGGTTTGTTAAATCAAAAGTTCCAGGTTCAGCCTGTCCCAATGCTTGGCGTAACTGTAATTTTCTTAATTCACTTGTTGTAGGAATAGGTCCACCTAGGTCACGAATAATTTCACCTGTTATTGGGTCAATAATATCTTTTGCATAGTCAGCTATACGTCTTGGAGAAGGAGCAAAATATCCCATATCAGAAGGTGAACTTATTCCTAAATCAGTTCTAAATGCCCCTCGTGATGGGTCAATAAAATCTTCATATGTTCGTGCTAATTGTCCATAAGTAGGTGTAGGTTCTATAAAAGATTCTTGTTGTTGTATAGCAGCAGTAAGTGCTGGTGGGACAAATCCAGGATATCCTGGAGCAGCAGCTATATCATTTTTAAGAAGGCTCAGTATATCTTGAGCTTCATTAAATGCTTGTTGTTCATCAGAAAGAACTTTTCCTGAAGCTACTAGTGCTCTATTAAATGCTTCTCTAGTTCTAAAGTCATTCTTATCAAAATTCATTAAGTCAAAATTTATGTTGGGTCCAGAGCTTTCTACTGGAGGTAATTGGGATAATACATTATCCATTATTCTTTGATTTAAAAGTTCTTGGTTAGTTCTTTGAATTAATCCTTTTTGTCCACCTGGAAACGTATTAAATACTCCAGACATAGCATTAGCTACTTGTTCTGCTGGCAAATTAGCAAAAGCACCTATTGATGCATAAGCATCTGGAATAGAATCAATGTTTTTATTGTCTCCTAAATCTTCCCATTCGGTAAAATAACTCGGTGTTGCCATTTTTCTATACTCCTTCGTCAGGTAGGATTAATCCTTGTTCTGCCAATCTTGTAGCTGCATCTTGTGCTCCAGGTCTAGGAGTTCCAAGAGGAACTGACGGACCAGGAGGAGCAGTCGGAGCTACAGGTGGTACACCCATCATAGCATTAGGCATTACTTGAGGGGAAGCTGTTGGACCTCCACCCATACCTGGCAATGGTGGTTGCATACCTTGTGGTGGTAATGGACCACCCTGTGGTTGTGGTGGAGCTACGCCTTGAGCCATTGCTCCAGCCTGTTGCATCATCTGTGCCTGTTCCATTCCTTTAACTAAGAATAATCTTTCAAGTTCACCTTGATAGAACTTAGCTAAATCTTCTCTGCCTTGTCTTAAAGCTGCTTGTAACATTGTCCACAATGTAGCTTCAGGTAGAGTTCTTTCTGCTATTTGTGCGTTAATTGCGTCATCCATTTGGTCAGCAGACTGCAAACCAAGTACATGGTCACGTATAAACGTATCTGACAAGAGTGGAGTTTGTCCTTCTCGTGCCATTTGAGCCATAGACATCTTGGTCATATCGTCTTGTGGCAACTGACCGATGAATTCTATTTCAGGGTCACCTGCATTTTTGATAGTATCGACTGTAATTTCTTCAGAAAAATACATTCTATTTCTATCTTTACCACTAACTTCAACTGCTTTGTAGGCACCAGTAATATATTGGTCTGAAATCATCTTTGCTATGCACATATATGCACGTTCAAGAGAGTGAAGTCTTGGTTCAAGTTGTGATTCAACGCCTTGTCTTAGTGTATTTATTGCAAACCCTGATAATTGAAATTCTAATTGTCCATAAATAGAGTGTGGTAATCCACCTCTTTGCATTTCACCAGACACAAGTCCCATGAATACGCCTGATTCTTTAGCCATTTCTAATAGCCCTAGAGGTTCAACGTCTTCGCCTTGCCCAAGAGCTATCTCTGAGCCTTCTTTATATGGGTCTTCTTCTAGTGTTTTAGTTCCGTCACGAGATTTAACTTTCAATCCTTGTCTTCGTGAACGAGCTGTAAGTTCAAGCATTACGCTCATCATAAAGTTTTGTTTATCAAACAAGTCACGAGTAGATTTATAACAAGATTCACCAAAGTCTTCCATTGTATCTTGGTTTCTTGTATCTGTAATTGCTTGAATCATGGGTGTTGCACCTACTGGTCCAAGAAATACTGGAACTTCATCAGCTCCATGTTTAGTTCTTTTCTTTAATACAGTTGAATCTGTAACAACAATATTATCTTCTTTGTCATAAAAATCGTAAACATCAATAGGTTCATCTGTATCTGAATCTGAACCTACAGTTACGCCATAAGTTAAATTAATTTCTGATGGTGACTTCTTAGATTTATAACAAGCCCATGACAAACCATCAGGACCTTCTCCCCAATAAGTATGAAGTGGGTCCCATGGTTGAATATCAACATAGGTATCGCCATCTTTATTCTTAACTAGTAAGGCTCTGCCTGAGTACCAACCACGTAGTGTTATGTACCAAGCTAGTTGTTGCCTTACTATTGGCTGTAATCTGTTAGTTAGTCTTTCATCAGCAGATTTTAAGACACCAATTAAAAACTTTTCTTTAGCGTCATTATTTTCTCGTTGTTCTCTTTCTGAATTGTTATAAGGTATTCGTACAACCATTTCAGCAGAAGTCATCCAAGAAATAAGTTTGTCTGCGTATACCATAGGTTCGTTTGAAGTGTAAGACTGGTAGCCTTCTCCTGCGTCAAATTCTTCTAGTCGGTATAATTTATAGTCATCATCCATACGAGTACGCATAGGTTCTGTTAAATCATAATGATTGTCTACAAGAGATATAATTTCCTCTGCTTTGTAATTAGCCATTGACCATTATTACCATTGTTTAACCTTTATAGTTTTATTATCGGTAATATAACCATACCCATAACGATTAATTAATCCGTAAATTACTGCTTTAACACCATGATTGTATCTATCTTCAGGTGTTTGTCCCACAATATTACCATCTCTGTCCATCTTCCATCTATAGGAACGAGTCTGTCCATCAAAGGGATTTGGTTTAACACCGAATTCTGACAATATTCCTTCACACTTTGGGTTAAATACTATCATAGGTTCTGTTTTAGATACTGGGTCGGTCTTTAAAAACGACTTTAATCTTTCAGTTCCTTCGTTAATTCTTATTTTTTGTGAGTCAAAATAGATACCAGTTCGTTCTAACCAGACTTCTGCAGGGGCAGCCATAGCTTGGTGTTGATAACCTGCGATATCAATAACTCCGAACTGTGCATCTCTCCACCAGGGTCTTGATTGTGCTATATCTATAATTTCATCTGTAACCAGATTCCTTTCATAGATTTCATCTATCACTCTTACTTGGTCATTAACTATTTGTACTATTTCACAGGCGTATGCTTCTGAATAACCAGGGTCTATCCATATATGTACAGGTATATCTGGTTCGTATTCTACGTCACGTACATGAATGTCAGCTCGTAGTTCATTGAATACCAGACCTTGTGGTGGGCTGGGTATACCTTCTATTCTTTCTAGAAAGAAATCATCTGAACTAGCTCGTTCAAGTGCTAATATTTCTGGGTCTTGTCTACCACCTGGGTACAGATACTGGTTAGAGTAGCTGGGTAATGAGAAGGCTTGTTCATCTATTGATGCTGAGTGTTGCCATGACTGGTACATTTGTGGATACCAACCTAGTGAGCCTTCAAAAGTACCTGCTAAAAACATCCAACCTTTCTTTGGAGCACATCTACCACGCAATCTGTGGAAAGTTTCTAGGTCTAGCTGTGATGCTTCGCAACCAATGATGCCATTAGGTGCTCTCATAGCTAGTGTTCTTGGGTCTTTAGCAGACTTTGTTTCTATTCTTGTACCGTCTGCGAGTACAATTCTACCTGGGTCTACTCTTTTAGTTGATTCTTTTAGTAGTCCTAGTGTAGCGAAGTCTTGTACTAGGTATTCAAACTCAGCTCTGGTACGTTCATAGTCGGCAGCAACTAGCCAGAACAGACCTTGTCCTTCTGTTTCTAGGAATCTACCTAGCAGATATTTAGAAGCGACCATAGATTTACCAGCTTGTTCACCACCAGCTACCAGGATAAATCTTTTTCTAGACTTCAGTATCGGTGATTGTAAGGAAGTTGGTTTAAAATCTACTTTTTCATAAATAAAATCAGCTAGTTCATTAACAGGTGCGTTGCTGTTATTTTTCTCCACTTTTGCCTCTTAGGATATCTTCTGCTTGTTGTTGTGCTGTTTTAGTATCAGACGTTTCGCTTTCATCAAACTTAATACCTCTAAATTTAGTTTTAAGTTCTTTCATAATATCTTTAGCAGTCTCGTCATTTACCTGTGCATTGTCTTTATACTTATCAGGTAGTAGACCTTTGAGTGCAAATATTAAAATAACGGGGTTAGATTTAGGGTCTTTAGCTCTTTGAAACAGAGTTTGTTCTATTTCTTCTGCGAAATCATCTTTAACGTCATTAAATCTGGTAACAAAATCAAACTTATCATCTCGTTTCCATCGTTTGTACGTACTTCTATCTATACCAGTCTTCTTACATGCGTGTGTAATCGTACCTAATTCTTCAAATGCTTCGAGAAATAAATCTTGTCTAGCTTTAATAGCTTCAGGATTATTCCCTGGCATATCAGGGACAGCGTTACTAGCCATTAATAACCTACCTTTTTTTATTTTTTTTGTTTTTCTTAGGTGGTCTTCCTACTTTTGAACCGTAGGTTCCTTTTCCTTTAGGCATTAATACCTCCAATATACGGGTTCATCGTCTTTCATTATAAGATACCATATATGTCTATTCTTGCATTTATATTTAAACTCACGTTTATGGGAATATCGTTTTGTTGCACACCTCTGTTTGCAATTATCATAGGGACAATTCATCTCATATCTAAACGCTTGGTTACCATAACCATTAGTAAAACTCATAACATAAGCAGTTTTAGCGTGGTAAAGAGAAGATTGCCCCATTTTACGAATTAAAATAGTTGCGTGTTCATGAACACCTTCATGTTTAGTTCGTTTAATCTTATAAGTTGGAGCAGTAGAATAATCAGTATAACCACAGATAACACACTTGTTACCGTCATCACTCGGAATAGTTGCCCCTAAACATTTACTACAACCTCTTACCGTAACCATAAAAATGATGTTAGCATAAACTCGGTGGAAACGGAAACTAGGGCGTGGTGCTTTGCCTCACCACCATTGACCACTTCGTGCAGTACGTTGCTCTAGACTAATCTGCGTTCTTTCCACCACCCCTAGTTGCCCCCCTGTGCTATAATAGCCACGAATCATAGTTACCTCCTATCAGCTATTGGTTCCCTCTAAACCTCCATAAGGCGAATTTCCAACTTATGGGGGTTTTCTATTTCAGGAATTATTCTTCCCTTGACAGTATTTATTTGTATTTTGTATAATTTAGTTCCCCAGAAACTTAAAGTTAATAAAGTTAAAAAGAAAGAAAAGAATAGAATATATACTAGTAACTAGATACAGTAACTATCCTTCTTATAATCTTTCTTTTTGTATTTTTTAAAATATACAGTACCTAGAATCCCAGAACCCAAAACTATACTTCCTCTTTTATAGAAATTAAATGTATAAGGGTATACTCCGATGCTGCCCCCCAAAGACAAGACCCACCCCCTCCTAACCAGCAACCAGTACCTGTCGCTACTAGTTACTAGGTTAGTAGTGGGGGGTCTTCGTGCGATTAATTCCCTCGCCAAAACCATGTTCCATATATTCATATAAGCATATACATATATATCAATAGGTTAATAGGGGCATATATCCATATACATATATATCTATATACATCTTTTTATATATGGGGCTATGGGCATATATTTATATAAGTAGCTACTAGGGTTATCAGGTCAAATCCTAGTGCCCAAGGTGGGGAAGGTACACAATATATGGGTATCAAATCGCTATTTTGGGGTCAAAACCACAATATGTAGTGTAGGTTGAACAGCATGCAAACCCTTAAAAACTACCCCAGAATATGCCCCCAGAAATTCTCCCAGATAGACCCCAGAAAACCACCAGATAATCCATCCAGATACTAGAAAAATATTTCTATTTAACAGATTGCAACCCCTCAAATATGCTATTTTTCAAGCAGTTTTTAAAATCTACCAGCAAAGAATTAACTTTGTGACTAGCTAACCCTTTAAAATCTATCAAATAAAATTCTACCAGCAAAGAAAATTCGTGCCTGAAAATCCTTCAATCCTAATATTTGAATTTTTTTATGTAGTCACGATTAGTCACGATAATGATATTTTAGGGTATCAAAATAGCCAAAAAACAGGTCTTTTTTACCCTATTTTTAAGGATTATCTATTGTGTTAATTATTTAACTGATGTAATCTTTGGATATCAAATAAATAAATCTATTAAGGGAGATTAAATAAATAACTCGAGGGACTTAGACTTAGTAACCTAAGTACCAACAGGAAATAAATGAACATGAGAGATTAGTAAAACTAAAATCCAACTCATAAAAAGTAAAAAAACAACATAGATTAAATTCTTATAATTTAAGCACTACCCAAGTTTGCCAATG
>Ga0209756_1000591_pt1 | contig 35452 bp, 16 predicted proteins | sample ETNvirenome_6_85_FD_184071 | JGI IMG/M metagenome (GOLD analysis project Ga0209756, IMG submission 184071) | Marine viral communities from the Pacific Ocean - ETNP_6_85 (SPAdes) (version 3) | ecosystem: Environmental > Aquatic > Marine > Oceanic | place: Pacific Ocean | collected 2013-06-19 | reverse complement strand
GGCGCGCAAGCAACGGCCGCCAGATGTAGACTTGTGGCAAGTCGTAAGGAAAATGGTTGACGATGTTGATAAGCCAAAACCACAAAACAAAGAATTCTTTGGAACTATAAGAAGGGTGTTGGGACAATCATTTAGTTGTTTCTATGGAGACGAAACACAAGAAAAATTAAGACTTCAAGGGAATCTTCCGACTGAATCAAAAAGTATGCCAACTTATGCTTTAGTTGAAGTTCCTTATTTTACTTCGAAGAAACCGGGCTATGAAATAAACTTGGGCCCGCCCGATGCATATTGGGAAGCTATAATTAGCGAAGATTGGGAATACAACTTTCTTACTGTTGATATATCTGGCCTAGGTGATAAAGCCTTGAAGTCTAAAGGGTTTCATATAATTTTTGTTTTTGATGAAGATTTTAAAAATCCGAAATTTGTTCGAATGCCCAGCTTTAAAGATAATCCGATTTTTCCAAAGGTGAAAAAGAAGCCTAAGCCAAAACAAAAGCGCCGGGTCAAAGCGAAGGCCAAAGCAGCAAAGGCGCCGCCTCGGATCTCGGGTTATACTGCCGCAGTTGCCGCGACCAAACTTCTGCACGGCGATCCATCAGGCGTCATTGCACTCACGACCGATTGGTTGCAGGGAGGTAAATAAAAATGTCAATAGGTAAGTGTTATGATGCGACAAAGCTTTCCGCTGCCAAGAGGGAGCATCGAGAGGACATACTTAAAAACTTGAGCGGATCAGATCAGTATATGACTGGCGTTAATGGCGATCGAGGATTTAGAGTGCAGCCTGATTTTTTGCAGAAAGCAGATAGAAAAGTCATTCAGAACCCTGACGGCGCCGCAGCAATTATAATGGACAACAACCCGGAATATACATGGGTCGACCGCGGCCCACGAAATACTGGCGGCGGCGACTTTGCTTCTAGAATCCATATCGTTGCCGGCATCAGGGGGCACCTCCTTGGCGAGGCTAACGATGAGCACCCCGATGGCTTAAACAAGATTGGTGAAATATTTCACAGGCCCTTGTCGAAGGGGGAAAGATTGGGTGCTTTCGAAGAGGCAGATGAATTAAAATATCATAGCTATACTCCAATTGAAGACGCCGCCGGCCTTTATTTAAATCAAAGGGGAAATCCTCAAGCCAAATTTGCTTTGAAGGCACCTAACCTCGGTGGATCCTCCATGGAGTGGGCTGGAATGTCGGATGTTACGGCATATGCAGATGTTGTACAATTAGTAGGCAGACAGGCAGTTAATATTTATGGTGGCCTACCGCAATCTAGCACCATTGCAGCCGGCGCAAAGAACACTGAACATATGGGCGTAAATCTTATTTGGGGCAATGCAATATCAGATTATGCAAAAAATCCAGAGGCCGCTGACACCTTAGAGCCTTTAGTTAAGTCGCGAAAACTAGAAAAAGCTTTAGATGGCATAATAGATCGTATAAGCGAGCTTAAGTCGGCAGTGGACAAAATAGCAAGGCGCGCCGTCAAGAGAGACGGCCAATTGGCATTTCACACTCACCCCGCAATGCTATATTATACCACACCCTCACCAGATGCTGTTGCATCTTGGGCATCTGGCATGCCGAGCCAAATATATGAATTGATTGATTCGGCATATGCAGAGATTAACAAAGCGCTATTAAGAGTTAATACATCTCCTATGTCACAGGGTAGCTTTGCAAGCGACAAAAACAAGACAAACTAGGAACGATTCACAACATGACAGACCCGGCAGAAAAAGCTGAAAAGAAAAAAGCTGAAGCATTTGCATCTGCTGATTCGGCAGTTGAGAAAATTACCACCGTTGGCCGTTATTCGGTAATGGGGCTAACTGCGGCTTCGAATATATTGAACTCTATGAGTTCAATGATTGCGCGTCAAGCCGGCTCAAATGCAGAGGAAATGTGTAAGACACAACTGGCTAAGATTAACGATCCTGAAGATAATAGTAAAGCTGGTGATGACGATTCGCCGGATTTTGAGAAGCTTCTTTCACAGGGTATGCAAACGTGCTGGCCCCCTATATCAAAAAAGGCTTTAAAGCTCGTCGGCGAGGATGCCGGCGAAGATTGCAAAAGTTCTTATGAATGTAAAAGTTTTGAACTTCATGGCATATCGGCTTGCTCTGGGTACGAAGAGGCAAGAAAAAATGAAAAGGGTGAGCAAATACCGGAAGTAATGGGTACGTGCAAAGAGGGCGGTTACGGCGAAGGACCATTTGGGGTGGCTGCAGATATATTTGACCTAATTGCAGCTTTATCAAGTCCGAGCAGCATTAATGAATGTGTAACGCCCAAAGTCGACCGGCTTATAAATATAGTCCCCGTACAGTATTATTTGATGAAAATATTAACTGCAATGTTGGGAGAAATGGGCGCCGGCTTAGCAGATGTAAAGGTCGGTCAGGCCACATTAGTTGAGCAGATTAAGTGCGGAGGTCAACTAGAGCAACTGCTTACTAAGAAAGAAGTTGATCTTATGAGCCCGTCCGGTTTAGAGAATAGTTTAAAAATTCCACCATTACCTTATTTCAAATTACCTTGTACAAGTTTCGAAGATTGTATGATGAGGCTTATAGAGACGATGATAGTCGAGGCTGTTTGTGTTGTTTTTTGCCTTCTTATTGAAGCTACATTAAATTTTGTTGCTGAGGGCATATATATGTCGGAAAATGCTTGGCTTGAGGGCTTGGTGGATTATGATCCCGCAAAGCTTGAAGTTGGAACATTTTTGGGAGATAAAACATTAAACGGCCCAGAGCTACAGAAAGTCGACCCCTTAAAATACCTTGCGCATGCGGCCTTTGAAGAGGCATGGCTTCGTAAGTATGTTTCAACGTCTATAACAAAAGAAGAGGCCACTACCCACATTAGGCAATACTTGACAGCGGTATATCAGAATGAAAAGATAAAACAACGAGATATTATTATGTTGTTTATGGGTGATGCAACCTGTACTGTGTTAACAAACTTTAAAGATCTTGCCAGCGCAAAAGATTTAAATTTAGAATCTGAAAATGGAATTTTACAATTTTGGCAGTTTTTAGGCAGCTACATTGACATGCTTTCATTTACAAACGACTCTGCACCGCAACAGTGCCCTCCGGAAGTTTGTGAAATTAGAGATAGTGTAACCAAGAACACGCTAGACGCAATTAACAATATGTGTGATCTACTGGATCCCGATTTTAATATTTTAGAAAAGATTGACTTAGCCAAATTAACCAGCACCATGGCTGGTCCTGCGGTTAGGAGTGGTATGGGGAAGCACGTAGGTCTTCTGGAAATGCGAATTAAAGAGTTTATTTTATTAGAAAATAGATCAGAAAAAGAACCATATCTCAAGAGAGGTAATCCAGACGTTAGCAAGTGGAGATTTTTAAGACACATATATGATTATCGCTTTCAAGGCTCAAAGGACGAGCACGGTCCTCCGAGAACTATTGAGAGAGGCTATCTGAACACGCACCATTTTTTAAGCGTTCATAGATCCGGCCACCCGGCTGACTTTTATGAAGAATCGTTCGACCCCGCGCACCACCAGCCTCTTCTTATGGTTTATGAACCCGGCCACGGATTTATGCAGCAACATGGCAAAGAGTATATAAAAAAGTGGATCGATCCGAAGTTTAGCACACGCGGCTGGCAATCACAGCGCCGCTCTTGTATACCTATTAAGGAAGGCAAAAAAGTGTCTGGGTATGGCCCAGGCGATTTACAAATTAGTCAAATAAGTCTTCGCGGCGACAACCGCCGTTATGGCCAGCCCAGCGGCTGGGCGTATGGTATCGAAGGAAAAACTTACTATTGTAAAGGGCGGCATGCCCAAGAGGCACTTGAAAAACATAACCACATATGGTACCAAGATGTGGACGGTACGTTTTATATATTTAATACAAAGAAGAAGCTTTGGTTTTTTGGAATAATTCACTATTCCCAATTGGATGGCGGCTATTTTCGGCTCGACAAGGCCGAATCCGGTTTGCCCGGCTCAAAAACCATTGGCCTGGGGCCCATCAACGGAATAAAATATGGGCCCGGGCATGCCAACGAAGGGAAGCCAATAAATAACAATGAAAAAGATAATCCCTTTATAAAAACAACATCAAATAAGTTGAGTTCAGATTTTTGGAAATTTCGACCACTAAAGAAGATAGAAAATTCATATAAAACAGGGAATCCCGAAGAGTATCATGTACCGTATTTGGTGGCTAAAGATGCAACAGATCCAACGTTTAATTGGAAACACTGGAACCTCGATGGTGCGGCCTGGACCGGCCCTTCGAAGCCGGCCAAAACCAAAACCGCACTCAAAGAGATAGAAAAAACAGGCAATGCCGCCGGCGCAAAGAACAACATACTTCTATGTTCCCTTGTGCACCGCCAGAACATCACTGCCAAAGATCCCATTACCGGCTTAGGCATACCAGATCCCTTTTATATGACTCGTTTAAGAAAGGCCTTCTTGCAAGGGTTTTTGCCGTTTTTAGAGCCAAAATATTATAAAGGAAATAATCCGGGCGAAGAGTTCGATACAAGACTAAACGCACCACCTGAAGAAGAAATAAATTTCTTTACTGACGGCGCATTTGGCTTCCATCGCAACGAATGGAGCAAGAACGACTATTGGCACAAACAAGTATCACCAGAAAAAATGATATCTCGTTATGGCAAAAAAGAAATCAAAAAATTAACTAAACTATACGAGGATAATTCAGAGGTGGATGATACAGAGTTCATAGGGCTTATGAATAAGCTGCAAAAAGCGGCTTTAAAGATTAATAAAATTAATGAAGAAACCAAGCCAGAAGCTACATATGCACCAATCGAAGAGCTTGCAAAAACTATGGCGACTGATTGTTGGAATGATTCTGATTGCACAGCGGATGCCGGCAACAGCAATTGGTTTTGCGCGAACGGTAAGTGTCGAGCTATTAAACCTTTGGGCGCGCCCTGTAAAATCGATCCCGAGTGTTATCCCAACAAATGTACCGGCAATATATGCGTCGGCGCATTTATTGGTCCACCCGCGCCGCCAGGCAAATAAATAAGAGGCATATAAAATGAAAGTTAAATCCGGATATACAAAAACAATGATGCACATTCTTATTAATGAGCGCATGCGCGTCTTCCTGTTCAGAGAACTTAAGTTTTTGCCTCAATTGCTGCTGCCGCTTGAGGTCTGGGGCAAAGACGGCGGCCATGGCCTAAGAGACACTTTATTTATTGAGTTTAGAAGAGAATTGAAGCTTGATAAAGAGGGGTTGTGTAGTAACGGAACAAGGTTCGGCTGCCAAGAAGATGAAAGAAAAAACTGGACAGAATATTTTTATAATACAACACCATGGTATTATTATCTTATGGCGGCTGTTTGTGTCGGCAAAATTTATTTTAAAGATGAAAAAGATCAATCCAGCAATAAATCACTTAAAGACATTGCCATCTTATCCAGCGCATATGCCAAGACACTAGAGACTGAAGGAGAAAAATATCTTATAAAAATATGGAATAAGCTTTGGGCAGATGCCACAAAGCCAATACACGATTTGTGGGAAAAGTTAGAAGCAAAGGGGGAAATTTATGGCGGATATGATCAAATTATTGATAATTGCGTATACTTCACAGCTTGGCAACTGAAGTCGGAGCAAAGCTTGTTGTGGTCGACGCGCCATTATTCTGTCAAAATCGCCGACAGTATAGACGGCGGCGTAAAGAATACGAAGATAGGCGTATATCCATTTGCCAATAAGTTGGGATATCAAAATTATTTACCAATGAGTTTTATACGATTTGCTCCGCAATTATCAGCCCCCCCAACACACGACGCGTTAACGACGGGCCACCGCACCGCCGTGCAAAACTATTTTACACATGCATTTCCGGACTTAGTTCTTTGGGGCGATCACACGCAGTACGACTGGGCTGCGACGGGGCCCGAGGAAGAAGCCAAGCGGCGCCTCTATCCTATTAAGGACTTAACTAGCGTGAAATATTTGACTTCTTGGTCAAAAAAATCAAAGAATAATGGTGCTGGTTGGCATCCAACCAAAATTGCTGATTTTGCACTTAGTCTGGGTCAGGGTAATATTCCGCACAAAGGGCTAAAATCAGATCAATTTCATGAAAAAAAGGTTTTGGAGCTTTCGCCGGCATTTTATAACAGTGATTCGACCGCCGAAACATTAACTCCAGAAGCTCTTTTTTATGCACTTACAAGGGGCAGATCTTCAGATCCTAAAAGCTTGAAGAAGTTTGGTGTGATGTGGCCGAAAGATGGTATCCCCCTAAAGAAGAAAGGCAAAGATACAAAATATTATTATAATCACATTTCTGATGCTCAGAACAATATAGATCCTTTAAGTTCTTTCCATTTGTATGCGCGCCGCCGTAACGACGCCATGAAGCGCCCATTCGTCGGCGGCCACGAACCGGAAGGCAGATGGGATCGGACTGCTTTCGCACATCAACAAAAGCCTTATAATTTGTGGGAACCTGTGAGCAAATCTCATAGGGGCATCGACACATCGGCCACATCAGCCCACGAGATGACATTTAATGCAGTGTCGCACATCTTTAATAGATATTTAACGACAGTCCCGGGAACTTTTATAAAGTTTTTGGACACCAACATCGACTATAGCATTAGCTTCGGCGAGGGCAAGGGCGACAGCATGCAGTGGACCTTGCCGGCCAGAGAACAAGACATCGAAGGCCTCAATAGAGATCACGGATATCTTCAAACCCCAACTGGCGGGCCCTCCAGAGACAAAACTTTCTTTTGGCAAAACGCCCCCGGAGCATTTAAATGGACCAACATACTCCACCCGGAAAATGAGATAGATGCAGCCTTGGCAAACACTATACATGGCGCCGGCTGGGTTGAGCCAGCAATGGCCGCCGCGCCCACAACACCAGCGCCGCCACCAGAAAAATGCGAGACTGATTTTCTTAGTTGAATAAAATAAGCTTTAATTACTAATTAATTAATAGAGTGAGAAAATAAAATAATGTCAACTGGAATATCTGTTAAATTACCGCTTCAATATAATAAGGAAGATGGCCCGTATCAATTAACTAAAACATTAAAAGAAACGGTTAAGCAAAATTTTAAAAATTTAATTTTAACTAACCCGGGCGAAAGAATCATGGATCCAAATTTTGGAGTGGGCTTGCATCGATTTCTTTTTGAAAGCTTAACTGAAGAAACAATTTCGGCTATTCATGAAAGAGTAGCACAACAAACAAGCAGATATTTACCATTTATAGATTTAATGAACGTTGATATTAGTTTTATCGAAGACACATACACTTTAAAGGTAGCAATTCAATATTTTATAGGACCACTATCAACACCAGATCAACTATCATTAGAACTAATTAATACGTAGGAATTCAAACAATGGCCAAAAAGACACCACCGATTAGATATACAAGCCGCGACTTTGCTAGCATAAAAGACGATCTAGTAAATTATGCAAAAGTTTATTATCCGGAAACATATAAAGATTTTAATGAGGCTTCGTTCGGATCTTTGCTTTTTGATATGGTTGCTCACGTTGGAGACGTTCTTTCATTTTATGTTGATTACCAAGCAAATGAATCTTTTCTAGATTCAGCAATTGAAACGCAGAATATTTTAAGATTGGCGAAGCAAATGGGCTTTAAATATCCCGGCTCAGCCTCATCAACCTGTATATGCACCTTTTATGTAACTGTCCCGGCTGCTAGTGGCACTGCGGCGCCTGACGAAGATCTAATTCCTATATTACACGCCGGCTCAACTTTGACTGCAAGAAACGGCGCTTCGTTTGTGCTGAGTGAAGATATTGATTTTTCAAGAGATGATGTACAAATAAAGTGCGCGGAAGTAGACGCCAATGGTCAGCCAATAAGCTATGTTTTTAAGGCATATGGGGAAGTATTTTCCGGCGCTTTAGAGACTGAATTTGTAGAAATTGGCGCATACCAAAAATTTATGAAGGTGGCGTTGGATACTGAAAAAGTCTCAGAGATTATTTCAGTGATTGATTCGGAAGGACACGAATACCACGAAGTTGATTATTTATCCCAAAATGTTATTTTTAAAGCCATAAGGAATAGAAAAAATAGCGACAAAGAAAACGCACCATATGTTTTGAGAGAGATGCATAGCCCTCGGCGCTTTGTTGTGGAACATACGATCGCCGGCGAAACAATCTTGCAGTTTGGTTATGGTTCGGAGACCACCCTACAAGAAGAAAAATTTCCAGATCCAGCGACGGCCGCCCTTAAGCAATATGCAAAAAATTATTATAAAGATGAATCATTTGATCCTAACATTATGTTATCAACCGAGAAGTTTGGCGTAGTACCTCCAGATGGCACGCTCACAGTCATTTGTCGTAGACAAACAGCAGAAGATGTAAATCTACCAATTGGCAGCATAAACGGAATCAGTTCGCCGGTTCTCTCCTATACAGTGAGCAATGTTAGTTCGGCGAATCAAAGCTCGATCCGCGATTCAATTTCTGTTTATAATGATGAGCCGGTTACCGGCCAAATCGCTGCTATGACACCAGAAGAGATCCGAATGCGAGCAATTGATGCGTATGCTTCACAAAATCGCGCAGTCACAAAACAAGATTATTTAAGTATGATATACAGGATGCCCGGCAAATTCGGCGCGATCAAAAGAGCGAATATTTTGCAGGATAAAGACTCTTTTAAAAGAAATTTAAACTTATACGTGGTTTCTGAGGACTCTTCTAGAAATTTGAGTTTGGCGTCTTCTACACTTAAGAAAAATCTTAAGATTTGGCTCAATCAACATAGAATGATAAACGACACAATTGATGTTTTAGATGGAAGGATTGTTAATTTTGGTATTGAATTTGAGTTGGTGGGCGTATTAGATAAGGAACCTTCAGAAATTTTGTCTGTATCAATTGAGGCACTCAAAGAAGAATATAAAGAAAAGTTTTTCTTTGGGGTACCTTTTTATATTTCAGATGTGTATAGAATATTGAATGATTTACCAGAAGTTATTGACGTTAAAACTGTAAATATTGTTAGAAGGACTGGCACGAGCTATAGCTCTGTAAACTATGATATTGAAAAAAACATAACAGGCGATGGGAGATTTATTATGGTGCCTGAAGATATGATTCTTGAGTTGAGATTCCCAGATCAAGATATTGTTGGGGTGATAGTATAATGGGTGTTAAAAGATATATTGCGAATAAAGACACAACTATAACGAATGCTTATAAGGCCGGCCTTTCAAAGCGCGGCTCAGACTCCAACATGGGTGCCGCAGACGTATTAGAAGTTTTTAGTATATATGCTCAAGCCTCTAAGACTTCTAGCGAAGCTTCTAGGGCCTTGTTAGAGTTTGACATTCCAGATATTAATACAGATAGAACAAATGGCAAGATTCCGGCTTCTGGCAGCGTTAACTGGGTTCTAAGAACATTTAACGCTGAACATTCTGAAACGCTGCCCAGAGGGTATACAATGGTTGCAGCAGCCGTATCACAGTCATGGGACGAGGGTTATGGCCTTGACATGAACGGCTATACCGATCCCGGCTTGGGGAATAGCGGTTATGGCGCAACGTGGAATGCTAGAACAACTGGGTCGGTAAGTCAGGGATCTCTCAATTTAGTCAGCTCTGATCCGGATTTTGTTACAGTCGCGGTTCATGACGACTTTACATTTTCAGATGCAACTACCGCAACAAACGGCGATGAAGATTCAGCTTTTTCAATTAGCGCGTGGATTAAAGCGGACAATCTAACAAACGGCTCTCCCATTTTAAGCAAATATGACCAAGGTAGCACATTACGAGAGTGGGCGTTCGTCGTCCAAGCCGATGGCCACCTTCATTTTGAAACATATGATGAAGATGAGGATAAATCAAATAGCGCCACTACTGCAGCGGGCACAGTTACTACGGCAACGTGGTATCATTTGGTTGTTACATATGACGGCACCGATTCATCGGCGGGTGTTAAATTTTATAAAGACGGCGAATCAGTTACTGTTAGTAGCACTTCGGACGCAGCGGGTTATACTGCTATGCAAAATACAGCACAGCCAGTTTGGATTGGCAAGTGGAACAATGGAAGTAATAATTATCATGATGGTTTGTTAGATGAAATCTCTGTTTGGAAAAAAGAATTAACTCAGGCAGAAGTAACAGAGCTTTATAATAGTGGCTGCCCAGAAGATTTGAGGTTTCACACGGTTTACAAGTCGACCGCAACAGATTTAGTTGCTTGGTGGAGATTTGAAACGTCCGGTGTCGACATCAACATGATAGACACCACTACAACAATTCAAGATCACGGCGGCTCTACCGCCAAACATCCGGGCACTGGAACAAGTCTTGCCGCCGGCTCTTTTTCCACAGACACTCCCGGCACTTGTACAACCACAGATCTGTATTGGGCTGACGCAGGCGGCACTTATCAGACAAGCTCGTTTATGAATTACACTCAGTACTTCTCAGAGGGCACAGAAGATTTAGAGGTTGATATTACATATTTGGTTGAGGAGTGGATTAAAAACTATAACAACACCTCGACCGGCCGCGCCAATTACGGCGTTGGCTTATATTTAACAGGCTCTCATGAAACTGCAACTCGCAGCTATTACACCAAAAAGTTTTTCGGCAGAGGAAGTGAATTCTTCTTTAAGCGACCAATCCTTGAGGCTAGGTGGGACTCTGCGTTAAAAGATGATTCAGCTAATTTCTATGCTAGCAGTTCTTTGGCACCGGACGAAGGAAATATTAACACCTTTTATCTTTATAATTATTATAAGGGAAAACTTACAAACATTAGTTCACTGTCAGGCAGCACAATTCTATTGGGAATACACACATCAAGCTTGGGTTATGGTGCAGCACCTCTGCCGGCATCAAGTTTGAGCGGAAGCGTAGTAACAGCAACCGGAGACACGGCCATTACTGGGGGCTTACATAGTACGGGCATATATACGGCATCCTTTGTTTATACAGCTTCTGCTACTACAATTTATCCGGTTTGGCATACGCAGTCCAGTGGCACTGGTGGCGGCTCATATTCGTTTGCCACAGTCAATTATCATACTGGGTCAGCAGTTACTGTTAAGACACACTCGGCATCAAATTATAATCCGAGGCCTTTATATGTAACGAAGATTACAAATTTAAAGTCAGCTTATTCTACTAATGAAGAAGCTCGCTTCAGGCTTTACGTCCGCGACAAAGATTGGAATCCAACTATTTATACGAAGGCGTCAACAACTGCTAATAATACAGTAATTGAGGATGCTTATTATAAAATAACAAGAGTTGCGGATGATTATGAAGTAATTGGATTCGGCACGGGAAGCACATCAGAAACTTTATTATCATATGATTCCCAAGGAAATTATTTTGATTTAGATATGTCCATGTTACAAAAAGACTACATGTATGGGATTAAATTTATTTATAAGACAAATAATGAATATGTTGAACAGAAAGAGTTGTTCAAGTTTCGGGTGGAATAAATGACTAAAAAATATCTTGATAAACACAAGAAGCAATTAGCAGGTACCCGTGGCTTAACAAAGAAGACGTTAGCGGAATTGTTTACGGATGTTGAGTCTCCGGAATTAGTAAAAGAATATTCCAAAGATAAAAGTCAATATTTACCAGATGTAGATTATAGTGATCCTGCTAATTTTGCAAAGTTTGGTTTAGCCAGTAAATATTATACAAATGCAATAAAGAGAATTTATAACCAATACCCATATGACGGCTCAAAAGCCGAGCAGCTTAAATTTTATAATGAATTAACTCCGCTAGAACAATATGTTTTTGATAATAATTATCCGAAAAAAACTGGATATGTAACGTTCGGCGCCGCGGCGACTACGTGGGACGGCACCAGCACGTTGGTAAGCGGCTTTGGACAAACAGATACGCCTGAATATATTTTAGCGTATGGCGGCCCACATAAAGATAATATTTATGACACAGAGGTCAACCAAACAAGCAATTTAGAAGTTAATTGGTCTAATGGCGCCACGGTTGAATTTTGGCTAAAAAAGGATGTATTCCTAAATGCATCAACTGAAACGCAAAACGAATGTGTTTTTTACATAAAAAATGTTGACGACGAGAGAAGGCTGTTTATCTACACTGATTCGACATCGCCCGGCAATTTAAAAGTTTCTTATTATGCTGTAGCATATCCGGCCACCGGCTGGCCGACTGGATATACTACTCAAATCGCAGCTTCTTTAGACACTGGCTTGACAACCATTGCTGATAGTTTGTGGCATCACTATGCGATTGTTTTTTCTATATCTGACGACAATTATTACCAAGTTGAGCTTTATGTCGACGGCGTTTATAAGTCTGTGTCAGCGACCGGCGATCTCGGCGCAGACTTGGCCCTTGCCCACCACTTAACTGGTTCTAGTATAGCAACAATTGCCGCTATAGGTGGTGGCTTAACCAGTGCTACAAGTTATCTTGGCTATGGTAAGCTTTCTGGCTCGCTTGATGATTTTCGTTTTTGGAAAACAGCAAGAAGCGCACAGGAAATAGGTCGTAATTATTTTACCAATGTCGCCGGCGGAACTAACACAGATAAGGCGAAATATTATTATAGCAGCAGTATAGACAGCAACTTGGTCGACTTGGGCCTTTATTATAAATTTAATGAAGGCATCTTAGGTTCTACTACTGCAGCGCTTGATGACGATCTTGTTTTAGATTATTCAGGGCGCGTTTCAAATGGGCAGTGGGTCGGTTACTCTTCCGGCGCTAGACATACAGGGTCGGCGATGGTTGATTCCGGAGCCACCGATGAAGAAAAAGGAAGCCCGGTTGTTTATAGCAGTCATTCAGATGTACAAGCACTTATAACAGATCTGGAAACTAGTGGTTCACAGCACGATGCAGCAAACAATGCTAGCCTTTATAATTCAATGCCTCAGTGGATAAGAGACGAAGATGGTGAAACTGGCGAAACGTTGGCAAACTTATTGCAAATGGTGGCCAGCTACTTAGACACCTTGTATGGACAAATAAGTCATATAAATCGACTTAAAGAACCATATTATGCTTCTGGTAGCATAAAGCCAATACCGCATAATAAAAAATTATTAACATCTACGGGGTTTGACCCGCCTGAGATATTTTTGCAATCTAAAGTAATTGAGCAAATTTTGGCCCGAGGCGAAAAGAAATTATATGAAGAAAAGCTTCACAATGTTAAAAATTTAATATACAAAAACATATATAACAATCTTTCATATATTAATAAATCAAAGGGCACTGAAAAAGCTTTTCGCAACCTATTTCGCTGCTTTGGCGTAGATGATGATTTGTTCAGGCTCAATTTATATGGCGACAACGTTGAATACGAATTAAAAAATACGCATGAATCAGTGGCTACAAAAAAGAAGGTAATTGATTTTACTGGTTTCAACAGTAGATCTGGGGATAGATCTGCGGTGATATATCAGTATCCTAGCTCTTCAAGTGATTACGGATTTATTTCTGCGTCTTCGGATCTTTATGTGCCATTTAGCGCAGAGGCAGAAGTTATTTTTCCAAAACTTCCTACTTCAAATCACACCGGTTCGTCAGACTTATCACTATTGACAACAGTTTCTTTGTTCGGCTGCCATAGTTCTACGGCGAGCATGGACGATACTGATTCATTGTTTGGCAGCCCAGACAGAGACTTTCAGGTCCAAGCCGTTAAAGTTGACAACGGCGAACGTGTTTATTTTAGGCTAACAAGTTCAACCGGCTTCTTGCCAGAGATTAGTACTAGTACATATCCACAAGACGGAGAATCTAGCGCGAAAGTGTATGATAATTCAAAATGGAATTTCGCCGTTAGGGTCAGGCCTACGAATTATCCAATTTCTTCAAATGTGATTACCTCTTCTGGATTTTATTTAGATTTTTATGGCATTAACAATTATTTGGGAGAAGTGCTAGATGAGTTTTCTTTGTCATCTTCTATCTCCACAGACACTGCTGGCGATTTTATAACCGGCTCTAACAAAAGATTCTTTGTTGGCGCTCACAGAGATGGCTTTACTGGAAGCGTTTCAGTAAAGTCTGATGTTCGTTTTTCTTCTTTGCGAGTGTGGCATGATTATATTTCTGATGAAGAAATGCAGTATCATGCCAAAGATCCAAATAACTTTGGCAGATTGAATCCGGCTCAAAGTGTTTTATCATCTTCAGCCGGCACCGCGACCGGCCACATTCCTAAAGCTGAAGCGCTGGCCCTCAATTGGGATTTCGAAACGACGCTAACAGCGGATTCAAGTGGTGAATTTTTAATAAGAGATGTTTCCTCTGGATCGGCGACATTGCGAGATAGCTATGGCAACTTCGGCGCCCACGCCAAAGCCAACCACACAGCCAAGGGTTACGGCTTTACAGCTAGTAAGTTGCCAACTACTTTTGAATTCATTCCAACCAATAGGCAATTGCAGCCAGAGAATTTATATTCTAGCGATCTCGTAAATATTTTATCTACAGACGATCTCTTTTTTACTAGAGAGTCTAGGCCTGTTAAACACTTCTTTTCGATAGAAGCAAGTATGTACGAAATAATATCTAGAAGAATGTTGAATTTCTTTGCCTCTATTGATGATTTTAATAATCAAATTGGCGAACCAGTAAATCGCTATAGAGGCAAGTATAAAGGGTTAGAAAAACTTAGACACTTGTTTTTTGATAAGATTGAGGAAGTGACCAACATAGAGAAGTTTGTAGAATTATATAAATGGCTGGACAACGCGCTTGATACGGCGGTGGCTAATTTAATTCCAGCTTCGGCAAACGCTTCTGAAGAAGTGCGAACTATTGTTGAAAATCATGTGTTGTCACGCAATAAATACCGGTACCCAGCGCCACTTTTTCTGACTATGCCGAGCCCCGGCGATGCCGGCCACACTGGACCTACTGAGCCGCCATGGATAGGCATTCCGCTCGATCCAAACAACAATTATGAAACAGACGACGACCCGACTGTTGATGTCTTAAAAGAGACTGAAGTTAATTTTGATGACCCCGGCATACAGCAAGTTATACCTGGGGTTCCGGGCAACGTTGATCTTGGTGAAGATATAGAGGTCGCCGTCCTCATTTATGATCATAATAATATAATACCTACCGATCTAAATTGGCAATCCGACGATGAAATAATTATTGATGTGGTTCCCACCGGCGGCGGCGGTGATGAAAACGGCGAAACAAAAACAAAAGAGAAAAGTAAGCCAAAAAACAACAACCCCGTGAAAAAGCACCAGCCGCCGTCAAAGCCGAAAACTAAAGGCTGTAAGCAATGGCCCGGCGAAGCTTTGTGCACACAGGGAAATCTCGGCGGCCAAGGCCGCTTTGCAGATAATTATGATCCGGAGGCGGATGTGCACACACCTGGGTCTTGTGTCTTTTACGGGTGTAGGGACAAAAATGCATTAAATTATGATCCGTGCGCCACCGATGCTGGCCCGTGTAAATATAAATCCGGCTGCACTGATAAATGTGCTTCTAATTATGATCCGAAAGCTAAAGAAAAGGATAATGAAAAATGTAAATATTTAGAGGGTTGTTATGATAGCGCCGCAACAAATTATTGGAAGAAGGTAAAAGAGGTAGCAGATAACGTACCTCAAGGCTGCGGCCCGGGCGTATGTAAGGATTGTTGCAAATACAAAGATGTTGTTGGCTGTTGTGATCCCACCGCGAAAAATACATGCAAAAAAGTCGGAAACTGGGATAAGAAGAACCCGCTGACCGGAAACGAATGTAGTAAATGTAATCCAGATTTGTGTGAATATAAGTATGGCTGCAAAAAAGTTCTGTCTACACAAGAGAAAGCTGCTGGGTTAGAAGTTGTTAACTATGATTCTGATCCGAATACAAAGCCTTGTACAAAAAATAATAAATCAAACCATTGCTGCAAAATAACAGGCTGCCCCAAGAGTGGCGATCCAAACCTCCGCAATGGCACGGACTTAATAAATGTACCCGATTCAAAGAGGTGCAAATACAAGTGTTGCAAAGACAAAAAAGCCTCAAACTACAAAGAGCATCAAAATACGTATGGTAATCAGTGTGTACAGCATGATCAAAATTTATGTAAGCATAATTCTGTTTGTAAGCAAAGAGAATTAAAAGACAAAAGTGGAAATACAATTGCCAAAGCTTCAAACTTTGGCAAAGATAAATATGGAAAAACCCCAAAGGAGCCGACCTCGGCAGACAACGCACTATGTTTATTCCCGGCGTGCAAAGATGATGGATTTCTACCAGCCGCGGCCAGCCTGCCGCCCGGCGCCCCCAGCCCGTTTCCGGGTACGAAATCTATGAACTATGTTTCTCATAAAAGAACCGTCCACGATCCAAGTAAATGTATGTATGAATACTGTTGTGACGACAAGGCCAAGAATAGTCCATACAGCGGCCAATTCGGCGCCGACTGGCAGGCGATGAATCCAAATGCGTGGAAAGAGATTAATAACAACGCTACTACTAAAAAATATAAGTGCTGCGCACCCAAGAAGTGCTGCAAATATCCGCCGGGCAAATCTGCCGGCACTTCAGGCGGCGGCACAGGCGGCGGCGGTGCACTACCCGGTGGCGTACCAACAGGAGGGTCATAATGGCGGGTAATGTAAAAAATAAAGATCCTCATTTTGAGAAGACAGTAGGAATCGGAAACCTTAGTATATATGATGGCAATAAGCGGATATCATATGTAGAATCTTCTGTGCACACATCTTCGACCGGTGCGCCCGGAAATGAAAGAAAGCACGGTTTTTGGTGGAAGTACAGAGCCGAACGAGATAGAGAGCCTTTTATTTACAACGCAAAGTGTATAGATTGCTTGATATGCTCCGCTCATTCAAATGGAATTTATCTTGATATTGGTGTTCCAGTCTCAGCCGCAGGCACGGGCGATACAATAAGAATTTTTACTATGACTAGTTTAGGTTCGCCGAGTTCGACTCAAATCCACGTAAAGATTCAGGGCGATACAACCAGCACATTAAATAAAATTGTTGATGCAATTAATGGTGTTGTCGATGCTAGCAATATTAAATATGGCTCTGGAATCACCACAGGCGGCGCCGCCAGCAAGCCGTCTAGCGGCGTCAGCGCCCTTACAGCCTCTTCCGGTGCTGCGGCCACATCCAAGACGATTAAAGCCCTCGCCGGCGGCTCTGAGGCTAACAATATTAGTATAAGCGGCCACGCCAATTTGGTGGCTGGATCCGCCGCCTTTGTCGGCGGCGGTGGCCACCGCGGCATAGCACAGAATAGAGTCCAAATCCGACACAATCAAATTAGAGCGCTGCAGCGAGAACACTCTAGGCCCGTGAAAGACTCTTATGAAATTTACCAGACTTACGGCCCGGGCTCAAACCCCAAAAGAAAACAAAATGTAAATTATATTTATGGAAAATATGAAGAAGAGAAAACAATTAGTGGGTACCCTGCTGATGGGATTTATGCTGAATTTTACACTTCATCTGTAGATGACGATTACGGATTGCCATTTAAGGCAGTTGATAATGGATTAGATCAGATTACACTAGATTATGTTGATCCTAGACGAAAAATGCGTATGCGGTGTTATGACGGATCCTCTTTGGGAGATTCAGAAAGAGAATATTACAGACAAGAAAGATTGCCTTTCACGGTTTTTAGTTCTTCTATAACCGCTTCAAACGATTTAACTGGTCTGGCGTATAATATTTCATTAGAAAATATGCACTTAGATTCTTATGGGGAGGTGCCGCTACAGGGCCCGTGGACAGAAGAAACTGTTGGTGGCTACCAATACAGACACGGACAGCTGCTTGTAACCGGGTCTAACGACCGGAGCGAAGGCTATAGAGTCGGCGTTGATACAGCCAACAATCTAATTACGATCGGCAACCCTAGAATTGTTAATGGCACATATGACCTGAACAAACCTATAGGAAAATATACAAGAGGGGGGTATGCAAAACGCCCTGTAAATATTAGAAATATTCGAACTGTTTCAGCTTCAGCTAATCAGCATCATAGCATTGGAAACTATAGTTCTTCATATGAAATTGTACAAACTTCTGGTAGAGATGTAAATAATAGATTTATTACTCGCGGAGGGGAAATTTCTGTAACAGAAACAAATTCAACTTTTGTCAGTTGGTCGGCAGACGTTCCCGTTATAGACTACGCTTTGCCAGATCGTAGCGTCAACAGCGTCGTTAATGATCATGTTATTGTTGAAAGATTTTCAGCCCCGGGCGGGATATTGGAGAGTTCAACGGCGTATTTAGACATTGAAGCGGGACAGTATTCTCCATATAACGCTCTGCCATGGAGAAATTATAATGCAAGAAAGTCTTTAGACACTTTGTATACCAGACACTCTTTAAGTGGCGGCTATGATTCATCGACGCCAATGAGCGCCTCATATCACAAAACGCCCAGAAACCTATTGCGACAGGCTAATAAATTTTTTGCAGCACCGGATGCAACGGATGTTGTTGCGACCAGTGCTAGCATTTCATATGACAATTGGTTTGTTAACCGGCAAATACCAAGAACAGAGTTACAATACAAGTGGGTGAGAGACGCGTCAGTATATACGTTTGCTCCAGACGGAGCAGTTTCTTCAGATTTAGAAACTATAACCAATTTAACATCTTCTATGTATAATCCATTTTTTGGCTTTGATTATCACGACTTCTATAACGCCAGCCGCGCACAAGTGCTGGCCGCCGACACTTTACTTGAGGGTATACCATTTGTAAGTCAAAGCGAGGGCCCTTTGATAACTGTTTATAACGAAGGTCAAGAACAAGAAACAATACTCGACTTTGTTGGGATGAATGCTGTTATTGTTGGAGATATTCAAATTTTAGAATTTGATGAGAATACAATGCTTGCAGAACCAAATACATTGCTTGCGCTCAACCATGCCGGCACAACATATGTTCATCCCAATATGTTTAATCTTACAAACCCATCGCAAACCGACTCCGTGCTGGCATATATATATCAAAATTATAATGGCCCTTATGGATATCCATCGTGGAAACAACTTCGCACGGGGGAACATCCAGTTGCTAAAGTTCTTCGAAGAAACAACATTTATGAAAACCTGCATGTGTCGCTTGATTACGACAACCAAAAGGTTAGAAAGGTTACAAGGCGCTATAGAATTAACCAAACCCCAATCACCACTAAGCATTCGCCAACACAATTTAATTTAATCAAAGATGGAAAAGAGTTTTCAATAGATATACCTTTTGGTAACAAATACCACTTTTTCACAAAAGAATCATATGAAGAGGGCTATTGGGTCGTAGGTCCGGGCTCAGCCGAATTTACGCCACTCAATCGAATGAATGATTTTAATGATGAGTTTGATATTATACCAAATTATGATAATTCAAAATTTGTAAAAATGGCCGATCGGCCATGGACTTTGGTGAATTATTCTGAAACTGTTTATCCTCGTGATGAAAATGTTGGTAAGAGTATTACTGTGAATAGGGATTATTGGCGCCGTACTCGGGATTATTATTCTGAATATGGCTCGCCATGGCCAAGATCAGAAGGTGGGATTAATATACAAGAATCATTTTGGAGCGACGACCAAAATGATAGAATATCTTATAGAGTCAACTCGCAAGGAGATACTATATTAGCCAGTTCATGGCCTATGGAGGTTGTAACTGCTTCAACACCGTCAGAGGAGAAGTCTGGCGAGCTAATGAGGTTTGACACATGCTTCTTGGCGAACACGTATGGCGCAGACGGCGGCGCCTGCCCGGTAGCTGCAACCGGCAGTGAAGTCAATGCAAAGTTTGGTAGATTTTATGGCCATTGCCGGCCACAGTCTGAAGTAACAGTTAATTATTTCCCGATCGGCGGTGGCGAGACAGGAGGCTATCCTCCATTTCCAGAGTCATATGCTAAGTGGGCAGCAGATTTAGCAACTCGGGCAAAAACTCTAGGCTATTCGATTCTTCCAGAGTTTAGAATATCAGAATATATTAGGACTATAGACAGTGAAGTTGAAACGGATTATTATGGCAAAGGTGCATATACACTTCGTGTTGATGGAGTATATGATAATAACCAGATCGGCAGCGGTGTGTTACATTTAGAAACTTATAGTCATTCTGACAAGATTAATAATTTGGATACTTTTCGACAACATTATGATGAACCGACCGCCATTGAGTTGACTATGGATGTATTAGTCAAATTTAGACCAAGAAAAGAATTTTATCCAGTATATCGCACTTTGGATCTTGCGGAACAGTTTAGTCAATCATATGGAAATGAAGCATCTTTGACCGGATCGCAGAAATCGTGGAGAACTGTGTTGGCTCCATTTTATGCACCCGGGATTATGTATAACTCTATTAAAGCCGGCATTGCTGTTGATTATCCTTTTGTTGATATGACGCAAAATCAATCAGCAACAGCGCCAACAGGCGGCTGTCATGATGTATACGAAAATCGCATGCCCTTCGAAGCTATTCTTGAACCAGCGCACTATTCACAACAAGTAAAGCGTAATCAATTTAATCCAATTTATCAAGCAACAACAATGTTTGATTGGGATCCTGAAAATCCAATAGACAGCACAGGCTCGATTGGTGCGACAGACGGCGTGTATGAAAAGATGGCTCATAACTTTTTTGCAGAAACAATTGACTTTTTTACTCAAAATGTAACAACAATTAAAAGCAAGCCGCTTTCACAGTGGCAAGAGAAGATGGCAGGGGAGAAACTATGGACCGGCGGTGACAATAATATGTCGTTAGAACAGGTAGCCAATGGAGTAACAGACTCAACAGACACTTCATATATCAAGAAATATGCGATGGATGTTTTTATAAAGAAGAAGGGTGCGTGGGCACAAAGTACTGCTGCACATTGGTTTGGAGCTTATCCCTATGTTCATCATGTGCCGCCCTACTGGGCTTCAAGCCCGACGAATCTGCTTGATCCCGACGATGCAGATAAATCAGCATTTTTAGGATCAGGTTGGGCTACTGTTTGCGTCGAAGGCCAAAAGTGCTGCACGGGCGCATCTCTAAATCCAACAATGAGTATGGGCGAAAATGAGTCATATATGAGGATTGTTTTTGATCCAACCGTAATCGCGGCCTCAGAACCAGAGAGATTTTTGAAAGGGGCATTTACTGTTAGCGACATTGCAAACAATTCAGAATTTACATTTGTGAACGTAGGCATGGAGAATGCTCTTGGCAGCACTCCAGCCGGCGCGATGCCTTTGTCTTCTAGTATTAATATATTTGGTTTAGATAATGAGGATAGATGGACTGTTGCCCCTAAGTGGGAAAGTCTTATTCGAAATTATGCATATGAAGGAGAAAACGGGCTCATACCATCAATTGATGATTATAATTCCCCGTTTCCTAGCATCTGGCAGCAGCAGGGTAAAGACTTTACTAAGAAAACCGAAGGGTTATTTCTTGAAGTAAAATCTTCTGATTTATCTGATAATATTACAACTGGTTCATTAGTTGACATGGCCGGCTTCGAACTTGGCGAGAAGAGAATTGGCGAAGCTAAGGCCAAAAAAGTATTGCAAGAGGCAATCGTTGCTATACCTTTTTATACTAATAAACAGGGTATTGAGCAGTTTCTTAATATTCCAATTGAGCAATTTGAAGAAGCATATAGTATTGTTAAGGAGGACAAAACGGCAGAACAGAGTTTAAATTCAATAGTTGATCTCATTAATAAGATGAGGAAATACGTTATGATTCCGCAATTTGATTTTGTCAAAACAAGAGATGAGTCCACCGAACCTTTAGTAACCGCTTATGATTATTTTGTGAGAAAAACTATGCAGCCTTTTGCTATGTATATATTCGAAACAACTGTGCTTGCTAATAAAACAGATTTGCAACAATATTGGGAAAACAATTTTAATAAGGGATCGGCTAGTCAGGACGCCACTCTTACTAAAATAAAGATTAGCCACCCGATAAAGGACGGCGAAATGATTTCCCCTGAAATGCTGCGTCTCGCAGGCCTAGAGGGTAAGCTACCCTCTGATTTGAGATTTAAAATCTTTAAAATTAAATATAAGGCGCAAACTAATTATTACGAGACATATGAAAAATATACTGGTGTTACTTCAAAGTATCACTATAAAACTCCAAAATTCAGTTATAATTGGCCTTATGATTATTTTTCGTTGGCCGAGATGGGGAAGTTAGAGGTGACTTTGCAGGTTGAAAATAAATCTATCGTAACAGGATCTGCGACCGAAGCATAATATGGAATTTTTAAACAAAAAAGAAGAGGTAATTGATTTAGTCTTAACAAGGCGAGGCAGAGAATTGTTTTCTGTTGAAGGCTTTAATCCACACTATTATGCTTTTTTTGATGATGAAATTTTATACGACAAAGCTTTTGGATCAGATCATGCTACAAGTTTGGAAGAAAAACAAAACGAGGCTGAGTCAAGAATAAGAAACGCCGTCATACTCAAGACTCAGTGTGAGTGGACGGCTTCTCTTGCCGGCACGGAAAAAAATTATGCTGGCCGAGGTGCCGATTTTCGTTATAACAACCACTGGTTTAAGCCGCTTGGCAAATCAAGCAATTTTAAGAGTTATAAGCCAGCTTGGAATATACAAGTTGCTGAAGGTTATATATCTGGCAGCGCCGCCTTTGGTGCCGCAACCGGCGCGAAAGCAACATATCCAACCGCCGGCAAATTAACGGGAGGCGATGTTGTTGAAAATGTTATTCCTTCAGTTAAATTTATTCCTTTCGAAGAAGATCGAATGATAAAAGCCGGCGCCGTCAAAGAGTGGGCTTCGGAGTATTTTGGCGAAAGAATACCACAAATACAATTATATTGTGATTATGTAACTTTGTCCAGTATTGACTTCCCAGCGATCATTGCCAGCTTAAGAACAAAAGGAAAAATTTTAGACAGCGATGAATATGCGGTACTGCAAAGAAGATCTTCTGATAATTTTGTTTTTTCTATAAAAGAAGAAAATGTTGACGAATCTGATTCAGAAAACTTTACATTGGAAATATTCGAATATGATTATGCACATGGGACTGACGCCGACAACCCAGCGCCCACACTAAAGCGCTTGTATTTTTCATCAGAAGAGCACACCCCAGAAACTGTTGAATATTATTTTAATGTTATAACAGATAAAGACGTGGACGAAAAATTAGATATAAAATATATTTATGACAACTCAGCACTGGCCACACCATCTACGATCAAACCCGGCACCGAGTGCGGATAGGAGAAAAAAGTTAATGTCGTACCACTCTCAGCCGATCATGCCAACGTCAACTGTGTCGACCAAATCGGCTACTTCTTCCACACAATATTTTGTTTCTTCTTCTATGGATGTTGAAGAATATTATTTTAATGAAGATCCGAATTCTATACTATCTTTTGAGACAACAAAGGTAACAATAGATGATAAAAATTGTACTATAAATTTTAGGCTCGATAAAGATTTAGCAGAAAGCGGAGAATATGATTATAAGTTTTTAGCGTTCGATAGTTCGAATAGTGATGTTTTTCATGAATTTAAACGAGATAATCCGACTAAAGAATGGAAAAAAGTATTTTTTTCTGATTCCCTCGGAAAGCATTTAAAAAATCAAAAAGTTAAGTTGGGCGGGAAAGATATTGTTTTAATAACGGGCGGAATAACATCAGAACTTACAAGCATTAAGGTTGACAACTTTATTGTTGACACATGCTTTCATGGTATTTTTATATTTTTTAACAAAGAGGATAAGAAATCTTCAAGCTGGATCGTAAACTATTCTCATGATGGAAGGGCCTTAGAATCTGAATTTCCAATTTATGATTTAAGAGTGGGCCTAGACGGGGAACAGGGCCGCCGGATTCAAGAGAAGCCGAGATTTTTACTTGAGGCTCCATTGATTAGGTTTTATACAACGCCATATGATGACGATACTTTAGGATTAATAATATCTGTTGATGTTAACACCATTTTAAAAAAGAACTCTTGGAATGCCAATTTATTAACAACTGAAGAGCTTAATTCTAGTATAAAAGATGTGCAAATTATTAAATATAAATTTAAAAACAAAAAAAGAGAAAACATATCAGAAGACCCTTCGGAAAAAATCACTTTAAAGAGGGTAGATTTAAATACATCAAATAACATGGGTATTGTTTCATTTGTTGCTAGAGATGGAAATTTCCTTCGAAGGCGCGCCTATGAGTATGAATTTTTAATAACCATTGAAGATCTTTCACGCAATAAGGTGGGAAAAATATTTGAAGAATTAAAAACTATTCGTGAAAATTTGCTTTTTATTAAAAGTGGAAATGTGGGTATAGACTCTGCAAAGAAAAGCTTTGCAGAAATTATAAGTCTGGCGGCCTTGTGGTATAATGCATACACTAGCGAAGATAACGGCCACAAGCACGTATATACAATGAACCCGGATGGCAGTGGCACTTCTTTGTTGGCTTGCAGCCCACTGGCAGAGGAAATCTGCCATCAACACGATCTTGTCGCCGCCGCCGTCGCGACAGCCCAAAGCTCTTGTTACCCGAAATGCAAAGATGAATTCGGCAGCCCGGGCTTGCCCCCACACGAACATACATTGATGGGTGCCGGCGGCCTTCCACGTAGTTTTGCTTTTGTTCACAGGCTAGCTACAGATGCTAGTTTGAGCATTGCTCCGGAAAATATTGATGATGTTTTGTTTTTATTAAATAAATTTTTAGCTGTAGTGGAACAAGAAATGGTGCTTAAAAAAGATCAATATGTTGATGGCACTATAAAGATGGCACAGAATTCAAAAAACAAAGGAACTAATGTCTTCTTTTCAGAAAAAGCCAATATAAAGATTTCGGCGAACGACGATAAGGAGTCACCAATTTTAGTCGACGGAGCCGGCGAGTCGCCCACTGGTCTTAGACACTTGTCTATAACACAAATTCAAAATCTTTTAACCACGCCGATCCAACAAGCTGATTCTATCACTACATCAGCAAGGCCGCCACTGTACCAAATAAAAACATTTAAAGAGGACATATTATTCGCAACTACTGGAACGGATACAGAATATAGCGAGTTGTCAAAATCACCAGCTAATTTTAGTAATACAATGATTACTAATACGAGATATAGCAAGGAAACGGCGTATAAAGAAACTTTTTTGAAAGAGGAAATAGTTTTAGGAGCCGCACTCAGCGGTTTTGTGGAGTTGGAAATATTAACAGGCTATTCTACTAATAAAAATTTAATCGGCTTTCAGCCCATATGGGAAAATATAGGTGCTGCTTCAATTTTAGATTCCGGTTTTAATTTGGTTAGAATTAAGAATAGAGAAGTAATTACAAATAAGTATTTTGTGTTGAGTAACATTTAATGAGTAAAAAAATATCAAAAAAAGCAAATGTTTTTTTCCACGATCATTATGTAGATCGCGCTGATGGATCTGGACAGGCTTCAGATCCAATTAGATTTTATACAAACAGGATCTGGGCAATTGATCCGGAGCCCTCACAGACGCGACCTGACGGAGCGCTACCGCCGAATTTCTATCTTCCAAACCCGGGAATCAATTTTGCCAGCAAGTCGCCGCTCTCCCCGGCTAGCGTGCCATCGTGGATGGCCGAACAAGTGCTGCCCGGCGGCCCGTGGCAATTTGAACAATTCAGAGCGCAAGTTTTTGGAAGCTTTCCAGACTCAGAGGTGCAGGTTGTTGTAGCCAATCGCGATGCAGCAATTGCGGCGCAGTTAGCTGCCAAAGACGCGCTTGATGCTGTATCCGATGCACCACACACAACCGCCGACAAAAATGCACTCAAAGCGGCGCTTGAGTGGGCCACCGCTTTCCGGTCTGCTATCGATTCAATATCAGCTACTGACGCACCAGTACCTCGCCTAAACTGGGAAATACGCGGAATGCAAGGTGAGCCGGAAACTGTAAATAAATTTGGAACAACCATTCGTTACGACGACAACCCCACCCGGCCGGCAAATGTAACGTTGGTTAATGTACCAGAATATATGAGACCGGTAGCACAGGAGTATGAAGGTCTAGACGCTGATCCTAACAGCAATTTTTTCTTTGGAAAGTACAGCGGCTATACAAGCCTTCAACTTGGGGCTATTAAAGATAAAATATTTGGTAAGATAATGCCGCCGCTGACAACTGGCGATGCTAAGATGACTTGGCATTATTTAGAAAAGATGGATGGTAAACCAAACGGCGCCTCTCGTAATTGGGCGGTTATGCCCTTTGAACTGTCGGCCAAAGAAGAAGCGGCTGAGTGGAGCAAAACTCACAAATTAATGAAAGTCACAATGGATAAATCAAAGTGGTTTTATGATTATAATTTTTTGTACAGGTCATATGAAACGGATATAACTTATCCCAATTATCCATGGCGCTTCGGGGTTGTTCACAATATTCATAGTTATAGCAAGTGTCATCACGATGCATCAATCAATGAAGCAAACCTTCAAATGTTTTATGAAAATCATATGCAGCCCAGTCATGGCGCCGGCTCGATGGGTAAAGACGCCAACAACATATGCCAATACAGTGCGAATTATAAAACTCCCACTAATATTGCAATTGCGGCTGACACGCTAAGCAATCCAGAGGTGGACAAAATTGAATTAAAGGAAAAAATAGATTATCCTTTTTATAATGCTATACAATTTACTCCTCAGTTTGGCGTTCTTGGCCAAGAAGACCCCGTGACAAGACAAGCTCCAATTATGTTGGGCCACATGGTGGAGGGAAGAGGCTTCGCGGCTTTAACCCATGGGGCGTTTAGACAGCATACAAATAAACTCATTGCCAACGAAAAAAATGAAATAGAGGGCTACATCTACGAGTCTGCTGATTATAAATTGCCCCACGCGGTTAAACTACAAAGTTATGGTGATTATGCAGGCACTCCTCCGACTGATATGGAGAAGGCAAAGGAACTAAAAGACAGCCAGTTTAAGTCAGATATTTCTTTGAAACAATATATTTACGGCCCGGGCGATGCAGAGCTTAAAGATCTTAGTACATGGCAGGATCGGAGACTTGGGTTTGGTTCAATTAAAGATTTTAAAAAGAGCAAGCCCGACAGCTTTAATTTGCTCAGCATGGCCAACCGGGCTTTTGCTAGTCTTGGAATTTCGCCCTATGTTACTTACGGAGAGGCTAAAAGTCTGGGTGCGTTTGCAAGAAATGAAATAGTTGCTTATAAAATCGTAAAACGCGCCGCAGGCGCCCTAGGAGACGGAATCGTTTCTAATTTTTATGTTTTTCCTAATCATGAATGGACCGGCGTTGCCCAATTGGGCCTACAATATAATCAAGATGGCAACATTGTTTTCTCTGCCCCTAGTATGCATGAATATATTGATACTCAAATTAAATATGATGAAAAGTATTCATATCGACTTTATGCAGTTGTTCTGGTGTATGGAAAAAGGTACCGATATCGGAACATAGAGTGCAAATTGCCAAGTATAGAATATTATAAAGAACCAGAAGGTTATCCGGATTGTAAATGGCTGACTAAAGATGTGAAATCGGAAGAGAAGCCTATTCTTATGTCTGGGTGTGCCGGCTGCAAAAAAGATCCGAAATGCGTTTGGTATGTTGACCCCGCCGGCGATAGTACCAAGGCCGGCCCCATTAACTTAGATTCCGCCGAGGAAGCATTCGAAAAATACCCATTAATGTGGAGCAAGACTCATCCGAACAAAGCCCCCGGTATGGCAAAATTTGGCGAAGGGAAATGGAAAAGTGAATCACAAGAGTTCGATTTTTCTGCGCTCATAGAAGAAGAGCCGTCAATGAGGTTTGTCGAAGTCCCGCTTCTTAAGCCGCAAAGTTGGGATATGACAGACGAAGATGAATTTGATCCAAAAAATCAAACTGTAGCATATTCGCCCAAACCTGTAAAAACTATGCCACCTCGACCGCCGCTTTTACACATTTATCCCTATAAAGGAGTAAATGATAAAATTCTCATTTTATTTGAGAAGGGCCTAGGCAATGTAATTAAAGAAACCACAAAAGACGAGCGTAAAAAGTTTAGCTGGGAAGAGAACGTCCCAGCGCTTGATCCAAAAGATACGGATCACTTAGAAGATGAAATGGTTATGTTTACTGGGAAATTTAAAGCCAAAAATTTCCTACTCTACCGCACCACCGAAATGCCTCAAAGCTATGATGATTTTGGAACATATAACAAAGATGTTCCCACTACAAACGCCTATAAAGTATTGAACCCGCCCGCCGGCGTAAATCAGGCAAAGTGGGTCTCTGGGCAGGAGCAGGAGGCCGCCACCGGCAAAAAATATATGCCCACTGGCGAGGCGTGGGATACTGCCCACATTATTGATGAATTAAAGCCAAATCAAAAATATTATTATATGGCAAGAGTACTCGGCGAAAACAACGAGATATCTTATTCTTCAGTTGTATATTCGGTAGAGCTTGTTGACGAAGGTGGCGTTATAATGCCGGTAGTTGAGTCTGTGGAGATTAAAGACTTTCCGGATATTGAAAAGGCTAAGCGAAAGAAGAGCATTTTCTTTAAAGAAAAATTAAGAATCGACCCTTCGTTTTTACAAGTTGCGCCACAAAAAAATGGTGATTTGGGGTATGAAGAAGAGTCGACTTTTGAGCACGAGTTAAATCAACATCTGTCAAATCGGGAGGAATTCTTCAATGACAAAGTGAAGCTCCCCAAATACAAATTAAGAATAACCTCGACCAAAACCAAAAGAAGAGTAGATTTAAATATCACTTTCAGAAAACGTAAAATCACGTCTACTAGTGATGCATCATATGATATTATACTGGATGACGGTGAAGTTGTGCGTTCTGGAGTGAAATAAATAAAAAGTGCTTTTTATAAAAAAATACTAATTATAAAGGAGCAGGTTTAAAAGGAGAAGTGGAATGAGTTTTTTACCTAATGACGGAGACATTATTTTAGATGCCGTATTAACTGACGAAGGCCGCCGCCGCATGGCAGGCGGCGCTGGGCAGAAAAAATTTAGTATTGATATGTATGCCTTTGCTGATGATGAAATTAATTATCAGCTTTATAATCATGATAATGCAACCGCCTATAAGGATCTTAATATTCTCAAGACACCCGTTCTTGAGGCGATCACTGACAATGGGTCGGCGTTAAAACATAAATTGGTATCGCTCCCCGCGAATAAAGATTATTTATACTTACCAAATTTACGCGTCAGACAATCCAGCGAGAGCGGCGTTGACCGCGGCCTGCCTTTCGCTGCAACCCCAAATGATGGAAGATACGTTGTTTTAACCACGGGCGACGGCGGTGCGTATGATGAAGTTAGCGGCTCATGGCCCGTTGCCGGCTTTATTAAAGGCGCCAGCGCGGCTGATGCAGCAAACACGGTTATTGTAATCGATCAGGGAATTATAAGCAGCACCGGCGGGCTTTATAGCAAGAACCTCCCGGCAGAACTAGAAGAAGACACATATATAATTCAAATTGATGATCGATTTGGCACTATAGTAGACCCAGATGGTAACGTGGTCGATAAGAGTTATGTTGATGATGATTATATCGCAACTTATGTGGTACCAAAAACTGAAGCCGGCTGGCAACCTCGGCCGGCAAAGAAACTTAGCTCTGAACACGCTGGCCCCCGCGGCGGCCGGTTTTGGTTCACAATTGTTGCTTCTGATAATTTGGCCACCAGCGCTGCTTATTTTTACGAGTTTGGCAACACACTGACAAGTGTTTTTCCGAACTCTGCTAACGGATTGGCGATAGATACTATTGTTAGAGTCGATGGATGGAAAACAGGCATGTCATTAGATATACCGATAAGATTCTTGGCACACGTAGGCCTAACTTAAAAGAAATTTTTTAAAAAGAACGGAGAATAAAAATGGCACAAACTTTTAAATCAATAGACAAATCAAAAGACATTAAAAGTTTTAAAACAAAATTACACGAGTCGATTCCAATAACTGGGTCCATTGTTGCATATACCTCATCAGTCGGTACCGTGACTACAACCTATGGAATTTACGTGGGCGAAACTAATATTAAGAAGTATACACACGGTATGTTTCAATCTGTTTATGATTATCCACACTTGAGTTCTTCGGCAAATCAGATTTTTGATTTAACATTTGGTGTTTCGCCAAACTGGTCGCACGATGCGCCTTTGGAGTCAACTGTTAGTGATATTGTTTCCCAGCAAACTGATAAGCAAAACATATATCAACAAATGGCGCAAGTCTTAGTCGGCCATGACGTGACCGGCGCTATTATGCAGTTTGATCATCTTGCCCAACCGGCGACTTCAAGCCAAGCGCAAAAATTGCAAACCGCACTTTTCATGAATTTTTCTAGAATGCTTGCAAAGGACGAAATTGCCAAGGGTACGTTTGAGATGTATGTTGGTACTGGAAGTTGGAATGACAAATCGTCGTTTTCAGTTTTTGATGAATTCCCGGTTCGCCTTTCGGATTCCGGCTCGTCGGTTTATACAAATTCACCGGCCGGCGAGTATGGCATAATTTATTCTGCCTCTGCCGGCCAGTCATATGACCCCACTGATGCTGATGCGGTTGGCTTAATTTATTATCAAGCCGGCGTGGTGGCACTAGAATTGTCAGGCGCTTGGGCCAACCATGCAAACGGAGGAGGCGTCTTCGGTGCCACTTCCAACGGAATAGATCTGGTTTCTTCTTCGGCCGGCGATTATGACGGCAATGGCGGCCACAATAACGTTGCTAGTGCCTCCATTTCAGCTTCGATTGATGCTGTTTGTGATGGGTTCAGGAGAAGAATAAGTAGCATAAGCTTCAAGAACACAATTGAGCTTAACTCAACTGTTTATTTCTGTCGTGCCAACGCTTCTGAGTTTAATTATAGTTCAAATCCGACCTATATTGATGCAAATGGAAAAATTAGAGTAAAGCAATATGTTGACGACTCGGCAGCTTCGTATATTACCACAGTTGGTTTATACCATTCTGATGGTGCCCTGATGGCTGTTGGTAAATTATCAGAGCCAATCAAAAAGACAGACGCTAGTGATTTTACAATTCGCGTAAGACTTGACTATTAAACGGAGGATCTGTGTCGCATGACTGCATATTCTCCAACAAAGAACATCCGAACGGCCGTCCATCCGTATTCTTTTACGGAGAATGATGTTTTTCGCAATGTCTTAAAAACATATCCAAAGTATATATTTTCATTTCATTTAAATGCCGCGCACATAAATAGACGCGTCTCTGAAGGGCATAACGTTATAACTGGCGCCATCTCTCTTTATGAAATGAATGTTGATCGTCTTACAGCCAATGCTGTCCCGGGTGATGAGGGGTTCAATGATTATTTGATATCGGGTAGTTTTACCAAGGGTGAAAACAAAGTAGATGACGTGGCTTATAAGTCGGTGAAATTTTCACAACTTGGCGCGAAGTTAGTTCCGGCCGGCACTGACATGTCTATACCGTATCCCTTGACTGCTTCCATTGCCAGAGAGTTGATTAAGGCCAAGCCAGATACAAGCGGCGATGCAGACACTGATAATGACGGGTACCTTATATACTCGGGTTCAACCTCTAGCAAGACCGTTAGAAAGGTTGTGGCACTTAAAAATACTTTTGATTATTATAAATATTTAAGCCCATACTATGACTTTGATACGTACATTCTTAAGAACGGCGGTATACCACCGCACTCTTTAGCGCAGTATGGTAAAAATATTAACGTTGGTGGTGTGAAACCTCAAGCTCACCCACTGACACAATCAATTCCAGTTAATGATTTGACAAACCTTATTGTTATTCCAAAGATTTTTTATGGCAATAAGATTAAAAAAGGAAGCATAGATCTAAAGTTTTATTACACCGGCTCTTTGTTAGCTAGAGCCCAAGACATAAGAAAAAATGGAGAACTGGTAGAAACATATCGCGGCAACGAAGCTGCTACAGGCAGTGTCATCGGCATGGCGCTGTACAATGAGGGCGTTTTATTAATCACAGCCAGCTATAATCTAGATGATAATTTGGTAGACGGCTATATGAGTCCAACGGGCTCACACGCGGACGGCGTTGCTAGTTGGATGGTTGACAATCCCAAGTGGGGTTATTTTGGAGCATACAAGTCTTTTGTTATTTCACCAACAGAAGATGATGCACATTATGGCCCGACAAGTTCATCTTATTCATTAGAGTTCCAAGGAACGGAAAAGATTCCTGTTATTACAATGTTGGCACACGCCAAAAAGAATGATTTAAATTGGAGTAACAACCCAACATTCCTTGACAGAAAAGACGAGTGGGCGAACACCAACAACTTGGCCACGGATTGGCACTATACACGCGTCCATGGAGTAACGAGCGGCTCTAGTTATTACAAAGAAAACAAATATATTTCAATTCATAATACAATTTCCAGTTCGTATGATAACTATTCTGCTTCTTATGCCCCACAAACATTTATTTCAAAAATTGGCATATACGATAAAAACAAAGAACTTGTTGCTATAGCGAAATTAGCTAACCCAATACGAAAAACTAATGGACAAGATTACACTTTTAAGTTAAAATTAGATATATGATACTTGGACTAGATATTTCAACCAGCATTACCGGCGTGACCGTAATAAACAACAAGGGCAGTGTTGTCTTCTGCGAGGCATGGGACACTCGCAAAACTAAAAACTTTTTTGATAAAGCGTCTCTGATCGGGGGGCAACTGATAAATATTCGAATACAGTTTCCCATTACCCACATTGTTATTGAACAGTCATTACAGATGTTTAGGGCCGGCTTTTCATCAGCAAAGACGCTCACGCTTCTTTCAAAATTTAATGGCGTTGTTAGTTGGCTGTGTTATAATACTTTTGGGTTAGAGCCAGAATATGTTTCGGCAACGACGGCTCGTAAGCAAATCGGCATTAAAGTGCCCCGGGGCACAAAAGCGAAAGAAGTTGTTTTGGAACACATCAACAAAACAGTTTCAGATTTTGAATATGAATTAACAAAAGCTGGCAACCCAAAAGCCGGTACTTACGACAGGGCAGACAGTATTGTTCTGGCAAAATATGCATACTTGACGCAGCAGCAATAATGTTGTAAAATGATTATGTGACTAAGATTTCTTTATTGCAAGACGTACTCGGCCAAAGCTATCGCTCTGGGGAAGAGTATCTTTTTACCTGCCCTTTTTGTGATCACCACAAGAAGAAGCTGTCAGTCAATTTAAAGAAAAATAAGTTTAAATGCTGGGTGTGTGATACATCTGGTAATTCACTGCTGTACCTCTTCAAAAGATATGGCAGCGTCCAACAGCTAACTGAGTGGAAAAAGCTAAACAACATCACGGACTTTTCAGAGGTTGACGATAAATTAGAACACTTGTTCGATGAGCCTAAAGAAGTAATACTCCCAAGGCTGAATTTGCCAAAAGAGTTTATTTCACTTGCGAACAATGGCCTTCCGCTTTCCAGCACTTCGGCCAAATCATATTTGAATAAACGCCGAATCAGCAAGAAGGATATTCTTTATTGGAAAATCGGCTATTGTTCAAAAGGTCAATACGCCGGCCGGATTATTATTCCATCGTTTGATATGAAAGGAAATATTAATTATTTTATAGCAAGATCATACGACGGCAACTGGAAGAAATATTTAAATCCAGAAGTGCCCAAGAGCGAAATCATATTTAATGAACTGTATGTTGATTTTACAAGGCCGATAATTTTAGTCGAAGGGGCGTTTGATGCAATCGTTGCAGGCGAGAATTCTGTTCCTGTTTTGGGATCAACGCTTTCAGAAAACTCTAAGCTGTTTCAGAAAATAATACAAAACAATTCAACTATTTATATGGCATTGGATCCGGACGCAACACACAAAACAAACTCGATTGTAGAAAAGCTCTTGCGTTATGGCATAGAAGCGTATATAATGAATATAAGCGGATTTAAAGATGTCGGCGAGATGACGAGAGAACAATTTAAAGAGAGAAAAGATAGCGCCAAACAGGTCAATGATAGCCTGTCGCTGTTAATAAACAATATCAATTTTTGAGGTTATTAAATGAGGATAGCGCACATTAGCGATATTCATGTGCGGAACTACAAGTATCACTATGAATATAGAAAAGTCTTTCAGCAGCTTTTTGATAAGCTGGAAGAGCTTAAACCAGACATTATTGTCAACACAGGAGACACAGCACATACCAAATGTAATTTAAGTCCAGAGTATTTCAACTTGACTTCGTGGCTATTTACTAGCCTAGCGAAGATTGCTCCGCTACATATGATTCTAGGAAACCACGACTGCAATGTCAAGAATTCTAGTCGCCTTGATGCGGTGTCACCACTTGTTGATGCGCTGGAAGATCCGAACATTCACTTCCACAAGTACACGAAAGAGGTGGATGTGGGCAACGGCATTGTGCTTAATGTCCTTTCTATTCTTGATCAAGACAAGTGGGCCGCTCCGACAGACCTAAACAAGACTAACGTCGCACTCTATCACGGTGCAGTCGCCGGATCGAAAACGGACACTGGCTGGATTATGGAACACGGCGAGATCGATCTTGACTTCTTAGGAAACTTCGACTATGGCCTTCTTGGCGATATTCACAAGACAAATCAGACTATTGACGACCACGGCAAGGCTCGATATCCCGGTTCGCTAATTCAGCAGAACTTTGGGGAATCGCTAGACAAAGGTTTTTTACTTTGGGACATTAAAGATAAAGACAACTTTACTTGTGATTTTCACCAGCTTAAGAACCCAAAACCCTTCGTCACGATCAACCTCACCCCCGCCGGCGGAATCCCTAGGGCTACAAGGCCCCCAGAGGGGGCTAGGCTGCGTTTGGTTTCCTCGGACAACCAGAGCATCGAAATCTTTAGAAAGGCCGTAGATATCGCTAAGACGCGGTTTAAACCAGAGTCTATTTCTTTTTTAAATCGAGCACAACGCGGAAGCCGCATAAGTGTTGATAAAGAGGTTGATTCTGTTATTCACGAAAATCTGCGTGATCAAAGTGTGCAAGAAAAACTTATAGCAGAATATTTAAAAGAGTACAATGTTAATGAAAAAACTTTGAATGAAGTTTACTCTCTTAACGCGAAGTACAACGCGCTGGCAGAGTCTGATGAGGAGACAACTAGAAATGTTTCGTGGAAAATTAAGAAATTTAAATGGGATAATCTTTTCAACTATGGAGAAGGCAACGAGTTGGACTTTACTAAGCTTGCTGGAACTGTTGGAATATTTGGTAAAAACTATAGTGGCAAATCTAGCATCGTTGATTCATTGCTCTACACAATCTATAATAATACTTCTAAGAATATTCGAAAGAACTACAACGTTATCAACGAGCACAAAGAGCAAGGATCTGG
>Ga0209756_1000589_pt1 | contig 35566 bp, 39 predicted proteins | sample ETNvirenome_6_85_FD_184071 | JGI IMG/M metagenome (GOLD analysis project Ga0209756, IMG submission 184071) | Marine viral communities from the Pacific Ocean - ETNP_6_85 (SPAdes) (version 3) | ecosystem: Environmental > Aquatic > Marine > Oceanic | place: Pacific Ocean | collected 2013-06-19 | reverse complement strand
CTTTTCCTGTCTGCACTGCTGCAGTTCTAGGAACAGCTAAACGCTGTGATTGATTTTGCATCTCTTGTGTTTTCTGTTGCACTACTGGGTTAGTATTTGTTCTCAATTCAAACAACTTTGCTAAATTGTCAAGAGTTAAGTTTTCAGGATTCTGCGACCACTCTACAAACTGTGCAGCTTTTTGACCTTCCCAGCCAAAATTGTTCACAGCATGACTATGTGCTTGTTGCTGTACCATATGCAGCTGTTGCTTTTGCATTTGCTGTTGATAGGCTTGTTGCATTTCCTGATCACGTATCTGGTCTTTCTTTGTGAGAAAGCTTAGATAATCATCTCTATAAGACTCTTTAGCCATTCGATACTTAAATGAATCAGATTCTGGGTCATTATAAGCATCGACCTCATTGTATGAATGTGGTCTTTCTGGGGCTGATGGCTCCTTCAACGAAGGCTCTTGGAGTCCCTGAGGATGTCCTTGAGCTTGTCCATTGGAGGGTGAGTTTTGTTGCCCAGCGTCTTGAGGTACTGTATTGTGTTTATAGTACTCCAATTCGCTTCGTAAAGCAGTTAGCTCTCCCTTGGCTTTGTCAGCTTGTGATTGCCAATATTCAAAACGAGTTGAGTCGTCTCTGGGGGAAGTTTGTTGTGTTTGTTCTTCCGTAATTGAACCAGCCACTCCTGTAGCATTTTCTACAGGCACTTCCTCCATAGGTATATTAGGTTGCTCTGTTGACAGAGCAGCATTTTCTACCTGTGGCTGATCAGCATTACTTACTTCTAAGATATTCTCCATTACTTTTCCTTTGCGATTTGGTTACTTCCAGCAACCGCTTTCTTCAATTCTTTCATTATCTAAAATCCTCTGGCATCATTGTATTGCCTTGAGGTAAATCTTCTGTGAAGGGGTTAAATGCTTCTTGAAGTATACCGCTATTTACTTTAAAACCGTATGGGGTCATTCCTTCTCTATGTAAAATAGATTCTACTTCTTCTGGCGACATATCTGGTTTAATAAGACCTTTATTTTTTCCATCATATATAGCTTTTATAGAAAAGCCAATATCTGTTTCATTCATTGGAGGCATATTTGCATAATATTGCTTTCTTCCTGCCTTTGACATACCTTGAATTAATTTAAACTTAGCTTCTTCTTCATTTGCATTTAGAGCTGCTCTTTGTAATAAATCATCTCTTGTAAAGGCTCTACCTTCTGGACTCATAGAATCATACATTTCAGGAGTAGATCTACCTAGTGTATTCATTGCGTCATGCCTATAAAGATCTTGAGCACCCACACCCGGATTGCCTTGTTCAGCTCTAAACCTATTCCATAAACCAGCGTTTTGTTTTTGATTGTTTGCCATTTGTTTCTACTCCTCTATGCTTAAGATTTCTTCATTCAAACGTCTTTGAGTATTTCTGCTTTCATCAAACTCTTCTATGTCTTCTTTAGCACTCTTAAGCTCATCTTGCAATCTTGTCTGGTAAAGCTTTGCAGCCATTTCTACTTTAGCTTCAGCTTTTGCCAATTTCTTTTCAAATTCTTTTACCTCTACTCGCTTACGATCATGCAAGGACTCCCTTTGTGCTGTCTGTAGATCACCTTTAAGTTTTTTAATCTCTTGAGCTTGAGCCTGCATTTGCTGTTGCATCTTCTGCGTCTGCCCTGCCCTTTCTAATACACCTTCCATATCTGCAACATCAGTCTGCTTAAGAACTTCAATCTGATCAATAAGACCACTTTGATATAACTGCATATAGTACTCAAATCTCGCCCAGCGATTAGACGGGAGAGTTGAACCTGATAAAACAATAACATCGTATTTTCCAACAGTAATATCATTAATCTTGCCTATTAAATTACCTATATCATCATACAGAGGACTATTAACTTCCATTTCTAAGGGTCTATTGTTTGGCTGCATTAGCCTTAAAACCTTTTGATCTGTATAAACATACTGAATCATACCAACTACAACTTTAGCTAATTGATTAATACACTCTTCAATATCATCCCTTTTTGATTTAATTCTTCTTTGCCCATATTCATCCAAAGCAACCGTACCTTTAAATGTCTGAGGTGCACTACCTACATCCCCTTGCATCATAGCATATATACCCAATATTCTTTCTATGTCCGCTTTTGCATCTGCTTCATTCTTATATAGCTCATTAGGCAATGGGACAGGACCAGCTACAATTGGTTGTCCTAATTCTGGGTCAAACTCTATAACAGCCGTACCTGCTTTACCCCATTCTTCTTCTAAATGTTTCTTATCCATACTTCCCCTTGGAATAAGAAGCTTTACATTGGTAGAGCTCGATGCGTGAGCTACTATTAATGATCTAATCTTATTAATGTACTCTTGTAGCCCTTTCACAAGTCTTACGTCACTCATAGGATAAGGGTTCCTATTGAATCCGTTCATAAAAGGAACGATAGGATAATCCTCGATTGGCAGGTCAACCATAAACAACTGGACATCACCCACACTAACACATTGTTGTATTTGAGTGATTTCTATCTCATTTACCATAATGCCACCATCTTCTATAAGATCAGCCTTGGTTAAGACATCAATAGTAGTAGTGCTTCCGGGAATAGAGCCTGAATGCTCTTCACCTGCCATAGGGGTAGGCTGACCAGACATTTGATCTAACATTAAATGATAAGTGCCGCCTATGTTTTCTTTAATATCCATATACATATTAACATTTTTCTTATCAGTAAATATTTGCTGACCCTCTGCATTCGTTACAATTACGATAGGTTCTTTCTTATACTCTTCAAACCTTTCGTGATTTAAAACCTTCTGTTCTTCACTTAACGGATCGTATATTTTATAATATGGAAGTTTTATTTTAGTATAACGCTCAAATAACTCTAATTCTCTTTCGTCTGTAATGGTAGTACCAGACATACGTCTTTTAAGGGTAACATCTTCACTTGACAATCCATAACGTGATTCAGATGTTGTATTTATATAACTGGTTTCTGCGGCTTCCCTAATTAGATCTTCAAATTCAGGATATGTATCTATCAACTGAGTTTGAGTTATTATTTTTCCTACTATTATATGAGCTGCATCTCTGCAGAAAGGGTCTTTGGAGCTGGGGTCTATATACAATTCGAGAGGATCTATGGAACGAAGCCGTACTTCCCCAGCCCCAAAATCTGCATTAGGATCAATATATGACATCATTACGCCCATGCCTTTTACATAGTAATCGTCAATTGCTTGCTTTAATTCTACGTTTCCACTTGAATGATCCCATATATAAGCCATTAAATCAGAAAACATCCTGCCTACTCTAGCATCGCTGTTTTCTCTGGCTGTTGATTGAAATTTTGGATTATTCGCTGTAAGCATAGCCTTTGCTTGCTCAACAGCACTATATACTATATTAACAACTAATGGTTCCTGTGCACGACTTCTTAAAGCTGTTACTTGATCATCAGACCATTGCTTTCCATTACGGAACTCATTGTCCTCAACTGCTTGTTTTACCCAATTCTGTCTAGCAGATGAATAGTCTGCAAGTAAGTCTTGTGTTAGTTGTACTGCTTCGTTTTTAGCCTGATTACCGTGCAAAGTATGTGAAAAATGTTAGTTGTCTAATTAAATCAACACTAAGCTATTTTCCAGCTTATGTCTTGATCTTTGGTAGAATTATACTGAATCTTTTTTTCTTTTACAACACTTTTATGATTTGGAGTATAACATTTCTTCATAGCATAGAATAATCCATCTAATAAATCATCGTGTTTGCCTCTAGGGTACAATAAAAGCTCATCTAGTATCTCAGGCATTTCTTTTTTAATATATACTTTCTTTTGAGCAAAGTAAGGTTGCATAGTTTCTAGTCTAGAAGATTTACTGGTTCTAGGACTTTCTTTTATTTCTAAGCCAGATATAAATATTTTTTCTTCATCACAACGCTGCCTTAGGTATTCTCTTAGCATTTCCTGATAGCCCACGCTTTCTACTCTAACCTTAACAGGTTTAAATAGTTTAAAATACTCTATTATGCTTTCAGCTAATTGCATGGGAGTTGCCCTTTGGCGGTAATACTGGAGAATATACCTGTTGTTGTTTTCATCTACCGCAACTGGCATGATTACGGAGTAGTCTGCCGTCTTGCGTACTGAAGAAGCAGGATCAACCCCCATGAATACATTTACTGGAAATTCCTTATTTCCATCAGTTAAATAATGCCTATTACTGCTATCTATCTTTAATTCATAATTATGATATTGAATATAAGCTTGTCTGAATAGCTGATCTTCATCTCCAACTATTTGACACATATATTCTCTGTAGAATACTGAAGCTCTGCCTATGGAATCTAATTCTTCTTTTTTTTGTACTAATTTTTTTATTGGCTGCCATTCTTCCCATAAAGCAATGTTATTATCTAGATCTGGACTGAAATGCATATTCTTCCAACCCTTCATTTCTTTTAAAACCTCAACTAAACATCTTTGGTGTTGAGGAGTTCCAATAACACATATCTTTCCTTTTTGCGGATCTAATGAAGGAACGGCACTCTGAAGCAACCATCTAAGGTTAGCTTCCATAGCTTCTGCTGTTTTAGTATTATTTTCATCTTCAGGGTCATCTACTATAATTAATGTAGGTCTTTGGCTGCCAACTTTAATACCACGTAGCTGTTGCCCTGTTCCTTTGCATATTATCATAGAGCCGTCTTTAAGCTCTATTTCACTTTTAGCCCATTGCCTAGCACTATGCTGTCCCCAGTACCCGTAGATTTGCCTGAAGGATTCGCTGTACTCTATAGTGTCCTTGATAGTTCCAAGGAGCTTTATGGCGTGATCTTGAGTACGGGAGACTAGCACAATTAATTTTGCCCCATCGTGGTTCATGATGTGGTAAAGGGGATACACACCTCCGACAATAGAGGATTTAGCGTGACCACGTGGGGCGATAATATTAGCTTGTTTTATATCATCGTTAATTAAAACATCAGCTATTTTATAATGAAACTCTGGAGAAGACGCAGAAAACATACTTGGCATTATAATTTTACCAAACATAATCATATTATTTTTAAGTTTTCTTTTTATATAATTTTTATCTTCTTGCATTTTTCTTTGGTTTCTTTGGACATTTAGTCATATTAGAAATGTTTGTTTCAAATAAAGAACCTGTCTTTATACCACAATGAGTATCATTATAAGTTTTACCTGCAAATCCACAGGATCTTTCAATTATACTGCAGTAATCAAACAATTAATTAGACTCAGAAGTATATTGATCGTACATAAAGCCTAATGTCTCTATTTCACGCAAGGCTTCTAAGGCATAATTAGCCATAAAAGCTGGATTGCCGTTATGAAGAATAGCTATTACATGAAATGCTTTAACAGCTATTTCTAATTGCTGATTCATACGATTCTTTTCCGATATACCGTTATTCTGAAGCTCAATGTCATTTTGGTACTTCATTCTCTTCGCTTTTCCTTTGTAATGTAAGGCGTTTATCTTCCCGTGCAATAGTATCTGCTATCTGCTTGGTCATATCAACCTGTATTGTGTCCGTTATCATTTTTTTATTTGGTTTCATTTCCAATAAATCCATTAATGTGTCATTTGCCTTTAAAAAATTATTTACATCCCCTTTACTTTCAGCCATTCTTAAAGCTATTAAAACATTATCTAAAGCTAATTCTTTACTTATGCCTTTTTCGCTTAATAGTTCTTTTAATTTCTTTTCTACCATACGCTTTGTTACCTCTTGTTTTAAAAATCTCCTAACAGTAGCTACTGGTTTTTCTTGATCAGGTCTATATACATTACCAAGAGTTTCATAGTCAACTTTTCCAGTATTAAGCAGCATCTGTGCATAAGTACTAACAGTATTTTTAGCCCGTGTTGTTTTAGATTCTTGATCATCCCATTTCCTCTTTGGATTAGTTTTGCTATATACTCCATATGTTTGGTTTTTTTCAAATAATATTTTAGAAAACCTACTTACCCAACCGACTCCGCAGGTAAGTTTAACAAATGTTTTTGTATTCCCATGCTTATCTGTATAATCTTTACGAGCATAGCATTTAGCTATATAATCATCATCTGTATATGCCCAATCTCCTACGGATGCTTCTTTCCAGTAAATAATTACGAGCTTTTTCTTAGCTGCTTCTTCCTTTGTATAAACAGGATGAAGGCTTGATTTACCATTTATTCTACGTTTTATTTTCATAAATTTCTCTAGTATAGCTACTCTATAGTAGTGGCTCTACTTATAGTATAGCTACACTACTATTATATAATATACTACTTTAATCCATACTCTTTTTACTTTTTGATGTTATTCCTAATTGTTGCTCTACTATACGATTAACTATTTGATACTCAGCCTCTAGTTCATCAACACTAGAGTTCATTTTAGATGAAAAATCATCAAATTGTTCTTTAGTCATAACCTTTCTTTCCCACTTGCCGGTTTTGACATTAAACACTTCATATTGTCTTTGGAGTTTTCTTTTCATTACGCACTTTAAGTTAATCACTTAATAGCAAGCACTACAAGTAGGAAGTACTCTAATCAAAAATTGTAACAAGAATGTGAGTGAGGGAAGAGTGGGTTAGGGTACCCCCGTTAATTAGGGATGGGTTGCCTAATCCACGTTGAGTTCAGTTAATCGAGTTCAGTTCCCAATGAGTTCGTTCGCACGCTCACTCACCCAGAGGACATCTACATATACACGCACACGGATCATTATATAATCCATACTCTACAAAGGAGTATACATATGACAGCCGTGCTATATCTATAGCATATAACCATAAACCTAGGAGGTACATAACTATGCAACACGAACTATCAAAAGATACACTTAATAGTATTTACAAAGCTGTAAAATTCGGAGTCAGAGACGGTGCTTTGGAGTTTCAACAGAAATCAATTGAAAACATTCCAGATAACTTAGGACTCATATTAAAACAGACATTCGATACAGTTGAAGAAATCTTACCTGATATGATTAAATCATTTGAGAAAATGGATAAAGCAATCAATAAATCATAAAAAAAAGAAGAGGGGGGACTATTCCCCCCTTTCTCTTCTATATTTATAGTTAAATAAAAAGGAACATCATATCATGTTTAAAAATACAATACTATATGGACTTGGTGCCATAATCGTAGGATCTGAGAAAGTAGTAAACACAGTTAAAAAAGTTAAGAAACTTCCTAACATAAAGAATGAAGCTAAATCATTCTATCATAATCTTAACAATAAAGCTGTTGACCAATATAATCTTAAAGATACAGTTAAAAAACAGAGGGAGGAATTAAAAGACCTAAAGCGTAAATATACAGATATGTTAACACATAATGAAGTTATTGATGCAGAGGTTGAATAAATAAAAAAAAAGAGGGGGATTGTAAAGTCTCCCTCTTTTAGTTAAAAAATGAAAATGGTATTAATAAACAAACAATAACAAGTTAAAAACTAAAACATTATTTGATATAAACAATAATTAAGTTAAAAAATGGTTTCTCATTTTGTTAAATATTAAGTTGAAAAATGGAATTGCATTTCTTCATACATTTAGTTGAAAAATGGAATTGTATTTTATCAAATATTTAGTTGAAAACTAAAAGGAGCTAAAGCGTTAGCGTTGCTAACACTATTAGCACAGTTATATTTTACATTACATTAACTAATCTTGGTTCTAAAAATGCTTTACATTTAGTTGAAAACTAGATTAGCTTTTCTATATTTGCGATATTTTAATTAAAAACTAATGAGGTTAAATAATGAAACAACAATTATTAAAAACATTGAAAGATCTATCAAATCAAACTGATAAAGATTATGATGATTTTATGAAATCTAATCCTGACCGATATGATTCAGATGATAGAGTGCATTATGAATCACTTTATGAAAGAAGCAGTACTATTAATGAAATCATTAATATAGTGGAAGAAATTTGTCCATATGATGAACCACTTCATAATCATCACGATGGATGCCCTTCGTGTACAAATGTGTAAACTTTAACATCAATAAGATAAGGCTCTGTCCATCGGAGCCTTGTCTTTTCAAAGCTTTTCTCTTGTGCTCAACAAGAAATCGCTTTTTCTATATTTTTGGAACATTTATATGTACCTTAATAGTGCCTTTAGTAATGAAATGCTATCCACCAAAGTTACACTCTACTAAAATTGGGATTCTATTTTCATTACTATTGGTACTAAAATTAACAGGTGTCTTCTCTATGTCGCCTCGTCTAGTGGGTTCAGCGAGCCTGTATAAAAAATAAAGATAGCGACGGCTATTTCAATTGAACCCAAACTATTCAATATAAAATTTTATAAAGTAAGAGAGAAAAGAACTAAGACAGATCATCTAAGTTATTTTCTCGTACTACATCTTTAGAGTATTTATTTACTTGGCAAAGATGATAATTCTAAAGACAATGAATTAGTACTTCAAGTACTAAACAATCAACGACTACTGTTGAGATTGTGTCGAAAGACTAAATTGTACGCTGGACAAAATAACAAAGTTTAGTCTTTGTTGCTTGGTAATCTAAGAGTTGGTTCGTAGTAATCCAACTGAATCTAAACATCTGAATAATTCATATGCTTTTGACACTCGTAAGAGTATAAAAGCTACAGAGAAGAGGGCAAGTGCTATACTTCAGGAATTATGTGTTGTGAAACAAACAGATGTGATTATCGTGATCCTAAAGGACAAAAAGAAAACTATAAGCAAACCAGTTGTAGGTAAAGACTCAAATTTATTTGAGTAAAGACTGAATCCTACGTAGTCTTATTTTATATAAACTCCATAACCCTAGCTTTGCTATATTTATAGTAAAGCTAATGGGGGGGAAGACCGGGCAATAAACAAGCACGAACTAAAAAAAAAAGGAGTGCAACACTATGTTGCACACGTTATTAATTACCCTCACTAAGCATCTCTAAAAATGCTTTACTACTAGCTAAACATAAGAACAGCTTTCTATATGTCTGGCAATTAAGCCACTTAACTAAAAAAGGAGGCATTATGCCTAAAAATAATAAACTTCAGGAACTGATTAAGAAGTCTCAGAAATTAGCAGAGGAAACGATGCAAAGTTCAGCAGTATGGATTAGCAGAAGCAAAGAGATTGAAGACGGTGATTGGATTAATAAACGCTCTAGCGTTTCAGAACTTAAAGCAGATGATAGTGATTCTTGGACATACAATGTATTTCACGAACTCACTAAAGACGGTGTTGAAGAGTTCAAGGACTTCATAGAAGAACACGAACTTACATTACTACCTGATACAGGCATTCAAACTGATAAAGGTAATCATATGAGATATATGATTGCTACCAGATCATAGTTAACGGAAATAAAAGAGCTACACATATGTGTGGCTCTTTTATTAAAAAAAGGTGTTTCGCTTCACGAAACCCGTTATATTTTCAACTACACAAACAAGAAACAAACAAGAAACAAGCTGAACAATGCTTGACAAAATGAACCTTAAATATTAACTTATATGCAAGATATAAAGAACAATATTAACAATACATAAGTATTGATATTGCTGAACTAAGGGATGGAAGTATCCGTAAGGACTTCAAGGTTATATCTTATCGACATATGGTGATCTACCTTTTGACATCCCTTATACTTTAGGTAAGTGGTAAAAGGAAGTAGTGCCTAGCTTCACTAAGCACTACTTTCTATATTTATGGATTTTTTATTTTAAAAAAGAGGATCAAATATGAAATGCAAACATCACCCAGAAGCAGAACTAGAAGTGGTAACTACTAAAGTACATATATTTTCAACTATATATTTTCAACTGACAAAAAACACTTTGTAGATTATGAATATTGTACTGAATGCTTCATCGAACACGAAAACGGCAAACCAATGAAACACGATTTAATATCAGAAGAAATCGACTATTGGGAAGAAAAAGCCGATAATTACATACAAAATCAAATAAAAGAAAGGACATAAAAGTATGGATTATTCAAATAAAACAAACAAGTTTATGGATTCTTTAATACCAATAACACATAAAAGTTATAATAGTAAAGAGGAAAACATTGAACTAGCCTTCAAAACTTTAGAAGGCTCAATAAATGATATGAATGAAACATCACAAGAGATTGATGAAATATGGTCTAAAGTGGACACTATACTATATAATATAGAAAGTGGACAAAAAAGACTTATGAAAAAAATCGACACAATGAAAAGATCTATCAAAGATCTTGAGGAGTTATTATGAGCGTTAAACTCTATACTGGAGTAGCTAAAGGCTTGGGATACACAGCCTTTGCTATAAATCAATGCTTTAGAGCTGTTAAAAGCGGTTCTAAAGCAGTTGCAGAAACAATAACTAATACTAAGAAATACAAAGTAGAACTTATTGTTGAAGGTGCAACACTAAAAACAAAAGAAAATCAAACAAGTCAGGATGTTATACGGACAATAGAGAATATGGAAGATTATGGAGTAACTGGCGTTATCATACACGAACAGAGTAAGGTATGATAATAATACAGTTAATAGAAATAATAATAAACATATTCATTCTAACGCTATCAACATTCTTACTAATGATAAGCGTATTAGGATACATAGCTATCTATGATAAACTAAAAAAAAGGAGAAAAGAAAGTGCTTAAAACAGCTCAATCACCAGATAAGCGACCTGCTATAGCATTTGACAATAAAAATGAGATACAGGCTATAATAGACGCTTTAAAAGCATATCGTTATGGACACATAGATATAAAAAACAAAGAAGAAATTGAATTTTATAGGAAACTAGAAGATATTGCTGAACAATGTATGAAAATGTTTAATAAAAAAACAAAAGGGATACAAAATGACTCTGAGTGCTAAAACAAAAAAAGAAGATAAAGGTAAAAAAATTATCTTTACTGAAATATACAAAAAAGTACCACCAGCTAGATTAACCTTCAGATCTTTATACTTAATGTATAAGGAAATGTACGATGAGGGTAAACTAGTTGAAAATGGTGCTGCTCATCAAAGAATGAAGACTTTTAAGTCTAAAATCATAAACTCATTAGGGAGGAAATAACAATGCCAGACTATGTTGATACAATGATGTATGTAGGAGAAATGCCTTGGCACAAACGAGGCGTAATGGTAAGAGAGGCTCCCAGTATAAAAGATGCTGTAGAACTAGCAGGTTTAAACTGGGGAGTCGAAAAAGCACCTACTTACTTCAAGCAAGATAAAGGATATTGGCGTTTTGGACCGATAAACAGTTCAATAGAAAAACAAACAGGACATTATGTAACATATAGAACAGATACTGATGAACCATTAGGTAATGTATCATCAAGATACGAAATCTTACAAAACAAAGATGCCTTTGAACCATTCGAGCCTATGATAGATATGGGATTCAAACTTGAAACTGCTGGAGCAGTACAAGGAGGAAAAAAGATATGGGTTCTAGCTAAAGCACCTAACAGATACACAGTAGGTGATGATAGTATAAATCGTTATGTATTTATGTTTACATCACACGATGGAAGTACTGGTAACTGCTTTAGAGACACAATGATAAGAATCGTATGTTACAATACACTTGATTATGCTTTAAGTAAAGACGGTACATTTCAATACAGTCTTAAACATACAAGTAGTATCAAACAAAAAGTAATGGATCTAAAGAAAACAATAGCTAAAAGCGAAGGAAACTTTACTAAGGCTATCGACAATATGAACAGGTTTCAAGATGTTAAAATGAATCCAGACTTACTAGATACATATTTAGAAGCTGTAATACCTTTCTTAAAAGACAGACATAAGGAAAGTATACCAGAAATGAACATATATGTTAGAAATACTGCTAAACCAGTATACGATAGACTAAAGCAATTATTCTATAATGGACAAGGAAACAAAGGCAAAACATTATGGGATGCTTATAATGCTGTAACTGAATACTATACGCACGATAAACAATACAAAGATTGGGTACAAGCTACACAATTTGGTGCTGCTTATAGATATAAAGTTAAAGCATTTAACATAGCTTCAAAGTTCACTAGTTACGATAAACAGTTTCTAGTAAACGGTCAAGCATAAATAACATAGAAAGCAGTACTACCTACTACACACACATCTAGGAATCCGCATATCCTACATAAGTGCTGCTTTCTATATTTATAGAAATATTTAATAAAATAACAAAAGGATAATAAATGGAACTAACAGAGTTTTATAAAACACTTAGAAATGAAGAGTATAAACCTTATGTAGAAAGTAAGGGTGGAGGATCTTTCAAAGCTGATTACTTAAGCTGGGCAGTAGTACACGACAGACTTAAACAAAACTTTCAGTATGTTGAATACAAAGTACACGAATATGTTGTATGTATTAACGAAAATAGCTTTACAATACCTTATATGCTGTTACCAAATGGAACTGCAATGGTAAAAGTTTCCTTAACTGTTACAGACAACCAAGGAGACGAACATACACATACAGAATGTTTAGCAGTTCGTGACTTTAAAATGCAAGCTGCAACAAAACCAGATGCAGCACAAATAGAAAATACTATCAGACGCTGTATAGCAAAAGCTGGTAGTATGCTAACAGGATTCGGAATTGAACTATGGTTTAATGAAGACATCCGTGACCTTGACTACAAACCCGAAACATTAATCAACGGAAAAGCTCCTGAAGAGGGACATATAACAGTTGATCAAAATGTTAAACTAGAAAGGCTAAGTAGGGATCCAGTATTTGCTGGAACCGATACTCAAGCAAAAGTAAAGAAATTGATAGACTCTAATCCAACAAAAGAAAAAGCAACAGATGCTATTGATAAATTGGATAAGAAAATCAAGGAACTAAGAAAGAAAAACAAGGAGGCAAAATAAATGCCAGCAATACACGAAACTACAGGAACTGTAAAGGCAGTAAATGTAGAATACGATGTGGACAAAACTTGGGGAAGTTATAAACCTCATTTCGATATGTTTCTAACTGTTACATATAACGATGGACAGAGTTGGGATAAAACATTAGAAATATTCGGTAATGTAAAAAAGAACCTTCCCGTAACTGATCAAAAATCTTGGGGATCAGCGTTTAAACTACGAACATTCTTTGAATCCTGTACAGGAAAAAAGAATATGATAATGTCAGACGGTTACAGCTTACCCGATTCAATATTTGATGAGGTAATAGGTAAACAGTTTATGGTGGCTGCATACAAAACAAATAAGATGAAGAAGAGTGGCAAACCATTCTGGAACACTTATTCAATAGTAGCACCACCTAATGCATTACCGGGAACTTTAAAGAATAAAGTTCTTAGCGATGTAGAAAAAGGCTGGATTAAAAACTATCAATCAGATGATCCTTCAAGTGATTTTGATTTTGTTAATATACCTCAAGAACAAAAGAAAGCTGAAACCGAAACGGATTCAGCTAACTTTGATCTAGATATATAATGTTAGTTGAGTGGTAGATAGTACAGGGGGAATAAGATATGCCAGTAAGCGTAATTTACGCCCCCTAGTACTTAAAAAAAGGAATCATAATGCAAAATAAAGAATGGTATTTAGAATATGCAACTGGTAGCGTTAGCAACAGAAACCAGCTATGCAAACTGGAAGACTTTCCAGAAATAGCAAAAAAAAGTGCAGGTGGAGAAATATACAGAAGTATGTTTCTATACGCACCCGATATTGTACCATTTATAGCTGAGAATGGAACAGTCACAGGCTTTAATGGAGTACAAGCTGTAGATAAAATAGTTATAGATGTAGACTATATTAAGGACAGAGAAGACGGAGGAGCATTAACAAAAAAAGCCGTATATAAATTACAAGAAAAAATGATAAGCCTAGATATAAGAGACTACCATTACCAAATATGGTTCTCTGGAACTGGCTTTCACATACATCTTGCTAATGTATACGGATTTGAACCATCTATAAATTTAGCTAAGCAAGTGCGTGCTACAATGCAAAGGGATTTTGGAGACTGTATAGATCTAATATACGACTCCAGAAGACTAATAAGATCAGGGTATTCTTACAATACAAAATCTGGACTATTTAAAGTTCCAGTACATCATATGGATTTTGAAGAATACGACTATGAAACAATATCACAACATGCAACAAAACTAAAAGGAGCTTCGAGCCCAACCCCAATAAAACACGAAATTGTACCTTCTTGCGTTCCTATGGATATGAGCCGTAAGAACGCTGCAGAAGTAAGAAAAGTGTTTGACAATGCAAAGGGACAAACCAGTAGATATATTACTTGTGCACAGCACATATATAATGCAGGTTATGTACCTAAAAACAGACATAAACATTTACTAGCACTAGCTAGTATCTGGCGTAAAAAATGGGGACTAGATAAACACGGATGTGATAACTTAGCTAGAGCCTATATGGCTAAAATGGATAATCCATTACCTGCTGAAGAAACAAGTAAAATAGTATCTGATGTATTCAAAAGTGATTATAACTATGGATGTAACCATCCTACGTTAGAACCATATTGCGATAGCAAATGTATACTATTTAGATACAAAAACCTTGATGAAACAGCAGAACTACTTACTGCAGAAGATATGGTCAATCAACTTATAGAAAGTATAAACTCTGACTATACTGATAGATCATTTAACTTACAGGAAGTATTTCCGTTTCTACCACAGAAACATATGTTTAATACAGGACAACTTATTACATTAATAGGTGATACTGGATTAGGCAAAACAGCATTTATACAATACTTAATAGTAAAGCTTAATAAAATAAAGACATTGTTTTTCTCACTAGAAGTAGATGATAAAACTATGACTAGAAGATTTATTCAAGCTGGATTAAGTATGACCAAAGAAGAGACACTAGAAAAACTAAAAAATCCAACTATAGCAAAAAACGCTATTGATTCAATATCCCATATAAAACTTCAATGTTCCAGTCCTGATATACAAGACTTAGGAACATTCATAGGGGAAAGTGAAGCTAAAATAGTAGTTGTTGATACAATTGACAGAATACCAGCTAAATACGCTGGTAAAGACGACTTTGCTAGACAAGAAGTTATAGCAAATGGATTAAAGGATATAGCTATTAAGCAAGATGTAATTGTGTTAGCAGTACATCATATATCCAAAAGTGCATCTTATGGAATAAGAGACGGTCAGCGTTTAGATGTTCATAGTGGTAAAGGAAATAGTGCTATAGAGCAAAAATCAGATCAATATATAAGTTTCGAAGGAAGTAAAGAAAATAAGCAAAGAATTATAGAATCATTAAAAGCAAGAGATGAGACTAGCTTTAAGCTTATTGTCAATTACAACTGGGAAACTTTTACATTCGATAAACTAAACTAAACACATAAAGCCAACAGTAATAAAACCGACTGTGTGCAAAGGAAACTTTATAAAGCCGGATTGTGTTTATTGTAAGTGAGGGTATAGTAGCGTGAGTACTCGGAATCCTGTCTAAAATTGGCTGTCAGGCTTGCCCTCACTTTAAAATTAACAACAGAAAGGAGGTATAATGAAAAACATAGATGAATGGAAAATACTAGGTTTTCCTTTACTTAAGATAATAAGTATAAATAAACCTGCTGATGACTTATTGCTTTTTCACGCAATACACTATAAAATAATAATATTCAGTATATTTTTATTAGGTGTAGGGTTCTCCTCACATAAAACACTAGGAGACGACTGTATCATTATTGAAATAGGAATAACAAAACTAGAAATATTTACAACATTCACAGTAAAAAATAGGTGGTTCAAATGAAAGTAACAAAAATGCCTAAAGGTAAAAGAATGGCTCAATTAATAGAAAATCTAGCGACATTAGAAAGACTAGAGTTTAAAAATATGAGCACAGAAGGAAAAAAACACTTAGGAAAAATATGGAATTTATTAGGTATGCCATCACAGGAAGAAATAATTCCCGGTGTGGATATGAATAAACCATTTAAACTTAAAAACCAAGGAGAAGAAGAATGAAATTTCCAGATTATAAAGAACTTTCAAGAGAAGAATTTGAAAAACAAATACTTAAATATTGGCATCACAAAGCTAATAAACTACTACTTGGAAGAAAGATTGTAAAAGTAGAATATATGACACCTGAAGAAACAGAAGAATGCTATTGGCATAATTCTCCAGTTTTATTCAAGCTCGACAATGGAGTTTGGGTAACACCCCAATCTGATGATGAAGGTAATGACGGTGGAGTAATATCTACCTACAATACTAAAACAAAAAAATCAGAAACATTACCAGTAATGAGGTACTAAATGAAAATAGAAGAAAAAATAGAAATAGTAGCAGATCATTTAACTTACGAAACAACTGATAAAGATCGTTTTGAGGAAATTAAACATCTGCTTGAACAAATATATGAAGAAATTGGATGCGATCTAGATATAGAAGAAGATTACGAAACTTTATTTAGAGCTGATTCACCTTACAACCTAGAAAAAAGACAAAACCCAAACATATACGAAAGGAAATAATTATGGGATACAGATCAGAAGTAATTGCTGGAGTTCCATTAAAAGACAAAAAGAAAGCACTTCAAATAATAGAAGAATGGGATCAAACAAGTGAAGATAATCCTGTTAAAGACGATGAAAGAGATTTCTTTTATATGAGAGCAGAATATTGGAAATGGTATAATGGTTACCCAGACGTAGATAAATTTGAAAAATTCATTGGAGAAAATGAAGACAGATTTATGATAGCTTTAGGAGAAGACGGTGCTGTTCATTCTACAATGGGAGAGCCATTTATGCACGAAATATGGGAAATATCTTATTTAGATAATTCTATAAAATGGGAGGAACGTAATGCAGCAAACAAATAAAACTAGATTCATAGACAAACCAACAATAGATATTATAAAAACACTCTTAAAGAAACACCCTCATCTTAGAGACAATGATAATAAACTGATAGCTAATATATGGTACTTAAAATCACCAACACTTAGCGAAGGAGCCTTAGATTTCTTAAATGAAATAGCACAGGGCAAACTTCCTTCATCTGAATCAATAAGAAGATGTCGTCAAAAAGTACAAGAGTTAGACAAGGACTTACGAGGAGAGCTTTGGAATAAGAGACACGGAATGCAAGATCAGGTAAAGGAAGAGCTAAGAGAGATAGCTACAGACTATAAAAAACAAGGTGTTACGTTCTAAATAATATCATATATTAAACTAATAAAGAGGATATATAAATGAGTGGTAAAGCACCTAAACAAAAAGGAAACCGAATTGAAAGAGAGTGCGTAAACCTCGCCAAAGGGTACGGATTTGAATCCCGTAGAGCTTGGGGATCTGATGGTAGATCCCTAGGCTGGCATGAAGAAGTGGATATGACTATCACCATAGGAGACAGCATAAAACACGATTTATTTAAATTCCAAGTAAAGGGTCGTAAGAAAATTGGAGAACTATATAAACCATGTGATCATGTATATGGACAAATTCTCAAAGAAGATCGTAAAGAACCCTTAGTGACTATACGATATAAAGACTTGTTAAGCCTCTTTAAGAGGTTAACAGGATAATACAAATAACTTTGTATGTGTAAACATAATAAAGAAATTTGTAACAAATGAAAGATAGGGGACTGGTTGGTATTAGTCCCCTGTCAAACAAAAAAGGGAATCAAATGATAATACAAAAAAGCAAAGTAAAGAAAATATTCAATGCTAATGGAGTGCAGCTAGGAGCTGGAGCTATTGAAAGCATAAACAGAGAAATAATAAAAACAATTACAAGAATGGCTAATAAATGTAAAGAAGGCAATGTTAAAAGAATATTACCTGATAATTTCTGGATTGCTCTTGGAGATTACGATTTATATGGGAAAGACTATTAATAAAGAACTTAAGTAAACTGACGCAGAAGACACTAGAGGTATAGAGAAGATGAATCGGTTAACCCCTCGACCTCTTCTGCTGACGTTTAAAGGAAAAACAAACAATGAAAAACGAAGAGTCGTTTGAAGAAGAACTTATGAGAAAGTGTCAATTATTAATTGATACTTTAGATAGAATAATAACAACAAATGCTGACAGCGGTACTCTTAAAAAGATCGCTAGTCAAGCACTAAATCACGTATTAGAAAAGGAATAATAAATGAAAGATACAATACTATGGTATGCTTGGGAAATGTTTACAGGATCAGAAGCTAACGGATGGTGGCTTATGATGTGCGTACTAGCAATCACATTAATAACATTTATATACCAAAACGCAAAGAGAGATAACAAAGTAAATCTTTTACTAAAACATTTCAATATTAAATTTGATGAACAAACTGTTTTAGATAAAGTAAAAAAGTTATTTAACAAATGAATAATAACGAAGAAATAATTAATCTAATTAGAGAGAGACTGGATAAAGGGAAACGAGAATACGGAAAAGAAATTGACATATACGATGGTAGAGACTGGAATAAAGAAGCACTAGAAGAACTATTAGACGCTTGTGTCTACTTATCGGCTAGTATACTTAAAATAATAAAGTCTGACTCAAGACTGATTAATATATTATCAAAAGAAAATAAAGAGGATTAGTATGGCTAAATACATAAATGCAGACTTAAAAACAATTGATAAGTTTGAAGACGTAATGCTATCATCTGATAAGTATACAAAAAACTTTGAAAAATGTTTAGAGTTAGCTGTTAATAAGATATTTGATAAAAAAACCAATAAATCACTTAACATAAAATCAACACTTGGTTATTTTATGAAAAAATATTATTGGTCACACGAGCAAATAGAATCAGACAATCTTCCTATTGATAATATCTGTAGGGATTTTAATATAACAATAGACGAAAAAAGTAATATGTATATATTGTAAAACAACTTAGGGCATAAAAATAAAAACAATTAGGTAATCAACGATGCGAAATAAAATTAGTATAATATAACAATTAGGTAATCAACGATGCGAAATAAAATTAGTATAATATCTCTGTGTCGTTGATAGGCAGTTATGCCATTGCCCTATTTAATTAAGGAAGTTTAGCATCCATTAGTACTTGTGGGATTGCACATAAAGGTCAGACCTTTATCTTCCTATAAACCTTAAGGAGAAACAAATGCACTTAGACCCAACAATAATCAGAACCAGAACCTCTACTAGCTTAGTAAAGCTTCTAGGTAAATGTAAAAAGTATTTAACATATAAACAAAACCTCGATACTAAAGAAGCTGATGATCTTCTATATAGAATAGAAAAAGCTGAGAAAGTTCATAAAGAAGAAATGGAAAGAGTCGGTTATAGAAAATATGAAGAATAGAGTGTAACAAAAAGGGGGCGGCTTAGTGCTGCCCTTTTTTTTAAATACTGCCTAAGGCTTCTTCAGCCTCTTCGGCTTGTAATGATCTACGCTTTACCCTTTCAAGTCTTGAATTTACCTTGTTTATTGGCAACCTAAACAATACTTCACCTACTCTTTCAGGTCTTTCATAAATCTGCTTACCCTGCCTTACAGCTCTACCGAATGGGAACATAGTATATGCTGTATAGTCACTAAACTTTTCCCAGTCACCAGTCATAAGCTCTATCATAGCTTCAGGAACTCTAGCTATAGGAGGCTTTAATAAATTAGCAGGACCAAGCTTAGATCCAAAGAAAGCCATATCACGCTCACGTTTATCTCCATATAACCAATCAGCTAATGATTGGATCCAATCATAAGGTGGAGCTAGTGCAGTATCAAATATACTAAACATAAAAGCACCACCTAATGCCATCATAAACATATCAATCATAAACAAATCTTTAAATCTTTCGTACTCTGGTGTTCCATTCCTAAAGCCATAAAGCTTTGCCTGATTGTAAAATTCTTTACGTACTCTTATTGAGTTCCAAACAAATAACTTAAATCTAGATAAAACTTTGCCAGTAGCTGTTCTCATAAAAGCAGGTCTTTGAGCATTTTGATATAAGAACTGCGTATTCTCTATACCCTTTAAAGCCATTTCAAAAACAAAGTCATCTGATATATTTAAATTTTTACCTTCAGGTCCAAACTTATCAACAGCTTGTAACCCATGAGCTATAAAAGCATTCAAACGATTAACTCTTTCAGAATGCTGCATAAAGAAACCACCGTACTTTACCATAGTATCTTTAACACCATAACGATTAACAACCTGAAGTACACTTTCTTCACGTTCCTTACCACGACCCTTAATAGCTTTACTTATGTCACGGGAAAAATCACTAATATTAACACCAGCCTTTTTAAGACCGTTCTTTAAAGGCTCATTATATTCAAATTCATTTTGAATAAAATCATCCATAACACCACGTTCTTTAAGCCACTCAAATAAATCTTTTTTATTTTTAACCTGCGTACCATTAAACAATTTTAGTACAGCTTCTCCCTTATCATTAGATAATAATCTTTCAAATATTTTTTTATCACTAAAAGAATTTCTAAAATTTCTAAATCCAGCACTAGCAATAGTCATCATATTGCCACTAAATATATTAGTAGACCAAGTACCAGTATTGGCTAGTAATGTCATAAGCTCATACTGTGCTTCCATTCTTCCAAAATCGTGTATCTTTCTAGAAAAGTACTCTTTTCTTGCAACCTTATCTTTAGGAGCATCCTTTAAGGTTTTACCAACAAAAGGAACCTTATTCCACTTCTTTGACTGCCAGAGCTTTTCATAAGCCTTAACCATGTTCTGATCAGATGTTAAGTAAAACATATTTCTTTTATCTTTTAAATATAAAGGATCTATGCCTCTTTCTATTTCTATCATTATTTCTTGAGGAAAATAAGACTGGTGTCCAAGTACACTTTGCATATATAATTTAGTGTAATCAGCCCATACATCTACATAATTATTGTAACGTTTACTTTTACTAAACTTCTTTTTCTCAGCTTTGCTTGGCTTGTAATCTTTCATTCTATGCTTCATATTGCTTATTTCATAATCACCTTTAATAGCCACAAGGTTTTTATACCACCCATTAATAAGCTTAGAGTGATAATCTGTAATTACTTCAGGACTTTTATCATAGCCTTTTAAATCAAATAACCTAGCTTCTAATGCACCTATCTTACTATCAAAGCCTAATTCACTTAGCTTTACATCAAGATCTGCGTCTGTTAAAAAGATCTTTCATATTAAAAAACTCTGTAGAAAACTGTGCTTTTCTTTCCATTAACTTAATGAATTTTGCCCTAGCCTTGTCCCCTACTTTTTCAGATTCAATCCATTCTTCTGGAGTAATGTTTTTTCTATCTTCAGCATTCTTATCTAAGTATTCTTGTGCAACTTGCTTCTGTAGTTTTAAAGATTCTTTATTAACAGACTTAACAAATTCACGCTGTGCTGCTTCGTTGTGACCAAAATTTTGATGAGGAAAATATTGCTCTGTATTCTTTTCACCTACGCCAGAAAATCTACTTTTACCTAAACGATAGTTTCTAATAAATGTACCCTTATTTATCTTTGAATCTTTTTTAGATTCACGCTCAAAATAATTCATCATTCTTTTTTCATATTCATATCTCTTTAATCCATCAATACCTACTGTTCTAATTAATTCAGAGCTTGTTATGTCTTTATCTAAAACTGTATCTCTAAAATGCTTAAAATCAAATACACCCTCTTTATTCCAACGCATATACTTATTCATCTTGCCCCTAGTATCTTTATACCAAGCATTAAAATTATCATCTAACTTCCAACTACCAGTATTATCAGATACCTGCCCCTAGTATCTTTATACCAAGCATTAAAATTATCATCTAACTTCCAACTACCAGTATTATCAGATACCTTCTCACCTTTAGAATCAAAAGTGTAAATCCATTTACTACCTCCATCTTTAAAAAATCTAGTTAATTCAGCATCTAGTTTTTTCAAAACAGGAGACAGGTTTTCTTTGTTGCCTGATTCTCTAGCATCTATAAGTTCTTTAAACAATTCAGTTCTTTGATTCCTTGTATATTTAGAAAGAATATCACTAATAGGCTTTATAACTATATCAGCTGCGTTTCTATCTTTAGAAACACCACGCTCAGACTTAAGAACATAATTAGATATAGCACCGATAGGAGACATAAACCTGTAAACAGGCTCTCTACGTATTTTACCAGATCCGTGCTTTACAGGAGCATAGTATGTTTTGTATTTATTAATCATACCTTTCATAGCCATTTCACTATCAACAAATCTAGGATCTAAATGCCAATATTTTAATTTAAACTCAAGGTTATTTGGATCGTGAAACTGTTTCATAAATCTATTAATAGCTACAATGTCTTCCATCTTAAGATCTGTAGCACTTCTTGGTATGCCCCTACCAGTTAATTCTCCAGTAAAAAACTTAAACCATTCATTAAAATTCTCAGCTACAAAAGGATTCTCATCTAAAAATTTTCTAAACTTTTTAATCTCTTTTACTTGTGGCTTGTTTATAGCCATCATATCCAAAGCCTTAGATTGTATAACTTTTTCTACTGTGTTAATAACTTCTTTCTTAGGCTTAGAAACAAAAACCTCTGTAGGAATACCAGCTTCAAGTTGCATATCTGCTTCTTTATCTACAGATCTATTATAAACATCTTCTATTTTTGAATAAAATTCACGCCTTGCAAAAGGATCTATACGTTCAGAACCATGTATTAATTTTTGATAATTAATTATAGGATAACCACTCTTTCCCTTGGCACCTGTTATTGGAGAAAGTAAAATAGTATGAAAATACTTCATTAAGGGTTCTGGATTTATATTATATTTATCAGCTAAATCATTAATACGCTTATTACCTAAAGCAATAGCTGTATCTATTTCAGCAGCAGGTACTCTATCTATAATCATTTTATTTAGCTTTTTATTCATCCCCATTATTTGAGGAATAAATTCTTTAATAATATTGCCTTTAATCCCTTTATTTATTAAAGACTGATGTATGTCTAGAAAATGTTTATTTGCGAGCTCTATGGTAGCAATTTGCCCCATTCCTTTGCTATATGATTCCAAAGCAAAAGGTACACGATTTGAATTTAATGCGGTACCTATTTTGCCTAAAGAAGATATTAACATATCACTAGTTAAAATACCCATATGATCATTTATAAAAGTTTGAATTTCTCTATTAGAATAAGAAGCTAACTGCCCTGTTTCAGTAACTTTTGATAAAGCTATTTTATTTATTCTATTTTCATACTCTCCTTTAGTTTCATAATCTTTTTCAGCTTTATTTCTTCTTCGAAAAAATTTTGTATGAGCTGTTTCATGTTCAATTACAAACCTTTCAAATTGTTCGTATGTTTTAAATTGATCTTTTTGTAATGGAAAAACGCCTTTAACCTTTGGCTTTGTCCAAGCTTTTTCTTGGTATTTCTTTTTTAAAAGTTCTCTATCTATAGTAATTATTTTATTTTTTTTATTAACACTTGCAGCAACAGTATCTTTTTCACGCTTTCTGCCAGTAGGTCTGTATTCTATTTTATAACCATTTATTGTTTTTGGAAGAGGATCTTTTTTTGAAATTGCAGAACCTACACCAACTTCAACATCTAAATCTCTGTAAAACTTTTTGTAAGCTTCTTTAAGATTATTAAATCTAAAACTTGCAAAATTTACTCCAGCTTTATTTAACCTTAACGGCAATGAAGTAATGACAGATGTTTTAAAAGCATTATCACCTAAAGCTTTAGCAGATATTTTACTATTAACAAAAGCTAGATCATATATATTCATAGCATCTTTTGGAAATTCATTTACAAGAAGATTTAATTTTTTATCAGCAGGTTGTGTTATATTTGTAATTCTTTTTTGACTTCCATCTAAATAAACATTTGCACTTTCCCCCGGTTCTAACCCTATATAAGATTTCCATTTTAGATCACCAACTATTTTATTGCCTTGCTTTTTTAATGGTTCAGGAGGTTTAAATCCACCTACGGGATTTCTTTGACGACCAAACAAAGGATCTATTCTTTGAGAAGAAATAGTTCTTGTTCTAGACCTAGGTTTAGCAACATTTACTGATTGAGCTAATAGTCCTAAAGAACCATTAAAATTTTCATTAATAATATCTTGATATTTTTTCTCACCAGAACTAATCATTTTACCCGGAGCATATTCAGCAGCAAGTCTAGCTAATCTATGAGCATGACTATCAATTTTATTTGGCTGGAAATACTTTAAAGTTTTACCTATAAGACTTCCTTTTTGCAAAGCTTCAACAATTTTCTGTCGTCTTTCTGGAAAAACTTCTAAATGATCAGTTCCTCTTATCCAATTTTCATAGCTATTATTAGCATCTTCTCTGCTCTCTGCTTTTATAAAACCTTGCTTTCTATACCATTCAGCTCTTTTTGGATCTTTATTAAATACCGCAGGATCAATAAAAGGATTCCCAAAAGTACTTCCTCTCATTGTTTCTATACCTTTATCACTTACTCGAGGAGGTCTAGCTAATTCATAAACATTAACATCAAACATTGAATCAAATAACATATCCCTAAATCTAGTATAAGGAATAACAGTAGGATCGTTACTTGCGTCAGCTGATTTATTTACTATTTTATATATAAGGTCACGAAAGTATTGTTCATTAGGAACGCCTTCAACATTATATTCTTTTAAAGTAACATCGTTTAAATAAGTCTTACCAGATTTAGCATCGTAAAAAGGAAAAGAATAAGAACCTCCTTTTGCTTTTACATAATCAACCCATTGTCTCATTACAACAGCAGAAGACAAACCATAGCCTAACCCGTTTTTACCACTTGCAGCTCCTTGTGCAGCAATGTGTCTGTAAGCTGGTGAAAATTTAAAGGCATTGTAAAACTCAAAATTAGGTTCTTCCTTTTTAACACCTCTAAATCTTTTCAACACTTCTTCAGGCTTGCCTTTTATGATTGCACTTTTTTCATGAAACTGACTATCTAATTCGTTAGCATATTTCTCATTGTATTTCTTTGGGTTGTCAGGATCTAAATGAATCCTTTCATCTGAAATTTTTTCAAAATAATTTCTTAGTTTTTCACTAAAGCCTTGAAATATTTTAATTGAATCAGCATCTTTATCAGCACCACCTAAATAATTATTGTCAAAATGATGAGTAAAAGAACCAGCTCCTCTCTGTCCTGTAAAACCTCTAAACCTAAGAACCCTTGTACCAGACATAGAATCAGCTGGAGTACGTATAACTGTTAAAGAAAAAGTATTTTTCCAGCCTTTATATTCTTTGCTGTTTTTATGCAGTCTTTCAGGATTAGATCTTTTATAATAATTCCAAGCTTCCCCTAATGTAATAGCACCTTTAGTTTTTTTAGTAGCATTTATTTTTGCTACTATATCACGAGGAAGAAACTCTGTACTAATAGGCATCAATCTAAAAGCTTCATCTAAATACAATTCACCTCTATCTAGAGTTCTCCAATCTTCAGCCTTTAAATCTCTACCCTTAGTGTCAGTTGTTATTTTTTCCCTAGGCTGACCCTTTGGTCTTTTTCTAGGATCAATATCAACATAAGCCATTTGATCTGGAGTAAAAGCCTTTAGCCAAGACTTACCACCGTGTTCAACAAATGGATTAGAATATCTTCTAACAAAATATTTTTTTAAAGCATTCCCCCAGTTTTCAATAAACATAGTATTTCTAGTAAAATACTGATCACGCATAGACTCTGATATAGATTTATTTAAATCGTGATATTGCGTATAATCAGAATCAGCATCAAACTCAAAGTCTCTATCAAAGTATCCTTCTTTATCAAGCTTGTTTATTTTGTTCATAAATAAAGCTGTCAATTTAGGATCTTCATTTCTTAAGATTCTTTCAAGAACAAAATCAACTGGAAGTTCAAACACGCCTATATCGTGTCTTTCAAATAAATCTACAAATTCATTTTGAATAGCTTCTTTTTCTTTAGCAGGTATTTTATCAAAAGACTTTAAAACATTGTTATATTCTTCAACTAATTTTTTACCTTTAGCACTTCCTAATACAGAACGATCTAAAACTTCTTTTAAATAAATATCTGCAAAACCAGATGCTTGATCTTTATTAGTCTGACCATAAAGCTGAATAGGAACCTCTTCTCCAATAACTTGTTTATAAGGCTTTTCAAAAGTACCAAGACTTAACTGTAAACTTTCTACTGGCATTTCATATGCTTTTAAATCAGTAGGAAAAATTTCAGTTTGTAAAGTTTGTTTACCTTCTTTTGTTTTAAGCCAACCACGCTGATAACCAATTTCACTTGTTTCATGCAATCCTCTAAGTTTTGCACCACTATCAAAAACAATAGCATCTATATTGTTTTGTTCCATAAACTTATTCCAAACTTCATTAGCCCTTTGTCCATTAGACTTGGTTGCTAGTATACCTAAATTTGTTCTACCTACGATAACAGGTTTATAGTGACCAGCATCAGCATCTAAACCAACGCCTTTTAAACCAGCGTCAAAAAACTTTTGTCTTATAATCATTCCACCATCAGTATCGCTTATGCCAGTCATTCCTTTTACTTTTTGAAATGCATCGTCAGATGCAATAACAATACGCATATTACCATTGGGATTAGTTTGAGCAAAGCTAGATGCAGATACGGGAGTCATTCTATTAGCCAGTAATTGCATTCTTTTATTAACATCAGCTACGCTTTTACCAAAGCCTGATGATAATAACTTACTAACACCTGTAATATCACTGCCTTTAACAAGACCGTTATTAATAGCATCATTCATAACATTAGACACCCATTTACGTTCATGTAAAGTAGTGTCACCAAATATAGGTTTTTCTGCTTCTAAAGATAATTTATAAGACTCAGCTACAGCTTCTCTAACTCTGCTGTTGCCATTAGATAATAAATCAAATAACATTTCTTTTGTTATTTGCTGGTTGCCTATTCTATCTTTAAAAGTAGAAAGCATTAAAACGCCCTTATCCTTTACGCCTGAATAAATATATTGATTCTTTTCAGCTAAAGTATCTTGCATTAAACTAATTTCTTTAGGCTCAAGATTAAACTTTATATCTTGACCTTCCATACGATGACTTAATATTTTATTAGGAACACCTTTAGAATCTATGTAATGAGTTAAAAATTGAAAGCCTTCCCCTAATTTATTTAAAGGAAGTTCTATATATCTCTCACCAATTGTAACATTATTTATTTCTTCCCCTTTAAACTTTAAATATCTTGGCATATTAACTTTATCATCAAACTTAATAGCTATTACTTCATTCATAGGTTCAGCATCTCGTAGAAAATGTGACCTTAATCTAGCTTCAGCCTCAGAACCTATTTGTTTAAAATAAGGTTTATCTTTAACTCTTCCTTTTGTATCTGGTATTAATCCTCTTGGTTCGGTTCCTCTTATGTATATATGTTTATCATCGCCAGCTGTATGCTTTAATATATAATGGTTTTCAAATTTTACTATCTCATTCGCAAAGTTTACACCCCCACCTTCTCCTTTTTTTATAGAAGCTAATTGTTCTCTTGCTTGTGATAAATTATCGACAACCCAAACATCTTGAAAATCTCCAGTTTTGTCCTTTGTCTTTGGGTTTTCATACATATCAACTTTCACATCATATATTTTTTTTCCTCTGCCACTTACCTGATCCTCACCAACAACTTTTTTAATATTTTGTATAAATAATTCTGGATCTGGTTTGTTGTTTACAATGCTTTTATCTCTGGCTTTCTCCATAGCTTCAGCGAATCTTCCAATATCAGGATATAATTTTTTATCTGCTTTTTCATAAAAACCTTTAGCTAGATTTACAATCTTTTGTCTTCTTATTTCAACTGGATCGTGAAAGTCTTCATTCTGTGGATTAGCTACAGCATTTTCACGGATTACAGCTTCTACAAATTTCTGCCTAGAAAGTTCATCTTGTAACCTAGAAGCTTGTTTTCTGTAAAATCTATTTATATCTTTCTGATCGTATCCTTCTTTTTTATGCTTATTAAAATGAGCTTCAGCTTTTGCTTTCCAAGGAGTATTTGGAAAAAATCTTTCTAAGAAACTTAGAGACATTCCTGAAGAACCAGCTAAATTTTGAGAATTTTCTTTAATGTTACCAGCTTCGTGTTCGTTAAGTATATACTCTCTAGTTTTTTCAGTATACTCTTTAAAATCTTTAGAAGACTCTGGATCTAAATTTTCACTTTGTGGTCTTTCTGGCTTAACAATCCATTCTTGAGCTGCTGCTTTATAAGCAGGTCTTGTATTATATCCAAAAAAACCACCTAATAGATATTCATATATTTGCATCTCTGTAGGTTCATTACGCAATGTAGTTGGTAAACCAGTAACCATAGAACCTAATCCAGTACGTAATATCTTCTCAGCTCTATCTATTTGTTGAGGAGTTCCTTTAAACAAATTACCTAAAGAAACAAAATTACCTATACCACCAAAAGCACCACCAGCTATAGCACCACCTATATAGCTATCAACAATAGCATCTGTCCCTTTCCAAACACTACTTACAGCACTAGCAGATGCTAAGCCTAAAGCTTCTTCTGCTATAGCTCTAGTTCTAGCTCCTCTTGCTAAAAAGTCCATAGACTCTAAACCAGTTTTCTGAAGTTGTTTATCTATTAATCTTTTTGTAGCTCTTGAAGCTAACATAGGAACAGCTATAGCATCTAATCTATCTATACCTGCTATAGTAGCCTTAGTTATAGTACCACCCAATACTTTCTTCATTTTAGTACCAGTTAACTTAGATGTAATCTTAGCTAACCCATATATAGGAGCTTTCATAATACCGGGAGCAAAACCAGCAAGATGACCAAGCTGTCTAAAAATAGCTTCACCAGTATTGCGTGGTTCTTTAGGTATTAAATCTAATGTAGTTAAACCTTCAACAAAACCAGCCGTTGCTTGTTGAAGTGCTCTTGTTACAGAAAAAGGACTTTGTTTACGTTTAAACTCTATTAAGTTATCAGCAGCCAAACGCTCAAGTTCGTCTAACTGATCTTGATTAAACATATCAGGATTAGCTCTGTACTGACTAATTAAACCCTGTACTTTTTGAGCTTCATATGGAGAAGGCATTAAGCTAACTCAGTTGTATACTTTCTATTTTCCCAATCAAATATATCTAATCCTTCTTTTCTTGCATCCCTAAAAGCATCTCTAAAAGATTGAGCCTTAGTGCTTTGCTTTGGATAAATAGGATACATATTCTTATCATGTCTTAAGGGACCCATAGGGATCGAAGGTCCCGGAACGTTTGATGGTCCTTGAAGGGTTGAGGGTCTTGAAGAAGTTGACCAAGCCGAAGAAAGTGGCGATGGAGATTCTTTAAAAGGTCTTGCAACTTTACTAATAAAACTTTTAAACTTTTTAGTCTTTGTGGGTTTTTCTGAAATTGATTCTTTATCAGAAATATATTTTAATACATTTTCTTTCATTTTATCTGCTGTAGTATCATAAGCGTGCTCATCAAACCAAGGGTGATAAGCTCTAGTGCCTCCTGTCCAGTGTTCGTCATCTCTGTTCCAAAAAGGAGTACCAGTACTTTTAGGATCATTAGAATATTCAGTTTGTTGAGTAGCTCTATTCTCATTCCACCAATTACTAAAACGATTATCTCCGGGAAGAGTTGGTCTTCTACCTGCTGGATGAAATGAAGGAAGCCATCCACCTAAAGCCATATCTGCTTTTATATAAGGATTAATTTTCTCTGGATTCCCCCGATCCCTAGCTTGATGACCAGCAAAATAATGAAGAATTTCATGAGGCAAGGATCCTTCACCTCCTTCTGGATAATGTATCTCCCCAGCCCCCCACGGATCACCGACAGGCAAACCAGATCCCCTATAAAAAGCACCTACATTTTTATGGGCATCATGTTTTCCAGTTTCTTTTTTCCATGAGTCTTCTGAATGAACTTGTTGTTTAATATTACCTGCTCTTACATCTGCTAATAAATCATCATATGTTTTTGTTATAGAAGGTCTTTGACGTACCCAATCTTTTAAAAGACCTTCATTCGCCATTGTAAGCTGTAGTAGATTAGTATAATCTGGTGGCATTAAAAACCTGCCCTTACACCCATATTAATAACATTTGGATTACCAGCTGTAAGTTGTAATAATGGGTTGCCAGATCCTCTCCTCCAAGCTGCACTCATCATATCTAAAAAGCCGGGTCCAAACTGACCACTACCTCGTAAACCAGTTTCATAAGTATTTTTAGCTGTTTTATAAACACGCCCTGCTCCTTCAGCTCCTCTTTCAAAAACACCTCCGGGTCTTACAGCACTCTGAAGACCTCTCTTTGCTGCACTAGCTCCCCTAGCTCCATAACCCAATCCTTTTCCAACCATAGACCCTACAGCAGCAGGATTAGATAAAGCTAATAAACCACCTGCAGCCAAAGGTATTCCAGTTCCTAAACCACCTGCAATTCTTTCTGATTTTGTTTCTCCAAATACAGATTCACCTCTTGATCTTGGTCGCCATTCATTAGGCAACATACCAAGCATAGCTGTATCTGCTAAATCAAAAGCAAATTTTTTCAAAGGTTTTGATTCTCTAGCAAATTTAAAACCATATTGTTTAGCCAACATAGCTATTTGTTCAGCTTGCCTATCCGTAAACTGTCTTGGGTCGTTTTCGTATTGGTACATTAAAGACTGTATTAATAATGGATTCATTATTGTCCTCCATAGGGTTGATTCATTTCTTGGTTAAGAACAGATTGAAGAGTAAACTGTCCAGTGCCTTGAGTATAAGGCATTAATGAAGACATTAAAGATAATTCTTGAGGAGTTTTTAATTTGCCAATAAGACTAGGATCAATCATAGGAGGTTCAAATCCTGAACTTTTACGCATTCTTTTAGCTGCTTCTCTTGTATCTGTTGCACGAAAAGCTTCTCCTGTTTTTGGATCACTGTAAGCTAACCAAGGCATTGCTTGCCTTAACCAGCTATCATCTAATTTATTTTGAATCTTAGCTATTTCGCCTTCTTCTTGAGACATTTTTAATTGTTGTTGAGCTATACCTTGAGTAATATCCTTTTGTCTTTTAGACTCTGCTAATTGTCTAGCTTCACCCCTATCAAATCTGCCTTGAACTCTTTCAAATTCTTTATCTCTTTGTACAATTTGTCTATTAAATTGTCTAGCATTTTCTTGTAAACGTCTATTAGACATTACATAATTTAGTAATGTATCTTGAAGTGTTTTAGATACTTCAAAGCCTACTAGTGCTGGATCTATTGCCATAATATACTCCTATTAATTTTTTTAATCATATGGATCACTTGGATCAAAACCATCGTCTTGATCGCCCTGATCAAAAACATCTTTACTCACCCAAGAAGAACCATCGTAATACCAAGTTGATCCCTGATTATCATAAGCATCTCCATATACAGGAGAATCAGGTGGTTGCCAAGTTGGATTTGTTGTATTTGGTGTTCGACCCGTTGGATCAAATCCACCCGGAGTAACTGTAAGCTCTCCAGCTTCTCCTGATGCTATCAAGTTACCTAAGGCACTAGTTAAAGCATCTTGGTATCTATATTGTTCTTGAAGAACATCGCTCTTATAACCAGATACACCTTGTTGTACAGCTGATTCATAAGCACCTCTTGCTTGACCAACTGCTTGTTGTTGTCCATACTGGGCTCTCCCAAAACCACCACCCATAGTTCCAGCTAACCCTTGATTTCCAGTCATTCCAAGTAAATTCTGTCTTCCTGTAAGTGCTTGACCTTGCATACCAAAACCAAGCTCAGATCTTGCTTGTCCAATTTTTTGTTCCATTTGTCCCGGATCTGGTAAGAAAACTCTTGATTCATCATCTAAACCAGAAACATCTATATTAGCAAAAGACTTTAAAAAGCCTTCAGCTGAATCCCAATTAGCTGGAGGTACTCCACCAGCAGGTGTAGAAAACCAATCGGGACTATAATTATTATTAGTATTATAATTTTGATTTCCAGAACTAGGTTGGCTAGGTTGATTAGGACCAGCTGCGTAATTATTTTGATAGGGATCGTATGCCATAATTAACCTCCTGCTCCAAACATCAACCTTCTTGCATTATAAGGAATAAAAGGCTGTCGTGCGATTCCAGACATACTTCCTTTATTCTTAGAAGTGGCTTGTTGTTGAGCTACTTGTTTAGCTATTCCAACTAAAGGATTAGAACTAGAATTAAAATTTGTTAACCCAAAAGGATCTAATTCATTTTGATATGAATCGTATTGCAGTGCTCCTTCTCCTTGAGGAGAGCCTGTACCAAGAATTTGATCAAATACGTTATCTGCAGTTTGAGTTCCTGATGTAAAAGACGTTGGATCACCTATAGGAGTTGTATAGGGATCTGTAGGTGCTACATTAGAAAAAGCGTCTGATTTAGCTTTTGATATATTTAACATATTATTAGGTTGTTTAATAGGGACTGGAGGAGTTGCAACAGAAGGAGCTGGAAATTGAGAATAACCCATTAATTCTGTAGGTGGTCCTTGAAATTGACTTAACGTATCTACTGGTGCAGAAACTTGAGGTGCTTGTTGAAATAAAGTACCCCCAGTTGGATCACCAAGGGGATTGTAAGCTTGTGCTCCAGCTAAATTCACTTGAGGTATAACAGGTCCTGCTGCTCCACCACCAAACATCTTAGAAGCACCACTACGCATATCCATTCTTAAACCTTGAGCTGCAGTAGGATTTGCATAAGCCATTGAAGCTGCTTTTATACCAGTATTAATAGCTTGAGATGATATAGCATTATTTAATTGTGTTTGAAAGTCTCCTATGTTCCTTCTGTACTTAGATTGAACATCACTTGAAAATTCTTTTTCTCTACCTGATATAGCACTTGTATTCATACCAATTGGAACAGCATCAGATTGTCTTCCATCACCTATTTCTAAACCAGCTCTTGCTCCAAAAAGAGAACCTGCTGACGCTCCTAAACCAGTAGCTAGTGCAAGACTTGCTCCACCTGTCCAAGGAGATGCAGCTAGAGCTAATAAACCTCCTGCTGCTCCACCTAACATTCCCAACCCAGAAGACCAAGCACCTGCTTTCTTTCTTCTTTTTTGTTCTTCCGCTTGTACTTTATCAAGATTCTCTTGAGTACGTCTCATTTGTTGAGATAAGAATAAATTTTGTACTGACATACTAAACCTCTTTTATAGGTATTTGATACAATGTACCATTTATATAAACTTTTAAACTAGCATCTGGTAAACCATCCCATGCCATTATATTTCCACCAACATCTTCTTGAGTATCAATGCTAATAGTTAAACCTGAACCTGTATTTCTAGAACTAATCGTAGCTCCTTTAAACTTTAAATTCTTTTTAATTGTTAAATTCTTTTCTACAACATGACTTCCATCATGACTCATCTCAGACTTCCACAATAAACCTTTTTCTTTTCTATATCTAGCAAGCTTATTGTCCTTATTAAGATACAGAACTTCCTCACCTTCACGCAAGGCTTGTATTGAAGGCTGAGTCTTAGATATTTTTATTTTATCTTGCTTTATATTAGTTAATCTTCTAGCTATCCTGTCCACTATGTTGTTCTCTTTTTAATTATTCTATATTCAATACTAATATCATTAATCCAAACAACAGGATCTTGACTGCTTGAATCGTATTTTATTTGAAGCTTCTCACAGGAAATAGGAGAAGCTGGAGCTATTTTTACAGTAGCCCAATCTTGTCCACTACTACCAGTTGCAGCTATAGTATTATTTAGTGCTGTAGTCCCATCATAAGTTACCGCTGTAAAATCATTAGTTATATCTTCATCTGATTTATAAGTAATATAAACAGCATATACTTTCTTCATAGATGAAGGATCTCCAAAGTCAATCATTTTTGTTGTAAGCTTTGAATTTGTTTTCTTTGAGTAAGGTCTTGGATAAGAAGCTGTATTTCTATCAAATGTATATATATCAGATTGACTACCTGCATCGTGAGCTATATATATATTATCACCAGTTATTACGCTGTTAGTTATTCCATCATTTGCATCAGGAACAAAATCTTTTATATATGTAAAAGATTGATTTTTTAAATTACACATATAAGCATCACCATTGTCACTTGTCCTTTTAATAACATAAGCCAAAGACTCTTGACCGTCATAAATAATAGCACTTTCAGTATCTAAATGACTACTCCAATCACTATCTGATATTTTATTTTCTGATAAATTTATAGCACTCTTACCATTGTATAAAAATAATCCATTTGGATTTGCAAATATAATTCCATACTGAGTTTTTTTAACAAGTTGAGGGTTTCTTACGCCCATATATCTTAAGCTTTCTTCCATAAACCAAGAAGAATCATCGGGTGAAGCTATATTAATTATATCTAAAGTAAATCTTTTAAAAGCCAATAGACGATCACCAAATGAATCTATAGCCGTATACCAATCTGCATCTCCTTTGGCTGCTTCTATATAATTAATAGAAGGAAATGTATCATACCTATTAGGCATTGAATACATAATTCTATCAGGTTTACTAACAACATTTGCATAAACTTTAGCTATTCCTTGTTCTTCATCTTTAATTGAAACATTACAAATAAAAGCTCTATTATTTGCAATGCAAGCATCTTTCCAGTTCTCACCTGCGTCTCCTAAAGCATTGCTAAATATATCAGAACTATAACCATTAATAACTTCATATGTAAGTAGACCCAATTCTTTAACAACAAAATTAGCTGATGCTGTGGCTGTTGGGCAATTAAAAGTAGTACTACTAGCATCGTGCCAAACTGTATACTCATCTGAAAATTTAGTTCTACAGCCTTTCGATAAATCTATATCAACTAACATAATCCATTCCGAATCAGTTCCTTGTTCTCTAATATATATTCTACCACCACTTAACCTAGGATCATAAGCTCCTTTAGCTGTTACATTTAAAGATAAAGACTGTAAATCATTTGCAGCTGCTATTGTATGTGTATTTGTATATTTAAGCGGAAGAGACTCTTGATTTCCATCATATATAAATGTACTTGCACATTCATAAACACCTGCAGGTATAGCTCCGGGTGCATCGGTATCTGTAATTATATTAAGATTAAAACCAAGTCCTGCACTTGACGGGTATGTAGTATAATTAGCAGGGGTGTCTGTAGATGCTGAAAGTAAAATTTTGCTAGTTGGCGGTGCTAATGTATTATCTTTAGCATAATATCCTTGATAGTTATCAGTATTACCAGATGTGCCAATTGAAGCATCCCAACTGAAATGCTGTCTTTGAATGTATCCATACCATTTTATAGCAGAAGCGTTATTTGATACAGTATCGCAACAACGTATAGCTTCATCTACTTGATAGTATAAAACTTTAGAATTAACACCAGTAGCAGTAGAGTTTAATGTTATTGAATCTTCTTCCCATTTAGTACCAGCTGTATAACGAGAAAAAGTATCTATCTTATGCTCATCAGGATGAGCTAATAAAGTTATCGCATCTCCATATGCGTTTCCTTTAAAAGTACCATGCCATCCATTTGCA
>Ga0209756_1000588_pt1 | contig 35579 bp, 34 predicted proteins | sample ETNvirenome_6_85_FD_184071 | JGI IMG/M metagenome (GOLD analysis project Ga0209756, IMG submission 184071) | Marine viral communities from the Pacific Ocean - ETNP_6_85 (SPAdes) (version 3) | ecosystem: Environmental > Aquatic > Marine > Oceanic | place: Pacific Ocean | collected 2013-06-19 | reverse complement strand
TTGGCAGGATGGCCGAGTGGTTGGCTATGAGAGGCGAACGCGCACCGGCACTTCAGCCGAAGCAAGTCGATGCGCTGCTAGCTGATCTCGTTGTCAAGTCTCCGTATGATAACTTTGGGTCTGTGTTGGGGAGTTCGCGGTATGCTAGGGATGTGCCACAACCTGACGAAGCGCCAGACGAGATGCGCTCGCGGGTTGGTAATATTATTAGAGAAAGTTTGGCGGCTACAAAAAGTGATAGCATAAGTAAAGGGCATATACAAAATCTTATAGCTGCTGCTAAGAAGTCTGGTAAAATTTCAGACGAGGACGTACGGTGGAATAGTCAATTGCTTAAGAACTTTGAAGATTATGAGAGTAAGAAGATCCCACGGGAGAAGGTAGAAGAATTCCTAGATGCTTTTGAGTATCGTGTCACTACGCTAGAGAATCGTACAGATTTTCCAAAGCCACCGCTTGACCCTGAAAAATGGCGGTCAGGATTTGTTTTAAGGTACACAGGAGTAGATCGCAGTCGTCCACCAAACGTAATCATAGAAAACCCAGGCCTTTCTGATCCGTTTATGGCTGGTAAAGAGTTGATGGTAAATAATAAAAGACGCAAGGCTGGTGAACCTTTTATTACAGAAAATCGTGGTGGGCCATACATGACTGAGGCTGAGGCTCGTGATTTTGTTGTTGATAGGTACTTCCGCGACTTAAACAAAGAACGTGCAGAGTATGGTAAGATAAAGAAAGGTGAATCTGGCTACTTACCGCATGAAGGCGTAGCTATGATTAGGGGTGAGAACTATAAGATTCGCACTCTTAGAATGCCTGATAAATATACTGATCCTGAGTACAGAGGCAAGATGGGTCATAGTGAATTTGGTGCAGGTAAGAATACTATTGGTTGGGTACGTTCTAACGAACAATATCTAGATTCTGATGGCTCTAAGTCAAAGCATATCATAGAAGCACAGTCAGACTTGCATCAAGAAGGTAAAGCATTGGGGTATGGTGCTAAGAAAGCTCTTACTGAGCGGCATGACTTTCTTCATATGGAATCGCACCTAACTACGATCTTAATGCGGGATGATCCAGCGTTTTCTAAATTCACATTAGAACCTTTTAAAGATTCAAACAGTTTTAATGGGCCGCTCTTTGAACTACCAGAGCAGGCGTGGGTGTCACAGGCTGAGATAGATGCTGAAGTACTTGCGTTGGGTAAGCGTACAAAGGAGATAGAGCAGAAGATTGTTCGTCCTAGCCATCTTAAATCAAACGTTCCTGAGCATCTTATGCCGACAGCTCGGCGATTGATGATAGATAAAGACTTTAAAGAGAAGTACCATAAACGAAACGCTGCTTTATTGGAGGAGTGGGATAAGAAAGAAGCGCTAAGGGAGAAGCTAACGTCTGACCATCCTGCAGATAGAACGGCTGTTCATAATGTTAGGATTCGCAACAAGCTAAAGAAAGACCCAGAGTTTACTTATGGTGGATATAAGTTTAAGTATATTGAAGCAGAAGATGTCTTAGAGCAGACACCGTATGTGCGGAAATATACGGGAGGTGATCTGGATGTGGAGTTTTACGATGCTGCCAAAACTTCCGCATTTGGTGGGTTAAGTCCAGAAGGGCCTACTCGTGTCTATCACTTGATAATGCCGCCAAAACGCTTGCGTAATGATAGGATGTCTGGATTTAACCATTCATGGGGTGTTGTAGAGCCAAAGGATTTCTCTAGTCAACAAGCGTTTGATAACGCTACACGTGAAGATGTTATCACAGCATGGCTAAAAAAAGAGACTAGCGATCCAATAGTTGAGGATAGGACGGAAGTGTCATGGTGGGGGTCAGAAGCGCAAGGCGTAAGACTGGAATACACGTTTCGTAGTGAAAACCCTCCGGCTGGCCCTTCGTTTGAAGCTGTGTTAAAGCCAGTCCCAGTTGATGAGGGCAAAGTGATTCCTGACGTACCGTTCAAAGGTAAGAAGCACGTAAGCGCCCTTGCAAGAGATACTATAATGTCTGCTGTACGTGATGGAAATGAGAGCGTTACATGGCCAGCTACGATAGAAGAGATACACAAAACGCAAGGTTACGGTAGTGGACGTTTCAATAGAAGTCTTAGAACAAAAGAACCATCAGCCATCTACAACCTTTATGTGCATGGCAGACATACGTCACCAGACGGTAGTGAAATACATGACTTTAAAGGTGATGGTTCTGGCAAGCAAGGTTTGTTAGACGAGGCGTTTAATAAGATAATAAAAGATTATAAAGAATATAAGTGGGCTAAGGGATGGAAAGTAGAAGAAGATGCGTTGATGTACAAAATCTCTGGTTCCGGTGCGCTACGTGATAGTTTAACTCCAGATATAGCTGAAGCTATAGAAACTCAGCGAGACTGGCGCGAGAGCGTAAAAACCATCAAAGTTCACAGGCTTAGGATACCGACTGCGATGCGTGATATGTTGTTGCGTGAGGGCGGTATTGAAAGCCCACGCTACCAACGCGTTAACGCCGACGAACTTGTAGGTGCGCTGAAGGTAGCTGCTATGCACGATACATCAGTACAGTACAGCAAGCGTGTACGCGCTAAGATGATGGAGCGTATTAAGGCTGGCACGTATACCGTAGAGCAAGGGCAGAAAGTGTTAGCGCGGTTTGCTTCTAAACCATTCCCGTCAGAGATGAGCGGGGAGGAGATAGCGCAGGTTGTTAATGGGCTGGAGATGTATCATGGTACAACGTTGAAAAATAAACCAAACATATTACGTGAAGGGTTTAAGGGGGAGGAGTTAAGTCCTAGTAGTAAAAGTGGTCGTGGTATATACATGACAAATGATAAAAATTTTGCAGCAACCTATGGTGAAGGCGCAATGAGTGCAAAAGACTTCAGCGATCATATCATATCAATTAGAACTAACTTTAAAAAGTTATTCAGTTTAGATAGAGAATATTCTTCTGAGGATGCGATAAAATTTATTGATAGTTATATAGATGCTGCTAAGAGTTTAGGTTTAGATAAAGTTGAAGGTTCTTTGCGTTCTCAAAGTGGGGCTGGTGATGAGCTTTTAACAGCACCTGAAAAATTTAAAGAGAATGTATTTACACGTGCTTTTGATATGCGCTATCGTACTACTTCGGAAGTACAAAAGTTTCTTCGTAAAGAAACACGAAAAATTACTGGAAAACGTTTAATTAACGGCCTTTTAGAAATGTCAGGTGCAGGTTATGGCAGACCTACAGACTCTAACCATGCAAAAATTCTGAGTGCTATGGGTTATGACGGTATGACACAAATTGGTGCAGGTGAAGTCGTCGCCTTCCGTGAGCCGTTCGAGGCAGCCACCGATCAACTGCATGAATACTACGGCGGCAAACGCTTACAACGTATGGATGCTGACGAGTACCTTGGTGATGTTAAAGACTACCAGCTAACATCCTATACGGATCACTTCTCATCTAACCCCGCAGCTAAGCATCATTGGTTTTTAGATAGCGTAGTGGATCGCATACGTTTAACCGGCGAAAGTGCCGACGAACGCCGCGCTTCCTCAACAGTTGCGGAGGCCATGTCCGCTGCTGCACGTGACGCTGATACACTCGACGGCCAGTTCATACAGAACTTTGAGTTAGTTGAGCAGGGTATCGTGAAGCTACGGGCGGCTGACGCAGAGCAGGTAGGGATTTACATGGCTCATGATAGGCGTAGAGATCCAGATACCGGTGAGCTTGTACATCCCATACCAGAAGAAACGTTAGCACGATACAACGAACCAAATAGCGTAGTAAAGCATTACGTTGAGTGGTTTCGCGATCAGTATACAAAAGCACGTGAGTTAGACATTGAAGCAGGTGCTAAGATTTACCATCCCAAGACTGGTGAGCTTGAAGATCCTGGTATGTATCGTGAGTATTCACCAGAAATTCTTAACCAAACAAAGTGGCGTGAACTCTCTGGTAACAACGCTGCAAAACGTGACGCTGCTAAGAAAGAGTTATCTGACTGGTGGAAAACGCATCGCGTACAGGATGAGGCGCACAAGAACTACATTTCTGACGATGAGATAAAAGAAGCCGTGGATGCGTACGTGGCGCGGCTAGCTGGTGGCGACATGGCGCACTTAGGCTCTACGAAATTCGGTGCGCTACGTAAAGCAGAGGGCATTGGGTTGCCGCTTACGAAAGGCGAAGACGGCAAGTTTAACTGGATTGAACCTAGCGCAGCTAACACATTCACAAGTTACTTCCGCAGGTGGTCGAAGGATCATTCGTTTTTTAAGAACGTAGAACAGAATCCTGACGCTCGCGCAATCTTAGGACTTAAAGATCCCAAGACTGGCGAACACGTACCTACGTATGCTAAGGGTAAGAATCCTTTCCACGTTGAGACAACTACGCTGGCCGATGGCCGAGAAGTTAACAAAGCGCAGACATCCGATAAGAACATAAAAGACTTCATCAAGGGCTACTTAGGTTACTATGAAGGTGAGGAGTTGTTCGGGCGCACGGCTAACAGACTTGTGGTTAGTCATTGGCTAGGCTTGATGTCTGGCGCACGTGACTTGGGTTCATCGTACGTGTTTGCGCTACCGCACTTGCGTGGCAGGGACATGGGCTTGATGATCTCGTCGCTTGGGGATTTTAAGAGAAGTTGGATACAGTCACATTTGTACGGTGTTAATAAGAAACACGCTAACCGCATTGAGTTTGCTACGGAAACGCATAATAAGTTAGCTGATACTGCTAACAGATGGTCTGATATTGCTAGCTTAATAAGTGGACGTACACCGCTGGAGCGTATCACACGTACGTTACAGTTTGCTTTAGGTCGCGCTACTGTGCTGAAGCACATGGGCGTTGCGAAAGGTGCGGATATAACTGTAGATCGCAATATGCGTAGGCTAGGTGAGATGTCTGGCATAGACATAAATCTATTACGTCGCCACGCAGATAAAGCTGATCCATTTTTACTGGAAGCTGACAATCCCGTGTATAAGAAAATGCTCGATGATTTAAAAGAGCGCGGGTTGAATCCAGACATTCCAGTAATTGATGTTGCCCTAGATCGTATGGCTGCTGCGTGGGTAGAAGGTAATCAAGGTACGTACGATGTGCGCGGCGTTCCGTCATGGACGATGAGTGGTTCTATGTCAATGTTTACATCACTCGCACGGTGGAACATTGAGAAGTTCAACACCATGAAGCGTGAGATAGTGCGCCCTGCTATGGACGAGGGCGACTGGCGGCCATTCATTAAGGCTACGCTAGGTTCAGTATTCACCGGCACTTTGCTAATTGAACTGTCGGAATACATTAACAACAAGTTCCGCGCTAACCCAACACTTGAAGAGGCGATTAGGGAAGGCGACGAGGAGGAGATAGCATATGCCGTAGCTGACTCCCTTAACTACGCTGGTTACTTTGGTATAGCATCTGCGCTAGCTAACGATACTATCATGAAGCTGGGCCGTGGCCAACGTCCGACAGGCGCGGGTATCGTATTCCCTGCGTGGGATTTCATTAGCCAGTCGCTAACAGAACCTATCTTCGATGCGGTCACAGCTATTGAAGAGGGCGAAGATCCACTACCTACCGTGTTCGATGCTTTTCACCAGACCGTACGTAACACATTCCAAACGTATCGTATCATGTACAATAACGATATGTTGGGATTGCTACCACTTGGTCGTGAACTGGCGAACGAGCAGAACGTACGCCGTGACTTGCGTATCTTCCGCCGGTTCGAGGGCATCAGAGGTGCGGCGCCGGTAGGTGGCCTCGGCAATCGTATGCTACGTCCTGAGACACGTGCGTTTAAGGAAGCGGATACAATTGAGGAAGCGCGGGAGGCATTACCGAAAGCGTTTGAGGAGCAACGGCGCAGGGCGAAAGGCCGTGGCGATAAACTTAAGTCGTACACTCAGGGCTTGTACACTATCCCTGACAAGACTTTGCCATCGCCCGACACAGTTGAAGGCGCGGAGGAGTTCATGCGCTACCGCGAGTACCTGACGCGCCAAGATGGATGGTTCTCGGCGCGTGGTGATAGGTACTGGCAGCGCATCTTCAATGAGTGGGCGCGTAACAGGACGGAGCTTACGCCAGCAAAGAAACTTCTTGTCAAGTCGTACGTGGAACATCTCATACAATCTCCATCCACTTCACGCCCATAGCGAAGTCGAGAATGTTCTCTTGCACGTGTCGATCCTTACCGTCTGCTGTTGTTCCCACTAGCAAACCGTAGCCGCCCAGCGGTTCCTTGTAGTGTTCTGGTACGCAGAAAAACGCCGGTTCTTTTACATCGCGTATTAAGTAACAGTCATCTACGTACATCACATCGTTAAGTGATGTACGATACGCTGAGGTAAATATGCCACACTTTAACTGCTCTGATATGTCAGTACACATATCCCCTATGTACACCTGTGTGATAAGGTTCTGGTAGGGATCTACTAGGTATGCTCGTTTATTTTGCATAAAGAATTCCGCAATAGTTACGTCTGCCAACAACATGTACCAATCCAGCACGTTTTAATTCTGAGATCCTACCGCTGATGCAGTTAAGTCTCCGCTCCATTTGCCGTGCAATCTCTTTTGATGTAACACCTTTCGATGCCTGTATAATATCGTAGACGATGCTACGGTCAGTAAACTTTACGGCTATCGCAGGATTTACTGCGATACTTTCTGCGTTATCGCGGTGGCGATTTTGACATATGTCAAGGTCTTGTTTATCTATCATAATATAATTGTATCCTCCTTTTTATTGAAGTAAGGTGCAGGTGTATAGGTATCTAACTTTACGCCAGCATCCATAGGTACGTACCAGCTTAAGCCACAACCGTAGTTATCTTCTGAACCTTTTTGTATTATCGCATCCATGCCTATCTGTACATAATTTTGTTTTAGTAAATCGGCGAAGATAAACTTCTCGATAGCGTTTTGCTTCGCGTAATTAAACAACTTTTTGTTAAAGCCGAACGATTTAGTTTTCCATAGAACAGATTGCTTAAACGGAAGCTCACGTATTAGTGTGTTACCTATATGCTTTGCTAGCAAAATATGCTTGCCGTTAACATTTGTGAAGATAGCCTTACCTGTCGTCATACCGTGCCTCCCATGCTTCTTCGTGTGCGCGTTCTTCCGTAGCAGCGAACGCTTTGTCACGGCACAGCTTTGCATTCTCCTCAGATAATATAACTGAGTTACCGTCGACATTTACGTATGCTATGTCGTCATCCGCTGCATGCACTTCTGTATGTGCACCCTCATCAGTACCAGAATCACCCATGATTTCACAAGAGTAAGTTACGGTACTGTCTTCCGTATAGTAGACATCGGGCATAATCTCCTCGTAGTTGTCTAACTCTATCGTAATATCGAACGTATCTTTTCTATACATAGTTTTTTATCAGCCTACAAGTAATCAGATGCACTCGTCGGCTGTTCAACAAGTGATCTGAATCCGCTAGCGTCTTTCGATATTTGATCCGTAGCTAACAGAAATTCTATACATTGATCTAAGTCATCCTTTGATAAGTCGTCGACGAACGTAAGCCATAGTCGTTTGTATGGTACAGCTTTATTGCTGTTAATGATATGCTCTAACACACGGCGTTGTATGCCAGCGAGAGAGTTGCGACCGCCGGTAACGTATGCTTCGTGCATACGTATCTCCGTGTGTGCGAGGAATCGCAACGCCCGTTCCATACTTACCTTCTCCACTACCATACTATCCGTTGTATCCATGAAGTGCATTATCATAGACAGCTTTAGTAAGTGTACGTTCTTACGTCCGTAATATGTATCGAGTCGGTGATCCATGTTAACGCGCTGCTGTGTTAACTGACCGCTCTCGTAAACTTCTTTATGGAACGCCTCACACTCGTCGGATAGCGCAACAGGGCCATTGACTTTCTGTAGTTTAGCTAGGTGATCTACGACCTTTTCCTTCGCCGTTTTCTGCTCATCTGATACGCCAGGAAATTGCCGTAGGAATCTAGGCCCGTCACCGTACACCATGATAACACGTGACGTAAAGCCCTGCGATATGATCTCGGCGTTGAATGCTGTGCGAATGAACGCTGGCGTTGTGCCAGCTACGATGTTCACGCATACATTCTTAATTGCATCTGTGCCTTGGTGCTTAGTCTTGTATGTGAAGTCACGGCTATCGTAAAGTTGGTTAAGCATATTAACAATGTTCTCGCAGTTCTTACGCAACAGCACACCGAGTTCTTCGATCATGAAGCCTACGGAAAAGTGCGAGGCACGTACACGTTTACCTTCGTTCTGGTAAAAGAAATCCCTACCGCACTCGCGCACGATGTATTGTATGAGTGCCTCCTGTGTTATCGTATCCGCGCTCAACGGATAGAAGGGTTGTATCTCAACTTTGTTTTTCTTTTTCCCTGGCACTTTACGAATGAGCTTTGGGTTTCGTATGAACTCGTTGATCTGCGATATGATACGAGACTTGCCAGCAGCAGGTGGGCCGATGAGTATGACGAATAGGTTAGGATACAGCGTGAACGTGTCAGGATACAGCCACACGCGGCGTTGTAGTGCTGTTGCTATCATACTATAAAATCCCCAGTCGATAAACAGTTCTGGGGATTCCATATCTTTTAAAAAGTAACGCCATCGCTCAAGGTTTGTTTCCATTTTTAGTCCATCTCTCCCCAGTTATTACCAACACACGCTTCGGAGCGCATCTTAAACTTCTCACCATATGGTGAGATCATCTCGCGGTTAAGTGCTTCACACGCTAGCGCACAAACCTCCTCCGCAACCTCTGGCTTACATTGCAGTAAAACGCTATCGTGATTATTCTGTATCACATCCGCACCCAACTCTATGATACGTTCGTTGTGATACAAGTCGGTGAACGCCATGTTTGTTATCGTACCTACGGTAGATTGTGGTACGAATGCGTATGCTTCCTTGAACATAGACGGCTCTACAGTCTGCGTAAACATCCGAGGGTAGCCGAAGAGGTTGCGTAGCATACGTTCCTTCTTTAACTTCTCTATCGTATCTCTATGCCACTTACGTATCTCAGGGAATAATGCGTGGTATGTTTCGAGGAAGTATGTAGCTTGTTTGTTTGTGAGGTTAACCGCGCCATGCGACTTCTGCAGCACGTTCACACGGAACGTCGGCGCTTTCATACCGTAGTTGGATGCGTGGCATACCATCTTGGCCATGAAATAGTAGCGTTCAGCGGCTGGCCACGTATCGGAGGATGCTATAATGTCGCGTAGTTCTTTCCACCGTGGCTTCTGGACGAGATCTGCTACGTCTACATCTGTGTACGGTTTAATAGATTCACCGAGACGCGCCTCCCAAACTTCTGCAAATAACCGCAATGCCACGTAAACGTGTGACTTAACGCCGTGGTCGAACAAGCGTCGGAAATTTCCTGCAGTGCATAGATACGCTACGACGAGTGCCTCCGCGCCTGACTGATCGGCTTGCACGAATACTTTACCCTCGTCTGGTACGAACAGCTTACGTAGTTTCTTCGGGAAATTCTGTACGTTAGTACCCCACTCGCCAAGCAAGCGCCGAGATGCTAGCCGGTACGACGTTGTTCCCGCTAGGTTGTACGATGTTGTTATGCGATCACCTTTCCACGGCGGAAACTTTAGCTGCCCACTTTCTTTTGCGTAAGCGCGGTAGCGTAGTATGATTGTAGGGATAGGGTTGTTAGGGTACTTTAACCTAATCTGTAGTAAGTTCTTCTCGGACGTTACATCTTTCGACGGCTTCTTGTAGCCGAGGCGATTGTACAAGTATGTTGATACTTGCTTTGGGCTGTTAGGATTAAGGTCGTTGCCTGTTAGCAAGCGCAGGAAACGCAACAGTTCATTCTGATACCTATCGTTATGTTTTATGATATTGTTGAGTTTCTCTACGTCATACTTAATCCCTTGTAGCATGGCCGTGAGATATGGCACAACACTTTCGTTAACTTGACGTACGCTATCAGTTGCCTTGAAGTTTGCGGCTGTTGCATCTATTTGAGGCTTGAGTAACGCCATAGAGATAACATCTTTAGCGTTGTATTCGTACAAACTCTCACGTTGATCGTGGTTCTTGGGATCGAACACGCCCTCGTTTTTATGATACGGTTGATCTGTGTATAGTGCAAGACAATGGCCGAGGGATTTCTCTACCTCAGGGAATAACCTGTGATGCGCGAGCATTGTATCATACACCTTACGCGGTGCGGGGATGCCATACTTGTACGCTAGGACGAAGAGATCGAACAGCGCATTGTGTATGACCACCTCATTGTCACGCATGGCTACAGCTAGTGCACGTAGGATATGTGGCGTATCCTCATAGTAGTAACCGGCGAACGGCGATATTACCATAGGTACACACCACGCTTCTTTGTCGTCAAACGAAAATCCGAAGCACGTTAACTCTAATGAACGGTTTGTTTCTATGTCAAAGTACATAGTCTCGTTCTTACGTGTTTGTAGTACCGCGATTACGTCATCGGCGCGTGGCCACAAGATATGTTTGGCCTTCGTAACTGCTGGCGGGATGGTCAAGTATCCTACGGCTTTCTTAACGTCACGTGACAGCCAGAACTTACGATTGGGCCGTCGTGTTCTACCGTGTCGGCCCTTGTCATTCTCTGCGCCTACGTTATCCGCATCGTTAGGATTGAAGTATGCCATACGATCAACAGATTCTTGCGGTTCGTACGAACATACGTACGTTATGCCGTCGATGATGAACGGGCAACCGCGTTGTTCATCTAACGTAACGCCAGACTTAAATAAGTCTAACGCCTTCTGCCCTAGTAGCAGCACGACTTTAGTACCCTCGCGTATGGGGTATTGGTTTACGCTATCGGCGAGTGTAACGTCGATAGTTTGCCGTGGTATAGGATTAAGGGCGTTGTAGAATAACTGCCCTGCGTATCCACTAAGTAACTGGGCGCGGTCGAAGCGCGATGGCTTACCTAGTATTACTGTTAACCCCTTGTACGGTAGCTGTGCGGATGTATGTTGTATGGTTAAAGGCATGAGTCTAATTTATGTTGTAGCACACAGGCGATCAACTCAGGTAATGCCATGTAACGTCAACCATAAAACGTTACATGAGGCCGTCATGATAGCAGCCTGAACCCAGTTGCATCTTAATAGCAATCTTGTACCCATGTGCTACAACATAAATTAAACGTAGTATAGCGGCGATCAATGAACTGCGCAGCGTCTTAATAGCTGCCGTGTACCGCTATACTACAAGTGTGTGTTACAGCGTGTGGTCGTTATTCAAACGAAGCACACGTTTGAGCCTGTAATTATTGTTCATTACAGGATCGCCGTTGTTGTCAAGGACAGGCGAATTATCATCGTTCGTCTGTGCTTGCTGCTCAGTCTCTATCGTAACGTCAGCAGCTAAACCAGCGTACTGATCTACGTCAGGATCTTCGTCATCAAACTCTGGCGTGAGTTCTAACGCTTTGTGCAGGGCTTTGATACGCCGAAACGTAAACTCCTTAGCCTTCTCACTAAACGATAGGTAGTCGCGGAACTGCAAACCTGCAATTCGTACGGTCTTACCACTCATGCCATCTTCGATTGACTCAGGAGCAGCTAGCTCCCATTGCATCACTACCATAGGCGCACCGGCCTTGCTTTGCGTAAACTCAGCACTAAGAATTCGTGCTGTGTACGTGTCCTTCTTTAGATAGGGTCTTACGCTATCTGCGATTTCATCTAAGTTGATGATTGCCATTATGTTATGTTATGTTACTATGTGGGGAGTGTCTTTGTTTGTATGTTCCTCCGTAACCGCACTCCTATTGTTTGCGGAGGAAATTCCTTCGAGCATTTGTGCTATAAGATACGTGAGCTTCTCTATCGTAATGGTTTGTAGTAACAGAAACGAATCCTGCTTACTAATATCCAACTTGTTTGCTATAAGCTGCGCTTGCTTATACGTAGCTGTTGCCACGCCGATAACCATGTTATCGTATTCTTTTTCTTCTTTACTCATTGCTTTATGTATTTTATTAGGTCGTCTAAGCCCACGATGTTTGCATGAGCACACATTTGGCGTAGCTCATGCAACTGTCGCAGAGAGTCTTCTTGTTTACCGTAGTTAGGTGTGGGTAATGTAGTAATGAGTATGTCGGTGAGTTCGGCGATGCCAAAGTATTCTGGCCACTTCGGTCGTACGATATAGTTTTCATCTACGTCATTTTGCAGATCACTTATATCATTCTGAAGCTCCTCAGCGGTTTCGATTATCTCTGATAGCGTTACTGACATTTCATCAACGTTGTTATACTGTTGCTTTGCTGTATCTTTTAGCATAGCAAACTTCTCATCAACAAACTTACTCCAGTCTATGTTATGTGTTTGATCAGGCATAATATTTCTTAGCTTTCTCTATGACTTCATTAACGTCGTTGTCTATGTACATTTTATCGAACATACCCATCGGGGTTTTCGCAGATGTGATACCGTCGCTGTTCGTCTGGAACGCGTAGCGTGTGTTACCTTCTTTGTCACGTTTAACTTCCGTGAACAGTACCATAAGGAGTTCCTTCTCTATACAACCAGCGTGTTGCTTACCTTGCACCTTGATGCGACGTACGTTGAATGCTTCGCCGCTGGGCTGCGCTAGTTCCACGATCTCGTCAATCGCCGTGAATATCACGACAGCGTGATCGTTCTTAACTTTATCTAGCATAGTACGGATCTCCTTATTGTAGTAGTTCCATATATCAAAGCCCTTGAAAGACCTATCAGATAACGTATGTAGTATCTCAACGTACTTTGTGAACGACTCAATGACTATCACTTCGCAGCTTTCGTCTGCTAGTGCTACGCTTAACGCATCGTTAAACTCTTTAACGCTAGCGCAGAATGATGTGTGTGGGAACTTCTTGGGGAAGGGCATACCCTTACGCTCAAGATCTATTATGTGTGTTGTGTTGGTTGGCAGGTTGCGTAGCGAGGTAGACTTACCTGTGCCACTACTACCTACGATACCTATTATTGCTTTACTCATTGTTCTTGTTTTGCTATTGTTCGTTATCGCATGGTGCTAGAAATAATATCTAACTCAACTTTAACTTGTCTTAGCTGTTCCGCTAAAGTTGAGTTAAGTTTTTCTATGCTTTCACTCACACCGTCTATAGCGTGTATGATTCTGGTTGGGTTGTCTTGACTTATCTCTATTATAGCTTTAGATAAAGCTAATATGTCTTGTTCGTCATTCATGTTTGTTTTGCTATTGTTCGTTTCAGTTGTAGTATGAGAGCGTCTTGCTCTTTTATTTTTGCTTTAAGCACTTGTATGTAGTGCCAAAGATCTATTACTTCTTCCTCCGCGCTATCTACAAGTTGCTCTGGAGTCATAAGCCACATTCCTTTTGTACCGTCGGGATTGTGTTCTGCTATGCCAGCGTTGAACTTGCGCGGTGCAAGTATTTTAAACTTACGTAAAGCTGCGTCGCGTATTTCTTGGTCTGTCATGCTTGGAATTTTAGTGGATCGTATGTGTTAGTTGTGGTGAACAACGACGTAACGAGAGTCTCTCTATCATCTTGCCGTGGCGTAGTACACACAGGTGAGAAGTTACATTCGCCAAACTTTGTCTGACAGCAGTTGAAGTTTGGTAGGAACTCCTGCTCTGGATCTTTGCCGTCTGCTATCACAACGTATAAACTGTTAGCGAAGTCGGTGACTATGTTATGCAAATGCGCGGCGAACTCATCCAGTACGTGATTGGGGAATGTGATTATCGTAGATCGCTGGAACTTATTCTTACCTGTACGTGACAGGAAGATGCCGTTGATAACTACACCACGGTCTTCGTCAGGAAACAGTTGCTTATATATCATACTGTAGAACATCATTTGTGGTGAGTTCTGGTATGAGTCGAGGTACTTCTCCACTTGCATAAGCGCGGTTGTCTTGTGGTCAACGATTACGTTAATGCCGTTGAACGTACCTATCATATCCACCGTGCCACACAATACTATGTCCAGTAGGTTGCCGTCGGTGAAGTACGGTACAGCAAACCGCTGCTCAAGTAACGGCTCGCCGTCAACTACTACAGGTCTTAGGCCATCAATCATTTCATACTCCTTGAAGTATTGATGTAATGTAGCAATGAGATGTCCTACGTCACGGAAGTCATTGTCTGGTATGTGTATGTCAGGTTGCGTGTAGTGCTCCACGGCGACGGCAACAGCTTTCGTTGTGTTAAACGTGGTGTAGTATTCCTGCAACGCTTTATGAAACGCTGTACCATACTCCATCTTGTGTGACTTACCGTCATAACGTAAGCCTCGTCCGCCCATGTACCACATCCTGCGTGGGCAAGCTGACTGTGTGTACAACGATGCATCTATCTTAACTATGTAACGTCCGTCTGTTGTTTTATCTAAAGTAATCATCGTAAGTTTGGTGGTAGTAAGTTCCGCGCTTTCTCCGCGTCTAAGTCTATGCTATGTAAGTCAGCTAGCTCCTTCATCTGTTCCTCTAGCGTACGCTTGACGCTGGACGAAACCTTTGCAGACTTACGTTTTATTTTAACTACCTTTGTCTTACGCTCGTCAACAGGTGGCTGACATACGACAAGGTATGGTTGGAAGTGTGTGAGCAACTCATCGTCGGTCATCTTCTCCAGTACGCTAACTTCACATTCGAGTAGTGTTTCTATTGTCATTAGCGTATGAGTTTAATGTTGTCGTCGCTGAAGATAACTTCTGCGCTAGGTGCATGTATGGCTATGTTATCGTATACCCAACGCTGATCGTCGTCGTCTGTCGTAACGTCTGCCTTGAACATCTCACCTTCTTGTGAACGTTGCAGCCACGAGAGTAAGTCATGCCGCCACTTTACGCTATCGGCTGACACACCTTCAAGCGCCGGTTTACTTGGCGTACGCTTGATGTCACGCACGGCAGCTTTAAAATATATCAAAACGCCGTCGTCCATTTTGCGCATGGAGACTTGCGTACGTAACATACGATACGCTTCGTTCTTATCCTTTTCCGCTGTGTTGTGCATTAACCATAGCAAGCCATCGTTTAACTTACCGTATAAAGTGTTTGCACTATAGCCTGTGTTAGCTGCTGGTACGAATACATCTGCGCCGTCGCCTAACAGTTTGTCCATGATAGGCTGTACCATTGCGGCTGTATCTTTTGTGTACGATGAGCGGTGGTGCTTTGGTGCAGCTAAATTTTGTGGTTTCTTTAATTTCCCTACAACAATATCTATAATATCATCCATATAAAAATATCTTGTTAGCAGTTATGAGTAAAAGAGAGGGACAGCTTTTACTGGCCGTCCCTCTCTACGATATGCTTATCGTTTACGAAGCTTCGAGAAGCTCTTGCATACGAGTCAGCAGTTCCGCACCCTTGGCAGTATCGCCAGCCTTGAACGCTTCCTTCGCCTGTTTGAACAGGGCAGTAGGCGTTTCGGTACGTTGGTCAGGTCGCCATCCGTTAGCATCGTCAGCGTTAAACAACACACCATCGGTGTGCTTATCTAACAAACGCTGCTGTGCGTTAGCGAGATCATCCCCGCTAAGACCTTTCGGCAAACCGTTCTTAACTTTAGAACGTATGCGAGATGCAACCTGTTGGTTAACGAGCGCGAGTACGTTATCCTCGCCCAGACCTTCGACAGCCTCTACTGTGCTATCGAATTGCTTCACGGTAAACTTGAATCCCTTCCAGTCTCCGTCCTTATATGTTTGTTCAATATGTTGTGCCATATCTTATGTTCTACTTTTATGCTAGGGTTCTACTTAACTTCTAAACCCCCTAGTTGGGGCCAGATACTATATATAAAGCAAGATCCGTGCCAAGTCAGTTAACTTCTAAAATTTTATTTTTTAGAGCGTAAGTTAACTCAGGCATTTTTTCTAAAACTTCATATCGTAGCATGATTTGTTCTAACTCACGGTAATTACCGTGAATTGGTTCGTTGTCAGCGTACTCTGCGAAATGTTTACGTTTACTCTCTGTCATGTCAAACCATAACTTATGGTTTGCTAAGTAATGGTGTATGTCGTGCCGTCTGTCGCGTAATGGTGTAAGGTGTAGCCTAAATGTTGATAGACGATAGTAAAGATCCTCACGGAACAGCTTATCTTCTATTAACTGTGGTACATTTTTACACGTTGCCGCTATGATACGGCATTTTGCTGTGAGCAGTTTGTCGCCACCGACGTTACGATACGTACCGAACTGTATGAGTCGGAGTATCTTTGCTTGTAATGTAACAGGCATATCACCTATCTCATCGAGGAATAACGTACCATCACCGGCGCTTGCTACTAAACCTTCTCTATCGCAGTAAGCGCCGGTGAATGATCCTTTAACGTGACCGAATAACTCGCTCTCGAATAGCGTATCCGTGACGGCTGTTGTGTTAACTGTTGTGATGTTATCTACACGTGTGCCGTGTAGTATTGTAGCTATTACCTCCTTGCCTGTACCTGTATCACCTGTAATTAATACAGGTTCGTTACGAAATGATAATGTTATAGCATCTTGCGTTAACTTACGCATACAGGAATCAACTGTACTGTAAGCAGCAAGTCGTTTTGTTAACCTTTTCATTTCAGTAGGCGTAGTCATCAGTATTTCTTACGACTCCGACGCATCTTAGCGTAGATAGGTTCGACTATTTTACGTACCCAACTATTATCCGTGCGCGGTGGGCCTTTGTCACTCGCTACACGTGCATCATAATGATCTTTTAGCATAGCTTCCCAGCCTTCTTGTTTTTTAATCTTAACGTACGCATTATTATCCGTGAAGATAACTGTGCGCTCGTTGTACGGTTGCCCTGCGTGTGTGCGTGGAGCTAATAATGCTATGTCAGTTCTCGCATATGTGACAGGTATCCTACGCAAACTGTTGTCTAGTGGATACTGACGAAAGAAGTTGTGATAGAAGTCACTAGTTATATCTAAGTCTGGCATCTTTTGTAGTGATTACATTTTCCTTGTTTGTTACGCGACGCAAACGCAAACGTGCTATCTTCTAACTTTGCGCCGTTGTATAGTATCGTATACCATCCTGTGTGTATACGCTGAACTCCACACCTACGCAATATGAAACGTATTAGTGGATCGTTGTAACCGTTGTGTATCTGATGTTTTTTGTATGTCATCGTGCTATTTGTACCCATTCTGTGGTTGATATGATACGGTTGCAGACGCTACAAGCATCTCCACTAACTACCGAGTTGTGCGTACCATAAAACTGATCGCCTTTGTGTTGCCAGAAACCTGCGCGCATACCTAACTCGTTTGTGATAGCGTTAAGTCTTGCACGTGTGGTAGCTGTACCCCATCCTGCCATTGTTACTTGTGTTCCGTCCTCTACGGTATGTCGTGCGATAAGGTTATCCCATAGTCGCATCTCTACGCTACCGTCGATGTTCCGTCTAACGTTGGTGTTAGACCTACTGAAGCGCTTGCCTTGTACGAAAGCGCGAGCTGCGTTACTTGATATTGCTGTGCTCATGATACTTTATTTATTATGTTTACTAACTCCTCTGACGTAGTGTATGGCATTACGTCACCTGTTAACTTTAGTTCATCGTCTACGATAGTCCAGAACATACCGTCTGGATCTAGCACAGCAACTTCCGCTGTTCTAATTCCGCCGTCGCACTTGTGATGCTCCGACCATTGTACGCTAACACTCCATTTGTTAGCGAAGAGTATTGTGAATCCGTTACCGAATTCGCTTTGTGTGAATGCTTGTTTCATGATTTAAGTATGTATGCTATGTGATTGTCGATTGTCGTACGATTCTTTATGAGGAACATACGCATTGACAGCTTACTATCCTGCCACATTGCGTACAGTCCTTCGTCGTTACGTACCCACAGTTCTCGTTCGTTATTGTTCATGTTTCTGTATCGTAATTTTCTGCTGCATCAAGAATTTCTACTAGCTCACGTGGTTTAACGTAGCAGTTAATTCCTTTCCATTCGACCATAGATGGTAGCGTGTGTTCATCTAAACCTTCACCTTCACGCCACAATCTATCTTCGTATTCGTATCGTACGTTATCTTTATCCCATACAATTACCTCTGCGTTAGTTTGTCCACCATCGCTTGTGGTCTTTCGATACCACGTTACGCAAACGGTCATGCCGTTTGGAAACGCTATGTTAAATCCCTGTGGTGTGTTACGATATGCTTTCATATCTTGTGTGCGATTTCTTTAAGTAACATAGCACGTTCGAGATCGAAATCATCGGTTATGCTATCCGCGAAGATGGTATCTTTATGTAATGGTATGCCAAAGATACCGCTATCTTCTTTGTAAACCCACACGAAATCTTGTGGGTTGATCTGTACGTCTGCATTATTTACGTCATTGAACCATCCTTGCGGTACGGCGTAATCAATACGTACGTTATGTTTTGTTTCGTATTTATTTATTGCTGTTTCTAGTGTCATGATGTTATACTTTTTGTTATCGTACGTGGTGGATACAAGTCCCACTCGCACGAACTGGTAACATACTAGCACATCGCGGGGTTATTGTCAATAAAAAAGTGAGTACGAGACGACGATAGTTTGTAGCCAATCGGTTTCCTCTATTGTACGTGTGTTCATTCAAACATCCCTTCGTCTAGCGTGTGATCCTCGTCTTCGTCACCGTCATCGTTTATGCTACCGAGATCATCATCTATGTCCGGTGCGAATAGCGAAGACCATTGTTCCTTTGCGGTAACAGCCTTGTTAATGCACGCTACCTTATTCTGTACGACAGCAGCAACACGTTCTTCTATGGTGTTCCTGTACCATATGACTTCCTGCAATGTGTTACTGCATGATGTTAGTCGGTGTGATCGACCTACGCATTGGATGAGATCTATCGCAGACCACGTGGGCGGGAGTATGATATGCCTTGGCTTGGCGTTAGCGTACATATCTTCGTGATGTAACGAAATACCAACACCGCCAGCCGCAACGGTCAGTAGCATATAGTCTTTCTCTCCGCGCTGGAATGCATCTACGTGACGCTGGCGCTCTTCTGCACTTTGCCCACCGGTGATAAATCCAATCCGCTCTTCCGGTATGTTGTACGTTTTCGTAAGTGCCAGCCATACGCCACGGAGCATATTCTTAAAGTTACTGCCGACTATCACCTGCGATCCCTCTACGACAGCATTACGCGCACGTGATGCGATTTGCGGCGAACGTATCTCTTCTGCTTTTTGCCGAAATTTCATCATCGCTACAAGTCGTGCCGCTACGATACCATGACCACGTTGGCCACGCAACTCGTACAGATACTTAAGGTACTCTTCGTACGCTTCGTTGTATGCTGCGCGTTCTTTGTCGCTACGGAAATCAATCATAACACACTCTGTCCGCGCCTTGTACTTAAACCGTACGTTCTTGAGTGCTACAGTATACGGTTTCATAACATCTTTCACACGTTCCATAGCACGTGGGCTGTACGACGTGGGATTACCATACGTTGCGAGTGAACGTAGCACAGACGGCACAGTTGATTCACACAACGGCAACACGTTATACTCACTCTTTATCGCACATCCTGTGAGTACCGTACGTGCTTCACATACACGCTGGTATGGTGTAGCGGAGATGAAGAGACGCTTTACCTTATCTTTTGGGATTTGCCTTGCGACATTCGTACGCGACGAGCCGTCATTCTTTAACGCCTGACACTCATCAAACACAACGAGACGCGGTAGCATAACATCTGACCACGTATACTTCGTGTGTTCTGTACCTAACTCGACGACCGTCTTCGTACCGTAGTACATACAGCCACCTGTCTTCGGTGATGTTAGTGCGCTATAGGACATGACTAGCACATCCTTTGCCAGACCATACGAGCGCAGTACACGTTGCGTTTGGAGTATGGTAGCAGCGGGAGCAATCCATAGCACAGGGATTGGCCCACCGCCTATGTTGGCGTTTTGCTTTAACGTAGGTAGGATGTCACGTAGCATCTCACACGTAATGTATGTCTTGCCCGTTCCCGTACCGCCCTGCAGTAGCGCACCTTGTTCACGTAGTACAAGAGCGCCGAGTTCCTTTGCTGCGTCATGTTGAAACGCTATATCTTTTATAGCATCATCAACAACTTTCGTTTCGTCTTTAGATGTTATCATGATTTTACTTTCTTTTATGTTACAACCCTAACATGTTCCGTATCTCATCTGGTTTCATGCTAGCGAAAAAGTTCGCTATGATCTCCTCTTTCACACCTTGCTTACGTAGCGTATCCTTCAAGTCTTCGATAGCCTTCGCATCCGCCGCTACCTTCGCCGCTTTCATAGCATCCGCTTCCGCGCACTTACGATCCCGCTCTGCGCCACGTTCTTTCGCAAGATTCCCTACGAGTTTCCATTCGCTACGCTTCCACAACCTATACAACCCAACACCTACGCTATGCACTTGGCCTAATGCTGGCCCTGCCCATCCTACGGTATCCGAGTTGTTCTCACATACCATATGCTCGCTACCATAGTCGCTATTCTCAATAGCGCATTTCGTTTCTTCATCTATGATAACGTATGTCTTCGAGCCTATAACAAGCGATGCGAAGAGTTCTTCCGTTAGCGTAATCATTTTCAGGATCCTAGCATAAGTGTAAGTATGATGAGTAACCAAGCGCCGAGCGATACTATGGTCGCTATCGTAGCTTGCCGGTGTAGTTTTTGTAATTCTTTTTTCATATCGTACAATCCCTGGGAGGCAACATAACCTTCCCCAACGACCACGCTACGATAACACATCACCCGTAGTATGTCAAGAAAAAAGTGTGTATCATACGCAGTTTGTTTTGTAGCGTAACGTAAGGTTTTGTAGTGTATCGTGGGGTTTTGTGGGGTGGTGGCTGTTAACAAATGACAAGGTGGTGCAATACGCATTAAATGATAGCGGCAAGTTGTCCGTGTGTGTCAGTAGGCTTTGTAGGGTAGTGTTTCTTTTTATACATACTGTATATATATATACATATATATATTTTATATTATATCTATCTAACCTACTAAACCCCCTCACTACCGCACTTGGGTAAACTGCCGCTGGCATTTAACGCGTATTGTAACTGTTTGTCATTTGTTAACACCTTCCTTCTAACAATTCTTTAACTACGCTACACGTTTTTACGCTACACCGTGGTTCGTTTAACTACTATGAACAGTTTACGTGTGAGATCGGATGTTACGTAATTATCGGAAAAACTTTCTTTAATAAAAGGCTTGACGTTATTTTGGAAATAGACGATAATTTTGGAGGTCGGAAAAACTACCGGCCTGTTATCATGACAACGAACAAAAAACCAAGCGAAGGCGAATCGTCACAAGCGACGGTCGATAACGTCGTAGCCATCCTCAAGGAAGGCGCGACAACAACAACAACGAATCCACGCGAAGGCGGGGAGGCTATAGAGTACTGGCACGTTCCAATCTCGCTTGTGGAGCAGCTTGGAGAGCTTGCTACGCTACGTGAGAAGTCGAGCGACTATGCTTCGATTATCGTTCGCGCTTTTGATGTGAAAGCAAAGACGGTTCAAACGACGATTGAAAAAGGCGACTCGTCGCGGAAGGATACACTCACGCTAGATGAGAAAAAGGTACGCTTCGACAAATGGATAGACGTTTTGTTCACGAAGTATGAAAGCGAAGCAACTGCAAACAAGCGTGTAATGTCTGATATGAAAGAACTCGTAACGGCTTTGACAAAAGCGCAGAGCGAAGGCGATGCCGAGGCAATCGCAGAAATCACCGCGCAAATGGCAGTCGCTATGACGGGAGGCAAAGCCTAGCATAACACAAACCCGAACCGCATCCCTACGCCTGGCAAGCGTAGGGTTTTTTTGTATGCTACGACGAAAAAATTTTTTGGAGTGTTGCTTCGCAACTGTCGAACGATTAGAGATTTGAAGTGTCGGGGTGAACCCCGATTGAGTTACACTATAGAACTATAACCTTCTCTGAAATTATGACATCTGAAAAAACTGCATAAAAGTTAAAAAATACACACACAACTTCTAGAACTTTCTCATAACTTCTAAGGTAGTTGGCATGGATCTTGCTTTTATAAGATAGCAGGGCGGAAACGTTCGCCCAGCAGACAAAACAAGCTTATGGATAAAAAACAAAAGTTCTCGCGGGAAGGCTTCTCGGCGCAGACGCTCGCGATGTGTAGCGCAACCCGACTCGTACAAACAGCGAAACGTAAAACATAATGGCACTAGAGTATAACGCGGCTAATTTCACAGATGCGTTTACAAGACTACCTGACTACGGTGGTTATGAAGCGTTGGCGGGTGCGTTAGGAGAAGCATATCCAGACGCAGCGTTTAGTCCGTACAACGACTCGTATGATAAAGGCTTTCGTTATGTCAATATGCCTACTCCTGGGGGAATGGGTAGTCCTTCTACTGGCCCTTTTGCGTATAGTCCGATTGCGCTGCAGAAGCTCGCTGGAGCTAATATCGGAAGGGGTAACGTCTATGATAGCATATACAAAGCAGTATGGCCTTCGCTTACGGGTCTTGTAAACCCACCTGTAGCGATGGCGACAAAGCCTCAGTCAACAGAAATTGAGCAGCAAAATACTGACATATTAGCATCACAACCATCGTCATCGTCAGGAGTAATCACAACAACGTCAGGTGGTATCCTTGGAGAAACTTCTCCGCTTACGTCACCAACGTCAACAAGTTTAACTGATCCCATGCCTTCACAAGAGGAAGTAAATAACATTGCATACAAAGATTGGGTTAATAAGACTGTTAATGTTGACCCTGCTGCTGGAGGAAAAGACATATATGATTTAGAAGACAAAGGAGTTAGCGAAGATGTTGCTGACCATAATTTACTTGCTAACAGTAGCGTTGACGAGCTTATAGCAACTGCGACAAGCGAACGCACACCGTACACATCACAAGTACCTAACTCAGCTAATAAGTATTTACAAGGAGGGCTAAACGCATTTGCATATAGTGGAGAAGGTGGTTACGCGGCAGAGAGGCAACGTATGCTAGGCCGCGCTCCAGACATATACCAAGGGCCAAAAGTTCCGTGGTCACGTTTAGGTAAAGCTGCGCCATCTGACGTGTACTACGGTAATCAACGTTTTGGCGCACCTACTGGAGAGGTTGTGGACGGTGGTGGAGAAGAGTTTGACTGGAATGAGTGGCGCAGACGTGAGCTTATAAACGACATACCAGAAGGAGCTTTTCATCCTGGCAATGATAACTGGGGAGTTAATATAAACAAACACTACGGAGACTTAGAAACTGCACAGAAAGAACAGCTTATGAAAGGTGCTGAAGATTTCTGGGGAGATACTTGGGGTACTGGTTTGTACAGCGATTCTCCAGAAGGTAGTGTCGAAGACTTTCTCTTTTATAAGCATCCCGGTGTAAATAAAAATCTTAACGAAGGTTTTGGAAAAATAAAAGGTATTTTCTCAAAAACTGGAGAGCTTGTTACAAATGGCAAAATCCTTCTTGAAGGGGTAATTGATGAACTAACACGCTTTACTGAAAGAAAGGGTGGACGTGGTTCTGTTACAGAAGGAGAGCCGTGGGGGTTATCCGCAAAAGGGCTTTTAGATATACTGAAATTAGATTTCAAAGAACTTGATAAACAAGGTTATGGCAATTTACAGCCAGCAGCTTTTTATCTTGCATCACAACATCCAATTTTTTTAGGTTTGCAGCTTGGGAATACTTTAAATGATTTTGTTAAAGATTCCATAAATGTATCTACGTATGATAGTTCTAAATATGATTCGAGTGATGGCGCATCATTTGCTCCAGCGTATAACAATTCGGTAGAATTTACAGCTAGTGTTCTACGTCCAGCAATTAAAGCGGTTGCAGATTTTGTTCTTAATGATACATCTGATGCAAGCCTTAAAGATAAAGTAAAAAATGCGTTCGGTCTTAATAGGGTTGAGTTTGATAAATTATCTGGCCCATTCGATAAAGATTTCTCTGACCAAAGTTCTTTCCGCATAGACCCTAATCAAATCCCAGCAGAACCTGAAGTCGATCCAAGCGTAGGTGAGATTGACACAAGTGCGTTAGTAGATGAGGTGCTTAAAGAAACTGTAACGGAAACTGGAACACCTCCTCGTCGTGGGCCTAGTCCAGCACTCGGCACGGCAACTGCACCTATCGTAAATGTAACAATACCAAAAGAGCAAGAGACTACTTCTTCGCATCTTGGTCAAGGTGTTTCTGCTGGGTCAGCACCTTCAGCAGGTTCTACGTTATCTGCTGGCCCTGTTACGGGAGAGGTGAAAAGTGTTACAATTGATGATACACCGCCACCACCCACGATAGAAACAGATAGCCTTGGCGATCAGAGTGTTGATATTACAGACAATAACATCGACCCAGTAAATATTTCTACAGCAGATTTAATAGAGATGGTGAATCCTGCAGCAGAAACTTCGTTTACAATTGGGCCAGACTACACAGGCCAAGGTGTTAGTGCTGGTGGAGGGCAGTCGGCGGGGCGCTATATTCTGCCCGATTCATTTACTAGTGGAGGGCAGTCGACAAAACAAATTGAGGCGCAAGAACCACCGAATCTACCTATGCCTTCTGTACCGTTAGACAAAGATGAACTGCAAGCGAGAACAGAACAACTTGATAAGGAGTTAGGAGAGCAGGTCAGGCAAAATATTTCTAGTCTGCTTGGAGACGGTGCTGTAAAAGGGATTTACGATAAGTGGGTTGGTAAAGATTTAACTGGTCTTGGTGGTTACTTTAAAGAAAACAACGTTACAAACGCATCGCCAATGGATGCGGCTTTAGCTACATTATCTTTAGCTCAAGGTGACATGGGTGGAATGTCTCAAGAAGACAGAATGAAAGATTTTGCTGAAAAGATGGAACTAGCTATATCTAAATTGGCGTTTAAAGGCGTTGATTTAAGTAACATTACAGGCATAGACACAGCAACACTTTCATACCCTACTGACGTGTGGAATAACTTAGCACTTCAACCTAATTGGACGAGTACATTAAGTATAGGAGATGTTCGGCCAGATATATCTATAACAAATGTACAAGGAATACAAGCAGGTAATATAAACATGGATGAAGTTTGGCAAAATATGCCTCCTGAGCATAGAGAGGCTTTACAACAACAGTTAGATTTAAGTAGCGGTATAGTCCCAAAAATTTTAAGCGACGAATTTGGCCAACTTAAAGGTGATTGGAATTTTGGAATACCGCCATTATTGCAGTTTGGTGGGCCAGACTCAGGAGTTACTATTGATATTTCACCTATACTTATGCCCGATGTCTACGGGCCACAACCAGAGCCATGAGCGCAGCTAACGAGCAAATCTATCAGCTAAAGAAGATGGGCTTCTCCAACGAAGAAGTTGCCGTTGACCTACGCTACGATAAAGAGATCGTTGACCTCGTAGCTCCTGACTCCCCATCAGCACAGCAAGCAATAAGTAAGCTGGATGACATCGGTGACAGGGCCATGAACGTGCTTCTTGAGATCATGGAAACAGGCGAGACTGAGCGTGTACGTAATGACGCAGCGAAATTCCTCGCCGGTCTACAATACGACAAAGAGAAAACCAAACACAATATCAACTTCTCGGATTTCACGGAGCGTATGCAACGAGCGCAGGATGTCATTAACGGCAAACCCGCGCTCGGTGTACCCGCACAAAAAGTAGGTTAATGCTAACCCACGAGACAAACGTTATCAAGTTTACTGATCCGCATGAGATGCTTCTCGTGTGTGATGATGCGTTGTTAGATGGTCATGTTAAACTGCATCCGTGGCAGATAGAAATACTTAAAGAGTTCGCGCAACCTTCAACCGCTGATAAACCTTACCGCGCTGTTGTTCGTGCAGCTAATGGTAGTGGTAAGGACAACTTCATCGTTGCGCCGTGTGCTGTTTGGTTATCATTACGCTACGAAAATAGCCTATGCGTTATCACTTCTGCGTCAGGTAATCAGCTAGATCGTCAAACAGATAAGTATATAAAACAGTTAACAACAGCACAAAACAAACTGTTTGGCGCTCCTATTTGGAAGCAGAACTACAGACGCTACGAGAACACAGTTAATGGTTCTACGATAGAGTTGTTTGTAACGGATGAAGCAGGGCGAGCGGAGGGCTGGCATCCACCAGTTCCAGGTGGCCACATGGCTATACTGGTGAGTGAAGCTAAGTCAATTCACGACGACATCTTCACGGCGCTTGCTCGTTGCACGGGGTTCACCAAACGCGTAGATGTCTCAAGTCCTGGCCTACCGTCAGGGCATTTCTACAATGCGTGTGTTGGCGGTAAATGGAAACAGCATCATGTAACAGCGTTTGACTGTCCGCACTTGAGTGATGATTACATTGATGACGTGCGTGATATGTATGGTGAAAGTTCTGCGTTGTATCGCTCTATGGTACTCGCAGACTTCGGTGGCCTTGAGGAGCAGGTTGTCATAAACTTTTCAACAATCGCCGAGTCAGATTCATACGACATCGAACACGTAGAAGAATCGTATAACATAGCTGGGCTTGATCTTTCAGCAGGTGGCGATGAGCAGGTTGTCGTAATCCGCAACGGTAACAAGATCATAGGTGTAGAAGCGTTTCGTTTTCAAGACACAACAGTCTTACTTGAGAAGCTCGCAGAAGTTTTCTACAGATATGATTTAGATAACAATAATAGCGTCATCTACGGGGATGCTGGTGGTCTTGGTAAGCCTATCCTCGATCAACTGTATCGTGATGGATGGCCTGTCAAGTACATACTAAACCAAGCCGCGCCTTACAATAAGCTAGCGTATCTTAACAGAGGCGCGGAGTTATGGTACAGCGTTAAGCATCACATAGAGAATTTCGAGATCATAATACCGCAAGACACTACGTTACGTAAGCAGCTAGCGTCACGGTACTACACGATAACTCCCGCGAACAAGATACAGCTTGAAAGTAAAAGACAAGCGAAAGCAAAGGGCCATGAATCGCCTGACCGTGCTGATGCTTTTGTACTTGCGTTCTCTGACTATCGTGGCATACTGCCACAACGTGCTATATCACGGGATGTCGTTCAGTACGCATTAAACAACATCACAGAAGAACCGCAGAACACTAACATTACGCTAGAAGGTAGGTTAAAACGCCCGTCGCGTAACACACCATATTTTGCATCAACAGGCTGGAGCGATGAAATAATTTCAGAGGTAGAACAATTGAATGAAAGGTTAGCAGAAAGTGGATAAAGATCTCACAAAATACGAGGATGCAGCAACTCCCATACAAGGGTTGTTGAGTGTAATAGGAACGCTTGAAACGACAGCATTAGAGAATCGAAACTCGCGTAAATTAGATATTGACGTAGATGCGGAACGTTCAGACGGTCATTTAGACGAAGATGAGTTTCTCGTACCGGCGCACATCATCGACACAAACATTCGGCGAGAGCAGTCTAAGTATGTAGCGTATGTGACAGGTAGTCGTAGAAGCGCGATCTTCACATCTATCACCGAGCCTACAGCAGCTACAGGGGAGCTTGAGCGTGACTTCACAGATAAGACGCGCTACTCTGGTTGGCAAGTGCCGCTATTCAAAATCATCGACGGTATGCAGTTGCACGGCTATAGCATAGCGGAAGTGCAGTTCGACGAGGACATGCCAGGCCACTTCGCTATTGAAGCCGTCAATTACGAAGACTTCGGATTCCCAGAAGATACGCGTGACGTACAAGCGTGTGAGATGATTGTACATCGGCACTACTTCACAGCTATACAACTACTAGACATGGTTGAGAATGATGACTTTAACGAGGACATTATTGATCGCTTAGTAGATGATCACGGCCAAGCACCAGAAGTTGAATCGCTCTATCAAGTGGAGAAGGTTCTCTTTAAGCACGATAACAAAGTGTATGTAGCGTGGTCATGTAACGCAAAGTGTGACGATTGGCTACGCGATCCACGACCGTTATACCTTGGTCGGCGAGACGGCGAAATGCTGCGCGACGAAACGCAGTATCCATACGTTATATTTCCGTATAACATACAAGAGGATAGCGCCGTGCAGAACGCAACAGGCCGCGCTTTCGCAGATCGTACGACGCAAGAGACTATCACGTCACTCATGTCATCGTTCGTGACGGCACATCGACGCGCTGCAAACTTCTACTTCGCGAAGGATAACGAAGACCCTAACAACACTAACGTACAAACATCTGTTAGGTTTCAAAACGGCGCTTTGATAGATGCGAACATCAAACAGTTTCAACTGCGACCGCCTGACACATCTATGGTTAGCGCGATTCAGTCTCTCATGTCGCAGAATGCGCAGGAGCAGTCGCAGATAAACTACGCGGCGATGAATCGCCAAGACAGTCGCAAGACTGCTACGGAAATTCAAGCGGCTTCTAACGAAGCTCAGATGTTGTCGTCAACGCAAGTGTCGCTTTTCTCTATCGCTCTTAAAGATGTGTACGAGTGGTGCTGGCGCATTTACCAGTCACGTGTAGTTGCTGGTGTGCTACGCCCTGCAGCATCACTTGACATGTACCTTAACCACGAGTTTAACATTAAACCTGCTGGTGATGTAGATGTTATTGAACGTCAGGAGAAATCACAGAAGATGATGCAAGCGTGGGGTGTTGTATCACAAACGGCACTTGCGCCTGTGTTCCTGCAGAACATGATGCGTCTTATGTTTCCCGACGAAGGTGAGGCATACGCAGAGATGCTGCAGACTGGTAATGAGAAAGATCAACTGCTACAACAGCTCATGCAGATTATAAACTCACTTATCGTTGATCCGCAAACTGGACAACTTAACGAAGAAGCGCAGGATTTTGCGCCACAGATTAAGATGTTACAAGCTAAAGTTACAGACATTTTAGGACAAAGCAATGGGCAGCCAGGAAATCCTACGCCAGCAAGTTGACGGCTGGTGCGCTAGCCGACAGACAGCTATGTTCGTTAGCTGCTTAGGTGAGCGTCGCGAGAAGTTGTTGCGGGAAATAAAATTTGCCACGGTAAAAGAGAACCCTGAACTAGCTTGTCGGCTTGTGGCAAAGCTGATCGAGTTGGATGACATAATAACATTAACACACAATGCAGACAGTATTACAGAACACGGATGTAGAGGATTCGCTAATTAAACAAGCGAGTGAAGATGCGTTTAACCCACTAGACGGCGGCAATCTATTAGATGACGCTGAGACGGTTGAAGAGGAACAAGTTCCTGAGGAGGAACTTGCAGAGGAACTTGCAGAGGAACCGCAGGAAGAACCGCAGGAAGAAGTTGTAGAAGAAGCGGAGGAGGTTGAATCTTCTGAAGAGGAAGAGGAAACTGAAGAAGAGGAGGAATCTTCTGAGGAAGAAGAGGAAGATGGCTTCTCTGGTCAGTTAAAGAGTGCTACTAAAAACATTCCAGCGGCTCGCGATTACAGTAAGTACAGCGAAGAAGATGCAAAGTATCTCAAGCAGATGTCTAACGAGGCGTTTGAACACTTCTCAAAGAAGTCTGACGAGAACGTAGCGTTGCAGAAGAAACTGGAAGATACGTCAGCACAGCAAACGGCTGACCATCCTGACGCATACATACTTAGTGATGAGTACAAAGAGTCATATACTAACCTCACGAAAGCGCAGCAAGAGCAACAACATTGGCGATCACAACTTATCAAGATTCGCAACGGCGAGTCATGGAGTAGCATACAAGGCTATGATGATAAGGGCAGCATGGTACTTAATAAAGAATCATACAAGCCAACGCAACAGGCTGAGATTGACGTGGAGATGGCCCTACAAGAAGCTGTCACGCTCAACCGTAAGTTTTCGGATAACATGGAAAACGTTAGCAAAACGTTTAAAGGCAACTACAATGAAGCTGTTACGCTACTGGAGAGTGAGCAGAAGTCAAACTTCGCATGGCTCACGGATGAGAAGGTAGCTAACGAGGAGATTGTTTTACCTAACATTGGCACTACGTCAATTAAAGCAGTAAAGAACTCTTTTGAAAAAGCGATACCTAAAACGTTCCGCAGTCATCCGTTAGCTGAGCTTGCTTCTAACTTGTTTGTTACGCTACAACTACAGTCAGCACAGTCAACAGCGGAGAAAGTTAAAACGAAGGAATCAAAACGTAAAGAACCTAAGACTAGACGCAAGGGTTCTTCTAAAACATCTGTTAGCGCAGACGATCTGAGCATTCCAGATTGGATGAACTTATAAGTTTGTAGAAAGTTTCAGAAGTTAGCCGATTTGGCACGGTTATTGCTTATAGTGTATTGTGCTACAAAGGGGTAAGGGCATACCCAGAGGGATATAACGTCTCTTTTTATTGTTTGCTACTTTAGGGCGAAGGGCATCGCAGCGTATGGAGAACGCGCTGGTTGTTCTTCGCCTTTTTGTTTTAACACATTAAAAAGAAAGATATTATATTATGGCTAGTTCAGTAACCGCAGCATCAGTAGTTAATGCTGCTAATAGTGCTGCCAGTCCAACTGCAGATGCTTTTAAAGCCCTCAGTTATTATCTGGCAAAAAACGAGGTTGCCCTTTATCCCAAATGGAATGTTTATGACACTCTGTTTGGCTCTATTCCGTGGCAACCTAATATGGGGAGTACCTTAACAGGGACAACTCCAACGCCCTCGCCTGTACTTCGTACAGTTTTCATGCCAGAAGTTTTAACGAACTTCCCGAAGAAAGATCAGTTCACAGTTGGTGAGCGTACAGAAGATGCGTCTCTTGGAATGCACCGATTTGAGTCGAATCGTTTCCGCTTCCTCTCAAACTTTGAATCGTTCTGGAGAGATCATCTAAGCTACGCTCAGTCTGACATTGTTAGGCAGATTCAATGTGCAAACAATGCGTTCATTCGTACTTTGATGTACTATCAAGCTCCAGAAGCCTATATCTCTGGGCAGGGTTTAAGTTCTCAGATTGCTCACGATACTAGCATAGGTAAGACTTCACTTACTCAAGCTCAGATTCGTACGATTGAGAATGGCCTTGATACTGCAGGAGCTACAACGGCAGCAATAGCACAATCTAGTGGCGATCAGTTCCGTCAAGATTGTACTGACGGAACCGCTGGTGGTTCTGTTGACGGTAATGTGCCTGCTGGGCCTATTACGCTGAAGGAGATCTTCAAGGCAATGCTTGTATTGCAGGAAGATATTCAAGCTCCTACGTTTGATCGCACTTACGGTGCGCCTAAAACTTCTGAAATGGTTAAGGGCAAGTATGTCCTCATCTGTTCTACGGAAGCATGGGCTTCGCTGTTGTGGGATGATAGCTTACGGACTGCTACTAGTTCTGCTGCTGATGATTTGAGTTCGTCAGCAACCGTAAGAACAACTACACTTGCTCCTGCTAACATGAATCTTCTGCAAGATGGTTTTGCAGGTGATTTGTTTGGTAAGATCACGGCGAAGTTCGATCCGTATCCAATGCGGTTTGACCATAACGGTACTTTTGTTGTACCGCAAAAGGTAACAAGCGGTGATAAGGTTGTTCCGAATCCAGCTTACACAGCAATCGGTGATGGTGATACTGGCTTCGATAGTGATGGTTCTACGAATGATGCAGGTAACGCTTCTTACGAGATAGCGTTTCTCGTCGGCGCAGATGCCTTCAAGACGATCAACGTTGGCCCTCCGCCAAAAGAGTTCGCCTCGAAGAACATGAGTGCTAAGAAGTTCTACGGTATGAAGTGGAACGGCGAAGTTCACTTGACGGATCAGTTCTTGATTCCGACTGCTAATGGCGGTGGCTCTGCCGCGCTTGATGCTGACAGCGGTTCAGAACTTAACGTCTACGGTGACTACCTGAAGTTTATCTCTCAGGCTGTTATCGGTGGTATCGCTGGAGATGCTCGGTATTGTTTACCAATCATCTACAAGCGTCGTCGTACGTCGTAAACAACACACATAGGGTAGGTGGTTTACTCTTGGGCCACCTACCCTATAATTACTTTCTATTAAAATATTATGGCTACAGTTAAATTACCTTTAGGTCTTGCTGAGAATGGTACGGTTAATACACCAGCAGTAACGGCTATCAATCAGTCTGGTGCATCGGGCGGTTCTGTAACTAATTTGCTTACAGGTGCGCCTTTGTTGTCCAGCCGCTATAGATATTCTGTAGCGTTAGTTCAAAATGTAGGCAGCAACAACATACTTTTATCTGTTGCTGCAAATGCTACTACTACAACGTATCACGTAAAAGTTTCTCCTATGTCACAAGTAGATCTAAGTGATGCTAATTATGAGTCTGTAACAGCGTGTACAGATGATTCAAGTAATGGCTCTGCTGTTTTGTTTACTGTACAAACTAACGATAGTAGTCACACACCAGGAACAGCTTATTAAGTCATGGCAAGAATTACACAACAGAGTTCGATTCACACATCGGGTACGTCCTACGAGAACGAACCCATCATCAAGTCGGATGGTGCGAGTGGCGAGGTGATGCAATGGCTTGCGTCCACCGGCAGCAGCAAGGTTACGATTGATGAGGATTCGTCCAATGTGATGTCCATATCTGTACCGACGATGACTGTCGGCTCGCTGGACATTGGCCACGGTTTGGGTAGTGGCGGTTCACCAGAGATACACAATACGGCGGTTGGCAATAATGCGTTGGAGTCAAGTTTGTCTTCTATGGAAGGCAATACGGCAATAGGCAGTCTCGCGTTGGATTCAGCGAATCACGCTGATGCAGATTACAATGTTGCCGTAGGCTATGCCGCTTTGAACGGCCTCACATCGGGTCAAGAAAATACTGCGGTAGGAACTGGGGCGTTATCTGGTGCTTTGGGTGTGGGTGGCGATCACAACGTCGCGGTTGGCCGTAGCGCACTAAACGCATTCACCGGAAGCAATGCAACTGCCGTTGGTAGTGGTGCAGCAGATGTAGCCGGTAGTCAGACTGGTTTAACGGCAGTTGGCAAAGACGCATTGGGCGTAGCTACGTCTGGAAACGACAACACAGCGATTGGTCACGGTGCGTTACAAACAGTTGACGGCATTAACAACACAGCAGTTGGGTCAACCGCATTAAACGCGGATTGTGTTAGTAACAACACAGCAATTGGTACAAGCGCACTTGCAGTATTCACCGGCAGCAATGCAACCGCCGTAGGTTCTGGCGCAGCAGACGTAGCGACGAGTGCGTCTTATCTGACTGCGGTTGGTAAAGATGCTTTGGGTGCTTTGACTGACGGTGCTGATAACACCGCCGTGGGTAATAACGCTTTTGCAGCAGTTGTCAGCGGGGGTTACAACACAGGCATGGGCCAAGCTGCTGGATACAGTACAACCGGCAGTAGCAACACATTTATTGGTTCAGCGGCGGGTGTCTACACACTCAGTACAGACGACTGCGTAGCGATTGGCAGAAACGCACTAGGCGGCGTAACTGGCGACAAAGTCACCGGCGACTACAACATTGCCATAGGCAACTACACGCTGGATGCAATGACTACAGGTGCGTCGAATGTTGCAATTGGACACAATGCTGGCACGGCAATTACTACGGGAATTAACAACATCTTACTTGGTGACGGAGCCGGTGATAGCTTGTTAACCAATACTTATAACATTGCCATTGGTACAAATGCGATGTCATCTGCAACCGGCGGCGAAAACTATACGGTTGCAATCGGCACACACGCACTAGCCGCAGATGACAGCGGTTCAGATGGATGTGTTGCTATCGGCCATTATGCACTTGCGGCACAGAACACCGCTGCATCAAATAACGTAGCGATTGGCTTCAATGCAGCAGCCGCACTCAACGGCGGCACAGACAGCGTGTATATGGGTTACAAAGCCGGTGGTGTTGGGGTGATTACTGGCAGCGACAATATAGTTTTAGGTGCATTCGCTGGCTACGATCTTACTTCTGGCGCTGGCAATATCTTAATTGGCAGAGATGCCGGTGGGAATTTAACAGCGGGTCTTGACAACATCGCCATTGGTAAAGGTGCATTAGATGCCGCTGATACTGGGACATCGCGTAGCTATAATGTTGCGATTGGCAAGGATGCGCTCGGCGCACAGACTTCTAATGTTACTTACTGCACGGCTGTTGGCTACAACGCGCTCAAAATGCAAGACTACGACGTAAAGAACACCGCCATTGGTGGACTTGCGGGTGATGCGATTACGACTTCTGATGGTAACGTGGCTGTTGGTTATTCCGCGCTGTCAGCTTTAAGCACTAGCAGCAACGGTCAATACAACACAGCGATTGGTCACGCTTCGATGAACGCCTGTCAAGGCCTCGCTAACGTAGCTGTTGGCTATGGGACTTTAGATGCTGGGGGAACAGCAAACTACAATACTTGCGTTGGCTATCTGACTGGCACAAACATTGATGACGGCCCCGGCAATGTACTCGTCGGCTACAAAGCTGGTGTGAATATGACCACCGGCGATTACAACGTGGCCATTGGGTATCAAGCTGCTGATTCGATGGTTGGTACAAGTAACTATAATATTGCGATTGGTGCAAACGCGCTGGGTGGAGAGTTGTCTGGTGCTGACGCTTGTGTAGCAATCGGCAGAGATGCACTTGTTGCACAGAACCACGCCGATTGCATCAACTTGGCCATTGGAGCGCACGCTGGTGAAACAATCTCCAGCGGCACACGTAACGTGCTGATCGGCCACCAAGCGGGGAATGCGCTTGATAATGATTCCGATAATACGGCAGTTGGTTACAATGCGCTGAAGCTGTCAATTGGCGCATATAATGTGGCGCTTGGCGGTTACGCGGGACGCAAGATTTCTGCTGGTGGAAGTAATGTGGTAGTTGGTTATGCTGCAATGTACACAGCAGATGGTGGCGAAGGTGAGAACGTTGCGATTGGTAATGCTGCGCTGTACGCACTCGATGACGATGACGCGGATGGCAACATAGCGATTGGTTCCCAAGCTGGCCAGTTCTACAACTCTGGCGGTAGTGATACCGCAATGACCAAGGCGATTAACAGCATTTACATTGGTAAAAATTCAAGGGGAGTTCACGCGACCAGCGCAGACAACGAAATTGTTATCGGCTACAACGCAATTGGTGGTGGTGCAAATTCGATTGTGTTGGGAGACACACAGATTGGTTCGATTGAAGGTCAGGTAGATTTCGCTGCATTTTCTGACCGCCGAATCAAGCGTGATATTGCCAACTCTGATCTTGGTCTGGACTTTGTTGAGAAGCTGCAACCTGTCACTTACAAATCGGTTAATCCCGCTGACTATCCAGCAGAACTTTCAGTTGGTAGCTACAACGAACAGACTCGCGACGAACTCGTCACCCACGCAGTCGAAGCACAGGACGAGGTGTGGGAAGATGTAGTTGTGCAAGAAGCGCGACCGGCGACTGAAGAAATCACCCGCGAGGAAGTACATCCCGCAGTTGAGGAAGTTACGGAGGAGGTAACGATCCCCGCAGTTGAAGCGGTGTACGAAGATCGTGTGGTGCAAGAGGCGCAGGAGGAGATCGTCGATCAGCGTCACAAGTGCGACGAAGTTGATGTCACCGAGACTGTCACACGCGAGGAGATCG
>Ga0209756_1000587_pt1 | contig 35601 bp, 54 predicted proteins | sample ETNvirenome_6_85_FD_184071 | JGI IMG/M metagenome (GOLD analysis project Ga0209756, IMG submission 184071) | Marine viral communities from the Pacific Ocean - ETNP_6_85 (SPAdes) (version 3) | ecosystem: Environmental > Aquatic > Marine > Oceanic | place: Pacific Ocean | collected 2013-06-19 | reverse complement strand
TAGTAAATCCCAAGTGTCCAAGCCAGAGACAATCCCATCGGGTCGGTACGGTTTTGCATTCCACCATTCCTTAGTGAAGGTTTTAATCTTACGTTCCTTAAGCATTTCCCCTGCGTCTTTGCCAGTTAGTACCACGTTCTTTGCCTTGTTGGGCGAGAATAAATCTAACACCGCCCTAGCACTATCTTGCCCTGCCTTGTCGCTATCGAAGCAGATGGTTATGTTTTCAAATGACTCAAGCCACTCTAGGTTAGCCTTGATGTCTTTGACTGCACCTGCCGCCCCTGAGCGTATTGACACTACAGGATATTTACCATCAAATATTTCATATACTGCAAGGGCATCAGCCTCGCCCTCAGTTATAGTTAAGTATCTACCTTCACCCTTGAATGCCTGTTGACCGAACAACCCTGCATTCTCAAAAGAACCACTTGAATAGAAGTTCTTATTCTCTACCACTCGGCACTTAGAACCTGTCTGTGTGCCTGTGTCCCTATCGTGGTAAGGGTAATGGTGCTTGACAATCTGACCAGTGGTATCGTACTCAACAGTCACGCCAAACTTGGCACACGTTGTTTGAGAGATTTTCCTGTCAGGGATTGACGCTATCACACCTTTCATTTCTAATTCCCTTGTCGGTTGTTTACGTTGAGTCTTGGCTTCAATAACTCTGCCATCAGCGTGTTCATAATGGTCGCAACCTACTGTGAAGCAGGTCGCGTGCCCATCGGAATACCTTGCCAAGTTGTCCCCAGAGCCACACGCGGGGCATGGCTCATGTTGAACAAAGTGAGAGTCATCACTCACTAGAAGTCTCCACCAGTATCTTCTGACTCAGCCAGTTCTAGCACCTTGACTTTCTGCAAGTAGGTTGACACCCCATGTACAGGGTGTTCATCACCCTCTTGATACTGAATGCGAACCTTAGAGCCTCGCGTCAAGCGACCTCGCCAATCCATGCCCTCGGCATCAAACATAGGCACATCAAACTTAGATGCAAACTTACGTTGCTTAGTGCCCTCGTAGTCGCGGAGTTTAATACCACGCTCGGCTAGTTCATCTGCCTCTGCACCTTCCAAACTGATGACCAGAGAATACTTACCTGTAGACTGACCCTGATACATTTCGTGTGCGTCCAAGTTAACGAATGCTACATTACCTTCTAATACTGCCATAACAAATTACCTCATTTTGGTTTAGTTTATTTTACGATACATCTTACTTTGGTTAATCTTTAGTTTACTTAAGTGCCTATGGAGATAGTTAATATATTCTATCCAAAGGCAATTAAGTATCCTTTAGTAATATTATAACAAAACTTTTAATTAATTACAACCCTCCCCTCTGAAATAATTACACTTTCTCCTGAATCCTCAGCCCAATTACCCTCTAGGGCTTCGTCAGATATTCTATGACACTCACCGCATAAGTCTAAGTGTAGCCCAGTGTACCTGTCAATCCTACTTAACTCACCCTCTGTCAATATGACGTTACACGCCTTGCATCTACTCATTTCCAAATACTCCTCTGTATTCTTTCTCAATCTCTTGGTTAGTGTACTGCTGATAGCGGTTATGTATAGCCTCTTTTAGTTCCTCTCTGGCTTGGAGTAGATTCATGTTCATCATATCGTACTCAGTCAGTTCGTCTATCATAACACACCTGTCAACCTCACACCAACCATCGTGTTCATAGCCTATAAGGTTCTCTTTGATTCTGCTCATTTATTCGTCCTCCAGTTCAGCGTACACTCTCCCAAAACTAATCATAAAGAAAGGTACTAGGGCAATGATACCCTCAAATGACATTGCCGATTGTGTGTTGGTAAGGCTATTAAACGCCCATACTGGTCGGCTGTCAACAAATTCCAAGTCAACCCCTACTCCGTTCCGTAACTCAATGGTGAGCAAACGCTCCCAAAAAAACCAACTAATCATCTTTATTCTCCTCTTGTCTTGCTATCAATTCATGTATGTTTAAGATTGCTGATGATAGAAAGTCGCACACTGTAGCAAGTCTCTCTACCTCTGCCTCTAATTCCTCAACCTTTTTCTCTAAGGCTATGGTTCTAATCCTACTCACTCTTTAACTCCTCACTATCGTCATAACTTTTAAAACTAGCCTTGATAAACGCCCAGTCCATCTTGTTGAATGCCACCAGTACCTTGTCTTTATCTAGGAAATTATCTATAACTCCTTTCCCTCTCTCCAAATCCTCGGCATCATCTATAATCCACTTCAACTCATACATCGTGTGCTTGTCTAGGTCTAGCCAATGTTCCTTACTCACAACTCATGCCTCTTGACGTACAAGGTCTTATTGTAAGCCCTGATTAAATGTACCAAGTCCATATCTAGTATCGACATAAACTCATCTTTAGACTCTGAGTAATGCTCTAGCAAATGACCATCACGCATATCGTAGGGCATTGCTTTCTGGTCAGTAATCTCAGTTATATCTAGTAAATCTTTGACTTTCATATCAACCTCCAATCATAGGTGCTATTAAATATTTGTATGTTATCACTAAACCTATACCTAATGCAAGCCCATCTAAAAAACTCATTGTATACTTGTTCATCTTCATGCTTATCTCCTCACCAGTTATGTATCACACCTGCAATAATAAACAGACAGGTAATAAAGTTTACTCCAACAACCACCGACCTTACTACTGCTACTAGGTCAGCCTCTTGGTTACTCGCTCCTGACTTCTCTCCCAGTGCTTTCGCCCAAACTCTCCACGCTTTACTCGTAGCCATACCCAATCTCCTCTTTGTGAACACCAAGCATGGACAAGACGTATAACAATTCATCGTACCCATTCCGTAGCACAAGTGCCTGAGTAAATTTACCCTGTTCCTGACACTCCATAATCTTATTTAGTATGGACTTACTACGTTGTCTTGCATTAGCCTCTATCGCTTTTAATGTCAACTCTGCATCACACATTTTTCTCTGCCTCTCTGCGTTGCCATACAATATCTTGCGCCCTCTCTCGTATAGCTTGGTGTTCCTGATAGCCCCAGACTTCGTGAAAAACCTCGGTTATTGCCTCGTCCTGAGCCTCGTAAGCTATCGCATCTATAATCTCTCCTCCGACTCTCAAACAATAGTCTGCATTTCTCTGATATTGTTGAGCCAATTCCTCCAGTTTTATCGCCAGTCTTAAACTATTCATTGATAACTCCTCGCCTTAATAAGTAAAGAATACCCTAATCAATCCTAAAACTCCAATGCTCATAGCTAGACTAGCGGGTATCATAACACACCAGAATACTGCCTCAGCCATGCGCTCCCTTCTCAACTCTCTCCTCAGTTCCCTACGTTTTGCGCTGTTCATTGTTCACCTTTCTCCGCGTCCGTAACGCGCTCAATTATTGGTTCGTACCCTGCATCAGTCCAGTACCCTGCAACCTCCTCGGCTTGTTCTGCGGTGAGTAGGTGGTCATTAGCCTCCGAACCATCTACCCACACTGTCCACTCATATTTATTATCCATCTATTTCCTCGGCATCATATAGCTTATTATACATAGCTTCCAAGTTAAAGTAGTCTGTAGCCATTTCTGTGCAATGCTCATGGTTAGTTATAAAATCTCCAGTTTTCTTATCAGCCCAGTAGCCTCGGCTTTTCATAATTGATTTTAACATACTATCCTTTGCATCTATCATTGCGTATTTAATTGTAGTCATTTCTTGCTCGGTTAGTTCTAGTCTGTACTTGCTCATTATCCAATCTCCACTTGTTCCAGTAATAGTTCAATGTATTCCTCGGTTTCCTCATACTCTGCCTCGCAATTCCTATTCGAGTAATACTCTAAATCATATATTGCACTGCGTAATTCTACCACAATCTCACTCTTTGTCAAGTTTTTAACTTCATCTTGTGTCAATAGTGCCTCGCTCATTATGCCACCTCCATTGTATGTAGTATGTTACTATCCACTATAAATTTAGAGTCTGACTTCTTCGCCTCGTTACCTTTGACTCTCAAGCCTACTATTTTACCACGCGCATCTAGGTTGTCAAGGTCGCTAATATCTCCATCTACTACCTCGCGCCCCATGTAGGTGGTGGGTAAACCTCCTCGGAATACCACTGTGATTGGCGTATCCGTAGTCAGTGCTATCTCGACCTGTTTTCGGTACTTCTTAGCTTTCGAGTAGCTAAACATTAGGCTATAGTTGTTGGGCAATGGTCGCACCAGTCTACGCGCTCGTTTTGTGTAGTCGTAGAATTTTATGTCTGGAAATTCCTGTGGAATACCATGCTTTTCCCATTCTACGTCTGACAATACATTCAGCCTAACTATCGCTTGTTTGCCATGCTTTTTAGCATACTTGGATAGGTTAGTTAATTCCCTCCGTAGGTCGCTCAAAAATCCCTCCCTATCGCTCATATAGTAGTCGGTTTTCCTTTGCCTCGCTTGGTTCACTGTGCTATATACCTGAGCCAATCCACTATTTTTCAGACAATCATCAAAACAATCTGCCACTTTACTCATTGGGCATAACTCCTCTGTTGGCATCATGCTCAACCCTGCCAATACTACTGGTTTACTCTCGCCCTTTGCAGTTTTAATCAGCTTGGTGTTGCTATCTCTGGATAATAATTTCACTTTATTTCCTCCGCATAGTCTATCAGCCAACCATTGACAGTAATAATTTCTTGTACATCATGGCAAAATGCTGTAAATGTATCATCTAGGTCGGTATCAGGTGCTACCGATAGGTGCAAGCAGTAGCCACCTATCTCTATTTCAAATTCAAGCCAACCCATATTGTTGCAACAGTTATCCGTTTTCGGTAAGTTTCTCATTATCCTTCCACCTCCCTTTGATAAATTCGATACTCGCGCACTAATTCTGCTGTTGTCCACCATTCCCCCTGCGGATATTCTTTTTTCAATCTTTCCTTGTTGGCTTCCATTTGTCGTCTGCGCCCATAAGCCACTACAACAAAATAATTTTGATTTGGATAATTAGTAATTTTCATTTACGCCACCATTTTGTCAAGTTCAATTTGAGGTACTTCCACCGCATCAATCCAAGCATTCATCTTTAGCCATTTATTTATATGTCGGCTAGTGGTTTGACTCCAGAATTTATCTGTGCGTACCCATTTACCCTTAGCATTATCCCAAGCCGCGACTGGTGTTGAGTAGCTATACAGAACCCTATTGCCATCAAATCCCACCTCGGTCATATTACTTCCAACATTTTGAATATCCATTACGCCACCTCGCCTTTGTAGTTTAAATGTAATTCACTTCCATCACTGAAAGTTATCTCAGTAATCACCTCATAGTACCCATATCCCCTAAAATCTACCTCTGCTTCAGGGTCAAACCTACGCACTATTTCTTCATGGCACTCAGATTTAAAATCTAGGTCTGTCACTAACCGCCATTGGATAAACTTTTCACTCTGATTCATTTAAGCCACCTCACTCAATTCTGCGCCTTCATATTTCACTACATTACGCCTAGCTCGTTCTAATCCGCACAATTCAATTCCATGCACCTCAGCCAATTCAATTATCACTGTCGCCTCTTTATGAGTCCAGTACCGCCAGTCTCCGTGTGGCTGAGAGTCCGAATCCCGCATGAGTGAAGAGACTGCCATAGAATTAATCAAGTCTGCGATATTTTCCGCACGTTCCGAATTTAACTTATACATCACATATACCTCACATTGGTTGTTTTAAAATAAATTTTCCATAAAATCGCCCACCTAATAATCCTGACGATTCTACAGGAAATTTACTTACTTTGCAACACTTCTCATTTCAGTCGGAGGCTCTACTGACTATCACGCACAAGCAATAGTTTCGAGTTATCTCCGAATCAGTCTCAAAGAGGCGCATTCTCCGCTTGTCTCTGAGCCAGTCCTAACCATCATGTTAGGCTATGCCTTACTCCAGTGTTCCGTGTTGCTATTTCATGTTTCACATTATACATCGTTTAAAATCATTGTCAACCTTTTTTTCAAATTTAATTTCTGTGTTGCTGTTGTTGCTGTTGGTTAGCGTCTGCCTCTAGTGGCTAATTGCTTACCTATCAATCTGCTACGTGTGTTTTAACGTCTTTATCAATGACTGTTTACTGATTGATGGTTACCACTATACAGCAATTTCAGCGATAGTCAAGAGTTTTTTTAAATATTTTTAAATTAATTTTTTTATATCTCAAGTGTACCCACGCGGATACACACACGTTCCTTTTTGGCGTGTGCGCGTGTATGCCTGTGTGTGCGTGTGTGCGCCTATGCGCGATGTGCGCCTGTGTGCGCCTGTGTGCGCCTGTGTGTGCGTATGGGCGCGTAATGTGCGCGTGTGCGTGTACGCGAGGGCGCGGGGGGGCGCGTGAGGCTTTCTTATGCTGTTAGTTACCACCCAGATACAAAAAAAGTGAAAATTGGTTGTATTAAATCGCCTTGGATTTAACTCTATAAGCCGTTGATTCTACTCATGTTTTCTAACCCCTCTGGGGTATGACAATAAATGTAATAAAAGGACAGGGGTTATAATAAAAAATCATAAGGGCGCGGGGAAACTTTAGCCTACAATCGCGGGTCAAAGTGCCTGAGAAAATAATTTAAAATAGTGTCAGAAAGTTCTTGACTTTTAGTTCAGAATATGGTATAATAAGGATATAATATAGAGTTTAATAAAACAAACTTTAGCCTTAAGTATACTTAAGTATCATTTGGATTAAGTTTTTATTCTTATCCACAGGCACTTTAGTATTCTTAAGATAACTTAAGGAGGATGTTTTGTCATCTACAGATAACCAAGAGCCTGTTGTTACCGCGAAGCGGAAACGAGGGCGACCAAGAAAAGCAGATATGGTGTCACGCAAGAAGGGGACTACTGGTTTATCCAGAGGGCGACCCAAGGGTGATGCCGCTATAATCAACGAGTATAAAGGTAGGATGTTGTCATCCCCCAAGTCTCGTAAAGTTTTAGAATCAATATTCGATGCCGCACTTAATGATGACCACAAGAATCAGGCGGCGGCATGGAAATTAGTTATGGATAGAATACTACCTACCGCTGTGTTCGAGAAGGACGTAGTTAAAGGAGCAGGTAGGTCAGCCATCCAAATCAACATCACTGGAGTCGGAGGTGAGGCTACGGTGGTGTCAGCAGGTGAGGATGCACTTCTGGAAGGAGAAATCATAGATGGCTAAGTATTTTAATCGTGATGAGTTCACTTGTTCCTATACAGGTGACAACGAAATAAAAGATGAGTTCATTGAAAGGCTAGATGCTTTACGCGAAGCCTGTGGTTTCCCCTTTATTATTACTAGCGGGTATAGAGCAAAGTCTCACCCAGTTGAAATTAATAAAACGACTACAGGAACTCATGTACAAGGTATTGCGGCAGACATTAAAGTCACAGATGCTACTCAACGCTTTAAGATTGTTGAAGAGGCGATTAAACTTAACTTCACAGGAATTGGAGTTGCTAATAGTTTTGTCCATGTTGACATCCGCAGTGGTGACGATACAACCCCTTATGTAATGTGGGTGTATAAGTGACAGAGTTAAATGTCTCGTTACTACCTTGGCAACAGGAAGTCTTTGAAGATGAAACACGCTTTAAGGTTATAGCCGCAGGTAGACGTACAGGCAAGTCACGGTTAGCCGCTTGGATGCTCATTATACGAGCGTTACAGGCTGAACGAGGTCATGTGTTCTACGTTGCCCCTACGCAGGGACAGGCGCGGGACATCATGTGGCAAGTCCTCATGGAACTGGGGCATGGTGTCATAGCCTCTAGCCACGTTAATAACCTACAGATTAAACTTGTCAACGGAGCAACCATAGCACTCAAAGGTGCTGACCGACCAGAAACTATGAGGGGTGTCAGTCTTAGGTTCTTGGTTATGGATGAGTACGCTGACATGAAGCCAGAGGTTTGGGAGCAGATACTACGACCTGCCTTGGCTGACCAAAAGGGTGATGCGTTGTTCATTGGTACGCCAATGGGACGTAACCACTTCTACGATTTATATACATACGCTTGTGTATCCGATGACCCTACATTCTCAGGGTATCACTTTACAAGCTACGACAATCCATTGCTCGACCCCGAAGAGATAGAAGCGGCAAAGAAGTCCATGTCTGCGTTCTCTTTCCGACAGGAGTTCATGGCATCATTTGAGGCACAAGGTAGTGAACTATTTAAAGAAGAATATATTAAGTTTTCTGAGGAAGAGCCGCAAGTGGGTGATTACTACATTGCGGTGGATTTGGCAGGTTTCGCTGAGGTGGGTAAAGCTACTACCAAAACGAAGCGGCTTGACCAAACTGCTATCTCAGTTGTCAAAGTATCTGAGGAAGGTTGGTGGGTCGCTAAGATTATTCATGGCAGATGGGGTGTTGAAGCCACTGCAAGGAAGATTTTTGAAGCTGTCGCGCACTATCAACCAGTGGCGGTTGGGATTGAAAAAGGGGCTTTAAAGAACGCTGTACTTCCCTACCTGAGCGACCAGATGAAACAAGGTAATCGTTTCTTTAGGGTGGAAGAACTAACACACGGTAATAAGAAAAAGATAGACAGGATTGTTTGGGCTTTACAGGGTAGATTTGAACACGGAACTATTACACTTAATAAAGGAGAATGGAACACAGAGTTTTTAGATGAACTGTTCCAATTCCCCAACCAGATGGTACATGACGATTTAATAGACTCGCTTGCCTACATTGACCAGTTAGCTAACGTAGCTTACGCAGGTGATTACATACACGAAGAACATCAACTTTTAGATGCTTACGCAGGGTACTAATATGTTAGAAGAAAATTTAGATGGGCTGACGAATGAACAAACGCTCGAAGGATGGGTTATCAGTAAATGTGACTCATGGCGTGACCATTTTACAACCAACTACGCAAAGAAGTTTGACGAGTTTTATCGCCTTTGGCGGGGACAGTGGGCGGCAGAGGATAGGACGAGAGACTCAGAACGCTCTAAGATTATCAGCCCTGCGCTCCAACAAGCCGTTGAATCCTCGGTAGCGGAACTAGAGGAAGCTACCTTTGGGCGTGGCAAGTGGTTTGACATCGAAGATGATGTGTCCGACCAAGAAAAACAAGATATAGCACTATTGCGCGAAACGCTATACAAAGATTTCAAAAAGAATAAGATTCGTAAAGGTGTCGCTGAGTGTCTACTCAATGCCGCTGTGTTCGGTACAGGTGTTGCAGAAGTTGTTTTGGAAGATAAAAGAGAAGTCGCTCCCGCCACCGAGCCTGTAATGGGCGGTGATTTAACTGCGGTTGGTGTCAACATCACAGAAAGAACTTGCGTTAAACTAAAGCCTGTGATGCCTCAGAACTTCCTTATTGACCCCTTAGCTACTTCCGTAGAAGAAGCAATGGGTTGTGCAGTTGATGAGTTTGTGTCATCCCATAGTATCGAGCAACTCATGGAGGAAGGTGTCTATAACGATGTGCCTTTGGAAATGGGTGCGTCCGACTATAACATCGAACCAGATAAAGACTTAACTATCTATGATGATAACAAAGTACGTTTAACAAAGTATTACGGCTTAGTGCCTCGCCATTTGCTCAAGGCGGCTCAAGCAGAAGAACTAACGGAAGATGGTGAAGAAGTAGAAGTAGAGGATTTAACTGGAGAAGGGGAAGATGATAGCTACTATGTAGAGGCTATTGTTGTTTTAGCCAACGAAGGTACTCTCCTTAAAGCAGAAGAAAACCCCTACATGATGGGTGACAGACCTATTATAGCATTCCCTTGGGATGTCGTTCCTAGCCGTTTCTGGGGTCGAGGAGTATGTGAGAAAGGGTACAACTCTCAAAAGGCGTTAGACGCTGAAATACGAGCCAGAATAGACGCTCTTGCCTTAACGATACACCCCATGCTTGCAATGGACGCAACTCGTATGCCTAGAGGTGCTAAACCAGAGGTTCGTGCGGGTAAGGTTATCTTGACCAACGGCAACCCCGCTGAAGTTATACAACCATTTAACTTCGGTAATGTCAGCCAACTTAGCTTTGCACAGGCGGCAGAACTACAGAAGATGGTACAAACCGCCACAGGTGCTATAGACTCCGCAGGTATCGCAGGTTCTATCAATGGCGACCAGACTGCCGCAGGTATCTCTATGAGCCTCGGTGCTATTATTAAGCGTCATAAGCGTACTCTTATTAATTTCCAAGAGTCCTTCCTGATTCCATTCGTAACCAAGGCGGCTCACAGGTATATGCAGTTTAATCCTGAATTGTACCCTGTAGGCGACTATAAGTTCCACACTTCTAGTTCTCTAGGCATCATTGCGCGTGAGTACGAAGTAACACAGCTAGTACAGCTACTACAAACCATGTCTCCAGATACTCCAATGTATCCACAGTTGATTATGTCAATCGTAGATAACATGAATCTTGGTAATCGTGAAGAACTTATTGCGGCTTTACAACAAGCTAACCAACCCAATCCAGAGGCACAAGCGGCACAACAAGCTATACAACAGGCTGAGGTTGAGTTTAAGAACTCTCAGACTAATGCGCTTAACGGTCAGGCTATGGAGTCACAAGCTAGAGCAGGTAAGCTACAAAACGAAGCTCAAGCAGTACCTATGGAAACAGAGATTGCTCGTATTAAAGCAGTTACAACTAACTTGAAGGATGGTGACGCTGATGATAAAGAGTTTAAGAAGCGTCTGGAAATCTCTAAGCAACTTCTCAAAGAACGAGAGGTTGCTGTCAAGGAAGCCACTACCGACCCAATGGTAGCTACGCCTCCACAACAACCACAAGAACCACAACAACCCTTACCACAACCAATAACCCCAATGGGATAATTATGATAACTCATACAGAAATGCAAAGTGTTTTAAATCAGGTTAATAAACTTTTCGACCAATATACTGAGAAACTAGAGGCTCTTGAGAAAAAAATAGAAGGATTAGCCAAAGAGCCTGTAGCTAAAAAAACTATGAAAAAGAGTAAATAATACTTGACATTTTACATAAAATATGATATAATGTATTATATACTATACAAAGTATAACATAAGAAACATAAACTGTCCGAAAGGGGAAACAGTATGGATAAAGTAGAACTAGAGAAATACTATCGTGCCTATGAAGATATGTTCCTAACCGATGGTTGGAAAGCGTTTATAGAGGATTTAGAAGTAAGCGCAAAAGCTATAGATTCGATTGAAGCGAGTAACAATGCAGATGATTTATTCTTTCGCAAAGGTCAACTAGCTTCGATAGCCAGAGTGCTGAACCTACCAGATAGTATTGAAGTAGCAAAACAACAACTGATTGAAGAAGAAACGGAAGTCGCCTAATGGGAATCATGGTTGATTTCACTTGTCCTAACGGACATACAACGGAAAGATTCGTAAGTACGGACACAACTGAAACAGATTGTCCAGATTGTGACCAGAAAGCAATAAAAGTTTTATCTTGTCCGACCATACAGCGCGATAAGAACTCTTGGAAATCCGTGCAAGATTGGAGCAAGAAAAGAGAAAATCATATCAAGTATGAAAAGAAGCAGGGTATAAAACTACAAACTTAACGGTAAGGCTAACTCTCGACCATAGAACCCTTACTTAAATACACCTCCATAATGAGATTACTCACGGAGTTTAATAATGGCAACACTACTAAATGAGCGTCCAGAAGTAGACGAGAAAAACACTGACAACCAAACCGCACTACAAGAACCTTCGCAAGAGGAAAACCTTGAACCCCAAGAACAGGAACAACAAGAACAGATACCTGATAAGTACCAAGGAAAGTCCACAGCCGAAATAGTACGGATGCACCAAGAGGCTGAGAAACTTCTAGGTAAACAAAGTTCAGAAGTGGGGGACTTGCGTAAAGTTGTTGATGACTACATCACGACACAACTCAACAACAATGAAACACAAACAAAAGAACCCGAAGAAGATATAGACTTTTTCTCAGAGCCAGAAAAGGCAGTAGCTAAAGCTATTGAGAATCACCCGAAGATAAAGGAAGCTGAACAAATCAGTAACCAATATCGCCAGTCAACGGCTACGGCACATTTGCAGAGCAAACATCCTGATATGAAGGAAATTCTTGCAGATTCCAAGTTCGCTGAATGGATTAAGGGTTCTAAGATTCGTACACAGCTTTTCGTACAGGCTGACCAACAGTTTGATTATGAAGCCGCAGATGAGTTATTTACTCTATGGAAGGACAGAAAACAGGCAGTAAACCAAACTGTAGCCGCTGAGAAAACACAACGCAAACAGGCTGTCAAAGCCGCCTCAACAGGTAACGCAAGAGGCAGTGGAGAACGCTCAGGCAAGAAAGTCTATAGACGTTCGGACATTATTAAACTAATGAGAACCGACCCTGACAGATACCAGTCATTATCAAACGAGATAATGCAAGCATATTCAGAAGGGAGGGTTCGTAACTAATCTTATTATAAAGGTATATTATCATGGCTACATCAACTTACCCTACACAGAGTTCCGCAGTTGGTTTAACAGAAGCGGCAACTTTTATCCCAGAGATTTGGAGCGATGAAATTGTTGCGGCATATCAATCTAATCTCGTACTGGCTAATCTTGTTAAGAAAATGTCTATGCAAGGTAAAAAAGGCGATGTGATTCACATTCCTAAGCCTACTCGCGGTTCAGCTAACGCTAAAGTCGAAAACACTGGTGTAACTCTACAGAACAATACTGAGAGTGAAGTAACAGTAACAGTCAACAAGCACTTTGAATACTCTCGTCTGATTGAAGATATTGCAGACGTTCAAGCACTATCTAGCCTACGTCAGTTCTACACTGGTGATGCAGGTTACGCTCTAGCTAAACAAGTTGATACTGACCTGTTTGCTTTGGGTGTATCATTCGGTAACAACAATGCCGCTTATGAAGGTACTGGTTCTTACTTCATTGACGGAACTAACGGCTTGACTCAGTATGCTGATGATACTGCTAACGGTGCTGTTGACGTATTTACTGATGCAGGTTTCCGTGACTTGGTTCAGAAGCTAGATGATGCTGACGTTCCTATGGACGGACGCGCATTGGTTGTACCACCTTCTGTTCGTAACACTATCATGGGCATTGACCGCTATACTTCTAGCGACTTCGTAGATGGTCGTGTTGTAAATAACGGACAAATTGGTAACTTGTATGGCATTGACATATTTGTTTCTTCTAACTGTCCTGTTATCGAAGCGGCAGGTGACAACAGTGCTTCTGCTGTTGACTTGAAGCAAGCTATGTTGTTCCACAAGGACGCTCTAGTTCTTGCAGAACAGCAAGGTGTTCGTTCTCAGACTCAGTACAAGCAAGAATACTTAGGTGACTTGCTAACTGCTGATACCCTATATGGTGTATCTGTACTGCGTAGCGATGCGGCATTCAACTTGATGGTTGCATAATTGTAGTACCCAAGGGGGTTTCCGTTTGGAAGCCCCTTTTCCCTTCTTAAGTCTTAACGAGGATTAACAATGGCTACATTAGCAAAAGATAATAACGCACAACCTATACAGGTATTAACACCCACTACAACCACCACAGTAAGCGTTGCTAATGGGTCGGCTGTTGCCTCTAGTGCAATAGCAACTAGCTGTAAAGTTCTAAGAGTTATTGCAACAAACGATATTTATTACACAGTAGATGGCACAGATGCTTCTACTGGTGCTGTTTACCTCCCTGCAAACACTATTGAATATGTAAAACTTAACGGCAGTCAAACTGTTTCTACCTACGGCAAAAGTGCTACTGGAGTTGCCCACTTAACAGTAATGGTGTAGACTATGTACGGTTTAGGTGTAAATAGATTAGGAGTACCCTCTGGGAAAAGCAACCCTGCTGTTCATTCTTTTTCAATTTCCGATTTATTTGGTAGTAGTGAGGAAGGCGGTTGGTATGACCCTAGTGATGCTTCGACTGTATTCTCCGACACTAGCGGAACTACTGCGGCAACCCTTGGTGGTGTCGTAGGTAAGATATTAGATAAGTCGGGTAATGATTTACACCTGACAGCAAACGCAGACAACAGACGACCTCTATGGGGCAGAGAACCAACAAGCGGTGCTAGGAATTTCCTAGAAAATTCAAACAAACTGACAACATCTGATATTAGTGATTCTGGTGACGGATGGGTTCGTAGCACGTTCACAGGAACTAATCTTACAGGAACAGCTACTTCCGATGACCCTCCTGTGGGTACAGGTACGGTACATAAGGTAGCCTGTAGTAGTACAGCTGTTATAGGTATACAGCAGACTCAAAACTACTTCGTTGATGAAAACCAAGTATTAAGTGTTTACCTGAAACTAACTGGCGAAGGGAGTACCGACTGTAAAGGGCTACTGGTTACAGCAGGGGAAAACTGCCAAGCGTCTGTTAGGCTCGATACTGAAACAATTACACTTTCGGGAAGCTCAACGTCTAACGTAGTGTCTAGTTCCTTGACAGACGTAGGGGATGACTGGTATCGCTTAGTAATGACTATAAACCAGAGTGGAAACACACAACCAATACTATTCTATTTTATAGACAGTTCAAACAACTATTACACTTTTTATAGTTCAACTCCCTCGATACTAATATATCGCCCACAGTTAGAAAAAGGCACTAGCGTTACCACCGCCCAAGAAACTGGTTTAGTAGCCAGTGTCGGGTCAGCAAACACTGCTATTCTCGATGCCACCGAAGAAGGCTATGGTCATTACCACTACTTGTACTTTGACGGTACAGACGCAATAGGCAACACAAACTCATTCACAAGCAATGAGGCTACAGTTGTTATTTCCGCAGAAATAGAAGATGACACCCAATCCGCAATAGTCCAACAAAATGTTACACTAGCTAATGGCTTTAGTCTATGGACAAACTATGACTCTACAAATAAACTTCTTAGTGTTTCAAAAGGAATAGCGGCAGGTATTACAAGCACCCTAAGTTATCCTTTAAAGAATATCTTTACCCTTACAGCGGATTCAGCAAACGATTCGGTCACTGCGAATATCGGTGGGGGTACGCCTCCTGATGCGTCCAACACATCAATACAAACAGCAGGGTACGTCAGTAGCGGAGATTTAAGTGTTGGTAGTTATTCTTATACAGGCGTTACTACATTTAAAGGTAAGATATACGCGCTTGTAGTTAGAGACACAGAAACGGAAGGCTCTGAGTTAATTGACACTGAAACAGCAATCAAAGCAAAAGCAGGTTTATAATTATGAACATATCTAACACTATCATCGTAACGGATGAAAATAAAGAGAATGCTCAAGGGGTTATTACTGCCTTGCGAGACATAGACGATTTAACTTCCTTGACTGCTGAGACTTTGTTTAATGTAGAACTCACAGACGGTACAGACACCTACTGGGGAAGTAACGGAAGTTTAATGGGTAAAGACATTACTGCTTTAATAAATAGTGGTTATGTGTATTATGCCCACTTCCCACAGAACCTTGAAGTGGCTATGGACTTCAACGGATTAACGAGGGTATAAATAATGGCTGACGCAACGATTATAACTAAATATAATGGTACAACAACTGAAGAACCTGCTGATGCTGACGTAGTTCAAGGCGAACTAGCTGTCAATACCGCTGATGGTAGACTTTGGGTAGGACATTCAAGTGGCTTGTTCGAGATTGCACCAAAGGTACTCCCCAGTGTCAACACTCTAACATTTAACGGAACGGCATCTGCCGCTACTTACTCTGTTGTACATAGTCACTTTACGAGTAACTCATCATCACAGGCTTTGTTCGCTAGGTTTCAGGATGCAGATACAAACCAAGTGGGAAGCATTACCCACAATCAGTATGCAACGGCTTACAATACTTCCTCTGATTATCGTTTAAAGGAAGATGTACAAAACATTGATAACGCGACCAGTAGACTTCTGGATTTAAAGCCTTGTAATTTCCAGTGGAAAGGTTCAGACGATAGACAGGATGGTTTCATAGCTCACGAACTTGCAGAGGTTATACCTGTAGCTGTCGTAGGCGAGAAGGATGCGGTTGACGCAGAAGGTAATCCTCATTACCAAGGTATTGACCAAGCTAAAATAGTACCACTGCTCGTAGCTACCATTCAGGAATTGGAAGCACGAATAAAAGCACTCGAATCTTAAGGACTAGGCAATGAACTCAGAATGGCACTTGAATAAAAACATACCAGTAATGTTCTTCCTAGCAATAACATTACAATTTGTTTACTTTGTAAACTTCATATCCAAATTGGATTCTAGGCTCATAACCGCAGAGAAAGCAGTCGTTGCACAAGATGCACGATTGACTTCCATAGAAAAGAACGTACAGGGACAGGCAGTATCTTTAGCCAGTATTGACGCAAACATAAGTCATATTAAGGATACAGTCAGTCGTATAATAAACTCACAACCTACGAGTTTCTAATATGGGATTTAGCTTAACGTCATTAATCGAACCAGTAACAGGCTTACTAGATAAGTTTGTAGTTGACAAAGATAAGAAACTAGCCCTTGCCCATGAGATAGCTACTATGGCAGAACGTCATGGACAGGAAATAGCTAAGGCTCAACTAAAGATTAATGAGAAGGAAGCACAACATAAGTCCCTATTCGTAGCAGGTTGGCGACCCGCAGTAGCGTGGGTATGTGTAGGTGGGTTTACCATAAACTACATGATTAGCCCCTTAGCCGCACCCTTTGGTATCGTCATTCCCCAAGCAGATACAGCAACTATGATGCCTGTGTTAATGGGTTTACTAGGCTTAGGCACTATGAGAACCTATGAAAAGCACAACGGCACAGCGAGGAACAATTAATGGAGTTTTATAGAGGTAATACCCTATCCGATTTCTTGTCATGGTCGCAACTGTTCATGGAGGAAATGGGAAAGCCTATGGGCACACAGGCTGTCATGGGCGCACAACAAGATTTAGGTAATTACCCACATTTACTGTCTGTATTCTCTCGTTGGTATGCAGAAGGTCAGCCTAACTCTTTAAACGCTTTAGTACAGATAGCCGAGGATACAGCAGGAGATGTAGACGGAACACGTTTTACAGACTTCAATGCTGATTTAGCATATAAAGAATTTAAAATGTCAGATATGTACCGCGACCTACAACAAGGTGGTGATACTGCTGAATATGAGCAATGGTTAGACTCTCAAACAGAGTGGAGCGACCAGTCAGGAATCAGTCAAGGTTCTAGCCTCCTTAAGAAACATTTGTTTAATACCGCACTAGACGCTGATACAAGTATATACTCTAGGGAAAGAACGGAAGGTGGGGAGTTAGATTGGGCTACTTTGCCTGACAGAACTAGAAGCGTAGAAGAACTAACCAGTCTCCACGATACCGCTGTCCAATACGGTGGAGAAATTTCTTTAAAAGATTGGGCTGAAATAAACTTACTGCCCGAAGAAAAAGAAAACGCAGAAATCAAAAGTGCCTTTGAATTGGTAGAGGTTGACCCTCTTCAAGAAGCTATTAACGAGTTCGACCTTAATGGTGACGGTTTAGTAGATAACGCTGATGAAAACATTGCCTATGCCCAAGCAGATTATGACTTAGGTGATGGGATATACAATTTCTCACAGTCTACTCCATATAAACAGTGGGTTAGTAGCCAAGCACAACAAGAAGAAGAAGTAACAGAACAAGAAGCGACAGACATCAACGAAGATGATACTACACAGGAAGCTGATTCTGCATTAGCTAGTACCCTTGACTTTGACATCAACGGTGACGGTGTTGTTTCTGCCGCAGACGCTATGGCAATAATGCGAGAGAATCCCACTGGCTTCAATGAGTATTATGTAGCTAACATAATGGCAGAAGCCACAGGTACAGAGTTGCCTTATTCTCAGGAAGAAATAGACAACTGGAGTCTTTCCTCCCCTCCTACTGAACTTCGTAGTTCAGATGCGGTTGTTCCTGACGCTACTGATGCTACAGATGCTACAGATGCTACAGATGGTACTGATGATACTGAATGGACAGAACCTACTAAAGACAACTATAGTGGAGCGGGAGCACCCTCAGATAGCGGCATAGACGTTGAAGAAGGAGAAGGAGGAACAAGCCAGTACCCTTCTTACTTAGACGAGTTCACATACGACCCTGATACATTCGATTGGGGCTTAGAAGATAAGACTTTTAACTACGAATCAGACAACGAGCCTTATGTACTAAATGGCGTGACTTACTACCCCGACCCTCGACGACCTGCTTCGTGGGCTTTCGATGCTACTTATGATACGGACGGTGTAGCTTCGGACGAACAGATTGAACAGCTTGAGAGAGAGGCTAAAATCTTTAGAGATTCAGGTTTGTTCACTGATGCTGAACTTGAAGGAATTGAACAGCTACGTCAGGGCATGATTTCTGGCGAAGTACGTCCTTGGGCTGTAGAGGTAGATTTCAAGTATCTTAGACAAGACTTAGACAACCGTGATTCAGGTAGACGAGCGGCTGAGACAGCGGTAGACGTTGACTACTCAACTCCTACTAACTTTACTGATGCGAAACAATATGCAGACAGTGTATACACAGGGACGTTATATGCTGAACGAGCCAAGTATGAACAAGGCTCTGAGGAATATAATGCGATAACTACGTTACTAAACGAAGGCGTACCTGACTTCCAAACACAAGCAGAATTTGAACGATTCAATAGTGCAGATGCTAACGACCCTTGGAAGATAGCGACTGATGCTCAAGCGGCTGTAATGCGTGATTACTTAAATCGTCAGGAAGTACATTTAGAGACAGGTCAAGGGATTGATGTTGGTGTGATGAACCAAACGCCTAGTATGCACTTGAATACAGGCACAGCCCTTAATTCTAGCATTGCGGGTAGGGATAACTTCCACATGGGAGCAATGGGCGATTACAATATGATAGGTTGGGCTAATCCCCCAGAGCCTAGTACGTTTGGTAAGCTGTTCAATGTGGGTATGTCTATCCTATCCGTTGTTCAGCCTCAATTAGCCCCTATCATTAATGGTGCGAGGGCACTTATGATGGGCGGTGACTTAGAGGACGCACTAAAAGCAGGTGTAACTTCTTGGGCAGGTCAGCACGTTACTAAGGGCTTGATTAAAACCACCTTCTCTGACGTAGGTATCACACCCGAAGCATTGGGCATGAGTGAGCAAGTCTTTGATGATTATATTGTAGGCACAGCACACGATGTAGCTGTTAAAGGTGAGAGCGCAACAGATTCTCTTGTTGGTACGTTTACAGATGATGCAGGGAACATCGTAAAAGAAGTAGCAGGTGACGCATGGGATTGGGCTAGAGAGACTTTCCCAAGTATAGACATAAACATTGATACCCCTGAATCAGTTAAAGCCTTCGGTGATGTTCTAGTAGCGGGTGCGGAAGCAGTAATTGATAGCCCTGTTGGTGAGGCTGTAACAGAAGTAGTTGAGGCAGGTGGGGATGTAATTGAGGCAGGTGCGGACGTAATTGAGACAGGCTTAGGTGCGGCAGAGGATTTCGTAGAACCTGCCAAAGACGTTATAGCCGATACCTTTGAGGATGCAGTAGATGTTGCAGATGATGTTGCTGACTATGTAGGTGACGAGTTAGTTGACCCTACTCTACAGTGGCTTGAAGATAATATAGACATTGACCTTAAAGGACTGTTGAGTGGTTATGGGAGTGCGGATAAGCCGTTCTATAAACCTAAACGCTCTAGCCGAACTCCAGTAGAGTCGTTGTTTGATAAAGAGTTATTTACATTCGATACTGAGATAGGCGTAGGCGGGAAAGCCGACATCAAGCCACAGGCAATTAAGCAACAAACAGCTTCTCCCTTAGAGCAAGCGATAACAGGGTTGAATCAACAGAACCCAACTTTTAACATTTTAGAACCGAGGAGTGTGACACTCTAATGAATTACTTAACTCTTGTAAATAATGTATTGAAACGCTTAAGAGAAGCAGAAGTAGATTCTGTTGAAGGAACTGCGGGTGGTAGTGCCGCTTCGGGTTCAACGGCTTACGGAAAGTTGGTTGGTTGTTTTGTTAATGACGCTGTGCGTATCGTAGAAGAAGCGTGGGATTGGTCGGCATTACGAACAACTTATACTTTAACTACTTCCAACGGCACATCAGAGTATACGCTGAATAACTTAAACCAAGGTACTAAGGTACTAGACGTTGTTGACGATACTGGTAATCGTAGACTTAAGCAAGTAAGCCAACAATGGATGAATGACAAAACTTTACTTTCAGATGGTGTATCAGGCGCACCTACACACTATATGTTTAGCGGTGTTAGTAATAGTGAATTACAAGTAAAACTATATCCTACTCCTGATGCTACTCATTCAATTAAGTTGGATGTGGTAGATAGAAGCACAACCTTTACGGACGACACAAGCCACACAGTAGCCGTACCTTCGCTACCTGTTATCCAGTACGCTGTAGCATTAACATCTAGGGAGAGAGGAGAGACAGGCGGCATGAACTCCGCTGAGTTGTTTGCTCAAGCAGACACTACGTTAGCCGATGCAATCGCTATGGATGCGGCTAGACATTCAACTGAAACTATCTGGTATACAGTATAATGCCTCAATTACAGAATATCACAATAGAAGCTGTAGGTTTCGCGGGTTTAAATACTCAAGATTCCCCTGCGGCTATTGACCCCTCCTTTGCGTCTAAGGCTGAGAACTGTGTTATTGATAAGCATGGTCGCATAGCGGCTCGTAAAGGGTACACTTACATTAACAAGGTTACAGGCGCATCCGATAACCAAAAAGCTACTAAGGCTATATTTAGATTTGTAGATGCAGACGGTAACGAAAAGTATCTACTGGCGGCTGACAATAAAATATTTGAAGGGTTAAGCGCACCGACAGACATAACACCTGCGGGTGTTTCAATCACAGATGATAACTGGAAGATAGTACAGTTACAGAATGTTGCTTACTTTTTCCAACGTGGGCATGAGCCTATGGTATATACCAGAGAAGATGGTGTATACACACTTAAGTTGATGTCAGCCGCTACAGGCGTAGTTGGTACAGTACCTATATACGCACATGAAGCGTTGTCAGCTTATGGTCGTGTGTGGATAGCTGACTCTAATGCAACGGAAGAAAGAACTACACTGTACTGGTCGGACACTTTAAACGGTAGAGCGTGGTCAGGCGGTACATCAGGCTCTTTAGACTTGTCAACCGTATTCCCCAATGGTTATGACGAAATTACAGCACTGGCGGCACACAATGGATTCCTAGTTATCTTTGGAAAGAACTCCATCGTTGTTTATTCAGGGGCTAACTCTCCTTCGTCTATGACGCTAAGTGATACTGTTAGGAACGTAGGTTGCCTTGCTAGAGATACTGTTCAATTCACAGGCACAGACGTTGTATTTTTATCTGGTGATGGTTTAAGGACACTTGGACGTACTATCCAAGAAAAGTCTATGCCGATGGGCAACCTAAGTAAGAACGTACATAACACTTTCCTAGCTGATATTAGCTTCGCTGACCGCGACCAGATGGCAAGCGTATATGCCCATGACGAGGGTTTTTATTTAATATCCATGCCCGATAAACACCTAGTCTATTGTTTTTCCTTACAGAACATTCTACCTGATGGGGCGGCTAGGGTAACAACTTGGTATGACTCTAACGCGCTGTCTGCGCCTAGCAATGGTATATACCCTTATGCTTTCTGCGACTGCCCACAAGGTTTGCTGATGGGTAGGAAGAACGGATTATACAAGTATCAAGGACACTTAGACGTAGACGTTTACGGTGGCGGTACTCTTTACTATGTTATGGAGTACAAGAGCAATCCGATGGATTTTGGTCAACCTTCTAATCTTAAGTTTGTTAAGAAGTTTGAAGTGGTTGCTGTTGGTAATACCTTTCAAAACAACTCAGGCATTATCTGGTACTATGATTACAAAGAGGATGAAGAGTTTATCGGTACATATCCTCAACCTGCGTTGCCTACTTCTGAGAGTGAATACACAACGCAGACAACATCAGGCACAAGTAACGCTGTAGCACAATCTGAATTTGAAAGTGACATCGATACAGATAACATAGGTTCACTGGTGTTTGAGTATTCAACAGGTACAAAGGTACATACACCAATAGTACAAGGACAGGGAAGTGGTCAAGTATTAACAGCGGGTTTACGGATAATGATTTACGGTTCACCTTATTCACTTCAAAAATTAGGTATTCATGCCACACTTGGGAGACTAGCATAAAATGTCAGATTATACATATTCAAATACATGGGTTAACAAAGATGCGTTAGCTTCGGGTGTAGCAGGTAAGCGAGTATCCGCTACAGAGTTTCACACTGAGTTTGGACTTATTCAAACAGCAGTAAACACTAAGGCAGACAAAGCCGCACCTACTTTTACAGGCACAGTAACTATAGATGGGTCGGGAACTCTAGCCTTGGGTACTGGAAAAGTCAGTGGTACAATTAGCGGAGGGACATTCTCGTGAGTGATATTACAAACCTACTTGGGGCATTAGGCGCATACTACTCTGGGAAATCAGGGCAAGAAGGTGCTATGGCGGCAGGTAAACTGGGGATGGATATGTCCTCAGATTTGGCAAGTGACTTAGAAACTAAAACAGAGTTTAAACCTTTTACAGTCACAGGTAGGACAGGTACATCTATAACTAGTCCTGATGGTTCTGTAGACTTAAGGATGAACCCTCAGCAAGCAGGGCTGTCTAATACTTTGTTTACAGATGCGTCAAATATATTCAACAAGCTACGCTATGATACGGATGGTGTTCAGACTAGAGCCGACAAAATCTACGGCGACATTCGAGCGACACAAACTCCAGAAGAACAGCGTCAGCGTTTGGCTATGGAAGAGCGTCTACTAGGACAAGGACGATTAGGTTTACAGTCCAGTATGTTCGGTGGTGCTAACCCTGAAATGTTTGCTTTAGAACAAGCGCGTCAAGAAGCTATGAGCAAGGCGGCACTAGACGCTCGTACAATGGCGGGTCAGGAACGTCAGGCAGACTACGCCTTAGCTTCTGGTTTAATGGGGCAGTCCTATGTGCCTGAGAATCAGATGATGAGTTTACTAGGGGCAGGTATCGCACCTAAGCAACTACAGCAAGACGCACAGCAAACACAAGCACAGCTATGGGGTCAAATGGAAGGGCGTGGTGTTGAGTCGTTCTTACAGGGTTCTGATTTAGCTAACCGCCTTGAGTTACAACAACAGCAAGCTATGATGGATGCGTTTATGCCACAAGCACCTTCAATGGAAGATATACTACGCGCTAAAGCGTTGGGTATTGACCCTGCTACTCTAGGTGGTGACGCGGGGCTTTGGTCAGCGTTAGGCTTTGGTGATGCTGAAACTCCATCTTGGATTAAAAATATTGGAGATGACGCATTAAGATGGCTAGGCTTAGGTGGCGATGACGATGAGGAAGAAGTCGTAGCGCGTGACGTTGATTGGGAATAATAGGAGATAATAAATAATGGCTACAGACATAACAGGATTATTGACAGGTATCTCTAGCAAGGGTATTGACCCTATGGCTAATTTCGGCTCTATGAACTCAGCCCAACAACGCATGGCTCTGGGCGCACAAGCGGCTAACAGAATGAAGGGTAGTATTCGTGGTATGTTGTCGGGTGGTCAGCCTACTGCACAACAACAGATTCAATCAGCGGCATCACAATTAGATTTGTCAGCCGCTACTGACTTAGAAAAGGTAGCCAAACTACAACAGCTTGAAGGTGATTTCGTAGGTGCTACAAGAACACTGCAACAGATAAGAGAAATAAAAGAACAGACTCAAAAAGAAGAACAAGAGGCTAACTCCAAACAATCCATTACTAATGCTTTAATGGATTTAGGACTAACCTCAGACTTAGCTTTGTGGAACGAAGGTGCAATGACTCAAGCACAAGCAATGTCGGTTATCCAAACTACTCGAAAAGCAATAGCCGCCTCTAAGGGAACTGAGGAGCAACAATTAAATTTCTTAATAGGCATGGGCATAGGCGAAAACGATGAACTGTACAAAGCTATTGCGGGTGGTGCTAAGTTTACAGCCGACCAACTATCTCAGTTAGTTAAGTTGCACCAGAAAGATATTACTCCCGCTGTCTCCGTTACAGGTGTGAAGCCTGTGGAGGTTATAACAGGCAAGACTCCCACAGGAGAGAATATAACAGAAAGGAAGCTAGTGGGTCATTGGAAACTCGACCACGGAAATAATAACTTAGAGACTATCTACGGTACGCGAGAGTTGATATATGATGCAGACGGTAAATGGATTGATACTAAGTATACACCAGTTGACCCCGCAAGGATTGAGACAGAAGAAGATAGGGCAGACGTAAGAAGAGGCGCGGATGCGAAAGGTATTGACGTTTCTAACGCTAAAGTTAAACAAGCCGCTATTGCTTTGGCAACAGCAGGTAGTTCAGCAGAAGGTGACGATGGTTTATTAGCCTTGGGCACTGATTGGGATGATGCTTGGAAAGGTTTGTCAACCTCACAGAAGAATGACTTAGCTTTACTGGTAGCGCAAGAAACTGAGCGATACATTAGAGAAGGTACTCATGACGGCAATAGCGAAGTCTTGGGTGCTTCTTATGATGGTAAACCTATGGATGTGTTTGATGCAAGAAAAGAAGCTATCCAGAGACTTTGGTTAAATAGAATTAAGAAAGGTGCGGGTAACTGGATTCCGTTCTTTGATGATACTAGAGTAATGTCTCCCACAGAAATACAGAAGAAAGCTGAAAAAACACAGCAAGACTTACTAAACACTATTATGAATACTAAACACCAATAGGTACTCGTACATGACTGAGAACGTACAATATACAGTAGATGACTTAGAGTATAAATTAGTTGAAGTACATCGTGCTTGGGAGAAAACTGTTGACCCTGAGCAGAAAAGTCTTTTAGCTAAAGATATAAATGTACTAAAGGATGTTTTACAAGCTGAGTATGATAAGGTTTCTCCTTATGAGGATGTTGTGCCTGAGCGAGTCAGGGATTTTGAAAAGGCGCAGTTTATGATGAACCCTGCGGGTACTCAAGGAACAATGATTGCTCAAGGTTTACAGGAGTTTGGACGATGGTTAGGCTTAGGTGAACACGGACAAACAAAATCTGTTGAGGGTGTAGAAGGAGACGTTACACGCATTCAAGAGATTGGCTATGGTTTTTCAAGAGGCTCTAATATGATAGGGCGTTATCTGCTTACCGCACAAGCCTATGCTCCATCTGGGGGTACTTTCGTAAACCCAGAAACAGGTGTAAGGGAAACTGAATCAGCAGAACAAAGGTACGATAGACTGCTCGGTGGCGTTATGACAGGTGCGGAATTTCTCGCCTTAGAGCCAGAGCAACGTGAGGACGTACTGATAGCAAATAAACAGCGTGTAGCTAGGGAAGATTGGGCTGAGGTTGCTGACGTACTGGAAGTCGCAGGTGAAGATGAAACAGCTAGAGCCATAGGTAATACTCTGTCTGAACTTACCGACCCTTCGGTACTTGCATTAACTGTGGCGACTAAAGGCGGTGCTTTGCCTATCATTGCGTCAGGCGCAGGTTGGGGTTTAAGTCACGAAGCCTCACAGCAGTTACATGAGGATGAACTGAATACTGAGCAACTATTAGAAAGTGCCGTATGGGGCGGTATCGCTACAGCCGCTTTTATGCCTATCCAGTCCACAAGGTTGATATACAGAGGTGGCGTTAAAGTACCTGCTAAAGTGGCTGAGAAGGGAATTAAAAAAGTCAACAACCAAATACAGAACTTGAGGGCAACCAGTGGTTCAAAAAATGCCGCCACTGCTATCGCTGAGAAACTACAGAACAGAACAGCTTGGCATTGGTTCAACACTAAACATCCTAACGGCAGGGCTATTTCTAATGCACAGGCACGAAAGTTAGCTGAAAAAGATTTAGGCTTAACCAAGAAAAACAAAAAGGATGTTTTAGCTTTTGCAGAAAATAAACCCACTCGTATGACTAAGACTGAGGCGGCTAAACGTATTGAATTGATGGACAACCCTGTAGCCTCTACTTCTGCGATAGGTAGGAAGTGGGATATTTATGGTGCGCCTATGGTTCAAGCGTTGAAGAACATTGACCAGAAACTAGGCGGTGCTGTTCGTAACCACGATATGCGTATGCACGTTGCGTTGGCTAAAACTTTACAAAAAGTTGAACCTACGTTTAAGATAATGCGTCAATCTAAGAAAACCAAGAACCCAGTAACGGCAAAGGCTTATCAAGATATGGAGTTTGCTTTGCTTAACCAACGGTGGGTCACGGCTCACAAAATACAAAGAAAGCATTTCCCAGAGTTGGAAGGGCATTTTAAAAACCTAAAGGGTACGTTGGACGATATACACAACAGAGCCAACACAGTCGGCATTAAGATGCCTTACCTGATAAACTATATGCCTCGGTACATTAAAGATATAGATGGATTAAGGGCGGCTTTAGGTAAGAAACATCAAAGCCTGATTGACGATGTAATGGAACAGGAAGCTAAGAAAGCTAATGTAGAACATTGGGCAGAAGTAGATGAAGAAGTGTTGGCTGATGCTATCACCAATGCTATCATTCGGGTAGAATCAGGTGTAGGCAAGAGTAAGCGACTAGAATCTGGACGTACCATTAGACAGATTCCTGAACGCCTACGTCCTTACTATCACGATGTAGCTACTTCTACACAGCTTTACATTAATAAGGCTGAAAGAGAAATAGCCAAGCATGAGTTTTTTGGTAAGTCTAAGGCATTTAACAAGAATGGTAAGATTGACCTAGATGCCTCTATTAACCAGACGATAGGTAAGCACGTTCTGGATATGAAGAAACAAGGTAAGGTATTTACTAGGGAACAAGAAGGGGATTTGCGCCTACTGATGAAGGCACGTTTTGAAGCCGATAATAAAGCAATGAGCAAAACATTCGCTACCGCTAGAGACTTGCAGTATGCTGTACTGTTGGGTCAGTTCGATGCCGCTTTGATTCAGCTAGGTGATATAGGTTCTTCTCTGTACTTGAATGGTGTAGCCAATACAGCTAAGGCTATGATAACTAGGAATAAGAATGCTAAATTGACTGTGGATGATTTGGGATTAGTAAACCAAGTGTCTGCTGAAATGTCTAACCTAAGTGGTATGGTTAAATTCTTAGACGCAACTCTGACTTACTCAGGATTTAAGGCTATTGATAGGTTAGGTAAGAACACCTTTATTAAAGCCGCTTGGTTAAAGAATACTAAACTAGCTAGAACCAATCCACAGGCACTTGAGAAGAAATATGGTAAGGTGTATGAGAATGAAATAGGTGATATGATTGCTGACCTACAGGCAGGGAGACTTACTGACAACACTAAACTCCTGATATGGAATGAGTTAGCTGACGTACAGCCTATTGCTTTGTCTGAAATGCCCCGCAAGTATCTTGAAATGGAGAACGGTAGAATCCTTTACTCCTTAAAGTCCTTTGGATTGAAACAGTTAGGTTTGATTCGTCAGAACATTATTGACAAGGCGCGTAAGGGTCATCTAGCTGAGGCTATGGAAGAGGCATTGAGATACAGTATGCTCGTAGGATTCTCTGGTGGTACGGTTGAGAATGCTAGGACACTGTTAAGGACAGGTGATACTAACGCATTGATGGATATAGACGATGCGGCTATGGAAAACCTTTTCAAGATATTTTTCATGGGTAAGTATAGTAGAGAGAAATACCTACAGGAAGGACAAGTAGGTAGCTTTGCGGTTCAATCTATGTTACCCGCTGTTCCAAGCCTTGTGGATAGAAGCGGTGCGTTTATCGCTTCCGTACTCGATGAGCAAGATAACGACCCAGAGGCATTCAATAATGTTATGAGGATGATGCCAGTAGCGGGTAGTGCTTACTTCCACATGGCAGGTGGAGGGGCTGAGAAGATAATTGAGAGGGTAGAAAAAGAAAGATTGGAAGAAGAGTAAACAAGGAAGTTTATTCTCCGCAGAAAAGTGTAAACTTATGTGTTTATTCTCCGCATAAAAGTGTAATACAAGTATACCATTATTCGCCATTATGGGTACATGAAGTATACATAAACTCTAAACGTGTATAGATTTTCCGTTTATATAAACATAAGGGGGTCGCAATGACCCCCCTAGTTTATCCGATACTGAGCCGATTATACCCTATACTAACTCACAAGCACCTCCTGTACAAGCTAATTCCTGTGAGCCTGTGGTGTTATCCTCCTTTTCAAAGTGTTCTAAATCTTCCCACTTCACTCCTTGGGGCATCTGGTTTAACAACTCCGTATACTTCTCCTCGTCTATGTTCTCATAGGGTGCTTGCTGATATACATGGTCGGAGTAAGGCAATAGGCTGATACCGCTTACCATATCAAAGTTACTCCATAGCCACTGACACACCTCAAAGAACTCATCATCCGTATAGTACACAGTAACACTTGGTTTATGTTCACACCAATAGTCTTGGTACTTCTTCCACAGGCGCAACTGTTGCATAGCGTCTACGTCAGTTACCTTAGTAGAACCTTCTGGTGATTTAATTGGGAAACTAAACACCTGAGAGGATTCACTGTGTACATCATTCTCTACTGGGAATCCTGCGGTTTGCATATATTGAGCAAGCGGGTCTTTCTTGTCTGAACGCACTCTTCTAATATAATAATCAGAGAAGCGGGGATGAATACCACTAGCACTGTCAACAAGCTGAGAAACAGTGCCAGATGGCTTAACACAAGTAATAGCCGCAGACTGATTAATTCCAAGTTTGTAACTCCACTTCTTATTAGTTTTAACAGCGACATCCTTCATTTCTCCTAGCCATTTCTCTAAGTCGGGGGTGTTCTTTCCTAGTAAATAGTGGTCACATATTCCAGTTAAACTGACACCCAATAGTGCTTCCTCTTCCGTATTTCTCTGCCACACATTCCGTAAATATCGGAAATCTGTGAGGGTTGCCTGTAGTGAACCAATGATGGTAGCCATTTCCACCTTCTCTTTTAGTTTGGCTAAGTCATCTTCTTCCCTGATAACTACTTCCGACAGGTTACAGAACTGGTTACTGCGTAGGATAATCTCAGAGCATGGATTAGTACCGAAGTCCTGTTCCGAATCCCTGCGCCCATTCTTAGCGGCTATCTTCTGTGCCGCGACCCTACTAAAGATACCTCGCTCACCTGCCTTGCTTTCGTACATAGTCTGCATTTCAGATAGGAAGGATTCAAAGTCAGGCTTCTCTGTGTACGCTACGCTGTTGTTAGCAAGCCTACGTTGCCCTTCATCCATCCACCAGTTACCAGACTTAGCCTTAGCCATACGAGGGTCGGATAGGTTTGATAGGCTGATTAGAGCCGACCTGCGTACACCGCCAACAACTACGATGTCAGCAATCTTACAGCATACATCGTGACACTCAAGGCTAGTCAGCTTACGCCCCTGTGCCTTAGTAAAGATACCCACACAGAAATGGAACAAATCATCTAAAGGTTCTGCACCACTCGCTCGTCCACCAAAGGTTTTGAGCCTAGCACCTGCGGGGCGTATCTTACTCATATCCCACTTAGGTATCTTACCTGCGTACAGCATAGCAATCAACTCTCGGAATGCAGATGCCCAACCAATCTTACTGTCTGACACTACAATCTGGCTTTCCGTAGGGTGGAACTCCTCAGCTATGATGGGTAGCTTATTGATAAAGTTACGTTCAACACTGAACCCTACACCAGTACCGCACATCAGGACGTACATCAACTCATCAAAGCTACGAGGGGAGTCAATATGCAAGTAGCTACAGTTGAACCCCGCTACGTTGTCTTTGTCAAGTGCCTCACCTGCTGTCATCAGGCAACGCATACTAGGCATGACTTCTAGGTTGTAGATGGCGTTAAACATTCGCTTACCATCAGCCTTAGTTATCTGCTTACGGTTCAGCCAGAAGTCAACGTACCGCTGTACTGTCTCCTCCCATGTTTCCCTGCGCCCTTCCTCTGGCAACCATCGGGCGTAACGTGATTTATGTATAAACTCTTGGTACTGATTCATTTCTGCTTTGCCTCTTTGTCCTTAGCTTGTGTTTGTTTTCCGTCTTGTGATTTAACTTCTTTCCTTCCAAAGATGGCATCATACGCATCTGAGAAATTTTTGTAGTTAGTAGGTCTTGTGGTTGACCCCTTACCGCCATGTGTTTGCCCTTTCATTCTGCGCTCTCCTCTATAAACTTCTGATATTTTTCCTTTAACCAAGATTCGTATTGGAGGACGAAGGTAGGGAAGGGCAATACTGTAACCTCTTTACCTAACCATTCGTCCACTTTGTCGATAAACTGTTGCCTTACAAATTCATCATAGGATATTACATCTACCATGTTACTCATTCACCTCATCAACCAACCTATCCAAGTACCATTGCGCTTTCTTTAAGTCCTGTAGGGCGTTACCCTTTCGTTCATACCTCCACAGGTACTTTAGTGCATTGCCCTTTAGATAACCAGTGAATGCCTCTGGTGTCATGCTTTCCTCGATGGCTTCAATACATTCTATCTTGCCATAGTTATAGTGAGGAGGTTGCTCGACCATTTCATCTGCCTCTTCTCTAGCCATTCGAGCAATCTTGGCTGAGGCTCTATCCCATTCTTGGGGTGTTGCGTCATCAATACTCATAACAATCGTCCTCTGTGAATTTATCTCTGTGTCTAATTAGTCTGTGTTCAAAAGCGTCTAACAAGTCCTCAACTGTTATATGCAGTTCCTCAAGAACCAACACAGCATCGTAGTCTCTTGCTACCGCTTCCTTTAGTTCCTCTAATGTGTGTGACATTATTCTTTCCCTTCAACATATTTAACAAGTTCCTGTGCTGTGTTTAAGGTATAGTGTTTCATCCCTTCCTTCTCACACCACTGCCCCATAGTTATCTTACCGCCCTTCCGTACTTTCTTATGTTCATTGGAAAGGAGGAAAACTAATTCGTAACCATCTTCTATTATTGTATCACGAATTGACTTATATTTCAAGGTGTCTCCCACACGAAAGAATCCTTTTACCTCCACCATCACCTTGCTTTTCTCATGTACAAAGTCTGGCATATACGTCCTGTAGACTGTGTAAGGTACTCCGTAAGGCTCGTAGTCAAAGTTGTGACGCTTGACCTCCTTAGAGAACTCCTGTTCTAAAGCTGACCTGAACTTGCCTGTGCCTCGTCTGGGTTTATACTTGCTCAAGGTTAATCTCCTGTACTCTAGGTTCGTTGACTACTTTGTCAAGAAACTTAACTCCGTAGGAATAAGCAAAGCCTCTTAAGTTAGGGTAGCAATGCTTCTTGTATTGACAGTAGGAACACTTAATGCCTAGTTTCATGTTGCCATTCTTCTCTTCCACTGTGTCTGAGCATAGAATTTCAGGTTCATCACCTTTAACCATTTCCTTAACGTGCTTTATACGCTCCCTAATGTCCTCCTTAATGAGTTTATGGACAGGGGCTTGGGTATCCTCAAGGTCGTACTTAAGTACCGCCAGATGCCCATTGGCTTTGTCCATAGCCAACCATCCAAATTGTTTCTCTCCACAGGCATGAGCGTATGCTTTAATCTGGTCAACGTAACCGAACGCATCGTCCATAGCCAGTGAACCATCCTTAAACTTCTTGAACCCATAGGCACTGGCTGACTTAACATCGACAACTAACCCATCTATTTTACAGTCCATGTGTCCTTTGATGCCCTCTACCTCGCACTTACGTTGTTCATCCGTAACTGAATGCCCTGCCATGCGCGTAAGGAACAACAGCATTTCCTCAATCAAGTGTCCATACATAAACTTGATGTAGGTATGAGGCTGTATATCCTCCTTGTCAGTACCGTTGACTACGTTCCACAGGACTCTATCATCCCGACCAATGTTTGACAGGCGCAAAGTTCTGGTGTCTCTCTTTCTGTCCCTAGCGAACTCAGTACGCATCAGGGACTTCATGTTCTCACCGAACTTATCAATCTCTGCTTCAACATCAACAGAGTTCTCTGCCTCCTTTGTCTCCATTAGGCGGTATATGTCGTTGACTAACGTGCTTATATGTTTATTCTGCGTCATATAGCTTGTTCCTCTTGTCAAATTTAAACTTGCGATTCTGTCTACAGTAGTCACAAGCGTTGTTGTTGCGGCAATGTTTGGAGACTGCCTTAGCTCCCCGATACTTCTGCCTCTTCTCCTTGCCGTGTTGAATCGCCTTCTCCAACCCCATCGTCTAACTCCTTAAATGCCTTGATGACATCGCTTGAAAATAGTTTCTTTAAATTTACCAAGTGCATTCGACTTGCATTGTGGTCGCCACCCGCTACTGTTCTGAAACTATCTAGGTTGTTCACTATCTTCTTTAGTACAGAAGTTTTGAACACTAGCGTACAGTATTCATTATCCCCTATGCAAAGGTTGTGAAACCAGTAGTCAGACTCAGTAGCATTAATCCCTGATGGCTTGCCCCACGATTCATACTCAATGCAAATGTTACCTGTTCGTTGCCATAAGTCCTTTTCAGATTTAACTTCAATCTTCTTGTCTTGTAGCATGGAAGCTACACGCTCCTCGCGTACCTCTCCGTATGCTAAGTCAAGGTCGAACTTCTTTCTATCTGCCTTCGTAGGTTTCATAGGTAATCCCCTATGCTGTGAACCAGTTGACTATACGGTTGGCTATACGTTGCCAGAGCGTAGGCTTCTTAGCCAAACCCATAGCTTCATAAACCGCACTCCAACCTTTCTCTTTGTACAGATTATGTAAAGGGTGGTCGGTGTTGCCCACTCTAATTTGCTTACCATTTACAGATTGTCGCGTTCTGTTTTCTAAACTTCTATCTAGTGTTGCTACCATCATTTTATTTCTCCTGTTTAAGTTAATGTGTTTCTGCCCAGTTGTCGCCTATTTTAAATTCCCCTGCTAAGGGGCAGTTGAGTTTGAAGTGCTTACCTGCGGCTTCCATACAGCCGATAGCTAGTTGACCAAACTTCTCTGCCTGTTCCTCCTTAACCTCTACCTGTATTTCATCATGGACGTTGGCTACAAACTTGTAGTCTAAGCCCCACTTCTTAGCGTACTCGTCAACCAGTACCAGTGCTTGCTTCATAACCACCGCACCTGCTGACTGCAACAAAGTATTCAATGCCGCGTGTTCGCTTCGTACTGTGACCCTTCGCCCATCAAGTCCGTAAAGATAGCCTCTTCTACTTGCCACGCTAACTCGTTCTCGTAGGCTTGCAAGACTTGGCGTATTCTCAAGGAATTTTCTCTTAAGCCGTCTACCATCCCTACCATTTCCCCCAACGATACTTCCGATTTTGTCATCACCTGCTCCATATAGGAACGCATAGATGAAAGTCTTTGCTTGGTTTCTTGTGTCAACACCGCAAGCAAGTTGGTTTGCTGTATGAATGTCTCCATTGAGTATTTCATTTGTGTACTCCTCATCGTTCATGTAGTGTGCAAGCATCCGTAACTCTAGTCCAGAGGCATCCATGCCCACAATCTTGTAACCCTTTGGTGATGTCCAACACTCTCTACACTCCTTACCATACTCTGCACTAACGCTAGGGCATTGGGCGAGGTTAGGTGATGAATGTGTCATACGTCCTGTCACCGCACCATTAGAGTTTACGAATCCATGTACTCTGCCATCGTCCTCGACAGCATCTATCCAACTCTGAACCTGAGCCATGCGTTTCTGCACCATCAGGTACTTGGCAATTAAAACCGCCTCTGGAATCCCATCGACCTGAGACAAGATAGCTTCATCCACAATGGCTTGCCCTTTCTCAGTAAACTTCTCAGGCTTCCAACCAAAGTATTGTAGGTATCTGCCAATCTGCTGTCGTGAACCCAAGTTAAATTCAGGGAAGTCTACACGGCTGAACTCACCGCCAACTGACTCCCACAAATCCCCAAGAAACTTAAGCCCGACAACTGACATCGAACCGTCCTTCTTAAACTTAGGTTGTATCTCCTTTACAAACGTAGCCAAAGGTTTGAACCTGTCATGTACCTGCTCCTCAAGGTCAAACTTCTTCTCCTTCAATTCACCCAACAGTCCAAAAGCGTGTTCACAATCTAGCAACCATCCGTTGTCGATTTGGTTTTGGATGATAGCTTGTACGTTATGCTCAAGGCTAACGCATTCGCCTCTAAAATCTGCCAGTACACTTCGTAACGCCTGAAACACTTTGACATTAACAAGTACATCTTGCTTACAGTAATCCACCATAGCCTGAGAAAACTGTTCCCAATCATTATGCTCTCCTTTGGGGAAGCCTAAGCGCAACCCCCAACTTTCAAGTGAATGACCACCTTCCCTTTGTGGGTCAGCTAGTCTGGATAATACTAATGTGTCTGTGACTTTGCAACTACTAAAGTCTGTACCAAGTAGGCGTTCCAAAACTGGAATGTCATAGCCAATAATGTTATGCCCGATAACCTCGGCATCTTTGATATAGTCGTTGAAGTCCTTGAGCGTATCGCCAGAGAACACCTTAGTCTCCTGACTAGCTACCTCAGAGGCAACGATAACCCAAACCTTAGTAGGCTTCAATCCGTTAGCTTCTATATCAAACACTATCTGTTTCATTAGAACTCTGTCTCCTCATTCACAGGGCAAGTAGTTTCCTGCATACGCCCAGTCTCAGCATCGTAGTGTAGGTAACAAGCCGCCCCTGTCAACCCTACAAACCTGTTCTTAAGTACCCGAACAGTGGTTGTATTGCGTATCACTGGGTCTTTATGTTGCTGTTCACGCTCCAATCCAATCACCATATCCGATAGTTGAGCAATAGCCGCTGAACCTCTTAACTCAGCCAAGCTAATCTGTCCACCATCTTCGTGTGCCTTGCCATTGGGTCGCCTCAAGTGAGAGATTAAGAACATACCAACGCCTGTCTCCTGTACAATCTTGCGTAGGTTAGTCATAATGCTGTCAATAGCTTTACGCTCATCACCATTCGCTTGGTCGCTCACCACGATACTAAGGTGGTCGAGTATAATCCATTTACAATCCAAGCCTTTAGCCATGTAACGTATGCGTCCTAGCAAATCGTCCTCACTTGTACTGCCGAAGTGGTCGAGTAGCTGAATCCTACCTAACCCGAAAGTCTTTTCCCAATACTTCCGTTCCTCACCTTCGGCTAGTTTATCCTTCACATGGGGAATGTGGAGAAGTTTGTTAGCCTCGATTGACATAATGCCATAGGTAGTTTTTGGTACGTCCTCCTCCAACGCTAGGATTCCAATGTTATCCTCCGTAGCATTGAGTAAGTAGTGTTCCAACTCCCTTACTATCTGAGACTTACCCATGCCCGAACCGCTAGTAATTGTTACCAATTCCTTGGGGCGAAAGCCGTAAGTAAACTCATTCAAGCAAGCCCAAGGATAGGGTATAGACTTCACATCCTTCTGAGCCTTTAGTAAATCCCAAGTGTCCAAGCCAGAGACAATCCCATCGGGTCGGTACGGTTTTGCATTCCACCATTCCTTAGTGAAGGTTTTAATCTTACGTTCCTTAAGCATTTCCCCTGCGTCTTTGCCAGTCAGTACCACGTTCTTTGCCTTGTTGGGCGAGAATAAAT